>Ga0075163_10009772_pt1 | contig 12573 bp, 7 predicted proteins | sample JI1023141ADNA_FD_71478 | JGI IMG/M metagenome (GOLD analysis project Ga0075163, IMG submission 71478) | Wastewater effluent complex algal communities from Wisconsin, to seasonally profile nutrient transformation and Carbon sequestration -... | ecosystem: Engineered > WWTP > Effluent > Algae...
CAGGCGATCGACCTCGTCCTGCCAGAACTCGGGCTCGTAGTTGAGCGCGGCCAGCGCGTCCTTGACCCGGACCGCCGACGGCGTCTTCTCGAGCGCGCGCTCGAGGAACGCCTGGGCCTTGGCCTTCTGGCCGCTGTCGAGCAGCGCCTCGCCGACGATCGCCGGGAGGTCGAGCGACGCGGCCGGGCTCTTGAGCTCCATCTCGCCGAGCTTGGCGACCATCTCGTGGCGGCCCATCTCGCCGTAGACCTCGCGCGCGCGTGACAGCGCCTTGAGGTTGTCGGGGTGGAGCTTCCACGCTCGCTGGTACAAGCCCAGCGCGCGCTCTCGCTCCGGGACGACGTCCTCGGTCAGGCGCGCCAGCTCGTAGAGGCGCTCGGATTGCTCCGGCTTGGCGCCGGACTGTTCGAGCTCCTTCTCGAGCTCATCGATGGCAATGACCCAATCGCGCGAGCGACGGAGGCGATCCCGGAGCAACATGCGCGTGTCCATCTGCGGTCTATCCTCCCGCATTCACAAGGAAACCCGTCCCCTGGCCAACCCCCGACCTTATATCATGGTGGTGCGACGCGGTTCACCCACCCCCGGCGTGAAATCGTCCTGGTTTTCGACAAGTTGCTGTTTGGAGGGGTGTCCGGACGCACGAACGGCCCCGGTTGCGCCGAGGCCGTGCAGCGTTGGTACAGGACCGCGGTCGGCGGTCGGCGGCGGTCAGCCGCGCTTGGGGGCGGCCGGCGGCGGCGCGGTCGGCGCCGGGGCGAGCTTGGCCATGATCTCGTAGCGCTTCTTCTGGGCGATCGCCTTGAAGGTGGCCTGCGACGGGCCGGCGACCTTCATGTAGTCCTCGAAGTCCTTGTCGGCGCTCTTGAGCTCGCCCTTGCGGAAGTACGCCATGCCGCGCTGGAACCGGCTGCGGAACGCGTCCTTGTTGAGCTCGATCGCCTTGCCGAACGACTCGATCGCCTTGCCGTCGTCGCCCTTGTCGAAGTAGGCCATGCCCTGAGCCTCGTACAGCTCGGACTTGTCCTCGTTGCCCTTGACGTACTCGACGCCCTGGGCGGCGACCTGGATCGCCTGCTCGGTGTAGTCCCACTGCCGGTACAGGTTGACCAGCGCGATGTACGGGGCCTGGAACCGCGGGTAGGCGGTGATGGCCTTGGTGAAGGCCTCCGACGCCTGCTGCGGCTGGTTCTTGGCGAGGTAGATCTTCGCCATGTAGTAGTGGGCGTTGTAGAGCCCGGCGTTGCCCTTGACCGCGGCCTCGAGGTGCTGCAGCGCCTGGTCGAAGTTGACGGCGTGGAGATCGGGCGTGACGTCCTCGAGCTTCTTCTGCAGCCGGGCGGCCTCGTCGGCCCGCGCCTTCTCGACCGCGGCCTCGTACAGCGAGGCGCCCAGCCGGAGCTGGTACATCACGTCGCTGCCCTTGAGCTGGACCGCGTTGGTGTAGGCGGCGACGGCCTCGTTCCAGACCTTCTTGCCGCGGTACGCCTCGCCGAGGTGGAACCACGCCGAGTGGTTCTCCTTGTAGAGGCGGACCGCCTCCTTGAGCTCGTTGACTGCGGTGTCGAGCTGCTTGCCGCCGAGGGCGCGGACACCAGCGTTGGCCTTCTTGATCGAGTCGTTGCGGGCCTGGTTGCCGCACGCGGCCGCGCCGAGGGCGAGCGCCAGGACGACGGACGAGCTGAGGGCCGTGATGAGACGAGGACGAGCCATCGAAGAGCCTCCTTGCGCGCGGACACTAACACGGCAAAGGCCGTGAGCGCTTCCGCTCACGGCCCTTGAAATCGAACGCCGAGGGTCAGGTGCCGAGGTCAGGTGGTGGCGTGGCGATCACGAACCGCCGCCGGTCGGCCGGAAGGTGAACGGGTAGTTCACCTGCACGCCGCCGCCGCCCTTGGGCTTGGGGAACTCGATCGACTTGATGACGGCGGCGACGCAGCTGGCGACCTCGCCGTCGACGCCGTTGGCGCGCGAGTCGGCGACCACGCCGGTCGGGCTGATGAAGAACTGGGTCGAGACCGTGCCCTCGAGGGTCGGGCGGGCCAGGAGCTGCTTCTCGTAGCAGTAGCTGATCTTCTGGATGTTGCGCTTGATGTAGCGGCGGATGATCGCCTTGTCGAGGTCACCGACCGAGTTGGGCTGGCCGATGCGGACCGACGGGACCGCGGCCTGACGACCGCGCATGCCGCCGCGACCCGAGCCGACGCCGTAGCCCGAGCCGGTGCCCGAGCCGTGGCCGATGGTGCCGTAGCGACCGGTGCCGATGGTGCCCCAGCCGGTGCCGCCGCCGCCGGGGCCGAAGCCCGAGCGACCGAAGCCGAAGCCGCCGTTCATCTCGCCCGGCTCGTTGCCGAGCAGACCGCCCTGGATGTCCATGTCGTCGAAGCCGCTGGAGATGTCACCGGTGCCGGTCTGCGAGGCGAAGCTGCCGCCCTGCAGCATCTGGGCGGCGCCGAGGACGCCCGCGGTCCGCGCCTGCTCCAGGGCCTGCTGGCGGGCCAGCTGCTCCTGGTCGGCGTTCTTCTTCATCGCGTACTGACCCTGCTCGCGCTTGGAGTCCTGCTTGCCCATCTTGCCCTCGTCGAGGGTCATGGCGGTGCCGGTGCCACCGGACTCGTCCTCGCCGTCCTCCTTGTCCTCCTCGGGCGGCGGCGGCGGGTCCTCCTGCGACAGGGTCTGGGCCGAGTTGGCGTTGCTCTCGTCGACGACCATCTCGCCCGGGACGCTCTCCTGGTCGGGCGGCACGGTCCACAGCAGGCCGACGAAGCTCATCACCACCGCGGCCGAGCCGGCGAAGTAGAGGAGCACGCGGCTCTCGAGCCCGGCGAACAGCGGCACCGGGTGGCGCTTGGGCTGCGGCACCGAGGTGACGAGGAAGGTGGTGGCGCCGCTCTTGACCCGGATGCGGGCCTTCTGCGGGATCGCCAGCTCGAGGCCACCGGGGGCGGTGGTCGACGGGGTCGCCCTGCCCTGCGCGGCCAGATCGGCCAGCGAGGTGGTCTGGCCCTCGACGTTGAGGTCACCCTCCATGCCGGAGGTGAAGTTGAAGACGAAGTCGTCGCCGCGGGGCGCGATCAGCGCGAAGGTCCCGGCCGGCGCGTCGGTGGTCGGGTACTCGACGCCCTTGTCCTGGCCGATGCGGAACCAGGGGTTGGTGCCCGACTCGTCGCGGTAGCGGAGCAGGCCGGCGGCGAGGAACGCGATGCCCATCGGCAGGCCGACGAACAGCATCACGTCGTTGGCGATGCCGAGCTTGCGGGGGTGGAACGCCCACGACGGCCGCTTCTCGACCTCGACCCACTGGTGCCGCTTGGCGGCGTTGAACGAGGCGTTGCGGTAGCCCATGCTGAAGCCGACCAGGCCGACCACCAGGCTGGCCGCGGCCAGGCCGAGCAGGCCGTAGGTCGCGCCGGTGACCTTGCCACCGCGCGGGTTCATCACGTGCTTGACCGAGACGACCGAGCTGCCGAGCATCGCGGCGACCTCGACCGAGCGGGCGCCGGGCTCGTCGAGCTGGTCGGCGTACGGCGAGAACGCCGGGGCGGCGGGCGCGTTGGCGCTGAACGGGGCCGGCATGCCCGGCGGCGGGCGGACGGCCGGCGCGGCGGCGCGAGCGGCCATCGGCGCGTGCGGCGACGGGATCATCGGCGGCGACGGCGGCGCGACCGCGGGCACCGGCGGCGGCGCGGCGATCTGGGCGGCCATCGGCGCCGGGGCGGCCGGGCGCGGGGTCGACGCGATCACGCCGACGTCGGCCTGGGTCGGCGCCGACGGGGTCGACGCGACCTGGGTCGGGATGTCGTCCTCGGCGTCGTCGCCCCCGATCGTGATCTCGATCCGGGTCTCGCCGATGACGACGGTGTCGCCCGACTGCAGCTTGGCCTTGTTGACCTTCTGGCCGTTGACGAACGTGCCGGTCGTCGACGACAGGTCGATGATGCTCACGTCACCGGGTCCCGTGACCTCGATGAGCGCGTGCATGCGGCTCACGTTCTTGTCCTCGAGCCGCAGGTGCGACGAGGACAGCTTGCCGACCTTGATGACCGGCAGCGCGAGCTTCTCCTCGCGGAGGAACTCGTCGCCCTTGTACAGACGGAACGTCAGCGGGGTCTTGCCACCGGCCATGGGATGCTCCTCGGGAACGTGCAGAGAACGAGCGAAAGGGGGAGACGAGGAGATCGGCCGGGGTCGGTGCTCGCCTTCGAGCTACCGCACGCCGCCGATCACAAGTCTTCGGCAGACTTCAGGATCGCGTCGATGAAGTCCTTGCGGATCCGGATCAGGCTGGAGTGCTTGGAGAAGTCGCGGGCGTCGACGGTCGTGCCCTCCGGCCGGATGAGGTCGCCCTCGATCGTGTCGCCGGAGAAGTCGTAGACCTTGACCTTGGGCTTGGTGTCGCCCTTGGGCGGCTTGGGCTGCGCGAACGACGGCGCCGGCGACACGGCCACGACCAGCCCGAAGGCGACCGCGGCGGCGAGGATGGTCTTGATGGTGCGCATGGAAGCTCCCTTGCTGTCGTTCAGCGGACCGTGGCGGTCGGGGTTCCCAGGCACCTGCATGCTCGCAGGGGGTGAGACATCCGGTTCTCCGCTCGGTTCCTGATTTTTTTCGCGTCCGGCCAGATTCTACGCGGGGATCGTCACGGGGCCATCCGGGACCGCCACATGAGCGATCTCGGATAGTTGGAAGGGCGAGATCAGCCGCCGGGGGCCGGCGCCGGCGGGGTCGGCGGCATCGGCGGCATCGCGGCCATGTTCTTGATGAACTCGTCGATCTGCTTGATGACCTTGTCGCAGTCCGCGATGTTCTGCTTGGCCTCGTCCTTGTCGTCGGCCGAGGCGGTCTTGGACATGAAGTCCTGGAAGAACTGGCGGGCGGTCTGGTAGGCGGCCTTCGACGCCTTGAGGTCGGCCTCCTTCGACGCCTTGAAGTCCTTGTAGAGCACGCCCAGGTTGTAGAAGGCCTCGCCGCGCGACGAGTCGAGGTCCTTGGCCTTCTTGTAGCTGGCCTCGGCCGCGGCCAGGTCGCCCAGGCCGCGCTGGGCGACGCCCAGGCCGATGATCGCGTCGTAGTTCTTGGGCTGCTTGTCGAGGACCTTGGTGAACTGGTCCTTGGCGTTGTCGTAGCGGCGGAAGCCCAGGGTGATGAGGCCGACGTTCATCCGGGCCTCGGCCAGGCCGCCGTCGAGCTCGACCGCGGCGCTGAACCGGGTCAGGGCGTCGGTCAGGTTGTTCTTCTTGAGCGCGAGCAGGCCGAGCGCGTGCTGGAGCGGCGCGTACTTGGGGTTGCGCTTCTCCCCTTCCTCGAACAGCAGCTTGGCCATGTCGAGGCGGTTGCGGTTCTTCTCGTAGCCCTCCATGAAGACCAGGCCGTACATCGTGTAGGCCCGCACGTTGTCGTTGTCGATCGCGAGCGAGATCGACAGCTTCTTGCGCGTGTCCTCGTCGAGCTTGGTCCAGGCGCCCTGGTCCTTGGTCTTGCGCAGATCGTCGAGCTGGAGCATCGCCAGGTTGACGTAGGCGGCGGCCAGCTTGGGGTTGTACTTGATCGCGCTCTCCCAGTACTTCTTGGCCCCCTCGATCTTGCCGGCCTGGTAGTACAGCTCGCCCAGGTTGGAGACGCTGGCGCCGTGCTTGGGGTTGATCTTGAGCGCGGCCTGGTAGGCGTCCTCGGCCTCCTTGGCCATGCCGCAGGCGTGGTAGCTGCGGCCCACCATGTACTGGGCCTCGACCAGGGTCTTGTGCTCGCGGGCGACCGCGGCGAACTGATCGGCGGCCGAGCGGCAGCCGCTGGGGGTCCAGCCGGCCTCGGCCTGCTTCTGGAAGAAGGCGACCGCGCTGGTGAAGTCGGACTTGGCGTCGGACGACACCGGCCGGGCCGGGGCGGCCGGGCCGCCGCCGTCCGTGGCGCCGCCGCCGCCACCACCGCCACCGCCGCCCCCGCCGTCCTCACCGCCGCCGGCCACCGGCAGGTCCGGGACCTCCTTGGTGTCGGGCTGGAGGCCGGACTTGGGCTTGGGCGCGCCGCCGCACGCGGCGAGCGACGCCACCAGGGCGGAGACCATGAACGACGTGAAGATGCGGGTGCTGCTCATCGGGAGACTCTCGGATCGGTCGAGCGTGAGCCCCGTGGCGCGGCCCCTGGGGCAGGCGCGGCGCGGGGCGAACGGGAGGAGGACGACGACGCGGGCGCGGCTACTCGAGCTTCACGATCGGCGCCTCGAGATCCGACACCCGGCCGACCTCGTCGGGCTCGGCGCGGATCTCCGACGCGGTCGGGAAGTCCTCGGGCTTGATCTGGCCGAGCTCGCGCTCGCACAGGCGCGACCAGCTCGAGAACCAGCCCAGGTCGGTCGACGCCTTGAGGCAGGCGCCGAAGCCGTCGAGCGAGGTGTCCTCGTAGGGCTCGGCGACCTTGGTCAGCTCGTCGCAGTACGCGTCGACCGCCTCCTCGTAGGGCCGGATGAAGGCCGGGACCTCGGCGGTGTAGAGCGCGTCGGAGAAGTTCTGCGAGATCTGGCCGATGCGGGCCGCGGCCGCGATGGCGTTGGTCGGGTCCTTGATCTCGAACACCAGCTTGCCGTAGGCGGCGGTGGTCTTCTCGCCGAGCGCCTTCTTCTCCTTGATCCACGCGCCGAGCCGCTCGTCCGACTTCTTCTTCTCGGCCGGCTTGGCCGGATCGAAGTTGAGGCCGGCCGGGAACGTGACCCGGAGGAACTTCTCGTAGTCGACCTCGGCCTGGTGGAACCGGGCGAAGGCGTAGTAGCGGCGGGCGTTGTAGGCGTCGGCGCCGTCGGGGAACTTGCCGCCCTTGCGCTCGTACTCCTTGGCCGCCTCGCCGAAGGCGGCGAGCGCCTCCTTGAGCTTCTTGGCGTCGCGATCGACCGGCGTGACCTTGAGCTTGGTGTCGGCGCCGCACTGGGTGCGGGTGGTGTCGCCCTTGCGCCGCTTGCTCTTGGCCCGGGTGCCGACCGCGCGCTCGCGGGCGACCTTGATGCACGAGCCGTCGACGGTCTTCACCGGGCAGCTCTGGTCCCAGAGGATCTGGCCGATGCGGGCGTAGGCGACGATGAGCTTGTCGCTGCCGCCCTTGTCGCCGTACTTCTTCAGGTACGCGCGGTAGTGCTTGACCACCTCGTCCATGTTGCCGCGCTTCTCGTAGATCGAGGCGAGGCTGAAGTAGGCGTTGGCGGCGTCGCCCTTCTGCTTGCCGCCGAACTTCGAGATGAAGTAGGTCGTGTTCTCGATCGCCTTGTCGTCGTCGCCGATGCCCTTGCGGTAGAACACCGCGTCGTTCATCGCCTGGTACGCGTCCTTCTGGCCGGCGTACCGCTTGGCGTACTCCTCGAACATCGTCGAGGCTTCCTTGTAGTAGGCGACGCGGGCGTAGACCGCGCCGAGGCGGGCCAGCGCCTTGGCCGACGCCGGGCTGTCGGGGAAGCGCTCGCGCAGCTCCTGGAACGCCGAGATGGCGGCCGACAGCGACCGGCCCTCCTCGTAGCAGACGCCGGCGTTGTAGAGGACCTCGTCGACCTTCTCCTTGGTGCCGGCGTCGGGGTTGGCCTTCACCGTGTCGTTGAAGATCTTGAGGTAGCTGTTGCCGCAGAGGACGTACTTGCCGAAGTCGCCCGACTTCTTGGCCTCCTCCTCGAGCTGCTCGGCCTTCTTGCGCTCGGCGATCGCGAGGATGTCGGTGACGCGGTCACCGAGGTCGGAGCGGTCCTGGTCGGCCTTGGCGGTCAGGAACTTGGGGTTGGCGGCGAACCACTCGGCCCAGTCGGCGACCTGATCGTACTTGTGGGTGAGGATGTAGATGTCGAAGATCGTGTTGGCCGCGTAGTACGCGGTCTCGTGACCCGCGTGCTCCTTGATGATCTTCTCGAGCAGCGGCGCGGCCTTGTCGAACTGGTTGTACCGCCGGTACATGTTCGCCTTGAGGAACATCATGCCGACCAGCTCGGGATCGTTGGGATCCTTGATGTAGTCGATGTAGATGTCGAACGCGTCGATCATCTTCTGTTCGCGATCGGGGATCGGCTGCGGCTCGGGGATCTTGGTGTCCTTGTCCGAGTCGTCGTCCTTCATCTTGATCGGGTTGGACTTGACCCGCGGATCGACCGCCAGCGCGTTCTTCCAGCCGAGGACGGCGGCGTAGGCCGACTCCTTCTTGAGCTTGTCGTCGACCTTGCCGGCCTTGACGACGTTGGTGAACGCGACCGCGGCGTTCTCCCACAGCTCGGTCTGGACCCGCGGGTTGGTCTCGCTGTCGGCGCGCGACCACAACAGCTCGGCGTAGAAGTACTGGGTGTCGCCGTAGTCCTCCGCGTCGGGGAAGACCTCGAGGTAGATGTTGTAGAGCTTGTCGGCGTAGGCCAGCGTCTCGGGGTTCTTGGTCCGCAGCGACTCGCTGTGGTACGCGCGGGCCATCTCGCCCGACATCGCCGCGGCGTTGTCGTGGCACTCGCTCGCCTCGGACGGCGGCAGCACCTTCTTGTCGTTGAGCACGCCCCACAGCTTGGCGAGGAGCACGATCTCGTCGACCTTCTGGGCGTTGGTCGCGCCGGCGGTCGAGAGCATCGCCTGGGCGATGTTGTACTGCCACAGGCAGACGTTCTTGTTCTTCGGCTCCTCCTTGATGAGCTGGCGGTAGGCGAAGACGGCCTTGTCGGTCTTGCCCTGCTCGACGTAGAGGTCGGCCAGGATCTCGTACATCGGCTCGGCGTAGGAGGCGTCGATCTTCTGGAAGGTCGCCCAGGCCTTCTGGACCTGACCGAACTCGGAGAAGGCGCGGACGAAGTCCTTCTTGGCCGCCTTGTTGAGGGTGGCCTCCTTCTTGACGCCCTCGGTGTCGCGGATGACCTGGAGGAACTGCTTCCCGGCGTCCTCGTGCTCGCGCATGTTGAGGTAGACCCACCCCAGCATGTAGTTCGAGTACGAGTAGACCTTCGACTTCGGGAACAGGAGGACCTTCTTGTAGAAGGCCTCGGCGTTCTCGAGCTCGTTGGCGGCGAAGTAGTAGTCGGCGAAGGCGAGGTACGCCTCGGGCACGAACTGCGACTGCGGGTAGTCGGTGAGGAGCCGGTGGTAGATCGTCCGGGCGTCCTTCATGTACTTCGCGGACTGGAGCGAGTAGGCGAAGTAGAACAACGCCTTGTCCATGTCCGGGTAGTTCTTGAACTTGTCGTTGTCGGTGAGGTCCTTGTAGCTCTTGATCGCGAGCTTGAGCGCGTTGAGCGCCTGCTTGTCGTGATCGGCCGCCTCGTCCTTCAACTTCTTCTTCTCGCCCGGCGTCTTGGCCTGGTCGGCCTTGATCGTCGCCTCGGTGCCCTTGAGCCGGTGGTACCGGTTGAGCTGGGCGTGGGCGTCGGCGAGGCGGAAGTAGAGGTCGGCCTTCTCGGCGACCTCGCTGTCCGGCGTCGACTCGACCAGGTTCTCGAGCAGGTCGATCTGCTGCTTGCGGATGTTGCCGACCTCGCCCTGGATCTCCAGGAACTCGTCGGCCGTCACCTCGGGCGCCTTGCTCGACTCGGCCTTGGCCGCCTTCGGCTTGGTCCGGTCGGACAGCTTGGCGTCGACCTTGACCTGCGTGGTGCGGGTGTACTTCGGCGGCTTGCCGGCAGGCGCGGGCTGCGCGACGGCGCTCGTCCCGGCGAACCCGAGCAGGGCCATCGACATCAGGAGGTGACGGGTGACGTTGCGAACCATCGGGCGATCCCTTCGGGTGACAGGTGCGCCCCGCGTGCGTCCGGGGCGATCAGAGCGAGGAGGCGTGGCGGCGCGGCCGGCGCCGCGTCAGGTCGTCAGTTCTTGGCGCACTGCGAGCGGATCTTGAACCGGTAGTAGCCGAGCTCGTCCTTCCAGTACTCGCCGTTGAAGCGCCAGACGAAGTGCTCGTCGTCGACGATGATCGGGTCCTCCTTGTGACCAGCCTCGAGCTGCTCGCCCTTGCGGGTGTCGCTGATCGTGCCGGCCTGGGCCTCGAGCACCTCGTACTTGATCTTGAGGCCCTCGCGGCCGAGGCGGGACAGCTCGTCGGCCTGGCGCTTGACGCGCTCGCGGGCCAGGCGGCCGGCGTCGGCCTCGGCGAGGGACTTGCGCAGCTCGAGCTCGGTGGCGACATCGCCGGCGATGCTGGTGGTCTGCCAGGCCTTGTCGGCCTGGGCCAGCATCTTCAGCTCGGCGTCGAGCTCGTCGACCCAGTTGAAGGTCTTGGCCAGCTCGCGATCGCCGAGCACGCTGGTGACCATGCGCTGGGTGATCTCGTCGAGGCCGGCGCGGTTGGCCTGGATCTTCTGCACGTACTCGAAGAACTCGGCGTTGTCCTCGAACTTCGCCATCACGTCGCGCAGGTTCTTCTCGAGCGGCTTGTACTTCTGCTCGTACTCGGTGACCGCCTCGAGGGCGCGGTCGTACAGGCAGTACTTGTAGTAGATGACCGACTTGAGCAGCACCGACTCGGGGAAGAACTCGTTCTCGAAGTAGGGCGCGTTGAGGGTGTGGATGTTACCCAGCGCCTTGGGGTTGTTCGTCTTCATGAAGTACGCCCACGACGCCTCGAACAAGGACGCGGTCCAGTCGCTCGAGCGCTGCTCGAGCTTCTCGTAGTAGCGGATCGCCTTGTCGAAGTCCTGGGTCGAGTAGAAGACGCGGGCCATCTGCAGGACCGCCAGCTCCTCGTACCGATCGAGGTCGGCGGCCGAGTACTGGGCCGGGCGCTCGCGCGCCAGCTCGAGGATGCGCTTGAACGCCTCGCCGGCCGGCCGGCCCTCGTACTTGCGGACGTAGGTCACGCCCTCGAAGAACTTGGCCTTGATGTACCAGGGGCTGTTCTCGTTGACCTGGGTGAACAGCTCGATGGCCTTGGCCCAGTTGGCGTCCTCGCCCTTCTTGTAGTAGTGGCGGCCGAGGAGGAACAGGAGCTCGTCGCGGACCGACGCCAGCGTCGGCTCGTCGAGCGCGGCGGGATCGTACGAGCCGACCTTGTCGAGGATGCCCGAGGTCTCGGGCAGCACCTCGGACAGCGCGGCCAGCCACTTGAGCGTGGCCGAGTGGTAGCCGTGGGCGGGGCCGGCGTCGGCGATCTTCTCGAAGAAGTTGAGCGCGCCGGCGTAGTACTTCATCTGGAACAGGGTCTTGCCCATGTAGAACTCGGCCCGCTGCTTGTTGCCATCGTCGTCGGTGGTCTCACCGTCGATGACCTTCTTCAGCTCGATCGAGGCCGAGTAGTAGTCCTTCTTCTTGTAGAGGTCGATCGCCCGCTCGAACGTCTTGGACGGCGGGGTGCCGCCGACGTTCTCGCCGGACTCGATGTCGCCCTTGGCGGGCTGGGCGAGCGCCTGGCTGCTGCCGCCGCCGGCGGCGACCAGCGCGAGAGCGGTGCCGAGGACGAGCTTCGACAGGGCGGCGCCGAGCCGCGAGCTGAGCGAGCGGGGGCCGGTCGTGACGGGGTTGCGCAGACGCATCAGGTTCCTCCGGGAGCGACGTGGGACCGGTGCCGAGCCGGTGCGCTCGCGGCGAGCGAGCACAGCAGCCGTGACGCGGACCTCATGGGCGGCGGAATCATCGGCGTGGCCGGCAAACGTTGTCAAGGCACGCGGACGCCCATGGGGGCACAGGTAGTTCTCCATGGGTGGCGCGCGCAGGCAGGACCCGTCATCGACGGAACGACACGGCGAGCGGCGGCGGGTTGCAGCCGGGGTGTGCGAGATCCCGGGGGGCGTCGTGATCGGCGCGATCGACGGCAGACGGATCGGTCGGGTCGGCGGCACAAACCCCCGGACCCTCGCTTGACTTCATGACCCCGGCTTTTATTATCGCGGCTCTCCGGGGTGCCCGCGGTCGCCGCGCTGCTCCTCCTTCCACACGGGCCCCCGCCTCGGGGCCACCAGGATGAATCCCATGGTTCGCAGTCTTCAAGGGTCGGTCACCGGCCTCGCGCTGGCGGCGCTCGCGTCGATCACGGTCGTCGGGGCCGTCGGCGGCGCGCTCGGCGGATGTTCGGAGAACCCGGTCGGTCGCAAGTGCGATCTCGGCGTCGAGAACCCGGGCGCGAACGAGGCCGTGGTCGGCTCGCCGTCCCTCGACTGCTCGACCCGTCAGTGCCTCAAGGTGCCGATCGACACCGGCAAGGACACGCCCGAGGGCTTCCAGCCGCTGGCGGCCAACACCGGCATGTGCACCGACACGTGCGAGAGCGACGACGACTGCGACAAGGTCTCGGAGTCGCCGTGCGTGAGCGGCTTCACCTGCGGCATCCCGCTGACGGTCGGCCCGTTCTGCTGCCGCAAGCTGTGCATCTGCAAGGACTACGTGATCCTGCCGGACAGCGGCAAGCTGCCGACCCCGATGGCCTGCGACCCGTCGATCGAGGCCAACTCGTGCTGCAACCTGGACGGCCGGGTCGGCAACTACCCGAACTGCCCGGCCTGAGCGACCGCGCGCGCGTCGCTCCGCGTCACCAGGTGATGCGGATCCTTCGACACGCGGTCCCGGTCGCTGCGCGACGTGACCGCGGCTCAGGATGAACGGATCCTTTCGGATCACCGAGGTGATGCTTCGCCATCACCAGGTGATG
>Ga0075163_10009773_pt1 | contig 12573 bp, 10 predicted proteins | sample JI1023141ADNA_FD_71478 | JGI IMG/M metagenome (GOLD analysis project Ga0075163, IMG submission 71478) | Wastewater effluent complex algal communities from Wisconsin, to seasonally profile nutrient transformation and Carbon sequestration -... | ecosystem: Engineered > WWTP > Effluent > Algae...
TATTTTGTGAAAGTGAGTGGTGAAAATGGCTCTGAAATTCGCAAAATTATTTACCAATAAACCTAGCGATTCCTCCCATTTTTGATTTGATTCTCCTGTGTACTAACAAATCTTATGTTTTGCAGTCCCTTTAAAACTATTTGCCATTAGCACTTTTGGCAAGATGCCTTACGAAGTGTGGTGGTATTTTGTATGGCTGTCATTCAGGTTTACAAATCAACTTAGAATTTAATCAACAAGTGTCTTGTTGCAATTTCAACTATAAGAGAATTATTATTGACTGAAATTTAATTTATTCCAATGCAACCCATATCAATATTTAATTGTCTAAACTATGTAAGTGAAAACTTGTAATTATGAAAAAGAATATTGTTTTACTATGTGTTTCCATTTTTATTTTTCTAACAAATTTGAATGCACAATGCATAGTAACAGCAACTGCAGACGCTTCGGGGTGCAATCAATTTTCAAATATTTACAGTGTTTCTGGGACGGTTAGTTTTGTGAATCCTCCATCATCTGGCACTATGACAATCATTAACAGTTGTGGTGGAAGTCAAGTTTTTAGTGCGCCATTCATTTCGCCAATTACATATTCTTTTGGAGGTTTAAATTCAGATGGACAAAATTGTAATGTGGTTACTACCTTTAGTACAAATTCTGCCTGTTATGCTAGTGCAATGTATTTAGCTCCAGAATATTGCTATTCCTCACTTTGTTCATTAACAGGGGTGGCTAATCCAGAGGCATGTGATCCTGTCACAAATACTTATGGTGTTTCAGGGTCATTTAGTTTTATAGATCCTCCAACATCAGGCAGTTTGATAATTACTAATAGTTGCGGAGGCAATATAATATTACCTGGACCTTTTGTTTCACCTGTTACTTATAACTTTCCAGGGATGCCTGCAAATGGAGACACTTGTATCGTAAATGCTCGTTTTTCTGCAATATCTACCTGTTATTATAATTCGATGTATGTTGCACCCACAAGCTGTGAAACAGCGTCAGTAGATGAAAAAGTACTTTCATTCAACTCTAATATCGCTCCCAACCCGTCAAATGGCTCTATTAACATATCTCTTGAACAAACACATTTTCAGTCACTATCTATTGATATGGTAGATGTTTTAGGTAGGAGTGTCTATTACCAAACTACTCCAAAATTTGTAGGTACATTTAACAAAATAGTGGATTTGACATCATTTGACAAAGGGATCTATTTTGTTAGAATTACTGGAGAAAATGGCTCCGAAATTCGCAAAATTATTTACCAATAAACTCTCCGGTTCGTCCCGATTTTTCATTAAATTTGTCTGTTTACGAACACATTTTTATGGCAGGCAATACTTTCGGGAAACTCTTTACTTTAACCACTTTTGGCGAATCGCATGGCGAAGCCTTGGGTGGTGTTATTGATGGTTGTCCTGCAGGATTACAAATCGATCTCGATTTTATTCAGACTGAATTAGACAGAAGACGTCCCGGGCAATCGCACATTGTTACTCAGCGTAAAGAAAGTGATACCGTTGAATTTCTTTCTGGAATTTACGAAGGTAAAACCATGGGAACCCCCATCGGATTTATTGTTCGCAACGAAAATCAAAAGTCAAAAGATTACGAACACAATGTGGATGTGTACCGTCCGTCTCATGCGGATTATACCTACAATGCCAAATATGGCATGCGCGATCATCGTGGTGGCGGCAGATCTTCTGCACGTGAAACGGTAAGTAGAGTGGTGGCGGGAGCCATTGCAAAATTGATTTTAAAACAACAGGGTATTTCCATTCATGCATATACCTCACAAGTAGGTGAGATCAAATTGTTAAAAGATTACCACGATTTGGATTTATCTAAAACAGACTCAAACATCGTTCGTTGTCCGGATGCCCTTATTGCCGATACAATGATTCAAAAAATTGAACAAGTTCGCAAGGCGGGTGATACCATCGGTGGCGTGATTTCCTGCGTAATCAAAGGAACCCCTGTTGGCTTAGGAGAACCTGTATTTGATAAACTGCATGCGGATATTGGAAAAGCAATGTTGAGCATCAACGCAGTAAAAGGTTTTGAATATGGAAGCGGATTTGAAGGTGTGAAGATGAATGGATCACAACACAACGATGCTTTCGTTTCGGAGAATGGAAAAATTCATACGCTTACCAATCATTCAGGAGGAATACAAGGCGGCATCAGTAACGGAGAAGATATTTATTTCAGGGTTGCATTTAAGCCCGTAGCCACCATTATGCAAAAACAAAACACTGTAAATGTCGATGGAGAAGCGTTGGAAATGATGGGAAAAGGAAGGCATGATCCTTGTGTATTGCCACGTGCTGTGCCGATTGTGGAAGCAATGGCTGCATTGGTTTTAGTGGATCATTTATTAAGAAATAAGTGACTAGGTGACTAAGTAACTAAGTAACTAAGTGATTAGGTGGCTTGCTAGAAGATAACAATTAAAAGATAAAAACGAATTAACCAACGAACGAATCAACCAACATGGAAACACCAAAAAAGAAAAAAAGTTTATTGAGAAGAATCCTTAAATGGACAGGAATCACGTTCTTATTATTAATCATTCTAATTATTGCGGCTCCGTTTTTATTCAAAAAACAAATTGTGCAATTTGTAAAAGATACTGCCAATCAGGAATTAAATGCAAAAGTGAATTTTGGTGAATTCGATTTAACCTTGCTGAGCTCTTTTCCTGATTTCACCCTTTCGGTTGACAGTGTGAGCGTTGCAAACATCGGAGATTTTGAGGGCGATACCTTGTTGTATGCTAAAAACTTAACCGTTGGATTAAATTTAATGAGCGTTATCAATGGTGATAAATATGAAATTCATACCATCTCCATCGATCAGCCTCGCATTCATGCCTTGGTGTTGAAAGATGGAAAAGCAAATTGGGACATCACCAAACCGAGCACCGATACTACCGGAACCGTGGATACAGCTAAATCGGCTCCCTTCAAAATGGGATTGGAAAAATTTGAAATTAAAAATGGCTACATCGTTTATGATGATGCATCCATGGGATTTTATACCGAGTTGTATAATATGACACATACCTTGAGCGGTGATTTTACATCCGATAATTTTGTGTTAGAAACATTAACGGAAATCGAACGTTTCTCCATGAGCTATGGTGGTGTGGCGTATATGAATAAAGTGAAGACACGCATCAAAGCTGATTTGGATGCGGATATGCCGAACTTTAAATTTACTTTTAAAGAGAATGAATTTTCGTTGAATGAATTGACATTGGGATTGGATGGTTTCTTCGCCATGCCTAAAGACGATATGGACATGGACTTGAAATTCAAAGCCAACCAAACCGAATTTAAAAACATCTTGTCGCTTGTTCCCGGAGTGTATACTGCCGATTTCAAAGACGTGAAAACATCAGGATCGTTGTCGTTGGATGGTTTTGCTAAAGGAATTTATAACGATACAAAAATGCCAGCCTTCGGTTGTAAGTTGTTGATTAAAGATGCGATGTTCCAATATCCTTCCTTACCAAAATCGGCAACCAACATTCAAGTTGATTTACTTGTTGATAATAAAACGGGTGAACCGGATGCAACCGTAATCGACTTAAATAAATTTCATGTGGAGCTAGGCGGTAACCCAATTGACGCAACCATGCATGTGTCTACCCCAGTTTCGGATGCGAACATCAATGCTGCGGTAATGGCGAAAATCAATTTGGCAAGCATGAAAGATGTTATACCAATGGAAAAAGGTGACGACTTAAACGGGATGATTACTGCGGATGTGAAAATGAAAGGCCGCATGAGTGCCATTGAACAAGAGAAGTATGAAGATTTTCATGCAGAAGGAACGTTGGCCATTCTGGATATGAACTACCAAACAAAATCGTTGAACTACCCAACAAAAATTTCTGCGATGTATTTAGAGTTTAATCCGAAAACGGTTGACTTAACCAAGTTTGATGCAGTGGTTGGAAAGAGTGATATTCAAATGAATGGTAAAATCGAAAATTTCTTGCAATATGCCTTGAAAGATTCGTTGTTGAAAGGAGCATTTAATTTAAACTCTACCTTGTTAGATGTAAATGAATTGATGAGTAGTTCTGATACAACTGCTCCGGCAGCTGCTACACCTGCCGATACTGCGGCTATGACCGTTGCGGAAGTGCCATCGAATTTAGATGTTCGTTTGAATGCAAACATCGCGAAGTTGTTGTACGATAATTTAACCATCACCAAAGTAACCGGTGGTGTTGCGATTAAAGACAGTAAAATGACCTTAGACAATTTAAAATTGACCTTGGATGAAGTAGAAGGTACAATGGCCTTGAGCGGTGTGTACAATACACATAATCCAAAGAAACCAACAGTTGATTTTGATGCTGACATCGCCAACTTTGATATTCCGAAAACAGTAAAAATGTTTAATACGGTTGAAAAATTAGCTCCGATTGCGAAATACTCAAAAGGTAAATTCGGAACAAAATTAAAATTCACAACACTCTTGGATCAGCACATGGAACCGATTATGAATACCTTAACCGGTGGCGGTAAGTTGTTAACCAACAGTGTAACCGTGGAAGGATTTGAGCCAATCAATAAATTGGCGGACGCCTTGAAACAAGAGAAGTATAAGAAATTAACCTTCGAAAATGTAAATGCAACGTATGCATTTAAAGATGGTCGTTTGTTTGTAGAAGAGATGCCAATCAAATCCGGAAAAATTACCGGAAGTGTAAAAGGTTCAACAGGGTTTGATCAAACCATCGATTATACTTGGAAATTAGAAATCCCTCGTGATGAATTCGGCTCACAAGCAAATGCTGCTGCCGGAAGTTTGTTGGCTCAACTCAACTCACAAGCAGGAACGAATGTGAAATTGGGTGATAAAGTAAAAATTAAAGCCTTGTTTGGTGGAACAGTTACTAAACCAACTTTAAAAACAGATTTGTTTAATACCGAGCAAGGTGCGAAAGAACAGGTGAAAGAGATTATCAGTCAGGGTGTAGACATGGCCAAAGAGAAAGCGCGTGAAGAAGCAGAAAAGATTATGAAGGATGCGCAAGCACAAGCTGATAAAATAAAAGCAGATGCAAAAGTGGCTGCTGATAAAGCAAAAGTAGAAGGATATGCTGCAATCGATAAAAACATCGAAACAATCAAAAACCCCGTTGCTAAAATGACTGCGAAAGCGGCTGCACCGGCTGCTAAAAAAGAAGTAGATAAACAAGCACAAGCCATCTTGGATGAAGCTAATAAAAAAGCAGATCAAGTTTTGATTAATGCGAAAGCGGAGTCGGATAAGAAATTGCAGTAACTGTAGGTTATGAGTTATAAGTTATGAGTTATGAGTTATAAGTTATAAGTTAGGAGTTCTGGGGTATAAGTTATAAGTTGGGCATTCGGGGAATACTTTACTTGTTAACGTCTATCGAGAGTTATGGGGACTGTGCCGTCACACTGAGCGGAGTCGAAGTGGGTTTGTTTTGGTAGACTTGTATCTTTTTTGTCTCAAGACGTTATAAAAATAGTAATATGAATTTTTATAGAATATTAGTGCTTTTGTTGTTTTCAACCGTTATGGATAATGGATTGAAAGCACAAGAAGTTGTAATTTCAGCAGGTGAGGAGTTGCAACAAACTGCTCCATTTTTATTTAATGATGTGGTAGGAACACATGGTGATCGCTGTTATGTTTTTAATTGGGGCTGGGAAAAATTTCAGATAGAAGCATTCAATATAAAAACGCTCAAACGCGAAATCCTTACAGACGTTAAAGTTCCTTTTAAACATCCTCCAGTTTCTGTGAGTTATTATTCTGAAAAGGATCAAACTGCATATCTGCTATTTTATAGAGGAACAATGACGTTTCTTGAAGTCTGCTACAACAAAAAAAATGGAACAATGGATCTTACTGGTCAGCTTTACGATTCCAATTGCCAAGCTGTTGGTGTTCCTTCTGTCCTTTGTACTGCAAGTATTCCAGATGATGGAGAGTATCCAAAATTTACGATTTTCCAGTCGGCTGATAGCACTGGATTTAATGTCATAAAACGAGAGTCAGATAATTCCCATCAATGGTTGTATTATGATATTAAAATGAATAAGCTGAACGAAAAAAAGATACCGTTGGATGTAAGTATAAAATGGCTATCAGAAATCAATAATATATTTGTTGACAATAAAGGGGATGTTTTGTTACTAAGCCGTGAGCTTCTTCCTGAATTACAGTGGACAGACAAAAAGACCAGGAAGTTTACATACAGTGTTTTTAAATTTAATACCCAAAAAGGTGAAAGTAGTCAGGCTGTTCTGAAATTTGACAGAGAGATAAATTACAATAATTTTACCGTTACTTTAAGTAAAGGAAAGCTTCATCTTTTTGCTTTTGGCTTTGATAAAGTATCTAAGAAATCCAACATGATTCACGAAATTTTTGATACAGAAAAAATGTCTGCTTCTATAGTTACAGATACTGACTTGGGTGTCTTGGGTAAAATCGGTGAACTGCCCAGAAGTAAGCCGCAAATAATTGATCTTCACTTTCAACCAGATGGTAGCTTCTTCTTGCTGGGTAAAGAATACCTCGAGAGTATGGAACAAAGGCATGATTATAAACTTTTTTGTATTTACATTTCGGAAAGTGGTAAGCATTTATGGAAAAAAGAAATCGTTGTATCACGAAATAATCTGCATATGTTCCAAATCGACAACTATTATTCTAGTTTGTGTTACGGAAATTTAGTTGTTATGTACAATGAGCAATCTCCTGAAGGTTTAGGTGGCGCTAATTATGTTCACATGAAGGTCTTGAAAATAGATGTGTCTGGGAATGTTTTGGAAAAAAATACAAGTGTATATCGTGATAAGAATGAGCCAATAATGTATCCTGGTTCATTTTACTCATTGGATTGCAATACATGGGTGGGTGTGGCTGGTACAACCAGAGAGCGTTACGGAATTCGAAAAATTGTAATGAAATAAATTTATCAGCTATGTCTCCGATACAAAAGTTAATTGGTCTGTTTTTACTTGTTTTAGCTCTTCCTGCCTACGCCCAAGACGAAACGAAGTGCCAGGAAATTGATAATAAGAAAGCGAAAAAGTTATACGAGCAGGGAATAGATAAAAAGTATAAAAAGGAAGAACGTCTTGCTTTCCTCAAAGAAGCAATGGTTTTGGAACCGGATTATGTAGATGCGAACTTCGCTTTTGCTTCTGAACGCATCCGCACCCTTAGCATCAACGAAGAAAAATACAAACCGGTTGAACCTTATCTCAAAAAGGTAATTGAAATTTGTCCGAAATACCATTCTGATCCATACTATTATTTAGGATTCATCGCTTGGGAAGATGAAAATTATGACGATGTAGTAAAGTATATGAAACAATACATCGATTTTAAAGACGATGATGAAAAGAAATTCAACAAAGACTACGATGCACTTTTAAAACAAGCCAGAGACATGGTGCGTTATGCAAAAGTGTATAGCGACCTTTTTAAAAACAAAGTTCCATTCGACCCGAAACCGGTGAATGGCATCTGTACTGAAAAGGATGAGTACTTACCCATCATCTCTTCGGATGATGAAATGATGTTGTTTACCCGTAAGCAACCGTATGTCAATAAAGATATCGTTTACGAAACGGATAAAGAGTTGGAATTGTTCAGTTATGCTACACGCAGTAAAACAACAGGTGAATTTAATAAAGGTCAACGTATGCCTTATCCTTTCAATAAAGATGGAGCAGAAGGTGGAGCAACCATGTCGATTGACAACAAACACATTTTCTTTACCAGAGGAAAAGATGAAGGTGGAGCAGTTTTAAATTTTGATATTTATACGTCTGATAATATCAATGGTGAATGGACCGAAGCCAAAAAAGTAGAAGGCATTAACGATCCTATTTATTGGGATTCACAACCCACAATTGCCTCAGATGGTAAAACCTTGTACTTCGCCAGCGACCGCAAAGGTGGAAGGGGAGGCGTTGATTTATATGTAACCGTGAAAGATTTGAATACCGGTATTTGGAGCAAACCTGAAAACTTAGGACCGGTGATCAATACCAACTTTGATGAAAAATCTGCGTTTATCCATTCCGATTTTCAAACCATTTATTTTTCTTCTGACGGACATCCCGGAGTAGGAGGATTTGATATTTTCTTTTCGAAAAAAGGTGAAGATGGAAAATGGGGCGAACCCAAAAATATTGGTATTCCTATCAATACACCACGTGACGACTTAGGCTTTTTTGTTAGCACAGACGGACATCTCGGTTACTTCGCATCCAACGAACCTGCTCGTGCAAATGGGAAGTCGGTAGGGAAATATGATATTTATTCGTTTGAATTGTACAAAGAAGCACGTCCCGATGAAGTTGCTTTCTTCAAAGGAAAAATTCAGGACTTCGGGCAAGGGAGTCCGACCGGATTTAAAGTAGAAGTGAAGGATGCTGTTACGAATAAAGTCACCGAAGGCATGGTAGATACCGTTACCGGAAATTATGCGGTGGTGGTAAATACAAAAGCAAAGAGTGATTTAATCCTGACGGTTAAAAAAGAAAACTATGCATTTAGTTCTCAGTTGATCAAGAAAGATTCGATCATCAATTCGAAGCCAAAGAAAGTAGACATGGCGGTAGATACCATTAAAGTTGGAAAGACCTATTTGCTGAACAACATCTATTATAAAACCAATTCAGCAGATTTAGATCCGAGTTCGGCAGTGGTGATCAATGAGTTTGCTGAATTTTTGAAAGCCAACCCAACTTTAAAGATTGAGGTACGCGGACATACGGATAATGTAGGTGATGCAAAATCCAATTTAGCCTTGTCTACCGACCGTGCATTTAGTGTAAGAGATTTGTTGATTTCAAAAGGAATAGCAGAAAGCCGGTTGTTAAATTTTAAAGGATATGGAGCTTCCAACCCAATTGCAGACAATGCAACAGAAGCCGGCAGAGCCAAAAACCGTAGAACGGAATTCGTGATTGTGGAAAAATAGAAGAACTACTATTCATTCTAACTCATACCATTAACAAGTCATTAACAGAGCAATAACGAATTGCTCACAAGTTCCTTTTACTATTAGAGTTAATTTTGTTCATAAACCTTAACTTAGAAATCATGAAAAAATTAAACTCTATTGGGGCATCTTTATTCATAGGAAAAATGCATTTTAACAAAATGATAAATACTACCTTTTTTATTATTGTATTAACCCTTCTTGCTTCTTGTAATTTTAGTAATGATAGTGGTTCTGATGTGCCTTTGGAAAATGGTTTAACTGTTGGGAAAATCGAGCGAAGACAATCATCAACCTTTTTGGAGGCTGGTGAAATGTGTATGAGTGGTTTTGTGGGAGATACAATCAATGTTCATGGCGTCATTAAAAACACAGCGCCAGAAGTTACATACAAGGACGCGGTTGTTAAAGTAACTTATTACAGCGATGCAAAAATAGAATTAGGCAGTAAGCTATATACCATTCACGAAGTTTTTTCACCTCTTTCAGATGTGAACGTTGAATTTAAGGTTGAAAAATATAAAGATGTAAATACAATTGATTGGGAAGTTATTCAAGCTTCAGCAAACTAAATAGGATTCATTTATAAAACCTGTTTGCCAATTTTAGGCTTTAAGCCAAATGATCAGAAGCACGAACGCGTAGCATAGCATGTATTGATAGACGAGGCTTGTAGCGGGTTGACAGGTTTGGATTAATTGAATAAGTTTGTAGTGGTGGGCAATTTGTCGTAATTTAGTTTCGTCCATTGACAAAGCGGGGATTGTTGGAAGGGAACTATTAGACTTCATCACTATGAAAAAAATTAAACTCGTTATTCTTACACTTTTTATTTCTATATTTTCATATGGACAAAGAATTGAAACAGTTTACTTGAATGCGAAAGACAGTACAATAAATGCATATATTGCAGTTGTTCCTGAAAATACGCAAGTAAAATCATTCTTATTCTTATTAGACGGATTTGGAAATTCTCTTAAAGATGTTTTATCTCAAACTGACATCCCCCAATATGCTTCAAAACAAGGTATATTAACTATTATTCCATTTTTAAAGACTGGTTCTTCTTTCTTTGGAAGTGATTCAGCCTCTCATCAATCGTTAAAAGAAATGATAGAACTTGTAGTTACTAAATACCAATTAAAAGGGAAAGACTTCTTTATTGGTGGATTTTCAATTGGTGGAACTTGCGCTGTAAAATATGCTGAGTTGTCAATTCAAAGTAACTATACTTTAAAACCCAAAGCAGTTTTTGCAATTGCTTCGCCACTTGATTGGGAACGATATTATAACGCAGCCAAAAGAGTTGTTAGGTTATCAAATCCTGATAAAGTAAATCCGGAAGTTTTTTATATGATTGATAGAATAGAGAAAGAAATGAAAGGAACACCAAATACCGCATTAAAAAATTTTTATGAAAATTCCCCGTATTCATTTTCTGACACTACACAAAAAGCGATAAAATATTTGGTAAAAACTCCAATAATGCTAATCTCAGAACCAGATATACAATGGGGATTAAAAGAACGTGGTTATGACATCTCCTATAATAATATTACTGACCATTCGGCTATGATTAATGAATTGCAGAAATTAGGAAATGCCAATGCTGTTTTAATAACAACTATAGACAAAGGATACAGAAAACCTAATAATATGAGACACCCTATTTCTTGGAGTATAGCTGACCCCGAACAACTAATAAAATGGCTACAATCGCAATAATGATGATTGGCAGCAGCTAAAGCCAATTACACAATAAAATAAAGAAAAATTCGTTGTTGTGTAAACTTAAAATTTCACAATGATGAAGCAGAAAATGCTTTTTTTAATGGCTGCGCTGATGACAGTTCTGATTTATTCCTGCAAAAAAGATAACAACTTAGAACCACTACCCCCTCCAACCACATCAGCCGCAGCTACTGCATATCTAAATTTTTCACAATTGAAAGTTGGCAACTATTGGGTTTACGAAAAATTTAACATAGATGCTGCCGGTAATGCTACTTCACTTAATACCTTTGACAGTTGCTACGTTGAAAAGGATACGATTATCAATAGTAAAATCTACCTGAAAGTTGTTAAGCCGATGCCGTATTTTCCAGGTTCCTATGACATTTCGTTTCAGAGAGACTCTTTGCACTATATTGTAAATTCTAATGGGAGAATCTTATTTTCCTATCAAGACTTTTCAACTATTTTCGCAACCGAATACACCCTGACTGGATCAACTGATACCGTTTGTCAAATCATAACACAAATGGCAGATCAGAATCTAACTGTAACTACTCCTGCTGGAACATTTTCAACGTCAAATGCCAAAGAATTCTATTCCATGTACCCTGGCTGGACATCTGCCGGAAATCCAAGATATAGAAATACGAGATATGCAAGGAATATCGGGACTGTAATTGAAACACTTCCCTTTTTTGCTTCTAGTCCGAATTATACTGAAAGAAGGTTAGCGCGTTTTCATTTAAATTAATTCGTAGTCATCAGATAATAGAAGGTTAATTACCATTGTACAAAGAAAATGGAAGTTTTAATTGGTTTTATCGGATCATTAATAAAAATCGGAATTTTAAGTTCAATCTACGCACTTCTGACTCTCTGGACTTTTAAATTAATTGGAAAATTTCGACCTAATAGTTGGTTTGAGAGAGTATCAACTAATAAACGAAGGCTCTGGTCTATCAGCGGACTCATTTTCTCATTTGGACTTCTTTTTTATCTTTTTAGTTATTGGGGTTTTCATGGTTTTGGAGACGGACCAAGAATCCCAATTGGGCATGGACTAATCGTTGATAATACGAACTGGACAGAATATGGTTATGTTGAAGAAATTAAAACCACTGACACTATTGTAGTTGAAATGACAAAGTTTATAGTAGTTGATGATAAACTTATTGGTAATTTAGACAGTTGGTTTTATGACTACAAAAACTCCTATTTCATTTACGATATGAGAACAAAAAAAATGTTGGAGTTTAAAACGGAGACTGAATTCAATAAGTATGCAAAAACAAATAATTTAGGAAGTGCCTACAAATTGCAAACCTTTAGAGAAAATTATTTGAGTTTTTGGGGCGGCTGGCGATTTTGGTTGCTAGCCTAAGAAATCTGAATGCATATAAGCACCAATGCACAAACCACTTAAGCCTCTGATGAAATACTTCAAATCGTCCATATTCATTTTTGCATTGGGAATTTTAATTTCTCAAAATTCATTCGGACAAAAAGGCGAACGAAAAACAATTATGTTTGGGGACTTAATTATGGTATTAGCGCGTTTAATAAGACAAGTTTTGAATTGGGTTATGGTTTTGTTACGGATAGGTTATACCACAAAGGAAAGACAAGTGTGATATGGGATAGATCCGTTTTAATTGCAACGGACCTGTCTGCTGAGTTTCAAGTTGGTAAGAAATTTATTTTCGGACCTAAAATTTCAAATAAATATTCTTTCGAACTCTGGGACTGGGAATTTAATTATTGGGGATTTATTTTTGGAGCCGACTATATCGCCTACAACGATCTAAAAACAA
>Ga0075163_10009774_pt1 | contig 12573 bp, 7 predicted proteins | sample JI1023141ADNA_FD_71478 | JGI IMG/M metagenome (GOLD analysis project Ga0075163, IMG submission 71478) | Wastewater effluent complex algal communities from Wisconsin, to seasonally profile nutrient transformation and Carbon sequestration -... | ecosystem: Engineered > WWTP > Effluent > Algae...
CACGTAGTAGTTCTTCACCTTCGCGCCATCGGGAAGCAAGGCGTAGTTCTGCGCGAAGACCGCGATCAGATACGGCGCGGCCTCGAGATACGGCTTGTGTTCGTCGGTGCCGAGGGGAGCGAGAGCGGCGAGCCAGTCGGGCGGCGCCTTGCTCGTGTAGAACTCACGTTCCTCGACTTCGGCGGCCTCGCGGATCTTCTTTTTGACCCCGGGGTCGCTCACCACCACGAAGTGCCAGGGCTGGAGATTGGCCCCCGAGGGCGCGGTTCCGGCGGCGCGCAGGCAGTGCTCGATCACCTCGCGGGGAACTTCACGCGATGAGAACTCGCGCACGGTGCGGCGGCGCTTGATCTCGTCGTAGAACTCGCGCGCGCGAGCGGCCATCTCCGCGGGCGGATGTTCCACGAAGCTGGTCAGGGGCACGAAAGGCTTCGCGGCGGTCATGCGCACTCGTTCCCGATCAGGCTGGGCGGCGAAGAAGCGAGGCCGGCCAGTCCGCCGAGACTGGTCTCGCGGTAGGCCTCATGAAGGTCCGCCCCCGTCTTCTTCATGGCTTCGATGACCTCGTCGAAGGAGATGTGGTGCGCGCCGTCCGAAAGCATCGAGAACTCCGCGGAGTGAACGGCGCGGTCGGCGGCCACCGCGTTGCGCTCGATGCAGGGAATCTGGACGAGACCGGCCACGGGGTCGCAGGTGAGGCCGAGGTGATGTTCCATCCCCACCTCCGCCGCGTACTCGATCTGATCGTTGGTTCCTCCCATCAGCTGGGCCGCCGCCCCCGCGGCCATGGCGCAGGCCGCGCCCACCTCGCCCTGACATCCGACGGCGGCCCCGGAGATGCTGGCGTTCGTCTTGATGAGGTTTCCGATGAGACCGGCGGTGGCCAGCGCGCGCAGGATGGCCCCTTCGTTCGCGGGCAAGGTTTCGCGCAGGTAACGCATGACCGCGGGCAGCACACCCGAACCGCCGCAGGTGGGAGCGGTGACCACCACCCCGCCGGCCGCGTTCTCTTCGCTGACCGCGAGACCGTAAGCGGAGAGTGTGCCGGTGCGGGCGAGCAGACCGCCGCGCGCCACCGCGCGGGCGTGGTAACTGCGGGCCTTGCGCGGGAGCTTGATGATCCCGGGCAGGATGCCGCTGCCGCGCAGACCGCGGTCGATGGCGGCTTCCATGGCGGCATGGATCTCGGCAAGGAACTTCCAGATCTCCGGCCCCTCGCACTCTTCGACGTACTGCCAGATCTGCAGATGGTGTTCGCGGCAATAGCCGAGGATGTCGCTCATCTTCGAGAGGTCGTAAACGCCGCGAGGCGTCCAGTCCTCGACATCGTGCTCGCGAATCGCTCCACCGCCCACCGAGTAGACCTTCCAGGACGCGCGGGTGCGCCCGGCTTCGTCGAGGGTCTCGAACTGCATGCCGTTGGGATGCCGGGGCAGCCGCTCACGCATGTTGAAGAGGATCTCGTGCGGGCGGGCGCCGAAGGCGTCCTCGAGGACCTTGTCGGTAAGGTGACCTTTGCCGGTGGCGGCCAGCGAGCCGTAAAGGGTCACGCGGTAACGGGCGGCGCCCTCGTGCTGCGCGATGAAGCGGTCGGCAGCGCGGCGCGGCCCCATCGAGTGGGAGGAGGAGGGGCCGTTACCGATCCGGAAGAGTTCGCGAATGGATTCCACAGCGAAAGCTTAAGGTCCCCGTCGCTCGCGGTGGCCGTTGGGCTACTGACGCGGCGCGGGTGGCTTAACGTCGGCTGGCGGCACGAACAGGGTGTCGGCGAGGGAAGAGTTCGCCTCCATCGTTTCGAATCGGTACTCGCGGGAGAAGAGCGCCTCGTCGACCTGAATCGAGAAAGGCAAGCGGACGCCGGCCACCACGCGATAGTCGTCGTAGTGAATCACCTGGGGTTTTTGAAACCCACCGCGAGCGGCGCCCTCTTTCGCGATCAGGTTGCGCCGCCGGATCAGGTGATTCACAGCGCTCACGTAGACGTCCTCGGTCGTCCCCGAGGCCCGCACCACTCGGATCTGGAACAGGTCTTCACCCTCATCGGTGACGCGGCCGATCAGTTCCAGCCTGGCACTCGCTGCGCCCGAATCCAGAAGGGGGCCGTCGAAATCGGCGATCAGGATGGCGTCCGCGGTTTCCTCAGTCGCGAGCAGCGTCGGCTCCATGGCCCGCTCATGACCCGACATCCACGCCTTCTCGCCATCCACCGCCCGGACCACGGTGATGCCGGGCCGGGGCTTGGTGGCCCAGTGAGAAAGGCCTACGATCTCTTCCCGGCTTTTCGCGACGCGGGCGTGATAGGCCACCAGGGGAAACTCAAGGCCGTTGTAGACGTAGATCCCCTTCTTGGTGACGGTCTTGAGCGCTTCGATCTTGTCGCGACCGCCGAGGGCCTGGAGGTGTCGCGCCATCACGTCGTCCAACGTCGGCGTCTGCGCAGAGACGCCGGGCGCGATGGCGAGGCCGCCGAGAACGAGCAGGAGAGCGCGTGTTGTTCTGATCATCATCGACATTAACCCCGCAGATCCAGGCTGACGAGTTCGGTGTGGTTGCGGAGGTAGAGCCGGCCCTGCCACAACGTCGGCTGGGTCCAGCTTCGGCCTTCGAGCACGCTCGCCCGTGCGAGTTCACGGTAAGCCTCGTGAGTCGCTTCGGCCAGCACCAGCTCGCCGGTTTCACCCAGGATGATCAGCATCCCGTTCGCCACGATCAGCGATCCTTTGCCCAGACCGCGTTTCGCCCAGAGCGTCTTGCCGGTGGACGCTTCGATACACTTGAGCGTCGCGGTATCGAAGCCGTACAGGTGATTTCCGATGGCGACCGAGCCGTTGAAGTGGTTCTTCATCTGAAGTCCCTCCCATACGGGCTGTGCGGTGATGGTGTCGCCGTCCGCCAGCAATCGCGCGACCTTCGCGCCAATGCCGTAGCTGGCCGAGACGAAGACGAGATCGGGCGCCACGAAGACGGGGGGCGCTGGCTTGATCGTGCCGTCCGCGGCGAAGGGGAAGCCCCACAGGCGCTGGCCCTTGAGGTCAAGGCCGATCACCTCGCGTTTCGTCATGACCACGATCTGCTGCTTGCCGTTGAATTCGATGGGAAGCGGAGAGGAGTACACGATCTGATCCTCGTGGGATGCCCAGCGAAGGGCGCCGGTCTTCTTGTCGAAGGCCGCCACCGCCCGAGCGCCCTTGCCACCGGATTCGATGATCACGAGATCGCCGATCAGCAGGGGCGCCGAGGTGAACGCCCAGGTGGGTAGTTCGCTTTCGAAGGTCTGACGCAACTCGACCTGCCACAAGACGCTTCCGTCCGCGATCTTGAGCGCGGCCAGCCGGCCCTGAGAGCCGTGGACGAAGGCCTTGTCGCCTTCGATCGTGGGTGTCGAGCGTGGACCATCGCCGTACTCGTTGTTGAAAATCGCTCCGACCGCGGTCGACCAGATCTTCTTGCCGGTCGCGGCGTCGAGGCACACGGCATACTCCTGCGCTCCCTCGGCGTGCATCGTGTAGAGACGATCGCCCACCACCGACACCGCCGAGAACCCAGGCCCAATCGGAGTGCGCCAGAGGGTCTTGGGCCCGGCCGGCCCGAAGGCCTTCGTGAGGCCGATTTCCACCGAGATCCCGTCCCGGCTCGGTCCGCGATACTGGAACCAACCGCGCGCCGTGTCAGCCGCGCCCGCTTTCACGTCAGCCGCCGACCCTGCCCCCGCTCCGGCCGCTAACAGTCCCAGGATCAGAGCTGCCGCGGACGCCTTGTGTCGCTTTGAGATCATCCCCGGAACATACGACGCGAGCGGTGACTGCGGGAAACCATCGAGGCCCGAGTCAGAAGAAGACGCGGACCCCGGCGTTCAGCACCCGCCCGTCGAGCGGGGCCCAGGCATCGACCATCCACCGTCCATCGGGACGGCGCGCGGGAAGGACCACCGACTCCTCCCTGGTCTGACGCACATCGAGGAGATTCTCCGCGTTCACATAGACGAGGAGTCTCCCGAAACGCCGGCGGGCCAGCGCGCCGATGACTACGTACGGGTTGCTCGTGGTGAGGGAAGGATCGTCCTCCAGCGATTGGCGTCCGAAGCCGTAGGCCTCAAGACCGACTCCGCCCACGCCTTCCTTCTCCCAGATCAGGTTCAGCGAACCGTAGTGCCTCGGGGTCAGAGGCACGTCACGCCGCGCCCGGGCATCGGGGTCGAACTCCGTCGACTTCGTCCAGGCATGGGTGACCATGGCGAGAAGCCCCTGGTGCCGGTAGCGCACAATGAGTTCGCTCCCGTGGGTGCGGGTGGGCTCGGCCGCATTCTCGAAAGTCACGCTGGACGGGCCGGTCGTTCGCAATTGAACCGCGCGTTCAACGCGGGAGGCGAAGAGTGTGCCGGAGATCTCGATCCGGCCGCGATGGAAGGTGGCGTCGACCACACCTCCACGCGCGCTTTCCGCACGCAGCCCGACGAGGGGGGCGAGCCGAGCCAGGCCGGTCTCGTCTGTCTCTTCGTTGAAGGGCGTGGGCGCGTACGAACCGCCGCCCACGGACGCGCGCAGGACCCACTCGCCGGTCGGCCGGGCGAGCAGCGAGGCCCGCGGACTGACGAGGGTCCCGTATTCGGAATGAGCGTCGACGCGAAGGCTGCCCGCGAGGGTCAGGCGCGGGCCGATCCGGATTTCGTCCTGGGCGAAGGCGGCCGGCGAAGAGAACGAGAAGTTGAAACGCGGAAGCTCCCTGGCGTCGTAGCTGTCCTGCTGGAAAGAAGCACCCGCCACCCAGGTGTGGCGCCCGCGCGAACCCGTGGCCGAGGCCTCGCCGAACCAGGTCTCGCGCGTTCCCTGCTCACGGACGCCGCCGAAAACACGGTTGTGGTCGTTGCGCACCAGGGAACCGCGAACAGAAAGGAGCGTGGCGCCCGCGAACCACTTCGCCACCGAGCCCAGGTCCGCGTGGCGGGTGTGGAGGGTCTCCTCGAACGGGCGTCCATCGGGAGCGTTCCGCCCCGTGATCGTGCCGCCCTCGCGGCCCTCGTCGGTGAAGCCGGCGGTGAAAAGGATCGAGGTGCCGCGTTCATTGTCGAAGGTGACACGCGGCCGGATCATCCCGCGGTCATAGCCAGCCACGTCGGTCCACCCGTCGCCATCCACATCCTTACGCTCCTGACCGTGGTAGCCGGCGATGGCCGACCACGACCAGGTCGAAGGCCGCGCCACCCAGCCCGTGGCATCCACGCCGCCGAGGGTGGTGGCGTTGAGAAGAATCTCGTTCTCGCTTTCGCGGGGCCGGCGCGAGACGAGGTTCACCACGCCCCCGATCGCCGAGGTGCCGTAGAGCGCCGAAGCCACGCCCTTGATGACCTCGACTTGTCCAAGATCGAGCGGCGGCACCTGAAGCAGGCTGAAGGAGTCACCCTGAGCGCCATAAAGAGGAAGGCCGTCGGCGAGGAGTTGTGAATAGTGCCCGCGCAGGCCCTGGATCCTCACGTTGGAGGCGCCCATCGAGGGCGAGGTGACCTGCACGCGGAGGCCGGTGGTTTCGCCGAGCAGCATGGCGACGCTGCCGGGGGTCATGAGGGCCTTCTCCTCGATCTCTTCGCGGTCGATGACTTCCACGCGCAGCGGCTGATCCTCGATTCGGGTGGCGCTGCGGGCGGCGAAGACCACCACTTCCTCTTCGAGGGCCTCGAGTTCCACCGCGACGGTCAGGGGAACGCCGGCCTTGAGCACGGCCTCAGCCACCGCGGGCACGAAACCATCGGCCTCGACGGTGACACTGTGCTCACCCGCGCGCAGGCTGAACCGCGCCACGCCCGCGGCGTCGGTCAACACCCGCTCCGCGCCGACTCGCACCGACGCTCCCGCCACGGGCTCACCTTCGGCCCGAACCTCGACCAGCAGGAGGTCAAGCGCGGGCGTCTGGGCCGCTGCGGGCGGGGCGAGCAAGAGAGACAGGAGTGAGAGGAACAACAAGGTGCGCTGGAGGCTAGCAATCAAGGCCGGTTCGTCTCGCGGCGTCCGCTTATGGGATAGCCTCGGTCGCCTTTGGGCCAGAGGGCGGGGACGTCCGCGCCGCACCGTGGCGTCATCCTGCGGTCCTTCAATCAGTTGGACGTCTCGCCTGGTTGGGCACGCCTCTTGCTCCAGCCAGGAAGCAGAGTTGGATCTTGCAAGGAGCGCTTTAGAGGATGAATCAAGTGACAGGCGATATCGCGGCTTCGTTTCGCAGCCTCATAAGGCGTCCGGGATTCGCGCTGATGGTCGTCGGCACACTGGCCCTTGGCATCGGATCCTCCACCGCGATCTTCACGGTCATCAACACCGCTCTTCTCAGGCCCCTGCCTGTCGTCGATGAGAGTCGCCTGATGTTCATGCGCACCTTCCGAAGCGACCGGCCGTACGAGGGGGGAGGCATTTCGTATCCCGACTTCGAGGACTGGCGGGCGCGGGCGAAATCCTTCTCGTCAGTGGCCATCGTCACCACCGACGAGGCCACCTTCATCACCTCCGGTCAGCCGGCCCGGGTTCGGGGAGGGGTGGTGTCGGCGGGTCTTTTCAAGACCCTCGGCGTAGCCCCCGCCGTGGGCCGCGCCTTCCTGATCGAGGAGGACCACGGCATGGCCCCAAGCGGGTCCCGTCCGCTCATGCTCACCCACTCCGCCTGGACGAATCGCTTCGCCTCGGATCCCCTGGTCGTGGGCCGTGAGGTGGTGGTCGACGAGAAGCGATTCGAAGTCATCGGGGTGACTCCGCGCGACCTCTTCCCGCTGCAGACCGAGCCCATCGAGTACTGGGTGACGGCGGGCGTGAACGGGGCTTCGTCCACGCCCGGGAGCGTGAATGCGAGTCGGGGCTATCGCGCCTACGATGGCGTCCTCGCCCGGCTCGCCCCTGGCGTCTCGATCGAGCAGGCGCGGGCGGAGATGGACGCGATCCACCGATCGATCATCGCCGCGAATCCTTCCGCGGATCAGCGTCTCGTGGCCCGGGTGACCCCGCTTCGCGAGGTCCTGATCGGGGATGGCGCCGAACGTCTCGGTTTGCTGCTCGGCGTCGTGGGCCTCGTTCTGCTGATCGCTTGCGTGAACGTGGCGAACCTGCTGCTGACCCGAGCCGCGGCGCGCCAGCGGGAGGTGGCCATCCGCTTTGCCATCGGCGCCAGCCGGTGGGCCATCACCCGGCAGATGCTGACCGAGAGCCTGCTGCTCGCGAGCGCGGGCGCCACCGCGGGCCTCTTCCTCTCCATCTGGCTGGTCCGGGGCATCGTGGCCCTTCTGCCCGAGGACCTGCCGCAGCTCACGGGTCTGTCGCCTGACGCGCGCGTCCTGCTCTTCACCATGGTGCTGGCCCTCGGAACCGCGCTTGCCTGCGGACTCCTGCCCGCGATCTCCGCGGCGAGAGGCGGAGTGGCGGCCGTCATCAAGGGCGCAGGGCGTGGTCTCACCGAGGACGTTTTCCGCGGGAGGGTTCGCAGCGCTCTGGTGGTGGGGCAGGTGGCCATCGCCCTGACCCTGCTGGTCGGGGCCGGCCTTCTGGTCAACACTCTCTTGCGGCTGGACCGGGTTCAACCGGGGTTCGAAACGCAGGGGACGCTCACCGCGCAACTCGTCCTCTCGGGCAGCCGCTACGCTACCGCCGACTTCAGACCGGATCGACTGAACCACTTCCTTGACGCGCTCACCGAGCGCGTGCGCGCCCTTCCCGGAGTGAGTGAGGTGAGCCACGCGCAGAGCGTGCCGCTGACCGGGATCGAGAACAACACCCGCTTCACCCTCGTGGATGGCCCCGCGGGCAGCGATCAGCCCTCCGCGCAATTGCGCTTCGTGGGGGCCGACTACTTCAAGGTGCTGAACATCCCGGTGAAAGAGGGACGGGCCTTCTCGCCCGGCGATCGGCCCGGAGCGCCGGACGTGGCCGTCGTGAACGAGGCGTTCGTCCGTTCCCACTTCGGCGGAGCCAACCCGGTCGGTCAGCGTCTGAAGCTTGGCTGGGGCGGGGACGAGCCGAAGGAGGTCGTGGGGGTGGTGGGTGATGTGCGGCATCGATCGCTCGGCGACGAAACCCGGCCCGAGATGTACGTGCCCCAGGCGCAGTTTCCAAACGCCGGAATCACGCTTCTGGTTCGTACCCGCTCGTCGGTTGAGTCGCCGGAGGCGCTGTCGGCCGCGATCACCTCCGTCGTGCGTGCCCTCGACCCGGAAATGCCGATCGGCAGAATGCGATCGCTCGAGTCGTGGCGTCAGGCCACGCTCGCGACGCCTCGTTTCAACGCCGCGCTCTTGAGCGGCCTCTCCCTTGTGGCCCTCCTGCTGACTCTGGTCGGCCTCTACGGGGTCATGAGCTACAGCGTGGCCCAGCGTTCGCGGGAGATGTCGCTGCGCATGGCCATCGGAGCCCGCGCGGAAGATGTGCAGAGGCTGGTGCTGGGCGAGGGCATGCGACTCGTGGCTCTCGGGGTGGCCATCGGGGCTCCCGCGACCCTCGCGCTCACGCGGCTCATGACCTCGCTGCTCTACGGAGTCGGCGCCTCGGACCCGTTCACCTATGCCCTCATCGCCACGCTGCTGACCAGCGTCGCCGGCCTCGCCTGTTACCTCCCGGCCAAGCGAGCCACCAGGGCCGACCCCATGATCGCCCTTCGCTGCGAATAGGCGGGATCAGCGCGGGGCGAGGAGAGACTTCACAAGGCCGGTATACACCTCGACCGCTTCGAGGAGATCGCTCTTGAGGATGAACTCGTGCGGGGTGTGGGCGTCGTGGATCGAGCCAGGGCCGAACAACATGGGCTGACCCCAGGCGCCAAGATAGGGAATGTCGGTGCCGAAGCGCACCACGATCTCGCCCCGGCCGAATCCAGGAATGACCTTGAGGTGGATGGGCTCGCTGGTCGAACCGATTTCGATGGACACGCGGTTGGCCGCGATCTTCTCCACCATGGCGTGGACCTCGGCGGATGGGGTGACGGTGCGGAACATCACTTCGGCCGCGGCGTCCGGCGGGATCACGTTGGCCTTGAGACCTGCGCGCAGTGTGCCGATGTTCATGGTTGTGGGCCCGAGAATCGGATCATCCGGCCACGAGGCCGCGCGCAGATCGGCGAGCACGTCGAGAAGTTTGAGTACGGCGGACTCACCGAGTTCGGGATAAGCCGCATGGGCCGCGCGTCCCTTGGCCTGCAGGGTCAGACGCAGGACACCCTTCCCCGCCACCGCTTGTTTGAAGTCGGTGGGTTCGGCATTGATGATGAAACGGTTCCGGCCCGGCGTGGCGTTCGCCACCTTGGCTCCGTCGCCGCCCTCCTCCTCGCCGACAAGGAAGAGCAGACCGTAGTCTGAGACTCCCTGGTCGCGGAGTTTGATGGCGGCGAAGATCTGGGCCGCGATCAGGCCCTTGGCATCGCAGGCGCCCCGACCCTGCACGAGGTCGTCGGTTTCGCGGGAAGGAATATGGGGCGGCACGCAGTCGAGATGCGTGGACAACGTGACGAGGGGGTCGCCCACGCGCGCGATGACGTTGAACCGCCCCGGCGACACCGGCTGCCGCTCGACCGCGAAGCCTTCGCCCTCAAGGGTCGCGGCCACCGCCTCGCAGACCGGGCCTTCCTCTCCGGTGGTGGAGGGAATGTCGATGAGCGCGCGGAGCAGGGCGATGGGATGGGTGAGGGGTAGAGTCATGGGTAGATCCTAGTTTCGGGCCCCGCGTTGAGGCGCGCGTCGACATTCAACCCTGGCGAAGTTTTGCCTCAACCTGGCTCAGCGGAACCACTTCGATATCCATCCGGCGCACCGTGGTCGTCCAGGAGTCCTCCCCTTCGGGGACGACCAGCCAGTTGGCTCCCCGCGGATGCCGTCGTCGGAACGCGGCCAGATTCGTGGCGTCGAAGGCTTTCTCGGAGCGCTTGCACTCCACGGCTATGGGCTCCTGGCCGCGTCTCAGGAGGACAAAGTCGATCTCGTGATGCGCCTTGTCGCGCCAATAGTGGACGGCGAATCGGGAGCCGTGGGCATGAATCTCATTGAGAAAGAGATGCTCGAGAAGGTGACCCACATCGTCGGGTCGGAGCTGGCTCCACCCGCGATGGTAGGAGATGAAGCCGGTATCGAACCCGAAGACGCGCGGGGCGGTGACGATTTCCGCGGACCCGCCTGCGGAATATGGGCGGACGACATGCGCAACCGATGTCGCCTCGAGGACCGCCAGATAGTTCGCAATCGTTGTGCGGCTGACCCCGCAGTCGCGCGCGAATCTCGAGGCGTCGAAGATACCGCCGCTCTGGATGAGCATCAACTCGAAGAGTTGCTGGAAAGCTGCCCGCTTCTCCAGCCGGAAGAGTTCCATGATGTCTTTCGCCCAGTAGGCGTCCATCCACTCCTGAAAGTCTCTCTCGGGCAGCGCCTCCTCGAGGAAGAACGGTGGAAGGCCGCCGCGCAGCATCCGATGACCGAGGTCGGGGCGCCCGAACGAAGCCAGGTCCCTGCAAATCAAGGGGGGAAGGAAGAGGTCGGCCTTGCGGCCGGCCAGGGTGTCCTTGAATCGGGCAGAGGCGCCGAGCGTGGAGGAGCCGGTCGCGAGAACCCGAGTGTCTGGGAAGTGGTCGGCGGCGATCTTCAGGATCTCCGACGGGTTTGGAAGCCGGTGGATTTCATCGAGCACGATCCGCGATCCCCGATTGTGGCGAAGAAAGCTCTCGGGGTTCTCGATGCGTCGCCTGACCCCTGGAAGCTCACAGTCGAAGTACCGGATGCGGTCCAGTGATTGGGCGAGACTCGTCTTGCCCACCCGACGCACACCCCTCAGCCAGACAATGCGCTTCCGGCCCCATGCGGCCTCGACCGCCGACTTCCAGAAGTCCCGAGGCGTCACCTTGATGCCATCAGTTTTGCATACAGTCGTACCAGACGCAATTCTGCTGGCACCCCTTCGGCCCGGTGCTCCGGGCCAGGACGCGATGTCCAGGAGGCGGTCGCCGCCAATAGTTGAAGTGTCTTACAGACATCTGGAGGGCGAGCGAACATTCGCGCGGGTAGACTGCCGCGCGCGTGGCTCCTCACGGCGCCCAGCGCATTTGTGGAGGACCGCCATGCGAAGGTCTGGTTTACTCGTTGCCCTGCTCGGCCTCGCCGCCGCGGCCGCCTCGCCGAGCCTCCATGCCGGGCCCGGAGAAGCGCCGGGGCGGCGTGACACCCTCAGCATCGCCTCGCTCAAGGCGCCGGTCGAAGTCATCCGCGACCGCTGGGGCCTCAACCACATCTACGCGCAGAACGAAGACGACCTGTTCACGGCCCAGGGGTATCTCGCCGCGAAGGATCGGCTCTTCCAATTCGAAATCTGGCGGCGGCGCGCCACCGGCACGGTGGCTGAAATTCTCGGGCCGCGCGAACTCTCGCGCGACATCGGCACGCGCCTCCACCGGTTCCGTGGCGACCTCGACGCCGAGCTGAATCACTACCACCCGCGCGGCAAGCAGATTGTTCTGGCCTACGTGCGTGGGGTGAACGCCTACGTGGACGAGGCCATGCGCGATCCCACGGCCCTGCCCATCGAGTTCAGGATGCTGGGCATTACCCCGGGCAGGTGGACGCCTGAAGTGGTGATTTCGCGTCATCAGGCCCTCACCTCCAACCTGCCCAACGAGGTCACCTACATGCGCGCGATCCGGGCGCTCGGCGGCGTCGAGAGGCTGCGCGAGCTGCTTTGGCTGCAGGGCGGCGACCCGCGGCTCACCCTCGACCCACTCGTGGACCCGAAGACCTTTCCCGCAGACGTGCTGAAGCTCTACAACGCGTTCCGTGCGCCCATCGAGTTCAAGCCGGAAGACGTCGCCCCCGAATATCGCGGGCCCGCGGGCCCCTCGGCGGTGGACGGAGCCGAAGCCCACGCCAGGACCGCGGCCGCGGGCCAGATCGTCGACCCTGACATCGGTTCCAACAACTGGGTGGTGAGCGGATCCCTCACCCAGAGCACCATGCCGATGATGGCGAACGACCCGCACCGCGTGATCGAGGCCCCCTCGCTCCGCTACTGGGTGCACCTCGTGGCCCCCGGATGGAACGTCATCGGCGGCGGCGAACCTGTGCTGCCCGGCGTGTCGATCGGGCACAACGAGCACGGCGCCTGGGGCCTCACCATTTTCGGCACCGACAGCGAAGACCTCCTCGTCTACGAGACGAACCCCGAAGCGCCGAACGAGTACCGCTATCAGGGTCGCTTTGAGGCGATGCGCGTGGTGGAAGAGGCCATTCCCGTGAAGAATCAGGCTGTTGCCACGGTGGAGCTGAAGTTCACGCGCCACGGCCCGGTGCTGTACGAGGACACCGTGAATCACCGGGCCTACGCCATCAGGGCGGCCTGGATGGAGAAAGGCGGGGCGCCCTACCTCTCCAGCCTGCGGATGAACCAGGCCAGAAGCTGGGAGGAGTTCCGTGCGGCCTGCGCCATGAACCACATGCCATCAGAGAACATGGTATGGGCCGACCGGACCGGAACCATTGGCTGGCAGGCCGCCGGCATCGCTCCGCTCCGCTCCTGGAGCGGCCTGCTGCCGGTTCCCGGCGACGGTCGTTTCGAGTGGAACGGCTACCTGCCCATG
>Ga0075163_10009776_pt1 | contig 12571 bp, 11 predicted proteins | sample JI1023141ADNA_FD_71478 | JGI IMG/M metagenome (GOLD analysis project Ga0075163, IMG submission 71478) | Wastewater effluent complex algal communities from Wisconsin, to seasonally profile nutrient transformation and Carbon sequestration -... | ecosystem: Engineered > WWTP > Effluent > Algae...
GACCGCGCCGTGCCAGCGGCGCTGGCGGCCGAGGTGATCGCCGCCTGGGCGGACGCCGACGAGGAGCCGCCGGTGCTCGCCGCGCTGCGCCGGATCGCGCCATGACCGCGGATCGCCACACCGGCCGGTGTCGATGCCACCGCCACCGCCACGGCGCGTCGCCACAGCGCCACACGATCGCGCACGCGCGGCGTGCCGCTCCGCCGCCGCGCCGGCCGGCACGACCCTTGCGTGGACGACCGGCCACCGTCGCCTCGAAAGAAGACCGCCCGTGAAGCTCCCCGTCGTCGCCCGGATCACCGCGTTCGTCCTCGCACCGATGATCGGCCTCGCGGCCTGCTCGAGCTCGCCCGGTCCGGCGGTCCCGGACGGCTGCCCGGTCTCGTCGCTGCCGCCGGCGCCGGCGTGCGATCCGGACAACACCGCCCGGGTGCGGGGCGCCCGGCCGCTGCTGGATCTGCCGCACAACAGCCTGTCGCCCGCCAGCCTCACCGTCGAGTCGCTGACCGCCAACGGGCCGCTGCTCGGCCGGTTGCAGACGACCGCCCTCGGTCCAGGGTTCTCGGGGGGCGCCGGCGCGCTACACAAAAACGAGCCCCACGGCGCCGAGCTGATGACGTACATCGCCGCGTGCGCGCTCGATCCGTGCGACGCGGTCGCGATCCCGCCACGCCCCTCGAGTCAGCCGGATCGGGCCCAGGACCGGCTCGACGAGGTGCGCGCGACCTACCCCGACGGCTTCCACGGCGAGCTCGGCCTGTGCGGCGAGCGCTACAACCTCGAGACCGCCGGCAGCCCGGAGACGGCGTGGGCGAGCGCGCCGCCGACGGCGGCCTGCCTGCAGCGGGTGTCGGCGTGCGTCCTGGCCCGGGTCAACGCGGTCGACAAGCGGGTGAAGATCTCGCTGCGCGGCGACGGCATGGTGCTCGTGCCGCGGGTCCCGGTCGAGACCACCCTGCGCGAGAACCACGGCACGCCGATCCCCAGCTTCAAGGGCTGTGACGAGCAGTGCCTGTGGTCGAGCCCGCTGACCCGCAACTGCGACTGGGAGCCGCGCTACGTCGGTCAGTGCGTGCGCGGCCGCCTGGCGTCCGACCAGCCCGGCTCGGCCCACGGCACCGTGACGGTGCGGCTCAAGGACGCGCCGGCCGGCACCCGGGCCCGGATCCGGGTCTGCCCCGGCATCCACGGCTGCGACGACCGCGATGGCGGCCCGTCCCTGCCGCCGCCGGCCTACAGCGGGGCCCCGCTGATCGCCGGCCTCGAGCTCGACGATCAGGGCACGGTCACCTTCCCCTGTCCGCGCAACGGCCCGGTGGTCGATCCGACCGGCGCGCCGCTGCCGCCCGAGCAGATCGGCGACGGCGACCTCACCGGGTACTACAGCGTGATGATCGGCGCGCTGCCCGGCGAGACGCTGCCGGCCGACCTCGACGTCGAGCTGGTCGACCCGGCCACGGCGACCGACGCCTATCCGGCCGACGAGCCGCACGTCTTCACCTACCGGGAGGGCGCGTTCTACGGCGGCCTGTTCGGCGAGCCGCCGCGGGTCGTCGACTGCGCCGAGAGCACGATGTTCGCCGGCGACCAGTACGTGTGCTTCAGCAAGATGTGGTCGCTGGGCGCGGCGATGGCGGCCGATCGGTTCTGCGCCGGCCCCGACGCCCCGTGCTTCATGAACGCGCCCGCCGGCTGTGACACCACCGCCGCCGGTCAGGGCGTCGGCGTGCCCACGATCTCGTCGCCCGTCGGTGGCGAGGTGTACGAGAGCTGCGCTGGCAACGGTCAGACCTGGCAGCAGCCCTACACCACGTACCTGAACCACCCCTGCGATCTGCTCGACAGCGTCACGGCCTGCAAGGGCTACCTCGACCCGCGGCTCCTGATCGGCCTCGTCGACCCGCCCCGGCCGCGCACCTAGCGCGGATCGGCGCGGAGATTCGCCGCCAGGCGCGGGCGGCCGGTTGCTGCGCTCGCGTCGCTTCGCGTACCGTGGACCGGTGACGCAGACCATGAGCGACGCGTTCCGGACCCGGCGGACCAGCCGACCGGGCGAGCGCGTGGCGCCGGTGCTGCACGTGCTGCTCCACGCGTCGATGCCGGCGGCGGCGACGTCGCGCCATCGGCTCGACGGCGTCGAGCGGGTCGACTTCGGCCGCGGCTCGCGGGCGGCGGTCCGGACCACCGAGGACGGCGAGCGCCGGCTCCGGCTGCAGGTCCCCGATCCGATGATGTCGTCGGATCATGGCCGGCTGAGTCGGGTCAACGGCCAGTGGATCCTCGAGGACCCGCGGTCGAAGAACGGCGCGGTGGTCGCCGGGCGGCCGACCCGGGTCGCGCCGGTCCGCGCCGACGACCTGTTCGAGCTGGGCCACACCGTGTTCTGGCTGAGCGACGAGGTCATCGACGACGACGAGCCGCTCGATCGCACCAGCGACGGGCTGCGCGCGCCGCTGCCCGACCTGGCCACGTTCGACGCCCGCGTCGCCCGCCAGGTCCGCGAGCTGGCCCAGGTCGCGACGTCGACGGTGCCGGTGGTGCTGGGCGGCGAGAGCGGCACCGGCAAGGAGGTCTTCGCCCGCGCGCTGCACGGCCTGTCGGGCCGGCGCGGCGCGTTCGTCGCCGTCAACTGCGGCGGCATCGCGCCCCAGTTGCTCGAGGCCGAGCTGTTCGGCCATCGCAAGGGCGCCTTCTCGGGCGCCACCGAGGACCGCCCCGGCTACGTCCGCGCCGCCGACCGCGGCACCTTGTTCCTCGACGAGATCGGCGACCTGCCGTCGGCGGCCCAGGCCGCGTTGCTGCGCGTGCTGCAGGAGCGGGCGGTGGTGCCGGTCGGCGAGTCGACGCCGGTCGCGGTCGACTTCCGGCTGTGCGCCGCGACCCACCGCGACCTGGCCGCGCGGGTCGAGGCCGGCGAGTTCCGCGCCGACCTCCACGCCCGGTTGCTCGGGGCGACGTTCGTGCTGCCGCCGCTGCGCGACCGCCGCGGCGATCTCGGCCTGCTGATCCGCCGGCTGCTGGCCCGCGAGCCCGGCGGCGATCAGATGACGCTGACCCCGGCGGCGGCGTACGCGCTGCTCCGCCACGACTGGCCGCTCAACGTCCGCGAGCTCGAGCGGACGCTGGCGGCCGCGGTCGCCCGCGCCGGGCGGGGCCCGATCGACGTCGGCCACCTGCCACCGCACGTCGCCGCGCCGCCGGCGTCATCGCTCGAGGACGACGGCGCCGCCGCCGACGGCCCGGCCGACGGCCCGGCCGGCCGACCGGCGGGCGCGGGCGCGGGCGCGGGCGCGGGCGCGGACGACGACGACACCCTGCGCGCCACGCTCGTCGAGGCGCTGACCCGCCACGGCGGCAACGTCACCGCCGTCGCCCGCGACCTCGGCAAGCACCGCGAGCAGGTCAACCGCTGGGTCCGCCGCTTCGCGATCGATCTCGACGGCTTCCGCCGCTGATCGCGGGTGGCGGCGGTCGTCGCAGGCCGCGCTACAGGCTCGCGAGGTAGGCCATGAAGTCCGCCTCGGACACCTCGACCGGGCTGGCGTGGATCGTCGCCAGCTTCGAGCCAGCGGCGTCCGCCACGCCCGGCGGGATCACGAAGCTCTCGTCGTGCTGGAGGTAGTACGTGCCGTCGACGAGCGCGACGACGATCAGCGTGCCGGTGACCCCGGTCGGCATCGCGTTGGTGCCGCTCACGAAGCCAGGCAGCGCGGGGTCGTAGGTGGTGAGCTTGGCCGCGACCGTGCCGCCCTCGGGCAGGAAGAACACGCCGGCGTTGGTCGCCAGCTCCTCGTCGAGCTGGACCGCGAGGGTCATGAGGTCCGGGGCGACGAGCCCGCGGACGCCCCGCGAGGACATGTACGTGTCGACGTTGATGCGCGCCCGCTGGACGACGCTGCCCGACCCAGCAACCTGCCGTTGCTGCGGCGGGACGTTGATCATCTTCAGCCAGTAGGCGTGGTCGACGAACAGCGCGGGGACGTTCGGGTTCGGCAGCGCCCAGGTGTCGGCGCGGGCCCCGGCGACCCATGCCTCCATGAGCGGGTTCGGCTCGGGCTCCCAGGCGCGGACGAGCACGTCCTTCAGCTTCAGGACGTCGACCGCCTGGCCGCGCGCATCGGTGGCCGAGAGGTCGAACGAGCCGCTCGACATGAGGAGCCGGCCGTCGTCGTCGATGGTCGGCAGGCCGCCGCGCACCATGTCGCCCACGCTCTCGTACTCGCGCAACGCGATCTCGATCGGGCCTGTCGCCGGGCTGCGGGCGCCGGGGAGGACGATCGCGCCGGCCGGGATCTCGAGCGTGGTCGAGTTGCCCCGGATCGCGCCGCCGGTGGCGCCGTCGACCGTGAAGGTCTGCGGCTTCGGTCCCAGGCGCTCCTCGATGAGCTGGAGCACCGGCGGGTCGGGCTCGGGATCGCGGCCGCCGTCGGGCTCGGTGCAGGCGACCAGCGACAGCGTGGCGGTCAGGACGGCGATGGACTGCGTCGACATGAAGCTCATGGAGGCTCTCCGGGCATAGACGCGGCGACCGACGCGCCGGAGGTGGCGCATCGGTCGTCCCGCGTCGCTCGGTAGAGCAACCGCCGGACCAGCGCCGCGGCCGCGTAACCGGCCGCCAACGCTCGGGTCGATCGCATCGGCGCCCGTGTCGCCACCCGCCACCCGGTGTCGTCGACACCGGTGGCGCCACCGCCCCGCCCGAGACGGCGCGGCCTACGGCGTGACCGGCGCGCTCGGCGCGGCCGGCGCGGCCGGCGGCGGGTCGTCCGCCGGCGGGGCGGTGTCGTGGATCAGCGTCCCGTCGGGCGCGCGCTTGCCGTCGCGGAAGTCCTTCTCGGGCTTCATCATCGCGAACAGCTGCGGGCCGATCTTCACCATGATCCCGGTCAGCGACTTGCTGACCTCGTCCATGACCGGCTCGCAGGCGAGCAGGGCGGCGGTGGTCTTGGCGGCCGACAGACAGGCGACCGCGGCGGCCGGCCACTTGTCGTCGACGCAGGCCGCGAGCTGCGCGTCGCCGACCAGCTTGATCGCGTCGGCGACCTTCTCGGGCCGGATGTCGTCCCGGAGCATCTGCGACACCATCTTCATGCTGGTGGCGACGGCCTCCTTGCAAGACCCACCGGCCTTGGCACCGCCTGCGTCGCCGTCGGCCTTCTTGCCGCAGCCGACCGCGAGGCCGGCACCCAGGACCACCACGAGCAAGCGCTTGTTCATGGCAGCCAGTTGCGCACGGCGCACCAGCGCCGCGCATCTGTCGGCGATCTGACGGAGGCGCCGCCGCCGCCGCCGCCGCCGCCGCCCGCCGCCCGTCGCCGACCGCCAGCCGCCTACAGGCTCGCGACGTAGGCCATGAAGTCGGCCTCGGGCACCTCGACCGGGCTGGCCTGGACCGTCGCCACCTTCAAGCCGGTGGCGTCCGCCACGCCGGCCGGGATCACGAAGCTGTCGTCGTGGTGCAGGTAGTGGTGACCATCGACGATCGCGAGCACGATCAGCGTGCCAGCGGTCCCGACCGGCATCGAGTCGGCGTAGCTGACGAAGCCGGGCAAGCTCGTGTCCCTCACGCTGAACCTGGCGATGCTCGGCTGGCCGGCGGGCATGAAGAACACCGCGGCGCCGTCGACCAGCGCCTCGTCGACCTGCACCTTCAGCGTCATGCGGTCGGTGCTCGGGATGCTCCAGAGCATGTCGCAGTTGACCGCGTTGACGCCGAGCGCGAGCGGCGCGCTCTCGAAGACGTAGTTGTCGCCCTGCAGGTGCGTCGACATGAAGCTCATGGAGGCTCTCCCGGGCATAGACGCGGCGACCGACGCGCCGGGGTGGCGTGTCGGTCGTCCCGCGTCGCTCGGTAAAGCAACCGCCGGACCAGCGCCGCGGCCGCGTAACCGGCCGTCAGCGCTCGGGTCGTTCGCATCGTCGGCCGTGTCGCCACCCGACGCCCGGTGGCGGCGACACCGGTGGCGACACCACCGCGGCCGCGGCGCCGCGGCCGCTCAGCCGCGCATCGCCTCGACCGGCGACACCCGGGCGGCGCGGATGGCCGGGATGAGCCCGCCGATCAGCCCCATGACCACCGAGAAGATCAGGGCCGAGATCACGACGCTGGGCGTGGCGCGGAAGCTGATGACGATCTCGGAGAAGGTCTGGAAGTTCATGATCGGGAAGCTGAACATCGCCATCACGAACACGAACGAGACCCCGACCAGGCCGCCGACCAGCGCGAGCATGATCGCCTCGATCACGAACGAGGTCAGGATCGCCAGCCGGGAGAAGCCGAGCGCGCGCAGCGTGCCGATCTCGCGGGTGCGGTTGGCGACCGCGCCGTTCATCGTGATCGCGGCGCCGATCATCGCGGCGACCGCGAACATGAACGCGAACACCATCGCCAGGCCCTTGAGGAACCCCGACGTCGCCGCCGACTGCTTCTGGTAGTACTCGCGCTCGCCCATCACCTTGACGCCCTGGCGCTTGTCGGCCTCGAGCGCGGCCTTGAAGCTGGCCAGCTTGCTCGGCGCGCCGAGCTTGACCCGGACCGACGACACCGAGCCCTCGCGGCCGAGCGACGTCCGCAGCACGTCGGCGTCGGCCCAGACCTCGGCCTCGTACGACGACTCGCCGGCGGTGAACACGCCGACCACCTGCAGCGGTCGGTTGCGCCGCAGCTCGAAGCTCTGGTTGGTGCCCAGGCCCTTGAAGCGGCCGGCGATGCCCTTGCCGACCAGGACCTCGGCCGTGCCCGGCGTCGGCATCCGGCCGCTGACCACCTTGGCGCCCTTGCGGAAGGCGAAGCCGCCGGCCGGCATGCCGCGGACCAGGACGTTGGAGATGCCGGAGCCGTCGGCGATCTCGGCGGTGACGACCACCACGACCTCGCCGATGACGTTGTCGGTGCCGGCCGCGGCCGCCGCGACCTCGGGCCGCTCGCGCAGCAGCCCGACCACGGTGCCCTCGAGCCGGCTCGACAGCTCGTTGTCGGAGCCGTTGCGGAGGACGATGGCGTTGCTGGGGTCACCGCTGGTGGTCATCGCCCGGGTCACGCCGTCGCCGAGCATGAGCGCGGCGCCGAACACGAACACGACCAGCGCGATGCCCAGCGCGGTGGCGAGGGTGGTGACCTTGCGGACGATGAGGCTGCGGACGTTGTACCGGATGGGCACCATCAGTCGATCCTCCGCAGGGCGTCGGTCACCTTGAGCCGCGACGCGCGCACCGCCGGCACCCCGGCCGCCAGCGCGCCGAGCACGGCGGCGATCACGAGGGCCATCACCATCACCGCGCCCGGGACCCGGAAGTACGGGAACAGGCCGGCCATGTTCTCCTCGATGAACGGGCCCATCGCGCCGTTGACCAGCAGGAACGTCAAGCCGACGCCGAACAGGCCGCCGACCAGCGCGATCAGCGCCGACTCGCCGAGGATGAAGCCGAGCACGTGGCCGGGCCGGAACCCGACCGCGCGCAGCACGCCGTACTCGTGGGTCCGCTCGCGCACGCTCATCGCCACCGTGTTGGCGAGGATGAGCGCCATGATCAGCAGGATGGCCAGCGACACGTAGTCGAACGCCTTGAGCACCGCCGAGAACGCGCCCAGGAACGAGAGCTGGAAGGCCCGCTCGCTCATGGTCACGGTCTGGTCGTCGCGCTCGTCGAAGATCTTGTCGATCGCCAGCGACACCGAGGCGCTGCCCTTGGGATCGCTGATCCGCGACATCACCCAGCCGATCTGGTCCTTGACGAACGCGGCCCGGGGATCGTTGTTGAGGTAGTCCCAGCGGAACACCAGGCTGTTGCGGTCGACGGTGCGGCGGAGCGCCTTGTACAGGCCGACCACCTTGAACTCCCAGTCGCCCTCGTAGATGTCGCTGGCGATGACCAGCTTGTCGCCCGGCTTGACCTGCAGCGTCTTGGCCAGGACGTCGCCGAGGATGACGCCGTTGGGCGTGGTCTTCCACTCGGCCAGCACCGCCGGCTCGACCGCCATCTCGTCCATGACGTCGAACCAGGTGTCCTGGTCGACGCCGAAGCCGGCGAAGAACTCGGTCCGCTTCTTGGGGTCCTTGGCGCCGAACCAGACCGCGTAGCTGGCGGCCTTGACCCCGGGCACCGCCCGGATGTCCTCGATGTAGCGCTTGGGCAGCTGCATCGTGATCGACGACTTGTGGCGGGTGGCGAGGCGATCCTGGGCGGCGGCGTCGGCGCCGGCGCTCCACATCGCGACCACCGTGCGGATGAGCGCGAAGATCAGCACCGCCACCGCGACCGCGACGATGGTGAGGATCGTCCGGCCCTTGCGCCGGAACATGTTCTTGGTGGCGTAGGTGGCCAGGTTCATAGCAAGGCCCCCTTGTCGAGCTTGCGCTGGATCTTGGCCCGCTCGGCCGCCGCCGGATCGTGGGTGACCATGAAGATGGTCTTGCCCAGCTCGCGGTTGAGCTTGTCCATCAGGTTGAGGACGTCGTCGGCGCTCTTGCGGTCGAGGTCACCGGTCGGCTCGTCGGCGACGATGATCTTGGGGTCGTTGACGATGGCGCGGGCGATCGCCACCCGCTGCTCCTGCCCGCCCGACATCTGCCGGGGGTAGTGCTCCATCCGGTCCTCGAGGCCGACGATGCGGAGCGCGGTCGCGACCCGCTTCTTGCGCTCGCTGCCGCTGAGGTGGGTGAGCAGCAGCGGCAACTCGACGTTCTGGGCCGCGGTCAGCACCGGGATCAGGTTGAACGACTGGAAGATGAAGCCGATGTTCTGCGACCGCCACCGGGCCAGGTCGCCGTCCGACATCTTCGACAGCTCGGCGCCGGCGACCTTGATCGAGCCCGACGTCGGGCGATCGAGGCCGGCGATGAGGTTGAGCAACGTCGACTTGCCCGAGCCCGACGGGCCCATCAGGGCCTCGAACGAACCGGTCGGGACGTCGAGATCCAGCCCGTCGAGGACCGGGATCGGCTCCTTGCCACGGAAGAAGGTCTTGGTGATGCCGCTGAGGGTGACGATGCTCGGCGTCTCCTTGACGTCGGCCTTCTTGCGGTAGGGCGCGCCAGCCTCGTCCCCGTCCACGTCGCGGTCGCTGGTGCCGTTGCCCTGCTTGTCGGTGCTCGCCATCAGTTCTTCTCCTTGACCGTGTCGCCGTCGCTCAAGCTCGCCGATGGTGACAGCACCACCTTGGCCCCGACCGGCAGCGGGGTGAGCAGCTCGCGGCCGCCGCCGAACGGGCCGCCGACCGAGACCGGGGTCTTGCGCACCGTGTCGTCGTCGACGATGAAGACGACGTCGGCGCCATCGCGCTGGACCACGGCCTCGACCGGAACGACCAGCCGGGGCGGCTGCTTGAGCTCCTTCTCGTCGATCGCCGCGCTGAGGAAGCTGACCCGGGCCGCCATGTCGGGCAGGACCTCGGTCGGCCGGTCGACGAAGCGGACCTTGATCGGCACCGTCGCCTTGGCGCGGTTGACCCGGCGGCCGATCTCCTTGACCGCGCCGCGGTAGCGCTGGGTCGGGTAGGCGTCGAGGACGATCTCGGCCGGGCCGTCGACCTTGACGATCGCCAGCTTGGTCTCGGGCACGTCGATCTCGACCACCAGCGACGCCAGGTCGACGACCTCGACCACGCCGGGCGCGCCGAAGCCGGGCGACACCACCTCGCCGACCTCGACGATCTTGTCGATGACGGTGCCGGCGATGGGCGACGTGATGATGTAGTTCTCGAGCTGGACCGCGAGGGTGCGGGTCTGGGCGTCGGCGGCGGTGGCCTCGGCCTCGGCGGCGCGGACCGAGGCGCCAAGCGACCCGATCCGGGTCTCGAGGTCGTCGACCACCGACTTGGCCGACAGGCCGCCGGCGACCATCTGCTTCTCGCGCTCGAGCTGGACCTTGATCTCGGTCAGGCTGGCGCGCGCGGTCTGGACCCGGGCCCTGGCGGTGGCGGCCTGGGCGGCGGCGGCGGCGAGCTGGCTCTTGATGTCGACGTCCTCGAGGCGGGCGACCTTGGCGCCGCGCTCGATCGCCTGGCCCTCGTCGACGTAGAGCTCGGCGATGCGGCCGTTGACCTTGGCCGCGACCTTGGCGTAGGTGAGCGCGACCACGTAGCCGGTGGCCGTGATCTGGACCTGGCCCTGGGCCGGCGACACCAGCGTGACCTCGCCGGTGCGAACCTTGGTGCTCATCCCGATCGCCGAGCGGAGCTTGGGAACGAGGACGATGTAGACCACCGCCGCCGCTGCCGCGACGACGACCAGCCAGATGATCCACGACGGAAACCGGCGCGGCGGTGAGGGGGAGCGATCGATCCGCAGCGAGGCGAGATCGTTGGAGAGCTGATCCGACGACAAGGTGGTCCCTACCCGGCCGGGAGGCGGCCAGGAGCGGACTTTCACCGAAGCCAACCGCGCTGTAAAGCCACCTGATCGGGGGGCGGGATCGGCCGAAATTGTCACCGGATCGCGACGCATGTGACGACGAGGTCGGGCGCCGCGACTGCGGCAGCGGGGGGTGTCGCGGGGTGTCGCGCCGCCGTGCGCGCCGGTTGGAGGGCCCCCGGCGGGCGCGAGGCCGGTTCGCCGTCTGCCCGGATCGTCGTGTGTCGCTCGCCCGGATCGCTTACGATCGCCCGATGCGGGTGTCGGTCGCGCTGCTGGTGCTGGCCGCGTCGTGTCGGTTCGACCCGAGCGGCGGGACCGGCGGCGCCGACGACGTGCCCGACGGCGACGCCGCGATCGTGGACGGCGCGGTCGCGACCGACGCCACGAGCCTGGACGCGCGGCCGATCGACGCCCGGGCGATCGACGCGGGCGGCGACTGTCCGATGAGCTACGGCGTGGTCGTGCTCGGTCACCGCTACGCGCTGCGGTCGGGGCCGTCGACGTTCTCCCAGGCCGCCGACGACTGCGGCGACGACGTGCCCGGCCGCACCCACCTGGCGACCTTCGAGCTGGCCGGCCTGATGGACGGCGTGATCACGGCGGTGAACCCGGGCAACCAGGCCACGCCGTTCGTCGGCGCCAAGTGCCGCGGCGGCGGCAACTGCAACGACCGGCTGTCGTGGTCGTGGATCACGCAGGTGCCGGTCGATCCGGCGGCGTGGCACGACGGCACGCCCGACGGCGGCGGGGCCGAGGCGGTGACCGCGGTCGAGCGCCGCAGCGGGACCTGGAGGCTGATCAGCGCGGCCGAGACCGCGACGTTGCCGTACGTCTGCGAGTGCGATCCGTAGCCCGCGGCCGCGGGCGCAACGATCCTTTCCGCCGGCCGCCCCTACCGGCGCGCGGCCGGCGGCCCCAGGATGTCGCCACCTCGCGCGGGGCGAGGCCAGGGAGCAGATCGCATGAGCAAGCAGATCGTCACGGTCGTCGGTGGAACCGGAGCGCAGGGCAGCGGCGTCGTCGACGCGCTGCTCGCCGGTGGACAGTTCGCGGTGCGGGTCATCAGCCGCAACCCCGACAGCGAGGCGTCGCGGGCGCTGACCGCGCGCGGCGTCGAGGTGGTCAAGGGCGACCTGCTCGACCCCGCCAGCCTGCAGGCCGCGCTCGCCGGCTCGTACGGCGCGTTCGTGGTCACCAACTTCTGGGATCCGGCCCAGGCCGGGAACGAGACCGCCATCGGCGAGGGCGCGATCGCCGCGGCCAAGGCCGCCGGCGTGCAGCACCTGGTGTGGTCGACGCTGCCCAACAGCGAGGCGCTCACCGACGGCCGGCTGCCGGTCGTGCACTTCACCGGCAAGGCGCGGGTCGACGCGGCGGTGACCGCGGCCGGCTTCGCCCGCGCCACCTTCGTGATGGCGCCGATGTACTTCCAGAACTTCGCCGGCATCATGGCGCCGCAGCCGCTGCCGACCGGCGGCCGGGGCTGGGCGGTGCCGATCGATCCGACCGCGCGGGTCATCCACGCCGGCGACGTCCACGACGTCGGCCTGGCGGTCGCGGCCGCGTTCGCCGCCGGCGACCGGGTCGCCAGCGGCAGCTACGTCGGCGTGTGCGGCGGCACCTACTCGTTCGCCGACTTCGTCGCGACGCTGGGCGAGCAGGGCCACAAGCTCGAGGTCATCGAGGTGCCACCGGCGGTCTACGACGGCTTCTTCCCCGGCGCCCACGAGCTGCGCGAGATGTTCCAGTACTTCGTCGAGCACACCTACTTCGGCCCCGACCACGAGCAGGCGATCGCGCTCGCCCACGCCCTGGTCCCCGCCGGCTTCACCAGCTTCGCCGACTGGGCCCGCAAGAACATGCCGGTCGGCTGAGCGGCGGCGCGGCCGGCGCCCGAGCGCGCGAGACGCGGCGGCGGGCGCGTTGTAGGGTGCGGCGATGGAGCTCGCGCCGCGGATGGATCGATCGCTGACGAGGTGGGGGGCGGGCGTGGCGCTCGCGCTGATGGCCGGGTGTGGAGGGCTGCGGACGCAGTCGACCAGCGGCGGCTGTCCGGGGGCGATGGCGATCGACCTGGCGCAGTGGGCGGCGCCGCGGCCGCCGGGCGACAGCGGCAAGACCGCGCCGGCCTGGCTGGTCCGGCTGGGCCACCGGGTGCCGGGGCCGGACGCGCCCGAGCCGGGGCCGCTGCCGGCCTACGTGGTGGCCAAGCTCGG
>Ga0075163_10009777_pt1 | contig 12570 bp, 17 predicted proteins | sample JI1023141ADNA_FD_71478 | JGI IMG/M metagenome (GOLD analysis project Ga0075163, IMG submission 71478) | Wastewater effluent complex algal communities from Wisconsin, to seasonally profile nutrient transformation and Carbon sequestration -... | ecosystem: Engineered > WWTP > Effluent > Algae...
CTGGAAGAATAGCTTCGGGAAAATTAAAATTTTTGACTAGCCAAATACCCGCAAATGTTGAAAAATTTAGAGCAATAATAACACCTAAAAAAATACCTATAAACGATAGAACAGAGGCAATAATACCTTGTTTAAAACCAGAGTAAAAAGCAAAAATAACGAGCAATAAAAAAAGTACATCTAAAACCATATTATGAAAGCATTTTTTTAATAATTTGTGAAACAATTGAATTGTCGGCTCTTCCTGCAAATGTTTTAGAAGCCATTCCCATTACCATTCCCATATCTTTTATAGAACTTGCTCCAGTTTTCTCTAAAATTCCTCTAAGGGTTTCTGTAATTTCTTCTTCAGAAAGTTGTGCAGGCAAAAACTGATCTATAACTTCAATTTCTTCTTCTTCTTTTTGCGCTAAATCTGTTCTGTTTTGTTCCTGGAAAATAGCCAAAGATTCTTTTCTTTGCTTTATCATTTTTTGTAACAAAGCTATTTCTTGTTCGTATGTAACGGTTCCGCTAAATCCTTTTTCGGTTTTCAACAATAATATTGCAGCTTTAATAGCTCTAAGACCTCTTAAATCTGCTAGGTTTTTTGTTCTCATTGCTAAGGTTATACCTGTGGCTACTTTTTCTTCTAATGTCATAGATTTTAGTTTTCTTCTTCTTCTACTACTATAAAAATATCTTCATTTTCTTTTTTCATGAAATATTTTTCACGAGCAAATTTTTCTTTCTTTGCTGAAGTAGAAAAAAGTTCATCTTTAAGTTTATCTACAAGTGCTATTTCTGTGTTGAAATATTCTTTTTGGTCTCGCAAATCGCTTAATTTTTTTGCGGTTTGATATGTGTTGAAAATATTATTTCTATCAAAAAAAATCATCCAAACTATAAAAAAGAAAATTATGCCAAAATAAACATTTTTTACCCACCAAGGCAGGTTAGCTAAAAATTCTAAGTATTTTTTCATTATACAAAATTACAAAAGTATTTAAATGATTTTAAACGAGAAACTAACCACTATGTCTTTAGTGTACTTTTTTGCATTCAATTTTATAAAGTAAGCTTTTTGTCAAAACTATTTTTTCCATTTGAAATATGCAGTGTATAAGTTCCTTTTTTAAGTTTTTTAATCTTGTAAAGATAATATTCGTCTTTCTTTTTAATTTTCAAATCAGACTTTTTTCCTTTTTCATCTTTTACACTTACTCTTAGTTTTGGCAATTCATTGCTGCTTATAGTAAAGCTCTTTTTTATAACTTTTATTTCAACTGAATTCTTAAATTTATTGTTTTCAATTAAAGTAATTTCTTCTTTACTAAAACCACAATAATCATCTGTTGTTTTAAATTTTAAGGTTTTAAATTTATTAAAAACTGTATTTATCATTGCCGATTCGCCAGTAGTATCTTGGCCTAATTCCCAAATCATAACACCTGCTAAATCTTTAGTAGCCAATTCTATCTTTGCTTCTAAAGTTGGTTTGCCGTTGTAGTATATAAGTCCAATAGAATCTCTATATAAATTTTGGTAATCGTAAGACATTATGTTGGCAATAGTATGCGAAACAGTTTTAGTTGGATCGGTAAAATTGTAAGCATAAAATGGTAAACCTAGTGTTAATTTTTCGGCAGGAATACCAATTTTATCTCGCCAAAAATTGATGCTTTTTTGTGCAAATGCATAAGAACTATGCTGACCAGGTTTATTTGGCGCCCAAGAACCTCTTTCATCGTAAGCCATTATATGTATAAAATCGAAACTATGTATAGCTTCATTTGTAATATTTGAATACCTATGTATAGCAGGTAAAGCTGCAGTTAACTCAAGTTTTTTTGGCGTTAATTCTTTTTTTAATTCTAAAATAAATGGACTATAACCTTTGGTTACATCTTTCCATTCTAAATCTACATCTACACCATCAAACTTATACTTTTCTGTAAAGTCAACAATTTTTTTTATAAAATCTGGTCGATTTTTTGGGTTGTCTAAAAGCCAAATCCAAGCTTCGCTTTGCTCTTTTAATAGTGCACCACCAGCTAAAGAAATGTAAATTTTTAGTTCAGGGTTTTTGCTTCTTATATATTTCAAAATTTCTGGCAAAGTATCCGAAATTGTTATATTTCCTTTCAAATCTGGGTTTGCAAAACAGATATTTAAGTGTGTCATTTTACAAAAATCTATTTTGTCTGCAACTTTAAATCTATAGTTGGGCAAATAGCCTACAATTCGTTTTTCTTGAGCAAATAATGATATTTGAACAATAAAGTATAAGAAAGTTAAAAAGAATTTTGTATGTTTATTCATAGACGATTCAAAGATAGATTTTTTTAAATTATCCTTTTATTTTCAACTAAAAATTATGTTAAACTTTATTATTTTTTTTATGTTTTTTGCAGCAGATTCTCTTCAAAACAATAGTTTTGATTCTTTAGAAGTGAAATCTATAATGTTTCAAAATAAAGCTGAAATAGAAGCAAGAAAAATTCGTTATCAGCATCAACAAGGTTTCTTTTGCGATTTTGAAGATAGAATAAACAAAAATAGAAAAATCAATCTGAATATTGGAGTGGGAGCGCAGTAAAAATTAAAGAATCTCAGGTTTTCTCAACTCAAAACTTATCATTTCAGCATTGCCATTTTTAAGGTAACAACCACCTTTTACTTGCTCTACAAATTCAAACCCTAGTTTCATAGCTATAGCATAACTTCGGGAGTTCGTTATCTCGCATTTTATGTATATTTTTTCAATATCTGTCATCGAAAATGCAAAATTTATTAGCGCTTGGCAGCATTTTGTTACAATACCTCTTTGTGTAAAATCTTTGCTTATCCAATAACCAATATCAACCGTTTTTTGGAAAGCATTTCCTTTGTTATAACCTACAATTCCTACTATTTCATTTTCATATCGAATAATAAGTGGAAAATCTGAATCGTAATAGGATAAATGTTTGTTTCTTTCAAAATAGTCTAAAATGTCTTGCAAAGAATTGGTTTTTGATTCCCATTCCATAAAGGTTTCAAGATGTTTTCTGTTTTTTTCTACAAGTTCAAAAACAGACAGAGCATCTTCAGTTTCTGGAACTTTTAATGTTATTTTATCATTAACCTTTAAATGCAATTTTATCATAAATACCTTGGTAAAAGTTTTATTAGCAGTCTAATTCCTGCATCTTTGCATAAAAATACTCAAAAATGTTTTCTAAGGGAATCTTTTACATGTTTTTATCTACAATTTTTTTCTCCTTTATGAATTTGGGCGTAAAATTTTTGCCGCATTTACCTGTTTTAGAAATTGTGCTTATTCGTGCTTTAATTATGTTTTTCATTACCTTAGCATATCTTAAAAAGAAAGGTATTAACCCTTTGGGAAACAATAGAAAAATACTTTTTTTAAGAGGAATTTTTGGCGTCGTGGCGCTTTCATTATACTTTTATTCTATTCAAAATATGCCTTTTGCTAGTGCTGTTACTATTATGCAGCTTTCACCAATATTTACCACTTTAGCGGCGGTTTTTATTCTAAAAGAAAAAATAAAACCTATACAATTGCTGTTTTTCTTGGTTTCTTTTATTGGAATTATTTTTATAAAAGGTTTCGATACGCGTATTTCATTAAACTTGCTGCTTATTTCACTATCAGGAGCACTTTTAAGTGCGTTTGCTTATAATATGATTCGAAAACTTAAAGATACAGACCATCCAATGGTTGTAGTTTTTTATTTTCCTTTGGTTGCCATTCCTTTTTCAGGTTTTTTTACCGCTTTCAATTTTGTATTACCGAAGGGAAATGATTGGATTATTCTTTTAATGATTGGTTTAGCTACACAGTTAGCTCAAATTTTTATGACCAAATCGCTGCAAATGGAAAACATTGCTAAAGTTTCTATAGTGCGTTATCTTACAATAGTTTATGCTATTTTTTATAGTTATTTATTTTTCGAAGAAAGCTACAATATTTATACTTATGTTGGAATGAGTTTGGTGGTTTTGGGTATCGTTTTCAATCTTCTATATACCAATAATCAAAATTCTATGCAAAAAAAAATCCCAAATTAATTGGGACTTTAATATTTAAAAAAAGATTTTGATTAAGCGTTTTCCTTAAACCAAGTTCTCATTTCTTTTATTTCTTCTCTATTAAACTTGTTTTCAGATTTGATAATTAAATCTAAAAGGTAAGATAAGTTTTCTTCGTTTGTTCCTGGCTCTTTCAAAGTTTCAATTTCTTCTCCATCTTCGTCTTCCGAATATTCTTTTTCTACCGTAATGTCAAAAGCTTGATTTTCTTCAAGGTATTCATAAGTTTGTCTTAAAACTCTTACCAATAAAGGATCTTTTTCTTCTAAAGCTATTTCTCTAATTTTTTTAAGTTCCGTTACGATATATTCTACATCAAAGTCTTTTGCTATTTTAGTAATAACAGTTTCAAGTGCTTTATTTGCTTTTGCTGATTTCATTTTTTCTAAATTTTGTGCAAAAATATATTTTTTTCTGCTTTTAAATGGATTTGAAAGGTAAAATTTAAACTATTCTTTTCGAATTCTATTCTTGTACGATTTCCCAAATCAGAAAATCTGGGTCATAAACACAAAAGAAACCTTCTTGTTTTCCATATTCCTGTGCAAAAAGTACTTCTTTCGATTTAAAATAATTAGATGCTTCTAATAAATTTGAAACTCTTAAGTCTAATGAAAATGTAGCTTCAGCGCCGTAATGTTTTTTTTCTTTTGCTTTCTTGGCAAACCCTAAAAGAGTAATAGTTTGGTTTTGACATTTGAAATGAGCGTAAGTGGTTGCTTTTTCCATTAACTGAAACTGCATAACTTCAGTATAGAAGGCAACAGATTTTTCTAGATTGCTGCAAACGATATTAAATTCTCCAAGTTTAAAATTCATAACGGTAGCTTTACTCTGATAATTCAAATTTTCTTGGTAAATCCTTTTTTAAAGTAATTATTTTATGTTTTGAAATAAATGTACCATTAATATGAAACTTAATTCCCGTTAAAAAATAATCGTAAACGCACGCAGAATCAATGTTCCAAGAATTACTTTCATCGTTATAAACAGGATTCTCAAAATGTGGTGTATGTCCGTGAATTTGTATTTTTCCTTCAATGTTTTTTAAAGGATTACGTGTCCAAAGTACTGAATCTGTATCGGTTTTATCTAATGGATTGGCTATATTTTTGGCTATTCCAGCATGACTAATCACAAATTTTTCGCTCTGCCAAATTAAAGGCAATTCATCAAACCATTTAGCATCGTTTTTTATTCTAAAACCTGCTTTTTTGTATTGTTCCAAAACCGTAGCGCCCATTCCTTTAAACCAATCTTTCTCATCGTTTATCAAAATAGCTTTTATACATGCATATTCATGATTTCCCATCAAACAGACTGCATCTTCTTCGTTTACCAATTGTTTTACTAACTGAACCGTTTCTGGCGAAAAATTCCCTCTATCTATCAAATCGCCAACAAAAATGAGTTGTTCGGTTTCTTTGTCCCAATGTTTCAACAGCTCTTTTAAGGTATATAGGCAGCCGTGCACATCGCCAATTACAAATATTTTGTCCATTTCGGTTTTTAAAACTTGTTTATATTAATTTTGCAAAACAAATTTACAGCATGAACTTCATAAAGAAACATATTTGGAATATTATATTCGGTTTATTCATCGTTATACTAGTTTTTAATCCTTTTGGATTGGGTTTTACAATAAAATCTAAAATAAACCAACTTTTTAGTTTTAGCCCATCGGTTACAAATGAAACAGATAGAAAATCTCTTGTAAATTATGATTGGAATATTATAAAAAACAACGAAACCGAAGTATTAGATTTCAATGATTTTAAGGGAAAAGTAGTATTAGTTAATTTTTGGGCAACTTGGTGTCCGCCGTGTATAGCAGAAATGCCTTCACTTCAAAACTTATACAACGACTATGGCGATAAAATAGAATTTGTGCTTTTAGCAAACGATGAAAAAGCAAAAGTAGATGCATTTTTAAAGAATAACGCTTATACAATGCCAATTTATTTTGAGCAAAGTAATTCACCAGAAGAATTTAAAACAAGTAGTATTCCCGCTACTTTTTTAATAGATAAAAAAGGAAATATTATAATTGAAAAAACTGGAGCAGCAGATTGGAATAGCCGAAAAACCAGAGAAATTATAGATGATTTATTGTAATATTTATTAGATTTCAAATCAATTTCATAAATAAATAAAACATATCTTTGCAGCATGACAATAGAAAACATGAACACTTTAAAGGCGCGACTAAACGTCTTGGGGAGGTGTCTTTGACCTCGATAATAGAAGGTTTAGGATACAAGAAAAAGAACGTATAAGCACACAAGAAGGCTTTTGGGACGATCCCAAAAAAGCTGAAATTATACTCAAAGAGATGAAAAAAGACATCTATTGGGTAAAGCTTTATGATACATCTGCCGCTGCGTTAGACGATATTGAAGTAATGCAAGAATTTTTTGCAGATGGAGATATTACAGAAAAAGAACTCGACGAAAACTATAATTTTGCTTTAGAAAAAGTAGAAGATTTAGAGTTTAAATCAACTTTAAACAAAGATGAAGATTCCCTTTCGGCTATTTTACAAATAAATGCAGGCGCTGGTGGTACCGAAAGTTGCGACTGGGCTGCAATGCTACTACGTATGTATGAAATGTGGGCAGCAAACGAAGGTTTCAAAATTACAGAATTAGACAGACGAGATGGCGATGTAGCAGGCATTAAATCTGTTTCTTTAGAAATAGAAGGCGAATTTGGTTATGGCTACCTTAAAGGCGAAAACGGCGTACATAGATTGGTGCGTTTGTCGCCATTTGATAGTAAAAACAAGCGTCATACTTCTTTTGCATCTGTATATGTTACGCCAGTAGTAGATGATAGTATAGAAATAGAAATAAACCCAGCCGATATAGAATGGGATACGTTTAGAGCCAGTGGAGCAGGAGGGCAGCACATTAACAAAGTAGAAACGGCGGTTAGAGTTCGCCATTTACCTTCAGGTTTGGTGGTAGAATGTCAAGAATCGCGCTCGCAACACGGCAATAGAGACACGGCGCTAAAAATGCTAAAATCAAGACTTTACGATTTGGAACTGCAAAAACAACACGCTATTCGTGACGAAATAGAAGCAGGAAAAATGAAAATAGAATGGGGTTCTCAGATACGAAACTATGTTTTACATCCTTATAAATTGGTGAAAGATGCACGTACAAGTTTTGAATCTTCACAAGCACAAAATGTTCTCGATGGTGATTTAATGCCTTTTTTGAAATCTTATTTAATGTGGGCGCAAGAGAGGTAGCTGCTCATGAATTGTTAAATTTCTAATAATTTCTTTCTTAAATACGATAATGTGATTTAAGTCATTCTTTGTGGTTTTATTTGGTTTTATCTTTACAGTATAAACAGAAACAATTAATCATTTAAAAACAAAAAATAATGGAAGCACAAGAAAAGTATTTAGACAATTTAATTTTTAACTTGAAAATTTGGAACAAAGATGTAAAATCTCACAGAAGTCAATTGAGTAAGTTTGAAGAAAAATTGCAAGAGGTTTCAGAAAGAAACAACGGTTTGGAAGTAAAACAAGGAGTGGAGCAATTTCAAAATAGAATAATAGTAGAAAATGAAGTTATTGACACACTTTCTCATAAGCTTAAAGCTAAGAAGAAAGAGTTGTTAAACGCTGATAAAACTCAGGATATTGACGGTTCTTTAAAGAAAAGTTTAAGCCCAATAAGAGAGGAAGTAAAAACTTTTACTAAGTTAAATCAAGAGTTGCAACACGAAATTTCAGATTTTTTTATGGAATGGCTATAAAAATTAAAAAAGTAGTATTACTTTTGATTTAGAAAATGCAGTAGCGTTTTAAAGAAACGCAATTATCTCTAGTGCAGTATGCAAATACTCCAAGTAGATATTGGGAAAGGGAGGACACGCTCCCTTTCTGCGTTTTAGGAGGTTTTTTTTATTTAAAATTAAAATTACAATACTATGAAAGATGAAAAATTTGCAGTTTTAATAGATGCCGATAATGTACCTTATGCTTATGTTAAGGAAATGCTAGACGAAATAGCTAAATACGGAAACCCAACTATAAAGCGAATTTATGCAGATTGGACAAAACCAACGGTTTCTGGTTGGAAAAACATTTTGCTCGAAAATGCAATAACGCCAATACAACAATATAGCTACACCACAGGAAAAAACTCTAGCGATAGTGCATTGATTATAGATGCCATGGATTTGCTGTATTCTGAAAAAGTAAGCGGATTTTGTATTGTTTCGAGTGATAGTGATTTTACACGTTTAGCTACTCGTTTGCGAGAATCTGCAAAGTTTGTGATTGGAATAGGAGAACGAAAAACACCAAAACCATTTATAACGGCTTGCGATAAATTTATTTATATCGAAATTCTGAAAAAAGTAAAAGAATCTGAAAAAGAGGAAAAACAAAGCAAATCGAACAAACCTAAAAAGGAAACAGAAAATTCTTCTGTAAACAAGGTAGATAAAGAACTCATAAATTTAATAAGAGACAGTATCGATGAAATTTCTGATGATAGTGGTTGGGTTTTCTTAGGTGTTTTAGGAAATTTCATTATAAAAAAGAAAACAGATTTCGACCCAAGAAACTATGGTTTTCCGAAATTATTTCCTTTAATAAAAAGCCTAAAAGGTTTTGAAATTGAAGAAAAAGTAACCGATGATAATAATATTAGACATATATATGTTAAGAACAAGTAGGAATTGAAAAGAAAAATTGAAACTATTCTTTTTAATTTATGATTGTTGTATGAAATTTACTTCCTAAATACCTTCAAAACCAATAAAGAAACCAAAAAAGCAACAAAGCTAGCTGCTGCTGCAAATACCCAACCACCTATAAAATACTGCACAAAATTAACATGAACGGTTTGCATATTTATTTCTTTTAAATCTGAAAAATGAGTTGGGTTTGAAATGAAAATTGAACCTATTTTATAACTTGTAAAAATTATAAACGGTATCATTGGCGGTATGCTAATATGCGCAAAGGCAATAACCAAAACTTTGTTTAATTTTAGAATTATAGCAATTGGAACACCTATAAGTAACTGAAAACCAAACAATGGCATTATGCCAATAAAAATACCAAAACCAATTGAACTTGCTTTTCTAAGATTGCTTTCTTGTGGCTTTATTGCTTCTTGTTTTATTGTACTCCATATTCCATTATTCCAAAGTTTTAGAATTTGTCGCTTATGAAAATACCATAAAAATGTAAGTATTGTTAAATAGGTATTTAAAAAACTGATTCTAGTAAAATCTTGAAGTGGTCTAAAATGCGTAACGCGCTCGTTTGGGTCGTATTTGACTTTTATAGGTACAGAAATTACTTTTATGTTTTGCCAAGCCAATTTTACTTGTATTTCTACCTCAAACTCAAATTTTGATGTAAATAAACACAGTTTTTCAACTGCTTTTAGCGGATAAAGTCTAAAACCGGTTTGTGTGTCTGGCAAATCGTTTCCGGTTTGTAGTTTTACCCAAAAATTAGAAAACTTATTTGCAAAGCTATTTTTTTGTGGCATGCCATCGTGCTCAATATTACGAGAACCCATAAACAATGCACCAGGATTTTTTTGTAACGCCAAAACAAATTTCGGTATATCGTCTGCATAATGTTGCCCGTCAGAATCGATAGTTATAGCATATTCAAAACCTTGTTTCAAAGCTTCTTTAAAGCCAGTTTTTAATGCGTTTCCTTTTCCTACATTTTTAGCGTAGCCAATGCTTGTTATTTTTTCACCAAATTTTGCTATTTCTTTGGGTGTATTATCTATAGCTCCGTCATTTACAACTATAAGATTTTCAGTATATTCTAGAACGTCTTTTATAACCCAACCAATCGTTTTTTCATTGTTGTAAGTGGGCATAATTACACAGCAATTAAGATGCTGCATAAGTGTTTTAGTTTCTGCTGGAGTCAAAGTTTTGTTAGGCATTTGGGTTTTGTATTCGTTGTGTAAATATATTTGGATTAATTATATTTTGGTAAGTTTTTTAACCAAAGTTTATTTTCATCTAAGCAAAAAGAATGTAAACCATTGGTTAAGAATAGATATTTGGCATTAAATTTTATATTGTAGTTAAAAATTTGCTTTGCTGTTTGTTCATCTATTTTAATTTCTGGTGCTTTGCATTCTATGAGCATAAAAACATTCATATCATGGTCAAAAATTAATATGTCAAATCTTTTTTTTAGCTTGTTGACTACAAATTCTTTTTCGAGTGCAATTCTACTTTTGTTGTAGTTAAGATCGTAAATAAGATGGTGTACTATATTCTGCCTAACCCATTCTTCTGGAGTCAAAAGGATATATTTTTTTCTAATCTCATCAAAAATATATTTTTTTCCCTCAAGTTCTTTAACTTTGAAGTCATATTTACGAAAAGCAATTGAAATCATAGCTGCAAAGATAGAATTAATCGGTTATTATTTTATATGCACTAAATCGTAAATTGTAAATTAAAAATCAATAATAAAAGTTATGAAAACAAAAAAAGATATAGTAGATAATTGGTTGGTGAGATATACAGGAGTGGAGTTAGCTGATTTTGGTCAGTATATATTGCTTACAAATTTTAAAAACTACGTGCATAAATTTGCTGAAAATTATGGCGTACCTGTTATTGGAGAAGATAAAGCTATGCAAGTAGCTACGGCAGAAAACATAAGTATAATAAATTTTGGAATGGGAAGTCCAAATGCGGCTACTATGATGGATTTACTTTCAGCTATAAATCCAAAAGCTGTTTTGTTTTTAGGAAAATGTGGTGGTTTGAAAAAGAAAAACCAAATTGGCGATTTCGTTTTGCCAATTGCAGCTATTAGAGGAGAAGGAACATCAAACGATTATATGCCGCCAGAAGTACCAGCTTTGCCTTCATTTGCGCTTCAAAAAGCAATTTCTACAACCATTAGAGATTTGAACGAAGACTATTGGACAGGTACTGTTTTTACTACAAACCGTAGAGTTTGGGAACATGATGATAAGTTCAAAAAATATTTGAGAAAAATAAGAGCAATGGCAATTGATATGGAAACGGCAACAATTTTTATTACCGCTTTCAAAAATTCTATTCCATCTGGTGCTTTGCTTTTGGTTTCTGACCAACCAATGATTCCCGAAGGAGTAAAAACCTCACAAAGTGACGAAAAAGTGACCAAACATTATGTAGATTTGCATTTAGAAATAGGAATAAAATCACTTAAACAACTTATCAATAACGGATTGACTATTAAACACTTAAGGTTTTAATGAAGGAAGCAAATGACATACTTTCAAAACTAAAAAAGAAAGAATTTACGCCCATCTATTTTTTGCACGGCACAGAAGCTTTGTATATAGATCAAGTAGTAGATTTTATTGAAAAAAATGCACTAACCGAATCTGAACAGTCATTTAACCAAACTTTACTTTATGGTCGTGACGTTGAAGCATCTCAAATAGTAGAAATCTGTAGCAGACTACCAATGATGGCGAGCCACCAAGTAGTTATAGTAAAAGAAGCTCAAGAAATAAAAGGTTTTGATTTTTTTGAAAAATACTTTTTAAAACCCGTTCCTTCTACGATTTTAGTTTTGGCCTACAAACATAAAAAAATAGATAAACGAAAAGTAATTTTTAAAAATTTGCTTAAAAATTCAAACGTAACAGTGCTTGAAACTACCGAAATTCGAGATTATGAAGTTGCTGCTTGGATAGGTAACTATGTTAAAACTCAAAATTTAAATTTTAGTCCAAAAGCTATACAACTTTTGGCTGAATTTTTGGGAACAGATTTAGCAAAAATAACTCACGAAATTGATAAACTTTTTCTAATTAAAGGTAAAGGAGCATCTATTTCTGAAGAAGATATTGAAAAAAATATCGGTATTTCAAAAGAGTACAATATTTTTGAACTTACAAATGCTTTGGGCGAAAGAAATAATTTAAAATCGCATCAGATAGTGAATTATTTTATTATGAACCCAAAAAGTTTATTTTTACCTTTAGCTATAAGTACGGTTTATAGTTTTTATACAAAACTTTTTTTAGTAAAATATACACCAAATTCAGAAATTAGAAACTTGGGCAGTATTTTGAAGATAAACCCATATATAGCTAAAAACTTTGTGCAATATGCTTCTAATTATGAATTAGTACAAATAAAAAACATATTCGATATACTTAAAGATTATGATTTAAAATCTAAAGGAATTGGTGCTACAGGAGCAACTTCTCAGGGAGAAATTTTGAAAGAAATGGTCGCTAAAATTTTAAACTAAATATAAAAAATGAAAAATCAACTATTTATTACACTCTTACTTTTATTAACAGCTTGCGTAACAACAAAAAATGCAGATACACAAACCTTAAAACTGATAAAAGCAGAAAGTCAAGCATATATTTTAGGAACAAAACTCGATAACGGAAAAACCTCGGGTACTACATATTCTATGTATTTTGATGGAAAAGGAAAAATTGAAGTAGAAAAAGTATGGATAAAAGG
>Ga0075163_10009778_pt1 | contig 12570 bp, 8 predicted proteins | sample JI1023141ADNA_FD_71478 | JGI IMG/M metagenome (GOLD analysis project Ga0075163, IMG submission 71478) | Wastewater effluent complex algal communities from Wisconsin, to seasonally profile nutrient transformation and Carbon sequestration -... | ecosystem: Engineered > WWTP > Effluent > Algae...
CATCGCCCGTCCAACCGTGGTGTCCACGATGGAGGTCTTGTCGCTTCGCGTACCGTCTTCGGCGATTTCCACTTGGCGCAGGCGGACCTTGACCTTCGCATGCAGCTCAACGACGCGATTGTCGTAAGCACGCTGCACTTCAGCAAGATTGGCGAACACCATTCCCTCGCCTTTCTTGTTTTCCAGTGCGCGGGTCATGTAGTACAGGCCAAGCACCACGTCCTGCGTCGGCACGATGATGGGTTCACCGTTGGCGGGCGACAGAATGTTATTGGTCGACATCATCAGCGCACGGGCTTCCAACTGCGCTTCCAGCGACAGCGGAACATGCACGGCCATCTGGTCGCCGTCGAAGTCCGCGTTGAACGCGGTACACACGAGCGGATGAAGCTGAATGGCCTTACCTTCAACCAGAACGGGTTCGAACGCTTGAATGCCCAAGCGATGCAGGGTCGGAGCGCGATTCAGCATCACGGGATGTTCGCGGATGACCTCTTCCAGGATATCCCAGACTTCGGCGGACTCACGTTCGACGAGCTTCTTGGCCGCCTTGATGGTCGTTGCCAGTCCGCGGCGCTGCAACTTGGAGAAGATGAAGGGCTTGAACAGTTCCAGCGCCATCTTCTTCGGCAAACCGCACTCGTGCAGGCGCAGCGTCGGTCCCACCACGATCACCGAGCGACCGGAGTAATCGACGCGCTTACCAAGCAGGTTCTGGCGGAAGCGGCCTTGCTTACCCTTGATCATGTCAGCCAAGGACTTGAGCGGACGCTTGTTGGTGCCGGTGATAGCGCGACCACGGCGACCGTTGTCCATCAGCGCGTCCACCGATTCCTGCAACATGCGCTTTTCGTTGCGCACGATGATATCGGGTGCGGCAAGTTCCAACAGGCGCTTGAGGCGGTTGTTGCGGTTGATCACGCGGCGGTAAAGATCGTTGAGATCCGAGGTGGCAAAACGTCCGCCGTCCAGTGGCACCAGCGGACGCAGATCCGGCGGCAGCACGGGCAAAACCGTCATTACCATGAATTCAGGGCGATTACCTGACTCGAGGAAGGCCTCGACAAGCTTGATGCGCTTGGATAGGCGCTTCAGCTTGGTTTCGGAGTTTGTCGATCCCATTTCTTCCTTGAGCTTCGCCAGCTCCGAGGCAAGATCAATGGACTTCAACAATTCGTAGACGGCCTCCGCGCCCATGCGGGCATCGAATTCGTCGTTATGCTCGGTGACCGCCTGCAGATACTCTTCCTCGGTCAGCAACTGACCGCGTTCCAACGGCGTCAGACCGGGCTCGATCACCACGAACGCTTCAAAATAGAGAATGCGCTCAATGTCACGCAAGGTCATGTCCAGCATCAAACCAATGCGCGACGGCAGTGATTTGAGGAACCAGATATGCGCGACGGGCGAGGCCAGATCGATATGTCCCATGCGCTCACGACGAACTTTCGCCAGGGTGACTTCCGTACCGCACTTTTCGCAGACCACACCACGATGCTTCATGCGCTTGTACTTTCCGCACAGGCATTCGTAGTCTTTGATCGGGCCGAAAATGGCTGCGCAGAACAAGCCGTCGCGCTCCGGCTTGAAGGTGCGGTAGTTGATGGTTTCTGGCTTCTTCACTTCGCCATAAGACCAGGAGCGGATCAAATCCGGTGAGGCCAGCGCGATCTTGATGGCATCAAAATCCAGCGCCTGACGCTGCTGATTGAACAGGTTAAGCAAGTCTTTCATGGCTTACTCCAATAGAACTGAAAGAGGGACGGTGTGCTCGACTTCCACCTCCGGCGCACAGATGCACGCCGGAGCGGCATCGATCAGTGTTCTTCCAGCTCGATGTTGATCGCGAGCGACCGGATTTCTTTGACCAGCACGTTGAAGGACTCGGGCATGCCCGCCGCCATTTCGTGATTGCCGTCGACGATGTTCTTGTACATCTGATTGCGCCCCTGCACGTCGTCCGACTTGACCGTGAGCATTTCCTGCAGCGTGTAGGCCGCGCCATACGCTTCGAGTGCCCAGACTTCCATTTCGCCGAAGCGCTGACCACCGAACTGCGCCTTGCCGCCCAGAGGCTGCTGGGTTACCAGCGAGTAGGGGCCCGTTGAGCGGGCGTGCATCTTGTCGTCCACCAGATGGTTCAGCTTCAGCATGTGCATGTAACCGACGGTGACTTCGCGATCAAACGCCTCGCCCGTGCGTCCATCAAACAACACTGTCTGGCCACTTTCCGGCAAATCGGCCAAGCGCAGCATCGCCTTGATCTCTGCTTCGGTTGCGCCATCAAAGACCGGTGTTGCCATCGGCACACCCGCGGTCAAGTTGCGTGCCATGGCAAGCAACTCGTTGTCACTGAACTGCGCCAGATCGACACGATCACCCACCAACGATTTGTCGTGGTTGTAGATCTGGTCGAGGAACTTGCGCAGCTCGGACACTTTTTCTTGCGCCTCAAGCATGCGCTGAATCTTCTCGCCAAGGCCTTTTGCTGCCCAGCCCAGATGCACTTCCAATACCTGACCGATATTCATACGCGAGGGCACGCCCAGCGGGTTTAGCACGATGTCGACCGGGCGACCATCGGCGGCATAGGGCATATCTTCGACCGGCTGAATCATCGAAATGACGCCCTTGTTTCCATGCCGTCCTGCCATCTTGTCGCCAGGCTGAATTCGACGTTTGACCGCGAGGAAGACCTTGACCATTTTCAAGACGCCCGGCGCCAAATCGTCGCCGGCAGTGATCTTGGCGCGCTTGTCGGCAAAGCGCTTCTCGAATTCCTTCTTGTGCGCTTCAATCTGTTTCTGCGCGCGCTCGATGAAGTCCGCCGCGTCCTCATCCTTCATCCGGATGGAGAACCACTCGTCTTTCTTCAGTGAGTTCAGGAACTCGTCCGTGACCTCCGAGCCCTTCTTCAGTCCGTTCGGACCACCATTGGCGACGCGTCCAACAATCTGTGAGCGCAGGCGCGCAAAAATGGCGCTTTCCAAGATTCGGAACTGGTCGTCGAAGTCTTTCTTCACCCGACGAACTTCCATGTCCTCGATCTGACGGGCACGCTTGTCCTTTTCGATCCCGTCTCGGGTAAAGACCTGCACGTCAATGACGGTTCCGTCCATGCCAGGCGGCACGCGCAGGGAGCTGTCTTTGACGTCCGATGCCTTCTCACCAAAGATCGCTCGCAGCAGCTTTTCTTCCGGTGTCAACTGGCTTTCACCCTTGGGCGTAACCTTGCCCACCATGATGTCGCCAGCCTGAACCTCAGCGCCGATGTAGACCACACCTGACTCATCCAACCGACCCAGCGCCTGCTCGGAGACATTGGGGATATCGGCAGTGATTTCTTCCGGCCCAAGCTTCGTGTCACGGGCGACGCAAGTCAGCTCTTCGATGTGGATGGTGGTGTAACGGTCCTGTTGAACGACGCGCTCGGAGATCAAAATCGAGTCTTCGAAGTTGTAGCCATTCCAGGGCATGAACGCGACCAGCATGTTCTGGCCCAAGGCCAATTCACCGATGTCGGTCGAAGGACCATCCGCTAGCACGTCACCACGCTGAACGCGATCACCCACGTTCACCAGCGGGCGCTGGTTGATACAAGTGTTCTGGTTGGAACGGGTGTATTTCGTCAACGTGTAGATGTCGACGCCAGCGTCGTTGTCACCCACTTCATTCTCGTTGACACGGACGACGATACGGGCCGCGTCGACCTGATCAATCACGCCACCACGCAAGGCGACCGAATTGACGCCCGAGTCGCGCGCCACGGCTTTCTCGATACCCGTTCCCACCAACGGCGTCTGCGCGCGCAAGGTCGGCACAGCCTGGCGCTGCATGTTCGCGCCCATCAGTGCGCGGTTTGCGTCGTCGTGCTCAATGAACGGCACCAGCGCAGCCGCCACCGAAACGGTCTGCATCGGCGAGACGTCCATGTACTGGATTTCAAGAGGCGAGCGCAAAAGTGATTCACCCTGATAGCGGCAGGGAATGAATGGCTCGATAAAGCCACCCTCCTCGGTCAGGTTGGCGTTCGCCTGCGCCACCGCGTACTCGGCCTCTTCAATCGCTGAAAGAAAATCGATCTGGTCCGTCACCTTGCCGTTGACGACGCGACGGTAAGGCGTTTCCAGAAACCCATAACTGTTGGTTCGCGCATAGCAAGCCAGCGAGTTGATCAAGCCGATGTTGGGACCTTCAGGCGTTTCAATCGTACAAACGCGACCATAGTGGGTCGGGTGAACGTCGCGAACTTCGAAGCCAGCGCGTTCACGCGTCAAACCACCCGGTCCAAGTGCCGACACGCGGCGCTTGTGGGTCACTTCCGAAAGGGGGTTGTTCTGATCCATGAACTGCGACAACTGCGAGGAGCCAAAGAACTCCTTGATCGCGGCGGCCACAGGCTTGGCATTGATCAATTCCTGAGGCGTCAGACCTTCGGATTCTGCCAAGGACAGGCGCTCCTTGACGGCACGCTCGACACGTACCAAGCCTACCCGGAAGGTGTTCTCGGCCATTTCACCGACAGAGCGAACACGACGATTACCAAGGTGATCAATGTCATCGACCGTGCCCTTGCCATTGCGGATGTCGATCAACACCTTCATCACCGAGAGGATGTCGTCGTTGTCCAACACACCTGACCCTTCGACCTCCTTGCGACCGACACGACGATTGAACTTCATGCGACCGACGCCCGACAGGTCGTAACGCTCCGCCGAGAAGAACAGGTTCTGGAACAGATTCTGCGCGGCTTCCTTGGTCGGCGGCTCGCCAGGACGCATCATGCGATAGATTTCGACCAGCGCCTCCAGGGGCGAACGCGTGGCATCGATGCGCAAGGTATTCGAGATGTACGGACCGCGATCCAGATCGTTGACCCAAATCGTCCCCAGACTGCTGACCTTCGCCTTGCGGAACTTCGCCAAGTGGTCTTCGCTGATTTCGTCATTGACTGCAGCAAGGACTTCGCCGCTATTCGGGTCAATGACGTCATGCGCAAGGATACGCCCGATCAGATATTCGTCAGGCACTTCGAGTGTGCGGATATTCTCCTTCTCGAGCTGTTTGACGTGCCGCGCCGTGATTCGCTTGCCGGCTTCTACGATGACCTTACCCGCCACCGCCAAGTCAAAGTTCAACGTTTCACCGCGCAAACGCTCGGCAACCAGCTCCAACTCGACACCTTCCGGCATCAGGTTGAAACTGTTGATTTCATAGAATGTCTTGAGCATCTGCTCGTTGGTGAACGACAAGGCACGCAAGAGCACCGTGACCGGCAACTTACGGCGTCGATCAATACGCGTGAACAGGGCATCCTTCGGATCAAACTCGAAGTCCAGCCAAGAGCCACGATAAGGGATGATCCGCGCGCTGTAGAGCAGTTTCCCCGAGCTGTGGGTCTTACCGCGATCATGATCGAAGAAAACGCCCGGCGAGCGATGCAACTGCGAAACGATGACGCGTTCGGTGCCGTTGATAATGAATGTACCGTTGTCCGTCATGAGCGGCATTTCGCCCATGTAGACCTCTTGTTCCTTGACGTATTTGACCGCCTTGTTGGAGGCGGGGCTTTCCTTGTCATAGATGACCAGACGGACGGTGACCCGCAATGGCGCACCGTAGGTCATGCCGCGATTGCGGCACTCGCGCTCATCAAAAGGTGGCTCTCCGAGCTTGTAACCTACGTACTCCAGCGCGGCGTAACCGCTATAGCTGACGATCGGGAACACCGACTTGAGCGCCGCATGCAGTCCACGGTCCGCACGCTGATTGAACGTGGCGTGTTCCTGCAGGAATTCGCGATAGGAATCCACTTGGATCGCAAGCAGGTAAGGGACCTCAAGAATCGAGGATCGCTTACCGAAATCCTTGCGGATGCGCTTCTTCTCAGTGAATGAGTAGGTCATGGTCGAATTACCACCCTAGGTTGATTGAGCTGCGGAACGCCGCTCAAGAGTAAAAAACAGAGACTTTCATCGGACATAGGGCGCTTTGCCGAGCCCCATCTCCGATACAAGCCGTCTCACCGCAAACGAGAAAGCCCGGGGGCTTACGCCCCCAGGCTGAACTTGCTCGCGAGGCCGCAAGCGACGCAAGCGACGCTTACTTGAGCTCGACCTTGGCGCCAGCGTCTTCGAGTTCTTTCTTGAACTTGGCCGCATCTTCCTTGCTGACCGCTTCCTTGACCACGGCGGGAGCGCTTTCCACCAGATCCTTGGCTTCTTTCAGGCCAAGACCGGTGATCGCACGAACCGCCTTAATGGCATTGACCTTATTCGCGCCGGCATCCGCCAAGATGACGTTGAACTCGGTCTGCTCTTCAACGACAGCAGCCGCGGCAGGACCAGCGGCCATCATCACCGGGGCAGCCGCGGTGACACCAAACTTCTCTTCAATTGCCTTGACCAGCTCCATCACTTCGAGCAGGGACTTGGCGGCAACCGCTTCGACGATTTGTTCGTTCGACAGGGACATTGTTTTTACCTCTGGAAATTGATCTAAAACGAGAATCGCGCTTCGTTCGGATGATGAACTCAAGCCGTTTCGGTCTGTTCAGCCTCAACCGCGGGCGCATCCCCGCCACCTTGCTGATCCGCAACCGCCTTAATGACGCGTGCGAACATCGTGGCAGGTTCTGCAAGCACACGAGCCAACATGCCAAGCGCCTGTTCGAGCGTCGGCAACGATGCCAACACTTCCACATGCGAGGCAGGCAGCAACTTGCCGCCCACTGAGACAACCTTCGGCTTCAGCTTGTCATTGCCCTTGGAAAATTCCTTGATCAGGCGCCCGGCTGCGCCGGGTTCCTCCATCGAGAACGCATACAGCAACGGGCCTACCAGTGCGTCTTGCACGCACTCGTAGTCGGTTCCCGCAACGGCACGCGAAGCCAGCGTGTTCTTGACAACTTTCAAGTACACACCGGTTTCACGCGCCTTTTTGCGCATCTCGGTCAACTGCGCGACCGTGATGCCAGCGTATTCGGCGGCGATCAAGGAGTGAGCCTTGGCAGCAACTTCAGCCAATTCTGCGACTACTTCTTTCTTTTGCGACAGATTGAGAGCCATTGCACTCCTCCGTAAGAACCCCGCGCGCAACTCCTGTCGCTTGCGGTCCTGAGCGATGCAAATCCCTATGCATCGGGGATGGGTGCCATCCCGGTGGTGGCCACTCCAGACCGGACGAGCGAGTTGCGCGCCACTAGATTCCAGAAAGGCGTCACCATCTGCGCAGGCACGTTCACCTCGCGGTGTTCGAATTATGCGGTGCCACCCTGTTTCGGTTGCGCCCCACCTGCGGTCTTTGACGGCGGCCGATGATCTCGGCTGCCTTCAAATTCTCGTTCGCCGAAACGAACGTCGTGTTTCTTACATCTTCAAGGACAGACTGGATTGATCGACAGTGATCCCGATGCCCATCGTAGTGGACAGAGAAATCTTCTGCAGATATTGCCCCTTGGATGATGCGGGTTTAGCCTTGATGAGATCGGACAAGAGCGCATGCAGGTTGCCCTTCAATGCGTCAGCCTCGAAACTGGCCTTGCCAATCGTGCAATGAATAATGCCTGCCTTGTCTGTGCGATAGCGCACCTGACCTGCCTTCGCGTTGCGAACCGCTTCGGCCGGATTCGCGGACACCGTGCCAACCTTCGGGTTCGGCATCAGACCCCGCGGCCCCAACACTTGACCCAATTTACCGACTACGCGCATTGCGTCAGGAGTGGCAATGACCACGTCATAGTTCAAGTCACCGGCCTGCATCTTGTCCGCCAGATCGTCCATTCCAACGATTTCAGCGCCAGCCGCCAACGACTCATCCGCTTTCGCGCCAGCAGGACAGAACACCGCGACGCGCACCGACTTACCGGTACCTGCGGGCAACACTGTGGAGCCACGAACTTGCTGGTCCGATTTGCGTGCATCGACGCCCAAACGAACTGCAACATCAACGGATTCGACAAACTTGATTTTGCTGTTGTCTTTCAGAATCCGCAGCGCGTCGTCGACTGCATAGCTCTTGCCGGGCTGGATCAGCGCAGACAGTGCTTTGTAACGCTTACTCATCTTCGCCATGATCAGCCCTCCACCACCAAACCCATGCTGCGGGCAGAACCCGCGATCGTGCGGACAGCCGCATCCATATCCGCCGCCGTCAAATCACCTTGCTTGGCCTTGACGATGTCTTCGATCTGCGCGCGCGTCACCTTGCCCACCTTGTCGGTGTTGGGGCGCTTGCTACCCGAAGTGATGCCAGCAGCCTTCTTAAGCAGGACCGAAGCGGGCGTGCTCTTGATGATGAAAGTGAAGGTGCGATCCGAGTACGCAGTAATGATCACTGGCGTGGGGAGACCCGGTTCCAGCTTCTGCGTGGCAGCATTGAACTGCTTGCAGAATTCCATGATGTTCAGTCCGCGCTGACCCAGCGCTGGACCGACGGGCGGGCTGGGGTTGGCCTGACCGGCCTTGACCTGCAGCTTGACGTAGCCGACTACTTTCTTTGCCATGATGTTCTCCGGGTGCAATCGCCTGGGTTACAGGCTCCCCATCGTCCCGAAAAAGAGGCCGCGTTCCGGGTTCGCGTATTGCTCATCACTACAGTCTGCGCCCAATCAGGACAGCCGACTCAGGCTTTTTCAACTTGAGTAAATTCAAGTTCCACAGGTGTCGAACGACCAAAAATCAACACAGCCACGCGAAGGCGACTCTTATCGTAATTGACTTCTTCCACGGTACCGTTGAAGTCGTTGAACGGACCGTCCACGACCCTTACCAACTCGCCTGGCTCGAACATAATCTTGGGCCGTGGCTTCTCGGCGCCATCCTGCACACGCTGCAGAATGCGGTCAGCTTCCGAATCCTTGATCGGCAACGGCTTGTCTGCGGTACCACCGATGAAACCAAGGACTTTGGGAGTCGTTTTGACGAGATGCCAACTGTCGTCGTCGATACGCAAATTACCACCGTCGCCCGAGGTCTCGATCTGCACGAGCACATATCCGGGGAAAAACTTGCGCTCACTCTTGCGCTTCTGCCCGCCACGCATTTCAAGAACTTCTTCAGTCGGAACCAGAACATCGCCGAAACGATCCTGCATCGCATCACGCGCGATCCGCTCAACCAGCGCACGCTTCACTTGGTGCTCGAACCCTGAATAAGCCTGGACCACAAACCAACGCTTAGCCATTTTTGCTCAAGCCCCCAAAAGGAATCGGACACCTGAAGAAATCAGGAAATCCATCAAGCCAAGCAACAGACTGATAAGCACCACGACAACAATGATGATCAGTGTCGTCCGCTGCGTTTCTTCACGGGTAGGCCAAACCACCTTGCGGAGTTCAAAGCGCGATTCGGCAAAGAACTCCTTGGTATCGCGACCCTTGGCTGTCAGCAGAAAAACAGCGACCGCCAAAACAATTGAGAGAATAAGACCAACAACACGAACTGGGGTTGCCAAGTCGCTCAGAAAGTAATAGCCGAGCAGTCCAGCCAATACCAACCCTACAGCCACCGCGTATTTTGCAACATCAGCGGCGCCAGACCCGACCTGTGGCTCTAACTTGGTATTCATTCACTTCTCGACTGATGGCACGCCAGGAGGGACTCGAACCCCCAACCTGCGGTTTTGGAGACCGCTGCTCTGCCAATTGAGCTACTGGCGTACGAAAAACAGCACTAAATACAAATCCGCAAATGCCAATGGCGAGTCTCGAAATGGACTCGCCATTAGTCAATCCCGGCACCCCAAAGGATGCCAGTCACACCTTACTGCACAACCTTGGCAACAACACCGGCGCCAACGGTACGGCCGCCTTCGCGAATCGCGAAACGCAGACCTTCTTCCATCGCGATCGGTGCAATCAGCGTCACCACCATCTTCACGTTGTCTCCAGGCATCACCATCTCCACACCTTCCGGCAACTCGCAAGCGCCAGTCACGTCGGTCGTGCGGAAATAAAACTGCGGGCGGTAGCCCTTGAAGAACGGCGTGTGACGACCACCCTCGTCCTTCGACAACACGTAAACCTCAGCCTCAAACTTCGTGTGCGGGGTGATCGTGCCGGTCTTCGCCAACACCTGACCACGCTCCACGTCGTCGCGCTTCGTGCCACGCAGAAGCAGCCCGGCATTATCGCCTGCCTGACCCTGATCAAGCAACTTGCGGAACATCTCGACACCCGTCACCGTGGTCTTCACGGTCGGACGAATACCAACGATCTCCACTTCGTCACCCACCTTGATCACGCCGCGCTCGATTCGACCCGTCACCACCGTGCCACGACCCGAGATCGAGAACACGTCTTCGACGGGCATCAGGAAGGCCTTGTCCACGTCACGCTGCGGTTCCGGAATCCACGAGTCCAGCGCTTCCACCAGCTTCAGAATCGACGGCACGCCGATCGGGCTCTGATCACCTTCCAGCGCCGAACGCGCAGAACCCGTAATGATCGGGGTGTCGTCGCCGGGGAATTCGTACTTGCTCAGCAGCTCGCGGACTTCCATCTCCACCAGCTCCAGCAGCTCAGCGTCATCCACCAAGTCGGCTTTGTTCAGGTACACCACGATGTAGGGCACACCTACCTGGCGAGCCAGCAGGATGTGTTCGCGGGTCTGCGGCATCGGACCGTCAGCCGCCGAGCACACCAGAATCGCGCCGTCCATCTGCGCCGCACCGGTGATCATGTTCTTCACATAGTCCGCATGACCCGGGCAGTCCACGTGCGCGTAGTGACGCGTCGGGCTTTCGTATTCCACGTGCGCCGTGGAAATCGTGATGCCGCGAGCCTTCTCTTCCGGCGCCGCGTCAATCTGATCGTAGGCCTTGAACTCGCCGCCGAAACGCTCTGCGCCAATCTTCGTCAGCGCTGCAGTCAGGGTGGTCTTGCCGTGGTCAACGTGACCAATCGTGCCGACGTTCACGTGCGGCTTGGTGCGCTCAAATTTGCTCTTTGCCATGACTGAACAACCTCAAGTTGAATACTGTGCCCGAGCGGAGTGCGCTCAGGATTTCTTGGTGATCGCTTCGGCGATGCTCGTGGGCGCTTCGGCGTAATGATCGAATTCCATCGTGTAAGTGGCGCGACCTTGGCTCATCGAACGTAGTGTCGTCGCGTAGCCGAACATCTCGCCCAGCGGCACCATCGCATTGATGATCTTTCCAGACGGGCTATCGTCCGAGCCTTGCAGCAGGCCACGACGACGACTCAGGTCGCCCATCACGTCGCCCATGTAGTCTTCCGGCGTCACCACCTCGACCTTCATCACTGGCTCAAGGAGAACCGGATTGGCTTTGGCGAATGCCTCCTTGAAGGCCATTGAGCCCGCCACCTTGAACGCCATTTCGTTGGAGTCCACATCGTGGTAGCTACCATCCACGGCGCGGATTTTGATGTCCACGACCGGGTAGCCGGCCATCGGGCCAGTCGTCATTGCCTCCTGAATGCCCTTGTCGGAAGCCGTGACGTACTCTTTGGGCACGACACCACCAACAATGGCGCTTTCAAACAGGTAGCCCTTGCCGCGCTCTTGCGGTTCCATCTCGATGACGATGTGGCCGTATTGACCACGACCACCGGATTGGCGAACAAACTTACCTTCCTGCTTGACCGCCTTCCGAATGGTTTCGCGATAGGCTACCTGCGGCTTGCCGACATTGGCCTCCACATTGAACTCGCGCTTCATGCGATCAACGAGAATTTCAAGATGCAGCTCACCCATGCCTGAGATGATCGTCTGCCCGGATTCTTCATCCGTGCGAACGCGGAACGACGGGTCTTCCTGCGCCAAGCGACCCAGCGCGACACCCATCTTTTCCTGATCCGACTTAGTCTTGGGCTCGACCGCCATCGAAATAACCGGCTCCGGAAACACCATGCGTTCAAGGGTGACAACCTGATCCTGCGAGCACAGCGTGTCGCCCGTGGTGACGTCCTTCAGCCCGACGGCCGCAGCAATGTCGCCCGCGAGAACCTCTTTAATTTCTTCGCGCTGGTTCGCATGCATCTGCAAAATGCGACCAATGCGTTCTTTCTTCCCTTTCACCGGGTTGAACAGCTGGTCACCCGCGTTCAGCGTGCCCGAGTAGACGCGGAAGAAGGTCAAGGAACCAACAAATGGATCGGTCATGATCTTGAACGCCAACGCAGAGAACGGTTCCGCATCCCCCGCCTTGCGCACAATTTCATTTTCGTTTTCGTCAATACCCTTGACTGGCGGACGATCCGATGGCGCAGGCAAATAGCGAATCACGGCGTCAAGCATTGCCTGCACGCCCTTGTTCTTGAAGGCAGTACCACAAAACGCAGGAATCACCTCACAGCGCAGGGTTCGCTCACGGATACCCGCAATGATCTCCTCTTCCGACAGATCGCCCTCTTCGAGATACTTGTTCATCAAGTCCTCGGACGCTTCCGCTGCGGCCTCGACCATGAACGCGCGCGCTTTCGCACACTCATCGACCAAGTTCGCGGGTACGTCAGCGTAGGTGAAAGTATTTCCGTTGGTCGACATGTCCCAGACAATCGCCTTCATCTTCAGAAGGTCGACCACACCTTCGAAGTTCTCTTCAGCACCA
>Ga0075163_10009779_pt1 | contig 12569 bp, 8 predicted proteins | sample JI1023141ADNA_FD_71478 | JGI IMG/M metagenome (GOLD analysis project Ga0075163, IMG submission 71478) | Wastewater effluent complex algal communities from Wisconsin, to seasonally profile nutrient transformation and Carbon sequestration -... | ecosystem: Engineered > WWTP > Effluent > Algae...
CGCCAGCGCCATCAGCAGCGGATAGGTGAACAGCGCGCGCGCCGTCGGCGAGGGCAGCAGCGGACACTCGTCGGGCAGGGCCACGTCCTGGAACGTGCTGGCCCGCACGCGGGCGGCGTAGGTGCACAGCCTGTCCCAGTGGGCCGCTTCGATCTCGAAGCCGTTGAACTGCAGGCAAAGGATCAGCCGGGCCTGGTAATCCAGCGCCCGCGCGAGCGGCAGGATCGCCCGCAAGGTGGTGGTGGTGCCGGGGATCACCGTCCGGGTGGCCGCGTCACTGTCTTCCAGCAGCTGGGTATGCAGGCGGGCGAACAGGTCGCGACCCAGCGCCAGGCCATCGCAGACCACCGCCAGTCGCCGGCGCTCCGCCTCGGGCATCGGAAACACGGCTCCGCGCAGTGAACCGGCAATGGTGTCGAGTTCATGCAGGTGCGCGGTGCGGGCCTGTTCGGCGATCTCGAGCAGCAGGTCCGGCGCCTGCGGCGAATGGGCCAGATTGCGCAGCAGGCGTTCGATCGCGGACAGGCGTCCGAGTTCGTTTTCGCCCAGCGTATTGAGCCACGCCCGGCAGGTCGCGGCATCGCGCACCTTGATGCGCTTGGTTTCGTCAACGGTTTGTGCGTGCATGGTGAGACGGTATCCACCCTCGTGTGCGAGAGACGCACTGTCGCCGAGGCCTGACTATCGTCCCTTGAACTAGTGCACGCCGCGAGGGCCCGGCGGCACCGGACCGACGAACGGCGGGCCGGCAAACCCGAACGGCGGATGTCGGGTCGCCTGCCAAAACCGACCGGCTCAGAACTTGGTGTATCCGCCGTCTATCAGCATCTGCTCACCGGTCATGTACGACGACGCGTCGCTCATCAGCCAGACCGCCGCACCGCCGAAGTCTTCGATGGTGCCCCAGCGGCGGGCCGGGATGCGGGGCATGACGTTGTCGCGGAATCGATCGTTGTTGAACGATCGGCTGGTCATGTCGGTCTCGATCCAGCCCGGCAGGATGGAGTTCACCCGGATCTGATGACGGGCGAGCTCGACCGCCAGTGCGCGGCAGAACGAGGTGACCCCGCCCTTGGATGCTCCATAGTGGCTGTTGCGGGCCGCTCCTTCGACTGCCGCGGTGCTGGCCGTGGCCACCAGCGAACCACCCCCGCCGCGCGCCACCATATGCCGGGCAGCCGCACGAAAGGTCAGGAACACGCCGTCCAGGTTCACCTTGAGCACGCGCTGGAACTCGGCGTAGTCCATGTCGACCAGCATCGTGCCCTTGGACGACACACCGGCATTGGCGAAGCAGGCGTCGACCCGGCCCATGCGGGCGATCGATTCGGCGAATGCGCGGTCGACCGCGGCTTCGTCGGAGACATCGCAGACGATCGCTTCGACCTTGCCGCCGCCCGCCGCGAGCTGCGCGCGCGCCGCTTCGGTCTTGGCGGGGTTGGACCCCCAGATGGTGACGTGCGCCCCGCTGTCGAGCAGGGCGCGCGCCATGCCCAGGCCGATGCCGCCATTGCCGCCGGTGATGACCGCGGTGCGGCCGGTGAGGTCGAACGGTTTGTACATGCTGAAGTCTCCTCGCTTGGAATGCGAGGATTCTAGTGCAGGCGCGCGCCGTCAGCCCCGCTGCCAGATCAGGCGGCCATCCCGATTCTCGGTGACCAGGTAGGGCGAGGAAAAACGATACCGTCCGGCCTCCAGGTAGTCGGCGCGGCCCTCGGGCTGGACGAGGATCACACCGTCGCGGACGAACCAGCGCCCGGAGAACTCGAGCCGGCGGCCGCCGCCGTTGTAGCTCCAGCTCTGGCCGCCGCCGACCGACTGGACCCACTGCGTGACCCTTCCCGAGCCTTCGAAACGCAAGGTGCGCACGGTGGTGAAGGAAGCGAAGCTGGCGCCGCCGCTGTTGATCATCTTCTCGTTGACCCAGGCGCCGATCAGCCGCGGGTCCAGGGCGCCGCCCGCGGGCTGGGCGCCGGTCGCCGAAGCAGGCGGGGTCAGTGCGCCCAGAGCAATGGCACCAATGGCCAGGATGGCGAGTCTGCGATTCATGGAAGCCTCCGTCAGGTGGTCAGGACTGTGGGGTGGCGCCGAGTGGGGGCATCGGCAGGCCACGTACAGGCCCTTTGACGAGACGGATGACGAATTGGATGCACTCGCTCAAAAAAAATCCGCTCGGGAACGCGGTCCGTGGGGTCAGTTCCCGTCCAGCGCATCCGTGACCGTCTGCCAGAGCAGCGTGAGACAGGCCTTCATCAGCGGCGATGTCTGCTCCGGAAACGAACCGAAGCCCACGATCATCAAGTCGGCCGGACGGTCGAAATACGCGAACTGCCCGTGGATGCCCAGCATCGCGTAGCGTCCCCGTGCCGGATCGAGCAGCCAGGTCTTGTTGTGGTACTGCGCCCCCGGAAAAACGCCCGCCGCCTCGCTGCGCTGGAATGCCGAGGCGCGGCCCTCGTCGGGACGCAGGGTTTCCTGCACGAACGCCTGCGGCACGACCTGCGCGCCGGCCAGGTTCCGGCCGTCGTGCAGATAGAGCAATGCCCAGCGGGCGAGGTCGCGCAGCGTCAGGTTGGCGTGCCCCTCGACGATCGGCAGGCCCGTGGGATCGAGGTTGAAGAGGCAGTCGGCTTGCGCGCCGATCCGCGCATACAGGTACTGCTGATACAACTCGATCGCCGGGCGGCGGTAAACCGCGGACAGCGCGATCGGCAGCAGGTTGGTGAGGTAGGAGGCGTAATTGAACAAGCTGCCGGGCTCGGCCACCCTCTGGCAGAGGTTCTCGCGCACGAAGGCGAGACAGCCGATGCCGGGCGGATCGCCGGGACCGTAGTAACCGACCGCGCGGGCGTATCGCCAGTACATCGAGGCCGGGTCCTCGTAGTGCTCCTCGGTCGCAATGCCGACCGCCATGTCGAGCACATGCTGCAGAGTGACGCCCTGCCACGCGGGCATCCCGGCCAGCTCGGGCACGTGCGCGACGACGGGATCGGCCACGCTCAGGCGCCCTTCGGCCTGGGCGATGCCGATCATCATGCTGCTCAGCGTCTTGGTGACCGAGTGGACGATGTGGGCGTCGTGCGGCCCGATGCCGTTGCGGTAACTTTCATGGCGCACCGCGCCGCGATGCCAGACCAGCAGCGCATCATTGAACAGCCGCCGCTCCAGCAATGTCGCCACGGCGATCTGACGATCGAGCAGCGGGTCGTGAACGACGCGACTGTCCAGATCGAGAGGCGCACCGGCCGGCAGGGGCTGGGGCGGCCCGGCGGGACGCAGCCGGGCGGTCGGCATGCGCTGTTCGGTGCTGATCTGGCCCCGCGCCAGGAACGCGGGCCGATCCCAGGTAAGGTTGCCGTAGCCGAGCGACTCGGCGGTTTCGGGGGGTGGCGGCATCGAGGCTCCTTGGAGTCAGGCGGTGCCGAACCGACGGTTCTCCCCGCGCCGACCGTCGAAACCTTACACCAGCACGCGCTCGATTCCGCCGTCGTTGGCGCGCCGGACGTAATCCTCCATCCAGCCTTCGCCCAGAAGGTGACGCGCCATTTCGACCACGATGTAGTCGGCCTGGACACCGGTATCGCCTTCGTAGCGCGACAGGCCCTGCAGGCATGACGGGCAGGACGTCAGGATCTTGACGGGACCGTCGAATGCCGCCGCGTCCGACGCCGCGGCAGGCACCGAGGCGCCCGCTGCCGACGCACCCGGCGCGTGCGCCGCCCTGACCGGCAAGGCACGCAAGGCGTCGGCACCGCGGCGCATCTCTTCTTCCTTTCGAAAGCGCACCTGAGTGGAGATGTCGGGCCGGCTGACCGCCAAGGTGCCGCTTTCGCCACAGCAGCGGTCGTTCTTGTCGACGCGGCCGTTGAGCGCCTCGTTCATCAGGGTGTTGACCACCTTGCTGGACGCATAGGTCTTCATCGGCGTGTGGCAGGGCTCGTGATACATGTAGCGGCTGCCGGTCACGCCCTCGAGCCGCACGCCCTTTTCCATCAGGAATTCGTGGATGTCGATGATCCGGCAGCCCGGGAACACCTTCTCGAACTCGTAGCTCTGCAGCTGGTCGTAGCAGGTGCCGCAGCTGACCACGACAGTCTTGATGTCGAGGTAGTTCAGGGTGTTGGCCACCCGATGGAACAGCACCCGGTTGTCGGTGATGATCTGCTCGGCGCGGTCGAACTGGCCCGAGCCGCGCTGCGGATAACCGCAGCACAGATAACCCGGGGGCAGCACCGTCTGCACCCCGACCTGCCAGAGCATCGCCTGGGTGGCGAGCCCCACCTGCGAGAACAGCCGTTCCGACCCGCAGCCCGGAAAATAGAACACCGCTTCGGCGTCGACCGTCGTGGCCTGCGGGTCCCGGATGATCGGCACATAGCGCGCGTCCTCGATGTCGAGCAGCGCCCGCGCGGTCTTCTTGGGCAGGTTGCCCGGCATCTTCTTGTTGATGAAGTGGATGACCTGCGACTTGACCGGCGCCTTGCCGACCGTGGCCGGCGGCTTGTCGGTCTGGCGCCGCGCCAGCTTGCTGAACAGATCGTGGGCGATGCGCTGCGCCTTGTAGCCCAGCCCGACCATCGCCGCGCGCGTGGCATTGATGGTGTCGGGGTCCTTGGCGTTCAGGAAGAACATCGCCGCCGCATTGCCGGCGTTGAACTTCTTTCTGCCCATCTTGCGCAGCAGATTGCGCATGTTCATCGACACATCGCCGAAGTCGATATCCACCGGACACGGGGTCTCGCACTTGTGGCACACGGTGCAGTGGTCGGCGACGTCGGAGAATTCGTCCCAGTGCTTGATCGACACGCCGCGCCGGGTCTGCTCCTCGTACAGGAAGGCCTCGACCAGCAGCGAGGTGGCCAGGATCTTGTTGCGCGGCGAATAGAGCAGATTGGCACGCGGCACATGGGTGGAGCACACCGGCTTGCACTTGCCGCAGCGCAGGCAGTTCTTGACCGAATCGGCGATGGCGCCGATGTCGGAGGCCTGCAGGATCAGCGACTCGGCGCCCATCAGCCCGAAGCTGGGCGTGTAGGCATTGCGCAGGTCGCCGCCGGCCAGCAGCTTGCCCTTGTTGAAGCGGCCCTCGGGGTCGATGCGCTGCTTGTAGTCGCGAAACTCGGCCAGTTCGCCTTCAGTCAGGAATTCGAGCTTGGTGATGCCGATGCCATGTTCGCCCGAGATCACGCCGTCCAGCGAGCGGGCCAGCGCCATGATGCGCGCCACCGCGGCCTCGGCTTCCTTCAGCATGCCGTAGTCGTCGGAGTTGACCGGCAGGTTGGTGTGCACGTTGCCATCGCCGGCATGCATGTGCAGCGCCACGAACACCCGGCTGCGCAGCACCCGCTTGTGGGTCTCGTCGCAGCGCTTGAGCAGCGGCAGGAAGGCCTGGCCTTGCAGGATGCGCGCCAGCGGCTCGCGCACCTCGGTCTTCCAGGACACCCGGATGCTGCGGTCCTGCAGCAGCACGAACAGCGTGGCGTGGGGATCGAGGTCCAGCCGCGCCTGGGCCAGCGGCTGCATCGAGGCCAGGCCGACCGTGGCCAGCAGTTCGCGCACCTGCGCCAGCGGCCGGTCGATGTTCTCGAGCAGGAACTGCCAGCGCGCGCGGGTCGAGGCGATCAGCTCGGCAGCCTGGCGGGTGCGCTCGGCCACCAGCTCGTCGGCCGAACGGCGCTGCAGGTCGGCGTCGTCGGTCTTGCCCAGGACGATCTCACCCTCGAACAGCGGATCGAGCTCGTCCAGCAGGCGCAGCTTGTTGCGGGTCGACAGCTCGATGTTGATGTGCTCGATGCCATCGGTGTATTCGCCCATCCGCGGCAGCGGAATCACCACGTCCTCGTTGATCTTGAAGGCATTGGTGTGGCGGGCGATGGCCGCCGTGCGCGAGCGGTCCAGCCAGAAGGTCTTGCGGGCCTCGGGCGACACCGCGATGAACCCCTCGCCCGAGCGGCCGTTGGCCAGCCGGACCACCTCGGAGGTGGCGCGGGCCACCGCGTCGTCTTCGTCACCGACGATGTCGCCGAACAGCACCATCTTGGGCAGTCCGCCACGGCGCGATTTGGTGGTGTAGCCGACTGCGCGCAGATAGCGCTCGTCCAGGTGCTCGAGGCCGGCCAGCAGCACGCGCGGCGGCGCATCGGCCCCGCCGGCGGCGGCGGCACGGGTCAGGCCGTCGAGGTAATTCTTGATCTCGACGATCGAGGGCACCGCATCCTTGGGCTGGCCGAAGAACTCGAGACACACCGTGCGGATGTGCCTGGGCATCTTGTGCAGCACCCAGCGCGCCGACGTGATCAGGCCGTCGCAGCCCTCTTTCTGGACCCCTGGCAGGCCGGCCAGGAACTTGTCGGTGACGTCCTTGCCCAGGCCCACCTTGCGGAACCGCGGACCCGGAATGTCGAGCGTTTCACTGCGGATCGGCTCGCCGCGCATCTTGCCATCGGGTCCGAGCTGGCGCGGCGCGTACCAGCGCAGCTCGAAGCGGGCGACATCCACATCGTGGATCTTGCCCATGTTGTGCCCGATCCGGGTCACCTCGAGCCAGTTGCCCTGCGGGTCGACCATCCGCCACCAGGCGAGATTGTCCAGCGCGGTTCCCCAGAGCACGGCCTTCTTGCCGCCCGCGTTCATCGCGATATTGCCGCCGATGCACGAGGCCTCCAGCGAGGTCGGATCGACCGCGAACACCAGCCCGGCCCGTTCCGCGGCTTCGGTCACCCGCTTGGTGACCACACCCGCTTCGGCAAACACCGTGGCCACGTCGTGATCGAGGCCGGGCAGCCGGGTCTGTTCGACCGCGTCGAGCCGCTCGAGCTTTTCGGTGTTGATCACCGCCGACAGGGCGGTCAGCGGCACCGCGCCGCCGGTGTAGCCGGTGCCCCCGCCACGCGCGATGATCGTCAGCCCGAGCTCGATGCATGCGGAAACCAGCGCCGCCATCTCGATCTCGCTGTCGGGCATCAGCACCACGAACGGGTATTCGACCCGCCAGTCGGTGGCATCGGTGACATGCGAGACCCGCGACATGCCATCGAAGCGGATGTTGTCGCGATGGGTGTGCCGGGCGAGCAGCCGGGACGCGCGCCGGCGCAGCCGGTCCGCCTGGGCGAACTCGTCGGCGAAGGCGCCGACCGCCTCGCCGGCCAGCTGCACCAGCTTCTCGACCCGGGCGGCGCGCGCATGGGCGATCGGGTCGGTATTGCCTTCGAGGTCGCGGGTGCGCCGCCGGTCGATCTCGTGCAGACGGTGATGCAGAGCCTCGATCAGCAGGCGGCGCCGCTTCGGGTTGTCGATCAGGTCGTCTTGCAGGTAGGGATTGCGCCGCACCACCCAGACATCGCCCAGCACCTCGAACAGCATGCGCGCCGAGCGGCCGGTGCGTCGCTCCCCGCGCAGCTCGTCGAGCAGCCGCCAGGCGTCCTCGCCCAGCAGCCGGATGACGATCTCCCGGTCGCTGAACGAGGTGTAGTTGTAGGGAATTTCGCGCAGGCGGGCCGGACTCTCGGCGTCGGCATGCAGGGCGGAAAGCGGTAGCGGCGCGTTCATCGGGCGTTCACTTAAAACGGAATTCTATCGTGGTGCATCTTGCGCTGCAGCAATCCTGTCCGCCCGTCAGGGGCACCCGGGTTGCGTGACCGGCGCGGCCGCGCCGTGCGCCATCAGCCGGAAAACGGCACCAGCAGAGCCTTCCACCAGGTGTCCGGCACCCAGAGCAGCAGGCCGGTCATCAGCGTGTAGCGCAAGACCCGGCCCAGCGCGATCCACATGACACAGGGCCAGAACGCCAGACGCAGCCAGCCGGCCACCGCGCACATCGGATCGCCCACCACAGGCAGGAACGACGCCAGCAGCGCCTTGGGCCCGAGCCGCTCGAACCACTTCAGATAGCGGCTGCTGCCCTCGCGGGCGACCGCCGCCTTCGCGCCCCGCCCCATCCAGTAGTCGACCACGCCACCGAGCGTATTGCCGACCGTGGCCACCAGAACCACGATCCAGAACTGGTCGGGATTGAGCTTCGCATAGCCGAAAACCGCGGGTTCGGAGCCCAGCGGCAGCAGGGTGGCCGAAACGAAAGCGATCAGAAAGACGGAACTCAGCCCGTTGCGCGGCAGCGCGAACCACTCGATCAGACGTTCGACGAATATCTCCATCGGGTCGAGTCTAGCAGCGGCGCCAAGCGCCTGATCGCCCGGGCGATGAGCCCGTGCGGCCATCGTGCGGACACTCCCTAGCCCTAGAATGACGCCTTCGAATCCGAACCGGCGCCCGACGCGTATGCCCACCCAGTACCTGAAACGCATCCTGACCGCGAAGGTCTACGACGTTGCGCGCGAATCCCCGCTCGAAGAGGCGCCCCTGCTGACCGCACGGCTGGGCAACCGCCTGCTGCTCAAACGCGAGGATATGCAGGACGTGTTCTCGTTCAAGCTGCGCGGCGCCTACAACAAGATGGCGCATCTGCCGGCCGAGCAGCTGGCGCGCGGGGTGATCGCGGCGTCGGCCGGCAACCATGCCCAGGGGGTCGCGCTGGCGGCCAGGCGCATGGGCTGCCGGGCCGTGATCGTGATGCCGATCACCACGCCGCAGTTGAAGGTCGACGCGGTGCGCGGACGTGGCGCCGAAGTCGTGCTGTTCGGCGACAGCTACACCGACTCCTACAACTACGCGCTGGAACTGCAGCGCGAGCAGGAACTCACCTTCGTCCACCCCTTCGACGATCCCGACGTGATCGCCGGCAACGGCACGATCGGCATGGAGATCCTGCGCCAGCACCAGGCGCCGATCCACGCCATCTTCGCGGCAGTCGGCGGCGGCGGTCTGATCTCGGGCATCGCCGCCTATGTGAAGCAGGTGCGCCCCGACATCCGGATCATCGGCGTGCAGACCACCGACTCCGATGCGATGGCCCGTTCGCTGAAGGCGGGCCGGCGGATCGAACTGACCGACGTCGGGCTGTTCGCCGATGGCACCGCGGTCCGCAAGGTGGGCGAAGAGACCTTCCGGCTGTGCAAGGCGTTCGTCGACGAGATCATCCTGGTCGACACCGATCAGCTGTGCGCGGCGATCAAGGACGTCTTCCAGGACACCCGCTCGATCCTCGAGCCCTCGGGCGCGCTGGCGATTGCCGGCGCCAAGGCCTATGTCGAGCGCGAAGGGATCAGTGGCCAGACACTGGTCGCGGTCGCCTGTGGCGCCAATATGAACTTCGACCGGCTGCGATTCGTGTCCGAGCGCGCCGAGATCGGCGAGCAGCGCGAGGCCGTGTTCGCCGTCACCATCCCCGAGGAGCGCGGCAGCTTCCGGCGCTTTTGCGAGACGGTCGGGCCGCGCAATGTCACGGAGTTCAATTACCGGATCGCCGACCCCCGGCAGGCGCACGTCTTCGTGGGCATCCAGATCCAGCGCCGAGGCGACGCCGCCACCATCGCCGAGGGCCTGCGCGCGGCCGGATTCGCGACCCTGGACCTGACCGACGACGAACTGGCCAAGCTGCACATCCGCCACCTGGTGGGCGGGCACTCGCCGCTGGCCCGCGACGAGCTGATGTACCGGTTCGAGTTTCCCGAACGGCCGGGCGCGCTGATGAAGTTCCTGTCCAGCATGAGCCCGAACTGGAATATTTCGCTGTTTCACTATCGAAATCACGGGGCCGACTACGGACGCATCCTGGTGGGCATCCAGGTGCCGGGCAACGAGAAGCACGCCTTCAAGGCCTTCCTGGCCGGATTGGGCTATGCCCACGAAGACGCCACCCAGCACCCGGCTTACCGCCTGTTCCTGGGGGCAAGCGGCCAATAGCGACCGTTTCCGTCCGCACGCCGGGAGTACCGGGGATGCGCGCCCGCCGTTACAATGCGGGTCGTCATGTATCTGCTCACCCTGGGACTGAATCACACCACCGCGCCGGTCGCGGTGCGCGAGCGTGTTTCCTTTCCGGGCGAGGGCCTGCGCGAAGCGCTGGCCGACATGCGCGGCAGCTTGCGCTCGCTGATGCCCGAAGGGGCAATCCTGTCGACCTGCAACCGCACCGAGATCTATTGCGCCACCGAACAGCCGGGTGAGGTGCCCCCGGCGCTGTCCGGATGGCTGGCGCATCGCCAGGGGCTTGCCGCGGGGCAGCTCGATTCGCACTTGTACGTGCTGCCCAACGGTCAGGCTGTCCGCCATGCCTTCCGCGTGGCCGCCGGCCTGGACTCGATGGTGCTGGGCGAACCCCAGATCCTGGGCCAGATGAAGGAAGCGGTCCGGGTGGCGCAAGACGCCGGTTCGCTGGGCACCCACCTGCACCAGCTGTTCCAGCGATCGTTCGCGGTCGCCAAGGAAGTGCGCTCCACCACCGAGATCGGTGCGCATTCGGTGTCGATGGCCGCCGCCGCGGTCCGGCTGGCCCGGCGCATCTTCGAAGACCTGCGCGAAACCCGGGTGCTGTTCGTGGGCGCCGGCGAAATGATCGAACTGTGCGCCACGCACTTTGCGGCCCAGCATCCCAAAGCCATCGTGGTGGCCAACCGCACCATCGAGCGCGGCGAAAAGCTCGCGCGCCAGTTCAACGGCAGCACGCTGCGCCTGAACGAGCTGCCCGATTCCCTCGAAAAATTCGACATCGTGGTGTCGTGCACCGCCAGCGCGCTGCCCATCATCGGTCTGGGCATGGTCGAGCGGGCCACCCGCGCCCGCCGCCGCCGCCCGATCTTCATGGTCGACCTCGCGGTACCGCGCGACATCGAACCGGAAGTGGCGCGGCTGGACGATGTTTTCCTCTACACGGTGGACGATCTCGGCAAGGTCGTGCAGACCGGGGTGGAAAACCGCCGTGCGGCGGTCGCGCAGGCCGAGGCCATCATCGAGACCCGCGTCGACTCCTTCATGCAGTGGATGTCGGCGCGCCAGGCGGTGCCGGCGATCCGTCAGCTGCATGCCCGCGGCGAGGCGCTCAAGCAGGCCGAGCTCGAACGCGCCCGCCGCCTGCTGGCCCGCGGCGACGATCCGGCGGCGGTGCTCGAGGCGCTCGCCCAGGGCCTGACCAGCAAATTCCTGCACGCTCCCACGTCGCTGCTGCAGCGGCCCGGTGAAGACCGCGACTCGCTGGTCCGTCTGATCGACCAGATCTTCCCCGGGCGCGACTGAGGGCGCGCTCGCGCTCCCGGTCGTGCGCCCTTGCCTGAACGTTTGTCCGCCCCATGAAACCGTCCATGCTGGCTCGGCTCGAAAGCCTCGAGCAGCGCCTTGCCGAAGTCAACCTGCTGCTGTCCAGCGAAGACTCTGCCCGCAACCTCGATACGCTGCGCCGGCTCAACCGCGAGCATGCCGAACTCTCGCAGGTGGTCGAGCACCTGCAGACCTGGAAGCGGGCCGTGGCCGACCGTCAGGCCGCCGAAGCCATGCGCGACGATCCCGACATGCGGGCTTTCGCCGACGAAGAAATGGGCGTGGCCATCCAGCGTCAGGCCGAAGAAGAGGCGCACCTGCAGCGGCTGCTGCTGCCGCGCGACCCCAACGACGAGCGCAATGTCATCCTGGAGATCCGAGCCGGCACCGGCGGGGACGAGTCGGCGCTGTTCGCCGGCGACCTGCTGCGCATGTACCTGCGGTTCGCCGAACGCCAGGGCTGGCAGACCGAACTGATGTCCGAAAGCGCCTCCGAACTGGGCGGCTACAAGGAAGTCATCATCCGGATCGCCGGCGACGGCGCGTACTCGCGCCTGAAGTTCGAGTCTGGCGGCCACCGCGTGCAGCGCGTGCCCGAGACCGAAGCGCAGGGCCGGATCCATACCTCGGCCTGTACGGTGGCGGTGATGGCCGAAGCCGACGAACTGGGCGACGTCAAGATCGATCCCGAAGAGCTGCGCATCGATGTGTTCCGCGCCTCGGGCGCCGGCGGGCAGCACGTCAACAAGACCGAATCCGCTGTCCGGATCACCCACCTGCCCACTGGCATCGTGGTCGAATGCCAGGACGACCGCTCGCAGCATCGCAATCGGGACAAGGCGATGAAAGTGCTGGCGACCCGGCTTCGCGACCGCCAGGAGCGCGAAGCCCATGCCCGCGAGGCCGCGCATCGCAAGTCCCTGGTCGGCTCAGGCGATCGGTCGGAGCGCATCCGGACCTACAATTTCCCGCAGGGTCGGCTGACCGACCATCGGATCAACCTCACGCTGTACAAGCTCGAGCGCGTGATGGATGGAGAGCTCGACGATGTGCTGACAGCCCTGGGCACCGCCCATCAGGCCGAGCAGCTTGCCGCACTGGCCGACGTGGTCTGAGCCCCCGGCCGGTGCACCGCCGCGACCCGCCCGTGCCGATGCCGGCTTCCAGTTCCTTCGACCAGCTGCTCGCACGCTGCGGCCTGCCGCGCCTCGAAGCGCGCGCGCTGATGTCCCTGGCCAGCGGCCGCCCGCGCGAATGGCTGATCGCTCATGGGCCGGACCTCGTCGAACCCGCCCTGCGCGAGCGCTTCGAAGCGCTCGTGCTGCGACGGCACGAAGGAGAGCCGATCGCCTACCTGGCCGGCGTCCGCGAATTCCACGGCCATCGCTTCGAGGTCGGCCCGGCCGTGCTCATTCCGA
>Ga0075163_10009781_pt1 | contig 12569 bp, 7 predicted proteins | sample JI1023141ADNA_FD_71478 | JGI IMG/M metagenome (GOLD analysis project Ga0075163, IMG submission 71478) | Wastewater effluent complex algal communities from Wisconsin, to seasonally profile nutrient transformation and Carbon sequestration -... | ecosystem: Engineered > WWTP > Effluent > Algae...
AAGACCGGCTTGTACACCTCTCCTCATTACCTGGATTTTAGAGAAAGGATTAAGGTAGACGGACAATACATAGAAAAATCATTTGTCAGAAAATTTATTGCTGACCATCAAAAGACAATTGAAGAAATACAGCCTTCTTTTTTCGAGATAACCGTTGCCATGGCATTTGCCTATTTTGTATGGCGAAAAACAGATTATGTCATCATTGAGGTGGGGTTAGGTGGCAGATTGGATTCCACCAACATCATCGCCCCTTTACTATCCGTGATTACTAATATTTCTTACGACCATACAGATATGCTCGGCGATACACTGGCGGCAATTGCCGGAGAGAAAGCGGGTATTATCAAAGAAAAAACGGATGTACTTATTGGAGAAAGGCAGGCTGAAACTTCAGCAGTATTTGAACAAATTGCCATGGAAAAGAGTGCTCCACTTACTTATGCTGATCAGGTACTGACTGTTGTCCTCCTAAAGGATGAAAAAATTCGCGTTGATTGGAAAAGTGGTAAAAGTTTGGAACTTCAAACGCATTTGAATGCGCCCTACCAGCTAAAAAACATCGCTACCGCCTTTGCTGCCATGACATTGCTGACAAAAAAAATGAACCTGGATTTTGACAAAGTGGGCCGCCAGATGGATCAATTTGAGCAAAAAGTGCGGTACATGGGACGATGGCAGGTTATTTCCAGGAAGCCCTTGGTAGTAGCCGACAGTGCCCATAACGAAGGAGGGTTAACGTATGTTTTTGAGAAAATCAACAGCCTTCCTCACCGGCAACTCCACATCGTAACAGGAATGGTAAATGACAAAAAGACCGAATTGGTTTTACATCTCTACCCTAAATCTGCGACATACTACTTTGCAAAGGCGCGCATTCCAAGAGGCAAGCCCGCTGAATTACTGAGGGATGAAGCAGCTCAAGAAGGGCTGATTGGTAAAGCGTACACAAGCACCAAAAAGGCACTGGCGGCTGCCATTAAAAAGGCAAATAGTGAAGATATCATCCTGATAACCGGCAGCATCTTTACCGTGGCTGAAATATTACCGGACCCTCAGGTACAGCCTAAAGATTAGTATTTCGACCTGCTAACTTTGTTGCTTTCCAAGATTTTGATGTAATTGGCACGCTCATAAGCAGATGGATCCTGGATGTTGTAATGGTTCATTACACCGCGAAAAGTATCCACCGATTGAAATCCCATTTCCTTCATCCATGCTTGTAATTCGAGGTTCATCGTTTTAAGGTAAGAAATCCCTTTTTTATAAAGAGCAGAAGCCGTCATGGTAACATTGGCTCCGGCAAGCAGATATTTGATTACTTCTGCTGCACTTTGTACTCCTGTAGAGGCGGCCAAAGAACACTTTAACTGTCCTGAAAGTAAGGCAATCCAGAGCAAGGGCAGCCTGATCTCAGCCGCTTCACTATAATGCAGATTGTGCATCAACTTGAGTGAGTAGATATCCATATCGGGCTGATAAAACCGATTGAATAGAGTTAGTCCATTGGCGCCTGCATAAGACAAATCACTTGCCACCTTGCCCATGTTGCTAAAATAAGGATTCAACTTGACAGCGATTGGAATATGAACAGCTGACCGAACCCATTCTACGATTTCAACGTATCTTTTTTCTACCTCTGCCCCGCTTGTGGCAATGTCAGCAGGTATATAAAAGACATTGATTTCGATGGCATCGGCACCTGCCTGCTCCATCTGAGAAGCAAAATCTATCCAACCTTCAGGGCTCACACCATTGAGGCTGGCTATGATGGGGATTTCCACTTTCTCCTTGGCCTGTCGGATCAATTCGAGGTAGGCAGAAGTTGCAACATGGTAATCGTCGAGATCAGGGAAGTAATCATTGGCTTCTGCAAATGTATTGGAAGTAGCTCTTGCAATGGCATTGTATCGAGCTTCCTCTTGTCTGATTTGTTCTTCAAAAACAGAAAACAAGACCACCGCACCGGCACCATTGTCTTCCATCAAAAGTATATTGTCCAACTTTTCAGACAAGGTCGAAGCAGAAACAACTATGGGTGATTTCAGCTTTAGTCCAAGGTAGGTTGATTGTAAGTTCATATATATTTAATAAACGGGTTGAAAAGTATCCGCTTTGGCTATGGCCATAGATTCATAAGTTTTCCATCTCAGGTCTACAATTTCCTGAGCTAAATCCATGAGCTTCTCAGCCTCTTCGGCATTGGTTAACGTAAGTACCTTATACCTTAATTCCTGGTATGCATAATCTTTCAACGAAATGGTCGGTCTTGGAGAATCAAGTACAAATGGATTTTTGCCATTTCTTCGAAGAATCGGATTGTACCTGAGCAAAGGCCAATAAGCACTAGCTACTGCTTTTGACTGTTGCTCCAGACCTTTGTTCATTTCAATTCCGTGGGCAATGCAATGGGAGTATGCCAGGATGAGAGACGGACCTGGATAGGCTTCTGCCTCTCTCATTGCCAGCAAGGTCTGCTGAGGGTTGGCGCCCATGGCAATTTGAGCCACATAAACATTACCGTATGAAATGGCTTGCAGTGCGAGGTCTTTTTTACCTACTCTTTTACCGGCAGATGCAAATTTGGCTGTTGCAGCGGTAGGAGTGGCTTTAGAAGATTGACCTCCAGTATTGGAATAGACTTCTGTATCTAAGACCAAAACATTGATGTTTTTACCGCTGGCCAAAGCATGGTCGAGGCCCCCGGCGCCAATGTCATAAGCCCAGCCATCACCTCCAATCAGCCATACACTTCTTTTGATCAAGTGATCAGAGAGAGAAAGCATTTTACCGGCATCAGCATGTTTTGAGAGAGCCAGTAACTCTTTAAGTCGGGTCACCCTTCTTCTTTGTTCGGCGATTTCAGATTCTGTATTTTGTTCAGCATCTACAATAGAATGGACAAAAGATTCACCGAGATCTGCAGTCATGGATTTTAACAGTTCAAAAGCATGATCACGCTGAACATCGGCAGCAATTCGCATACCGAGTCCAAATTCAGCATTGTCTTCGAAAAGGGAATTAGACCATGCAGGGCCTTGTCCCATGGCGTTGACAGCCCATGGTGTGGTAGGCAAGTTTCCTCCGTAGATAGATGAACATCCCGTTGCATTGGCTACCATTAATCTGTCACCAAAAAGTTGTGTCAACAGTTTTATATAGGGTGTTTCCCCACAACCAGCACATGCTCCGGAAAATTCAAACAAGGGTTCGAGAAACTGAGCTCCATGGACTAGAGAAAAATTAACTTCAGATTTTTCATTCCAAGGTATGGCTTCAAAGAAGGCCATAGCTGCCAAAGATTCTGTAAGGTCAACCGGCATTTCCTCAATATTGATAGCCTTTTTAGTTCTATCCGCAGGGTCAGTAACCGGACAAACTTCATAACATAAATTACAGCCTGTACAATCTTCTAAATACACTTGCAGTGAATACCTCGTTTCGGGAAATCCCTTTGCATTAATGGGTGCTGAATTGAAACCAACAGGGGCCCCATCCAAAGATGATTCATGAAAGAACTTTGATCGAATGACGGCGTGAGGGCAGACAAAGCTACAATTGCCACACTGTATACAAATATCTGGATTCCATTGTGCCACTTGTTCTGATATCCTTCTTTTCTCCCATTTAGTTGTTCCTGATGGATAAGTACCATCATTGGGCATTGCGCTTACAGGTAAAGAATCTCCATTGCCCTGCATCATTTTCCACAATACATTGGAAACAAAAGAAGGGGCTTTTGTAAGATAGTCATTGGTTTTGATAACCGGATCGGAAATGAATTGACCAACAGTACCAACCTCGAATAAATTTTCAAGGGTCATATCTACAGCCTGGAAGTTTTTTTCGATGACGGCCTTCCCCTTTTTATAGTAAGATTTTTCAATGGATTTTTTGATCTGTGCGATGGCCTCTTCTCGCGGCAAGACGCCGGAAATAGCAAAAAAACAAGTTTGCATGATGGTATTTATCCTACCTGCCATACCCGTTATTTGGGCCACTTTATTGGCATCAATCACAAAAAACCTCATGTTCAGATCTACAATTTTTTTCTGAACTGTAAAAGGAAGTTTTTCCCATACTTCATCCTTGTCATAAACAGAGTTGAGCAAAAAGATGGCACCTTTGGCTGCATTGCCCAAGACGTCCACTTTTTCCAAAAAGCCAAATTGGTGACAAGCAATAAACCCTGCTGTATGGATCAAATAAGGAGCCTTAATGGCATTGGGTCCAAAACGGAGATGTGAAACAGTTCTAGCCCCGGATTTTTTTGAATCATAAACAAAATAACCCTGGGCAAAAAGTGAAGTATTCTCTCCAATGATTTTAATGCTGTTTTTATTTGCCCCAACCGTTCCATCGGCGCCCAAACCGTAAAACATCGCCTGGGTCCACTGAGGGTCGTCACATTGCTCATTGACATCATAATCCAATGACAAGTGGGTTACATCGTCCAATATACCGATGGTAAATGGATTTTTAGGTGATGGTTTCGCCAAATTGGCAAACACCGCATTGACCATTGAAGGAGTGAACTCTTTGGAAGACAGGCCATATCTACCGCCAATTATTTTAGGCAGATACTCTACATCACCTGACGCATAGGCTTTCATAAACGCACTTACTATGTCAGTATAAAGCGGTTCTCCCGTCGCGCCACTTTCCTTGGTTCTATCTAATACTGCGATCGAAAATACCGAAGAAGGCAAGATTTCAAGCAAGTGTTCTGCAGAGAATGGTCTGAATAATCGAACCAAAACCACGCCTACTTTTTCTCCCTTTCTATTGAGATCACTTACAGCGCTCTGAACCGTTTCATAGCCAGAACCCATAATTACAATTATTCTTTCTGGCTCGGCGTGTCCGTAATATTCAAAAGGTTTGTACCATCTGCCTGTCAAAGCTCCAAATTGATCCATGGCCTCTTCAACCAATCCAGGACAGTTGATGTAAAAAGTATTGGATGCTTCTCTACCCTGAAAATAGACATCCGGGTTTTGGGCGGTTCCTCTGATAAATGGGTTATTGGGATTGAGGGCTCTTTGTCTGTGCGCAATCACTAAGTCCTCACTGATCATCTGAACGATGACATCATCCGCGATGAGTTCAATTTTATTGACCTCATGTGAAGTTCTGAAACCATCAAAAAAATGAATGAATGGAAGCCGCGATTTCAATGTCGCTGCCTGGGCAATAAGGGCCATATCATGGGCTTCCTGCACATTGGTAGAACCCAAAATGGCAAAACCGGTGGTTCTTGCCGCCATGATATCCTGGTGGTCTCCAAAAATGGATAGTGCCTGAGCGGCCAGTGATCTTGCCGCCACATGGATTACCGCAGAAGTTAACTCGCCCGCAATTTTATACATGTTGGGCAGCATAAGCATCAAACCCTGAGAGGCTGTGAATGTAGTGGTTAATGCTCCTGATTGCAAAGAACCATGTACCGTACCAGCCGCTCCACCCTCGCTCTGCATTTCAATAATTTCCGGGACATTACCCCATATGTTTTTAATGCCTTTTGCCGACCATTCATCAGCAAATTCTGCCATGGTACTCGATGGCGTAATTGGATAAATGGCACAAACCTCATTGACCCTATAGGCAATATAGGCACATGCTTCGTTTCCGTCCAATGTTGCCACCAAAGGCAAATTATTGTTCAATTCTTTCATCTTTACTTTTCTTATAAAAATTCAAAATTCATATCAATGGCGTGGCAGGGACATTGCTCAACACAAACTGCACAGCCTGTGCATTTGAGGTAGTCGATTTTATACCGATTTCCTTTACCCAGTTTGATAATTGCCCCTTCCGGGCACGCCCCAAAGCAGCCATCGCACTCGAAACAATTGCCACATGAATAGCAGCGACTGGCTTCATAAACTGCCTGATTTTCTGTAAAACCACCCACGATCTCACTAAAATTATCTTTTTTGATTTCCGGCAATATTTTGGGTTGGTGATGGGCAGGTGCAAAAGTTTTGAGCCAAACATGAAGTTTATCAAAATGTATCACCGCATTCTTTGGTGAGGGATGGTATGGTACATTGGTAAGGAAGCCATCGATAAATTTGGCCGCCTTTTTACCATGACCTACTGCAATGGTAACGCTTCTTTCACCTGGCACCATGTCCCCACCGGCAAATACACCTTTGCAGCCTGTCATCATATAAGGATCCACGACCACCGTACCATCTGATTTAAACTCAATGCCTGGTAAAGAAGAAAGGAAGTTTGTATCGGTATCTTGTCCAAGTGCCAGAATGAGGTCATCTGCTTCAATGGTTTCAACCTCACCTGTAGGCACAGGTACTCCATCTCTTAACTCCATGATCTCCACTGTTAGCGTTCGATTTTCAAAGCCCTTGATGGTTCTGAGCCAGTGGATTTTTACACCTTCTCCCAATGCTTCATCAGCTTCAAAATCATGCGCCGGCATATGAGATCTATCCCTTCTATAAATAATCATGGCATCATCTACGCCCAATCTTTTGGCAACTCTTGCCGCATCCATTGCTGTATTACCACCACCATAAACAGCTACTTTTCTGCCCAATTTAGGCGCTGTGCCCAGTTCAACATCTCTTAAAAGAGATACGGCATCAAATATCTGTCCCGCATCCCTTGCAGGAATATCTACTTTTTTACCAATATGTGCCCCCACAGCAATAAAAACAGCATCATAATTGCCTTTTTTTCGCTCCAATTCAACATCTTCAATTTTATGATTAAGCATAATGTTGACACCAAAGTCACGGATCCTATCAATTTCTGCCATTAACACTGTTCTTGGGAGGCGATAGGAAGGAATGCCGAAGTGCATCATTCCACCAGGCAGAGGGCCTGCTTCATAAACATCAACCGTGTGCCCTTTTTTCCTCAGGTGGTAAGCTGCTGAAAGGCCACTAGGACCTGCACCAATAACCATCACTTTTTTGCCAGACTCCTGTAAAACTTTGGGAAATGCCCAATTATTTTCAAGTGCCATGTCACCCAAAAACCTTTCGATGGCATGTATGCTCACAGCACTATCCGCTTCTTTGCGATTGCATGAACTTTCACATGGATGGTAACAAACTCTTCCATGTATAGCAGGCATAGGATTGTCTTCTGTCAGTTTTTCCCAGGCTTTTTGATAATTTTTCTCCGTTACATAGGAAAGCCATGCCTGAATGTTTTCTCCTGCAGGGCAGGCATTATTACAAGGTGGCAAATAATCTGCATACATAGCTTTTTTTCTGGGAACAGGCCCTGTTCCTTCGCTGTGTAGGTTTAAATCGGGAATTTGAGTTACATCCAAATGGCCATGCTTCATATCGAATTGCTTTATCAATTTTATAAAAAGCCAAAGGCAGATTTCAAATTGTATTTTTGAAAAAACGCTCCACAAAAATTCATAAGTGAAATTGTTGTTTCTACTTCAGGACCTTGCACGTTTGCAACGGAAGCTATTTTAGCGCGTTAAATGTGAATCTGCAAAAGGCTCATCAATTGTTTTTGTAAAATTCAACAAAGTATCAGGCCATCTTTATGAGGTGGGTCAACGTGTTTTATGATAGAAGTCACATAACACGCTCTATAACTACTAAGTAAAAATTTGAATATCAATTAATTATAACAACAATTCGACAATCTATCTGATGCCGATGTCCATATGGATGCGCAAATGAGCCGGCAGATAATTATTGATTCGGTTCCCCAGATTCTTAATCCACCCCAATCCAAGGTTTTGATAAGTAACTACCAGCCATACATTTTGTGGGTGATTGACCTGCGACAATGTTTTGTTTAAATACCTCAGTGCATCATCTTTGGAGAGTTCAATCTTAGGTGATTTTAAGATGGGAAGATGGGTAAGCGCTACACTGTGATCTGGGGTGAATACTGTTTTATTGAGTTTCCCCAATTTAATTCCCGCATTTTTAACGTGCAGCATTTTTAAATATAAAAAAAGAAAGGGCGTCAAAGTAGTTGGGAAATAATAGACATCGCCGTTTTCATGAATTTGTACGTCTGTCAAATAATCAGGATTGATCCACAAATCCAGAATTGACTTTTCCGCTTTGTTTATCGTTCGCAATTTATGCGCTTTGCTTTGCTGAAAATCAGGGACATTGTTACCCATTGGTTTTTGTAGCACGGAGAAAAAATAACCTTCCCCTCTTGTAAAGCCTGGCATACACTGATAACCCTTGCAGTTATTTGCACTTATTTCAACCATATTCCAAGCTGCCGGCAACGCTATTTCAACGGACCTTAGTTTATATTTTTCAACGTATTCAGCTACATTGGAAATGTTTTCTTGTTGATTAAAAGTACAAGTGGAGTATATGAGATAGCCACCTTCTTTTAAGGCAGGAAGAACATCATCTATAATTCGCTGCTGGCGACCGGCACATAGGGCTACATTGTCTATTGACCACTCAGCAATGGCATTGTGATCTTTTCGAAACATACCCTCACCGGAACAAGGCGCATCGACAAGAATCAAATCAAAATGATTTTCGAGTTGTGTAAAATCCTTGGGGTCATTGTTGGTGATGCAGCAATTGGCATATCCCCATTTTACCAAATTATCAACCAAGACCGCTGCTCTTGACTTGATTACTTCATTTGCCACCAGATGTCCTTTTCCATTTAGGAAATCTAGTAACAATGTAGATTTACCTCCCGGGGCGGCACATAGGTCCAAAACTGCCGGGCTTTCTGGCAACTGTAGTTGGGATAAAACATGACAAAGTACCATAGAGGAAGCTTCCTGCACATAATAGGCACCAGCCTGAAATAAAGGATCAAGGGTAAAAACAGGCCTATCTTGCAAATATTGACCAAGAGGACACCAACTTACAGGATGGTCTGTAAAATGTAAGTCTGCTCCTTTGTGAGGATGCAATCGAATACTAAGAGAAGGTGGGTCGTGTTGAATTGATTCAAGCAGTATTTCTGCCTGAACAGGCAAGGCATCCTGCACCAATGCTATAAATTCAATTGGTAAAACTGAATTTTTATTTTGATCAATATTATTCATCTTTGCAAAGTTAATCTATCTAACCATGAAAACCATCATCAATAGTGCAAATGCACCTGCACCTGTGGGACCCTACAATCAGGCCGTCTTATCGGGAAATACACTGTATGTTTCCGGACAAATCGCCATTGACCCGTCAACAGGCGTAATTGTCACTGAAAGCATAGAGGCAGAAACAGAGCAGGTACTCAAAAATCTTCAATCGGTTTTAGAAGAAGCGGGTATGACATTTGACAATATTGTAAAGTGTTCCGTCTTTGTTACTGATATGGATATGTTTGCAAGAATCAATGTAATCTACTCAAGATATTTTGAGGGAATCCAAGCACCTGCCAGAGAATTGGTTCAGGTAGCAGCATTGCCTAAATTTGTCAACATAGAAATCAGTTGTATAGCTGTTAAAGCATGACCAAAAAATATGGTCTGATTGGGAAAAAGTTAGGACACAGCTTTTCACCGGCTTATTTTTCAAAAAAGTTTGCTGAAGCATCCCTTTTTGACCACAGCTACAGCGCTTTTGAATTAGACCATATCGAAGAAATACCACGGATTTTAAGTGAAGATCTTGCAGGAGCAAATGTTACCATTCCCTATAAGAAGGCTATTATACCGTATTTACATCGTTTAGATGAAGCGGCAGCTATCATTGGAGCTGTAAATTGTATTGTCAATAAAAATGGTTTGTACACAGGATTTAATACCGATTGGTTGGGCTTTCGTCAAAGTTTACTCGAATTTATTGGCGATCAAAGACCAGAGGCTTTGGTATTGGGCAATGGTGGTGCCTCTAAGGCAATTTGTTTTGCCCTTGATCACTTAAAAATTAACTATACCGTCATCAGTCGATCCGAAAAAGGGCTAAGATATGAAGATCTAACACCCTCCATTGTATCAGCCAATCATTTGATAATCAACACCACTCCGTTAGGAATGTATCCTTTTGTTGATGATTTGCCGCAGATACCTTATGAAGGAATCGATGACCAACATTTTGTATTTGATTTGATTTACAATCCTGAAAAAACCTTATTTTTGGCTTTGAGCGCAGAAAGAGGCGCAAAGATTCAAAATGGATATCCCATGCTGATTTATCAGGCAGAGGAATCCTGGAAATTATGGAACAGTTAAGCATATAAAAATGGAAGAAGGCTCACCGATTGAATTACCTGATTTTAGCAATACAGAAATTGCTTTTTCGACCAAATCCAACGCAGAACTAAAAAAGATGGAGCGATTGTTCAGATTAATGAATAATGCGACTTTAGTAAAACTAGGCACCCATTTGGGGTTGTTCGCTGTAAAATATCGAATTCCATTTTCAGATTACTTCATTCGCGAAACCATCTTTGAGCAATTTTGCGGGGGTGAAAATTTGTGGGATTGCCAAAAGACGATAGACAAGTTACACAAGTTCCAAACCCTTTCCGTTTTAGATTTTGGCGCGGAGGCTAAAAATACGGAAGAAGAGTTTGATGCCGTGATGTCAGAAAACATGAGAGCCATAGAAATGGCGGCCAGCAATAACTCTGTCCCTGTGATCAGTACCAAACTTACGGGTCTGGTTGACAATGCGGTTTTAGAAGCCTTACAAAATAAAGAAATACTAAATCCAGCCCAAAAATCGAAGTACGATGCCTTTTTTAAACGGGTAGACGCAATTTGTTCCAAAGCCTACGAGCATGGAGTGGGTGTCTTTATTGATGCAGAAGAAAGCTGGATGCAAGATCCCATTGATGCCCTGGCAATGGAAATGATGGATAAGTACAATAAAGAGAGAGTAATTGTGTATAACACCTATCAACTCTATAGAAAAGATAAGTTGGCTGACTTAAAGAGAGACTTTGAAGTGGCGACATCCAAACAATTTAAATTGGGTGCAAAACTGGTTAGAGGCGCTTATATGGAAAAAGAAAGAAAGAGGGCCAAAGAGATGGGCTATGAGTGCATGATCCAGGAAACCAAAGAAGATACTGACCGCGACTACAACCTTGCATTGGAATTTTGTGTTGATCATTACCAGGAAATTTCTGTCTGCTGTGCTTCTCACAATCAAGAAAGTAACTTGCTATTGGCCAGATTGATTCAGCAAAAAAAGTTGGATAAATCTCATCCTCACCTCAATTTTTGCCAGCTCATGGGCATGAGTGACTGTATCACATTTAATTTGGCGAAAGCAGGTTTTAATGTTGCAAAATATGTAGTTTATGGACCTGTTAAAGAAGTACTTGCTTATCTGGTAAGGCGGGCAGAAGAAAATACTTCTATCACAGGAGAAATGGGCAGAGAACTGTCCTTAATTGATACTGAAATAAAACGTAGAGGTCTGTAGATCAGAAATTTACTGTTCATTTGAACACCTGTAATTAATATAACATGAAAAGGACATTACCAATTGGGTTATTGATCGTGAGTTTTGTTGCTTGTCAATCGCCCCCAACCAATTATCCTATGATCGATGTAAGTTATCCAGAGACCAGAATTGATACCATATCCGACAACTATCATGGTACCGTTGTTGCAGATCCATATAGATGGTTGGAAGATGACAACAGCGATGAAACAAAGGCCTGGGTCACAGCACAAAACAAAGTGACATTTGCCTATCTCGACCAAATTCCATTCAGAAAGTCGCTGAGAAACAGACTTGAGAAACTAATGAATTTTGAAAAATTCGGAGTGCCTTTTAAGGAGGGCGGAAAATACTATTATTTCAAAAACGATGGTCTTCAAAATCAAAGTGTTCTTTATGTAGCAGATGATGCCGGCTCAGAGGGAAAGGTTTTGTTGGATCCGAACACCCTGTCAAAAGATGGAACAGTTGCTTTAGGTAGTATGGATTTTTCAGCGGATGGAAAATATCTTGCCTATTTTTTGAATGAAGGCGGTTCAGATTGGACCAAGGCATATGTAATGGACCTTGCAACCGGTAAAATGACATCAGACACCTTAAACTGGATTAAATTTTCCGGCATTTCCTGGAAGGGAAATGGTTTTTATTATTCCAGATATCCTGAACCCAAAGGAGCGTCAGCGCTTTCAGGTAAAAACGAATTTCATGCCCTTTATTACCACGTACTCGGAACTCCACAAAGTGCAGATAAGTTGATCTATGTTGATAAGGCACAAGGACAAAGAAATGTTTATGCTCAGACCACCGAGGATGAACAATACCTGATCATCAGCACCACAGAATCAACCAGTGGCAATACAGTGTGGCTTCAAGATTTGACCAAACCGCAATCACCCATTGTGAAAGTGGTTGACAATTTTGACAATGACCATAGCATCGTTGATCATTTAGGGGGAGGCAACTTCTTGATGATGACCAATATGGGAGCGCCAAAGAGAAAATTGGTGGGATTCAATATCAGCAGCCCAATGCCTGATCAATGGAAGGATGTAATTCCGGAAAATGCAGATCCACTTGACAATGTCAGTCTTTGTGGTGGAAAGCTGTTTGCCAATTACATGCACAATGCTAGCACAGAAGTCAGGATTTACAAAGAAGATGGCACCTTTATCCAAAATCTGGACCTGC
>Ga0075163_10009782_pt1 | contig 12569 bp, 10 predicted proteins | sample JI1023141ADNA_FD_71478 | JGI IMG/M metagenome (GOLD analysis project Ga0075163, IMG submission 71478) | Wastewater effluent complex algal communities from Wisconsin, to seasonally profile nutrient transformation and Carbon sequestration -... | ecosystem: Engineered > WWTP > Effluent > Algae...
ATACAGGATCTTTGGGAGACTGGTTCTAGTTCTTTCGTGGGTGAAAATAGACCCAGTGGACGTGCTACTGTCGAGAAGGGTTTTTGGCTTGAACAGTACATGTCAAATGCTGGCAGAAAGACTCGCGGTCCATATCGTTGGTTCCAGCGTGCCGATGATGAGGAACTTGTCCAAACTGAGATTCCGAACATCATTTCCATCGACATCAACCGTGAAGTTGATTCGGATGCGGCAACGTGCAGGTTGCAGATTCAGAACACGATTTCTCTTCTCTACGGTGAAGTCGAGGAAGCCGAAGGTGTTTGGGGCAAGCCTGGTTGGTTCTCGTTCTCACGCGGTCAGTCTCAGGAATCAAAAGCTCGCTGGGGTCAAGCCGCAAACGAGTGGGCTGATGTTCTGGTCCCTAACGCTCTAATCAGATGTGTAGACCCACAGACGGAGATATTCACTAAGAGGGGTTGGTTGACTTGTGATGAGATCAAACTGGGAGATGAAGCTCTTGGTATAAATCCTGAGTCTGGCATGTCTGAATGGCAAGAGATTGTTGATATTTTCAAAGAACGTCATGTTGGTCCTATGGTTGAAATGAAGACCCGTGGACATGACTCTTTATCAACTCCTGACCATAAGTGGCTTGTCAAGCAGGGTAGAGGTGACAACAAGAAGTTTGAGTGGAAGTGTACAAACACTCTTAACACTAATTCATTTATTCCACTGGCTGTTATGTCTTCAGATATCCCCACAAGTGAAACTTATTCTGACGACTTTGTGGAATTGGCGGCTTGGTATTTCACGGAGGGCACTGCCGAGCATCGTCAACGGAGTATGACGTGGGGCGGTTCTATCTGTCAGTCAAGGACTGCGAATCCACAGAATGTTGAGAGGATTGAAGCCCTGATGACGAGGCTTTATGGTCCACCGGGACCCCTTCCTCAAGGTCCATTTGTTTCGCAGGATAGAATAGATAAAGTGCTTAGTTTGCGATCAGAGGGATTATCGTATCGTAAGATTGCCAGTATCTTGGGTGAAAATAAGGAATCAGTTCGTCGTTGGATTACTGGCGAACGGCCTACCGTGAAGTCGAATCGTTGGAGAATACAGGAGAGTGAAGGTTGGGCAGTGAACTTCAAGTTCACCGCCGAAGTTGCAAATGACATTCGTAAAGTTGTCCAGGGACCTGACAAGATTCCTTCGATGGAGTTTCTAATGTCTCTAACTCAAAAGCAACTGGACCTGTTTATTGATGTTTGCATTTTGGCAGATGGTCATACCCCTGATGATGAATCTCGTAATCGGGTGTTTATTCAGCAAGCAGGTGGTCGTTTGGATGCTTTTGTTACTGCTTGCGCTCTAGCTGGAAAAGCCGTTTCAGTGACGGAGAAACAATTGACTGATGGGCAAACTGTCAATTGCTGCAAGGTGACTCTTCTGAATATGGATGAATGTGCGCCAGTGAATGCTTTGGCACAAAGCAAGAGTGAACCAAATGTCATTGATTATGATGGTATCATTTGGTGTCCAAGTGTAAAACATGGAAACTGGCTTGCGAGACGAAATGGTAGATTGTACTACACCGGAAACACCTATCAGGGTTATGGTGGTCACGATAAGACCATTGATGAAGCATTGACTGATGAGGATATTGTTCAAACTGGGTGCTGGTTGGTTGATAGGGTTGATATTCAGGCTAACGGCAACCTTACTGTAACGTGTCGCGACATGAACAAGTTGCTGGTTGATCAGCAACTCTATCCACCGTTGATGCCGAAGAAGCTTTATCCGCTGGATTACTACCGCTGGGTGCTGACTAATCAAACCATAGCAAAGGATCAGCTTCCGTCTAACGGTATAGATCCAATTGGACTTCCATGCACTTATGGTTGTGAGATTGGTGGGTCTGCTTCTTCTAGCACAGATGCAATCTATGGGTTTAACACCCCAATCCTTGGTCACTATCCAACTGATGCTTTTGATTCATCCTCAGAGCCTTTAGGCATGACTGAGCCTGGAAGCTATGCACATCAGTCGACTTTCTGGTTGTCTAATGGTCATTCTTCAGCTAATGGTTCTGGCTCTTTTGAGTGGATTGAGGTTTGTTGCGATGGTCAAGATGTCAACAAGATGTACATTCACCCGTTTGGTGGGGACTACGAGTGCTATATTTCAGTTTGGGAGAATGGTGGCTGGGTAGCTCCCGAGGATTCGCTACAGGGTGGAATGATTCCTTACGGTGGCGTTGACTATGTTGGCGCTAACACCGCCGAGATTCCTTACGTGACGAAAGTTGGCGTTAAGTGGGAGGCTATTGATCGTCAGGCAGAGCATCTTCTTCCACGCGTTTACAAGGCTGACAAAATCAGACTGACTTTCACGAATCTCACTCGTACCGACTGGGAGGCACCAAACAACTATCGTGCTGGTGTTCGTAAGACGTTCCCAATGTTTGATCGTAAAGCGGCTCTTGGTGGTGAGCATCTTCGTTGCTTCACCTGTGCTCCTTTCCCGAAGGTTGATTCAGACGCACTTGGCTATTGGCAGGTTCGCCAGAACGGCAACGTCTACGCTTTTGGTGATGCTCGCGTTTACACTCCTCACACGTCTAACCCTAGGACTGCTCACAAATACTGGGTTGTCTCAGCGTATGGGAACCACGATGGTTTGGGTTACTGGACTATGGGTATGGATGGAACTGTAATTGGTTATGGTTCTGCTCAGCATTATGGTGATGCGTCCAGCACTGGTGAGACTGGTTTCATGGGTTTCGCTCCTACTCCGAGTGGTAATGGTTACTGGCTTCTCCACAGAGACGGCTACGTGTACGCCTACGGGGACGCGGTGCATGAAGGTGACTCATCGTACACAGCTACCCTTCCGACCGGCGTACCGGCAGTTGCACATGCTATTGAGTCTCATCCAGATAACAGTGGTTACTGGGTTCTTTGGACCGATGGTCACGTTGATGCAATTGGGTCAGTAACGCATTATGGTGATGCTGATAGGTTCTTGTTTACCGACACCGAGTATGTTGCTTGTCTTCGTAGAACTTCTACTGGTAATGGCTATTGGATTGTCTCCGGTAGCGGATGGGTTAAAGCTTTTGGTGATGCACCATATCGTGATTCTGCTGAACGCTATGAGCACAAGAACTGGGCAGATTCTCTAATCTGGGATTTTGTTCCAAACTGGAATAGCGACAATGGCTATGCTTTGCAGCGCGCTAATGGTGCTCTCGAGATTTTTGGTGATTTTGAGATTTTTGGTTCTGTAGCTGAAGGTGTTGCTACACTCCGTAGTGACGGCAACTACAGGGACTATTCTGATATCGTTAAGGAGCTGGCCCTGTGGGCTGGTTACCTCATGTACGACACTGAGACTACTCCTCAAGAGCCAGAGGTTTTTGGAATCATTGAGAAGACTGGGGCTTACAGTAAAGAGTCTCTTCCTCAAGAGATGTTCGACAAGAGGCCAGTGATTGATCCTATTACTGAGTTGAAGCAGGTTGTTGGTTACATTGTTTGGTGTGATCAGGAAGGTGGATTCAGGTTCCAGAGTCCAAACTGGTGGTCGCTTGGCAACTACGACTACGACAATGAAGAGATTGATCTCATCCCAGTAGTCGACGAACGCGTCAACCTGATTTCTTATGGGGTTTCCACTGCTGACGGTGATCTTAGGTCTGAGATCATGATTTCAACCGAAGATCCAACTGTGGGATTCTCAGACACTTTGACCACCAGAATCAAGCCTCACGGAGCTAATATGCTGCGTGGGATGGTTAAGCCTGGACATTGGATCAACGGTAATTTCGTGAACAAGAAGCAGCAGGAAGTCATGGCTGATCTGATTTCCATGCATATCTGGTTTGGTCAAAGAAGAGGCTCAGCTAAATGTTGGGCGAACCCCTTGATTGACATTAACGATCAGGTGAGGATCTACGAACGGACTACGGGTGAGACTTTCGTTCACTATGTTCGCGGTGTTTCAACTACGTTCAATGCTTTGACTGGTGAGTACACGATGGAACTCACGACCAACTGGCTTGGTGGTTCGCCGTTCAACAACCGGCCAATGTTCTTCGCCTGTGCAGCCATGCCAGATGGTTCTGGGTATTGGCAAGCTCGTAACGACGGTCAAATCTGGTCTTTTGGCGAAGCTGAGCTTTACTCTACAGATGACACTCACCGTGACTGGGTGGTTGCGATGAAGTCGACTCAAACTGGGTTAGGCTATTACACTCTTGATATCACTGGCAAGGTCATTGCCTACGGTGATGCAGTCCATTACGGTGATCTGGTCAGTAATGAAAAAGACGTCTTGGATATGGCTCTAACTCCAACAGGTGAGGGTTATTGGTTGCTGAAGTCAACTGGTGAGGTTCTAGAGTTTGGTGATGCCACCGATCATGGTGACGATACCCCAACTGGTGAACTTCCTTCTGGTGTTGACGTGATATGTCACGCAATCGAATCTCATCCATCGCTTGATGGTTTCTGGATTCTGAGAACAGATGGAACCGTTGTCGATTTTGGTGCCGTAACTCATTACGGTAATGCCGATAGAACTGGCTTCACTGGTACAGAGTATGTTGCAACTCTTCGTAGAACCGAAACTGGTAGCGGCTACTGGATCGTGTCTGGTGGCGGTAAGGTTCAGGAGTTTGGTGATGCCGTAAATCATGGTGAACCTTCACCTTACTCTCAGAACTTCTGGGTCGACGGGCTTGTGTGGGACTTCATGCCAGACTATAGTGGAACTGGTTATATCATCCAGCATTCGGACGGCATTTTGGACTTCTACTCTTCAACTTTCAATGGTGACGCCAGGAAGCACGACTATAGTGTTGATGCGGATTGGGCCGTTACTGGTGGACGCGGTAATAGTGGTGGTTCCACTGTTGGATTGACTTCCCCAGATGATCACTTTGAGATTTCTCCAGATGTTATCGAGTTCCTCGGCAACACTGGTAGTCCATCGGCCAATAAGGCCGCTGATGCCGGGTTCAAGGTTACAGTGGAGCCGACGGGACCATGAGTTTAGAAGCTGTCTTAAACAAGAAAACCCTTAGAACATCTCAGGTTTCAGAAACGGTTGTTGACTACACTACCGTCACTGGTACAGTCATGTTGACGGGTCGTGGTCAAGGGATTGTTGATATCAACTTTCCCATCACTTTCGTAGAGAAGCCTAACGTGAGTTTCGGGTATGAGTTGGAACAGGGTTATCAGTCCGAACTTGTTCCATCATGTGCTGGGGTTGTCAATAGCTGGATAATGGATTCAACAAAGAGCGACAGCATCAGGATAAGTGGATGCTCTCTCGGTTGCGTAGTCTCGGCAGCCCCAGGGACAGTTTCGTATCTTCATTTCAATTTCTATGGGAAAGCCTATAGGAATCCCGTGTCGCCTTCTATGGACCCGAAGGAAACCATCTGATGACTACTTATCTTGAAGACTTCAATAGAGGGTCGATTGGGACTACTGCACCTAACGGTGCGACGTATGTTAACAATGGTGGTTGGACAATTGATTCAAACCAGGGCCTTTCCGGGGCTAATGCTGATTGGAAAACCCTAGTCTATGAACATGGTCTAACTAATCCAGCTATGGAGGTGGAACCAGTCTCGACAGATGTCGATGACTACTGGGGCATCATTGTTAGATATACAGACGAAAATAATTGGATTGTTGTTGCCTGTGACAAGGCTTCAAACTACCTTTCTTGTTTCCGTAGGGAGTCTGGTTTTGATTTTACGATTCAAAACTTCCTTGTTGGGGTTCCTGGTCCATACCCAATAAAGGTCGAGGTGAATGGTAACGATTTCTTGTGCTACGCAAATGGTGTCTATGTTGGAACGGTTACGTCATCGTTCATCCCCTCGGCAACCTATGCTGGCATAGGGGCGTTTGGTGAATCTAGGTTTGACAACTTTTCGATCTACACCGTAGATGTCCCACCGGAAGAACCGGCAGCAGCAAGCGTTGATGGAGGATGGGGATTTATTCCCATAGTGTGATGAGGAATTTCAAGACTGAGGGAAGTTTAACCAGCCTGAGCGGTAGTGGTATGAGGGATAGACCTTATGCCACTAGACTTGTTGCTGCGTACAATTCCATCGCTATAGGCGCCGAGAATGCTGATTATGTTTGTACTGGTGTTGATGATCACATTTTGATTCAGCAAGCAATTGATGCTTGTGAGTTGACTGGTGGACGCGTTGAGCTTCTTGAAGGCGACTACTTCTTGGATTCGGACTATGTATCTATTCCAAGCTTAGTAAGTGTGACGGGGCAGGGCGTCGGGACTAGATTGAACTTCAGCTCTTTTGGCGGCAATGGGGTGGAGGTGGTTGGCGGGAGACTTGCCGATTTGAGGTTTGTCGTTGAAGACATGAACGTTGAAGTTAGCTTTTATTGCTGGGCTGGCTGTGGAGTGATTGACAATATCACTTATGAGAATAGTGGGTTTGAGGGATGACAATTTACGCTGGCAAAATCGAATCGAATGCTGGCCTCTTCTCTAATGTCACGCGTATTTTTGATCCACTGGGTGAAACTGAAGGTTTGGTAATTAGTGACGATGGTTCGTATGGCGTTATTTCTGATTGCATCTTGACGGATATCATTGCATCAGCGCCAAACACAACTCCATCTGGATGGGTAATCACTTCGTGTAAAGCCTCAATGAGTTTGACGATAAACGAGTCAAGCGTGATTGGCTGTTACGGTCCTTACTTGAGTCTGATTGGTAACGATAACGATATTTCCGATTTCAAGTCCATTGATTGCTCTTTTTTCAGTAGCTACGGCATTCGCATCCAGGGTGATCACAACATCGTTAACGGTGGGTCTGTTGGAAGGAGTACGCTTGGTCCTTCTGGGGCTAGTGGGGTTTCATGTCTAAGGCTCGTAGGTGACAGGAATCAGGTTATTGACACCGAACTTGATGGAAATATTGCTGGAAACTACAACGTAATCGTTGACGAAACCTCAACAAATACAAAGTTGATGAATCTTGGAGTGTCCGCTTCTGCTGGCGTTTCGCGCTATTCTGTGGCTGAAGAGACTTGTGTTCCGTCTGAAACTAAAGAATGGGGTAAAGGTGGCTTGGTTGATGAAAGCACATCCGTGATACTTAGGGCATGGAGAGATGCTCTGATTATTGATGCGTATTTCAACCTTGGGACTTCAGGTTCAACGGACACTGACGTTGATCTTCTCCTCAATGGCAGCATTATTGGTTCGGTTACTATTTCAGCTTTCGACACGGAAGGCTTTGTTCAGCTTTCAACCGAGATAAATCCAGGTGATCTTTTGACGGTTGAGGTGACTGTGGCTGGAACTGATGCTGCTGATATTTCTGCTCAAGTGAGAATGGTCTAATGGCCGTATATGAACCTTCCATCCTTCATGATGATGTGGGCAATCTAAACATGACAACTTGGATACCTGCACCAAACTCCGCTGATCCAGCCTTGCGTCCTGTCGATGATCAAATCGAGGGTGGCGCTATGAGTTGTTGCGTGCCTGTGGATGTGAATGATCCACGGGTTGCACATTTTTGGACTCGTCTGAATGTTGATGACGATTGGGAGCTTGTTCAGGGTTTCGCTGAAAGTGAAGATGTGTATTGCACTCAGAACAGTTCTGTGGTTGATGACAAGGTTCTACTGACAAGCGCAGTCTACTTCTTTTCAGCTACGGTGCAGAAGCAGCTAGAGTCGTGGCTTATGGTGTTGGCGGTGTGTAAAGCTGACACTGATGCTGATAGTCTAACTGGAAGTTCTACTGCTCATGCCGAGTTCAACAGTGGTGGGTTCCCTTCTCCTGGTGTATATGTGTTTGAGTCTGAGGATGATGGTGGCACATGGGTGTATAAGAGTACCATTTGCACTCTCCCTCCAACCGACAATGGTATGGCCGATGAACCAATCACTTACCCTATAGCGTTCAACTTCGGACATTTTCCTACACCTTCAACCATTTTCATTGCTGGCGGTACAGAGGCAACCCCTGCTCCTGGGAATTGGTACGTTGTAGTTCCATGTGAGACGTATAGACAGGTGCAAGACTACTTCGATTGCGACTTGAACGTTACGCAGAGATATCGGTATACGCGATCTTGGAGTCCGGCCGCGTTTTTCTCCACCGACGAGGGTGCTAACTGGACGCAGGTTCAGTTCAAGGAAACCTTTATCATTGAGCCATGTCTTCTCGAAGTCGAATTGTACTGGGATCATTGGGATTCTTACAGTCTTGACACTGGGGCCATCAGTCGAAACTTGTGGGGAAGAGATGGTGGAATCCCAGTAGGTTCACTTGAGTCAAGAACTGCTTTTGAGTCTAGTGATACTGACGGCTGGTTGATTGACGAGATCATTGACACTACTGTTGATATGGAAACTTATTGGGGCACAGGTAACGATTACCCGTCGTCTTCCCCCGCTCTAGCTGATAGGGCATACATTTTCATCCATAATGCAGTTGAGGATAGGGTTTATGACTTTCACCCTATCTCTGGTGAGGAACTCACTATTGGTGGTGTCGGTTGGTCCGACGCTAACATTGGGACAGTTGGGGACACTAATTTGAATGGTCCAATCCCAACTCCAGATGGACAACCATTGTGGGTCAAGTTGAGAACGCATACTGTGGTTTTGGATGCTAATGGATTGTTTACTGTTGAGAACGCGGCGGTTTCTAGTACCGATGGTTGGTCATTGGGATTTCTTCCCGCTGGATGAATGTGTTATAGTTGCCGATAATGATAGAAGGCTTTAGGGGTTAGTATGGGAAATACGGAAAACTTTGGTTTCAAAACGCTAGTCGATGGTGATTCTTTTGACCAGGATGGTTACAAGTACACTAATGATGACCGCCAGTTGATGGACAGACTGTTCCTTCAGATGATGGAACACAATCATAGTGGTACGGCTTTTGATGTTGAGCTTTCAGACGTAGCTCCAAACCTTGATCTTGAGATTACGGATGGCAACATTGGTCCTGGCCTGAGGGTGTATTACCGTTATTCCCTAGTTGACGTCAATGGCAATGAGAGCGCGGCGTCTCCTATTGTTTATGTTGATACTCCTGACCCTGTTGCTGAGCCGTCTGTTCCCGTTCTCGCCCTTGCTTCAACTGGTGGAACACTGCTCCCCGGAACCTACCATTACGCTTTGACAGCGTACACCACGGCGAACACTTTGGAAACTAAGATTGGTGGGATCGGTTACAAGACCGTGAACACTGGTACTACAACCAATGAGATAACCATTACGATGCCGTCGCTTCCCACGGGAGCTACTGGATTCAACATTTACCGTAAGGGTCCGGGCAACCCTAGATACTACTATCTTGCTTCAACCACTGGATCAAGTTATGTCGATGATGGGTCAACCGCTCTAACAACGTCTAGGACTACACCAAACAACAACAGGACTTTTAACACGAATAAGGTCATTGTAACCTATCCTGGCGCTACGCCTTCAGTGCCTGCTGGGTACACTTGGAAAATCTATCGGACTTTCGATCAGTCAGATTGGTCTTATTCTCTACTTCATCATGTGGTTGAGGATACAAGTCCTGGGATTATTGATGTTGAATGGTCTGACAGGGGTGAGTCAACTTCGGTAGGTTCACCTAGTGAGTTTGCTGCAATTGTCTCTAACCCTGGCAAGATCACGCTTACGAATGCATCTGAGGTCGAGGGTTCTCTTCCATCTGGACTTCTGACTGTTCCGTATCAGTTGAACTTTGGTCAATCTGGTGTAGTGGTTGAAGCTAATGGTGTTTTGGTTTGGAGTTGTGAATTTGAACACGCAGAGATTACTCATGTAAGATTCTCCCTTGGTCGTGATTCCGTGGCAGTAAATGACATCGAATTTGACATCAAGAAATACGACTCCACTATAGCGACTCCAGCATGGTCGACTATCTTTGATGATATTCCTAAAATCCTGACTGGAGAATGGCAGTCGGAGTTGTACACCTCGACAGCGGTCGCTGGTGCTAACATTATTCCACTGACTAGACTCGTTAGGGGGGATGCTCTCGTTGTTGATATCACATCTGCTAACGAGGATGTTGCGACCCCAACCGCACTTGGTTTGACTGTTTCAATCCACATGATGGTTAAGAGTGGGAGCGAAACTGTCTCCTGGGATTGGTCTTGATCTTAGCACCAATTGTGTCGATCATGTGACTATGGGCTATATAAAGAGATTTGTGAAGAAGTACTTGCCAATGTTTATGTTGGCCGTAGTCTCAGTATGGGCCGGAGTCTTTGCTTACCTTGTCGTCGGGGCTGTCATGCAGGAGCCAGAGTTTGATCCTTGGGGAGATTTCTCAGTCCAACGTGTGATTCATGATGGTGAAGAAGACACTGATGAAGTTCCTGGTGTCGAGCATGTTTTCTCTATCTCTGAGACTAAGCAGATTGAGACAAGCGGTGTCAAGTGTTTAGATAATGACCAAAAAGAAGTCATTACCATTGGAGGGGTAGTTTATTGGTATATGGTTATTCCTCCGGGTTTTCAGTCTGAGGCTGTAGTGTATGAGGGTAATTCCACAATGAATCCTGGCTGTACATCCTATACCTATATGAATACAATACCTAAAGAGCTCATTGAGGAAGTGAATTTAAAGCTTGAGACTGAGCCTTACGTGATAATGAATATCCAAGGATACACGGTGCCATATGTCAATGGCAAAGAGCATGGGGCTAGGGCAACTTGGTCTACTGAGAATTTTGCGTTTGTAAGATGATTGCTACCGTTATGGCGATCCTGGCGGGGGTAGCAGCATTTGCTGTAGCTATCAAATCCTTGCCGACCATCTGGCAGGGCGTTAAGTCCTCTTACAGGTTCTTTCTCGGCATGGAAAGAGTAACCATAATCCCTGATCTATTTGCCAACCAGCAGATCATTATGTCTAACAATGAAGAATTTGGATATAAGCTTGATGAGACTCTAGCTGCTCTGAAAACGCATATGATTGACGAAGAAGAAATTCTGAACCACGAGAAGAATCTTGTAAGAAAGCTGGCTGAGCGGATTGATGATCTCGCTGCTACCATTTCACAAAACTCTTCGAGGATTGCAAACGTGGTGTTCAGGCAGGCTGTATTTGCTGACAGTCTAGCATATTACACTGTCGAATTGCATGACAATGTTTGGGAGTGGACTTGGGGTAACAGGGCTTATTTTAATCTCACTGGCATGACTCCCGAGGAATGTATGTCTGGACATTACTGGGATATTGTCAAGGAGGATCAACGTTCATGGGTTGTTGACTACATTTCTAATGTAGCGGAAAGTGGGGAACCCTTGGACGTCGATTTCACTTTGGTAAATGTGAAATCTCATCAAGAGTATGAAGTGAGGGTGTTGGCTTGGCCTCTACATGACAACGATGGAAACGCCATTGTGTATCTTGGTGCTGTAGAAAAAAGGAACGATGTCGGGATTGAAAAGCCCTAGACCGGGTTTCTATGCTTGGATGGGCATGGTTGGGTTCGCTGGGCTTGCTGACTATTGGCTTATAAGGCATGGAGATGCAACGATGTCTGCCGTGTGGGGTGATGCTATCTCCCATCCAGTTAGGCGCTGGCCTTTGCTCCTGGCATGGGCTATTCTGACCTTGCATCTGTTTGGAAGAATCTTACCTAGCTCCGTGCAGCCTTTGGGCAAATATGATCCTATTGGGTATCTGGCTCGGAAGGTTGCGGGTGATCCCTTGGACTGATATCATTGGTCAATGGACAACCTTAGGAGACTCGTACAGGAGATTAAGAGGCGACAAGTTCTAGCTGGTGGCATTGATATGCCTCAAGCATGGGCTGTCGTGTTATTGATGGACATGTATGGTAGGGAGCCGTCTATTCAGGATCTTGGTCGCGGTGGTGGTATTAGTTTCGTTGTTGAAGATGACGCGGGTCGAACGATCCGTTTAGCCTACAACAAGGTTACTGACTTGAGTTGGGACAGATATGTCTCATATTCACCGAACAAGGCTGGTACTGCTGACCTTTATGGTTGGACTACTCGTGAGAGGTTGCTGGAATCTCAGGGTGTGAACGGCACGTACCGTTTGGAGCCTGATTTTCTGTTTGATTTCCCTAAGACGTTTGACTTCAAGACACCATGTGGTACTGATGGTAGATGTTTGGAGTCCAGTATATGGGATTACGATAAAGATGCTTGGGAGTGTTTTGCTTGTGGAAAGTTTAGAGAAGACAGAGAAGACCGTGAGCAAGTTCTCATTTGGAGAGCTGATCAAAAAGAAAAGAGTGGCAATGGGGTACAGCGCCAGAAAGCTGTCCGCTAAATGTGAAGTATCTCAGTCGTACATCTCTAAGGTTGAGGCAAACGATATTGTACCAACAGTGAAGACTTTTGGCCGTATCGCTGATGCACTCAGGTTCAGTGACGCTGAGATCAGGTTTCTTTTGAAGGTGGCGAGTACGGTTGAAGACTAGCGTTAGCACTTTGCGTACGTGGATGAGGTGCCCGTTGCAGGCGAAGTTCAAGTACATTGATGGTCTACCTGATCCCAACAACGCTAACGCTGCCTATG
>Ga0075163_10009783_pt1 | contig 12567 bp, 11 predicted proteins | sample JI1023141ADNA_FD_71478 | JGI IMG/M metagenome (GOLD analysis project Ga0075163, IMG submission 71478) | Wastewater effluent complex algal communities from Wisconsin, to seasonally profile nutrient transformation and Carbon sequestration -... | ecosystem: Engineered > WWTP > Effluent > Algae...
TTCAACAGTATAATTTGCTATCGAATGTCGTCGGTTGTAAGTGCTACATTAAACAGCACAAAAAACAACACATTAGCGGCATTTCTAAAAAAAGCGCGCAGTCAATATGGAATTAAAAATATTTTGGCAAGTAGTGAAAGCTACGATACTTTTAAATCATTAATTGCTCCTTACAACCGATCACGTGCAGATTCTCTTGAGCGTTTTAATTACTATTATCTTGAATTCGAATTTTGGAATTCGCACTCTACCAGTCCGGTTTCGAGCAGCAACAATGGATACTATTGCACAACTTATCTGCAGCCTAAAGGCTATTCATGCGATACTTCCGGAGCATTTTTATATTACCGTAAAATGCTTAAAAGCCTTGATTCGCTGGCTTTAAAAGATGGAATCCGTTCGGCTACTTACATCGGAAATCCGAATCAGGGGCAATGTAAATTCATTGCAACAACTGTTGATTTACTCTTATGTGATAACTACACTTCAACCATATCAAACATTTTTACAAATGTTAAAACCCGATTTACCTATTTAGGTTCAACAACTAAAACCTTACAAATAGTACCCATTTTTGCAAGCTACTCACCCGGTGGAACGTTTCTAGGTGATTGGCTATGCAAAGCACCAATAGGACCTCACAGCGAAAAGGGCATCTACACAAATTATTTTCTTCCTCGATACAATGCCGAAACAGGAAGTTGGAAATCGAAATTGAATTTGTTGGGATATCAATGGTATAGGTATTCAGGAATGCCACATAATGGGAATTATAGTTCAGGCAATTTTTGTACTGCCCCAACAACCAGCACTATTTCTTCTGTTACTGCTTCTTCTGCAAGTATTAATTGGCAAGCCATGTCAGGTGGGTTAAGTTATTTGCTTTACTACAGAACTAGCGGAAGCACTACTTGGCAAGGACCATTAGCAAGTTCAAGCAACGCTGTTACTTTAAGTAATTTGCTTGCTTCAACTACTTACGATTATCAAATTAAAAGTGTTTGTGTAAGCTCAACAAGCAGCACTTCAACAATTTTTAATTTTACTACTTTATCAAACAACAATTGCGGAATCCCATCTAACCTAACTGCTTCAAGTATTACCGATAACTCAGCAATTTTAAGTTGGAATAGTGTTAGCACAGCCAGTAGTTATACCTTACGCTATCGAAAAGTGGGTTCAACAAACTGGACTACACAAAGTGTTTCTGCCAATTCTTATACTGTTCTGGCGCTTACAGCATCGAGCATATATGAATTTCAAACAATGGCAAATTGTTCCTCAGGTTCGGGCAATTATAGTTCGTCGGTCATGTTTTCTACTTTGGCACCACCTTGCAATATCCCATCCAATATTAGCAGCAGCAGTATTACTGAAAATTCAGCAACAATAAAATGGACTGCAGTTAATGGAGCAAGCAGTTATACACTTCAATACCGCATTATTGGTGCCGGCAGTTGGAATACTACAACAAGCACCACAACCAGCAAACAATTGGTAGCATTGGTTTCAGGAAGTACCTACGAAGTTCAAGTACAAACCAATTGTTCTGCAACTAACACGAGCAACTTTTCTGCTTCAACTCCATTTACGACACTTGTAAATTTGTGCGGTACTCCTATAAATGTAATTGCCAGCGCTGCCACCACAAGCTCCTTCACCATCAATTGGACAGCCGTTTCTTCATCAAACGGATATAAAGTACAATATCGCAAGCAATCGAGTAGCTCATGGACAACATTAAGTACGAATTTCAATTTTAAAAATATTGGCTCACTGACAGCTTCAACAACTTATGAATTTGCTGTTGCCACGCAATGTGCTAGCGGAGTAAGCGCATACTCTACCATACAATCCATAACAACACTCAGTAATTCCGCTACTTGTGATGTGCCAAATGGTTTATTTACAACCAATGTCAGTACTAGTTCTGTAACACTAAATTGGGCTTCTGTTAGTGGTGCTTCAAGTTATAAGGTTCAATACCGAAAAATAGGAAACACATCGTGGCTGTCAAAAACAACCTCTTTTACCAATAAAAAATTAACCTCATTAAGCGCCAACACTACCTATGAATATCAAGTACAAACAATATGTTCAAATGGGACAAGTGCTTATTCAATTATTAGTTCATTTTACACCGGAACTACAGCGTTGCAAGCGCGTTTAGCAGATTCTTCTACCGTTCATCCAATAGAAAATACTGCTAAACAAAAGGCAGCTGATTCAGGTTTAATAACGAACTCAGAAAGTTTCACAATGTTTCCTAATCCAGGTGAAAATGGAAATATTCATGTAAGACTTCAATTCGGTCATCCAGCAGAAGTAAAAATAGAACTGGTTGATATGTTAGGAAAGAGGTTATACTCAGGTAAAATTATCACCGATCAACAAGGGTATGCTGAATCAAAATTACCACTTGAGATTCAATTGAAAGTAGGCATCTATCAATTTATTGCCACAACACCTACTCAAAAATTTCAATGTAAATACATCATAAAATAATAAAAGTTCACTCTTTTGCTTGTATAAAAAATAAAAGCGGTCATATAAAAATATGGCCGCTTTTTGTGTGTTAAAAAAAAATCTAAATTTTAGAAAACTGGTGCAACTTAATCCAGTCTATCACTTTAATTTTTTTCTTATCGAGTAAAATAATTTTATCGTTGGCTAAATCACTTAAACTTCTAGATAAGGATTCTCGAGCAACTCCAACAAGTTTAGCAAAATCTTCTCTACTTAAATCCACATTTATATCATCGCTTCCGGGCATGCTGAATTGTTTGTGTAGCTTTATTAAAATTGAACAAATGCGATGTTTTACATCTTTTAGAGAAAGGTTGGCAATTGTTTCCTTTGCGGTACGAATATCGTCACAAAGGTTATCTATTAATTTTCGGTTTACAGTAATCTCTTCCTCCAATAGTTTTAGAAACACGTTTTTCGACATACTACAAACTTCAGCAGTTTCGATGATTTGCATATATCCCGCAAATAATTCGTTTTCGATAATATGTCGATAACCAAAAACATCGCCGGCTTTTAATATTTTTATGGTAAACTCATTTCCAAAATGATCCATAAAATAAAACTTAGCCATTCCGGAATTTATTCCGAAAACAAATTGTACTTCCTGTTCCGAAATTAAAACGAATTCACCCTTTTGAAATACTTTAACTTTTGTATCCGATTTAATTAAATCGATAGCGCTTTGCGGGGTAGATGGTAAAGTTAAGGAATGAATAATGGCGCAACTTTGAGTAAGGTTTGAAACCATGTAGGTGATTTAACTATTAGTTAACAATTTGTTTCATAGTTGAATCAATTTATAGGGTTCGCCAATTAATCGGATTCAACTTTATTGGCACAAATATGTAACAGATGCACTGTATGGTAAAGTTTACTTCTCTGAAAGGGAAATTTTTAACACTGAATGGAAAAGTACAATGCTCAATTATTTGGGAAACCATCCGTCACCCACATCTCAATTTGTTTGAGTGAACATTGAGGTAATTTCCCACCATTTTTAGGCATGGGTGAAGCAGAGCCAGTGTGATTAATAGCATCCAATAAACGACCATCGGCAGCAACTAATTTAACTCCATCGTAGGTATCTAATTTGGGATTTGAAGCAGAGGCATTATGGCATGAATTATTGGTTCCACAATTTGCTGCTAAGATGGGTTGAATTGTATTTTGAAAAGTAACCGTGCCTGGAGTTGTGTCGCATTGATTTGACAAATTAGTACCTGGGTGCAATTCTGCCAAGTTGTTATAGTAGCATGCAGAAAGAAAGAGAACTCCAAAACTAAGAAGCAATGTTATTTTTTTCATCGATTAAAACGGTTTAATTCTGATTTCTAATTATTTTTTGCGCCTTGCATGATCCACAAATAAACCAATTCAATTTGGTTCTCTGTTAAATCGGGATAAGGTGTTCGAGGCATCTTTTGTTGTTTATTATTGGTTGTAATTACCTGATACAATTTACTGCCTCTTGCATCCTTGGGTTTTACATCTCCATGTTTAATAACGTCTTCATAAGAGGTTAGTAAAAATTCTTGAGGATTTAACGTACCGTGACAATTACTGGCTGTACAGTTTCCAATTATCAATGGCTGTATATTATCGGAGAACTTAATAATGGGTGAATCCGGTATTACCGGTTCATCCTTACAAGCTGAAAAGCCTATGAACACACAAACAAAACTTGCGATCAAAAAAATACTTTGTCTACCTTTTGCCATACTTTTTGATTTTATTTACAAGTATAAACAGGAATATCTTAATTTCCTATTCGTTTGGTGACAACATTGTCGATGGTGTTGAACAATTGAGTAGGATTGTAGGTGCGCCAAGCTACATTATTTAATTTACCTCCTAAAAGTATATAATAGTCGATGTTGTTTTTTTCAAACTCACGCAAAACATGTTCCCTGAAATTTAAAAATGCAATCCAACCGTCTTCTAAATCTTCATACCACTCCTCGTAATAGCTATCGTCGCTTGCATGAAAATTCAGTACATTTTCACCAATTAAAATAAATTTACGAATCCCTTCCTGCAACATACAATCAATAATATCGCGTTTTAAAAACATAATATCGTTGTTGATGCAATCGTTCCACTCACCAATCAATTCAATAATAGCATAGCCTTCCTCGTAATCAGCTATTAAAATTTTAACAAAAAGTGTTTCAGAACCCATATCGTCCCATTGCGGATGAATGGCATAATCGTAAATATGATTGGTGTATTCAAACTCGCTGTATTCACGTTCATAAAAAGGTGATAGCTCATCCTCAGCAGCGATGTAAATGTGGCGCCAATTGTAATATGGTTCAATGTCTTGCACGCTTACTATTTCTTGTATTGTTCAACAGCCTTTCTTACACTGCCATATTTTTCGAGTAAATTCGAAGCTTGCTCAAAATCAATATTCAATTCATTTGCAATCATTCGGGCTCCACGATCAATTAGCTTATTATTGCTCAATTGCATATCAACCATTTTGTTGCCTTTTACACGACCTAATTGTATCATAACGGATGTACTAATCATGTTTAAAACAAGTTTTTGCGCTGTTCCCGATTTCATGCGCGTACTACCGGTTACGAATTCTGGACCTACGACAATTTCTATTGGAAATTTTGCAGTTAGAGCTAAAGGAGATTGTTGGTTGCAGGTGATTGCTCCGGTGACGATATTATTTTCATTGCATTTTTTCAGTGCTTCAATCACATAAGGCGTGGTGCCTGACGCTGCAATACCAATTACAACATCTTTGCTTGTAATTTGATATGCTTGCAAATCTTTCCAACCTTGTTCGGTATCATCTTCGGCAAATTCAACAGCTTTACGTATGGCTGAATCACCTCCTGCAATGAGTCCAACTACAACACCATGTTCCACACCGAAAGTCGGCGGACACTCGGAAGCGTCAACAATACCAAGTCTACCGCTCGTTCCTGCTCCCATGTAAAAAAGTCGCCCTCCTGATTTCAAACGCTCAACTATTTGAGTTACTAATTTTTCAATTTTGGGAATAACCTTTTCAACTGCGTGTGGTACAGTTTTATCTTCGGCATTTATATTTAGTAGCAATTCGTTTACCGACATTTTTTCCAATGCCGCATACTTTGAATCGCTTTCAGTTGTTTTTGTAAACATGCTTAATATTTATTTTGCAAAACTAAACAGAAAGTAGTCAACTTGTTTTAAATAATTAAAGTCATTGCAAATTCTTTAATCAACTTATTATCTTATTCGCTTTTACAGAAAATTTGTAAATAAAAAAGCCCGAAACAATAAGTTCGGGCCCTTCTCAATACCAATACTTTTAATTCCCCATCTCCGAAATAAATTTAATGCGCATCAAACGTATTTCTTCTTCGGTATAATCTTCTTCACCCAGTTCTTTTAATGCTTCCTCAACAGAGTCGGTTTCGGCAGTTTTAAAGTAATCAACTACTTCTTCTTGCTTATCGTCGTCAATGGTATCGTCAATATAATAGTCGATGTTTACTTTGGTTCCGCTTGACACAATACTTTCAATTTCGCTAATAACATCGTTCATGCTAATGCCTTTTGCTTTGGCCAAATCTTCAAATGGAATTTTACGGTCAATGTTTTGTATCAAATACACTTTTAATCCTGATTTGTTAACCACCGACTTCACCACCATGTCCATCGGGCGGTCGATTTCATTTTCGTCAACGTATTTTTTAATGAGGTCTACAAACTCTTTCCCAAATCGCAATGCTTTTCCTTGTCCCACTCCTACTATCTGCTTCATTTCATCCATGGTAATCGGATACTGAATAGCCATGTCTTCAAGTGAAGGATCTTGAAATACTACGAAAGGAGGCACGCTTTTTTGTTTTGCTATTTTCTTACGCAAATCTTTCAACATGGCAAATAGCGTTTCATCTGCAGCAGCGGTTTTTCCACCTCCACTTCCTGCAACAATATCATCGTCTTCAGCGATAGCATCGTAATCAACATCTTTGGTAAGCATCATCGAATAAGGCTTTTCGAGATACTCTTTGCCTTTATCGCTTACACGCAACAAACCATAGTTTTCAATATCCTTCAACAAAAAACCGTTGATTATGGATTGGCGAATTACAGCAGTCCAGTATTTTTCATCGTATTCAGAACCCTTTCCAAACACTTCCAGTTTTTCATGCTTGTAGGATTTTGTTTGGGTAGTGCTTATACCACAAAGTACTTGAGCAACATGTTTTGCTTTAAACTTTTCTTTAATTTCTAAAACGGTTTCGAGCACCATGCAAATACTTTCTTCGCCTTCAAAGCGTTGTTTCGGATGCAAACAATTATCGCATTTTCCTCCACAGTTATCGTGTGGGAATTCTTCTCCGAAATAATGCAATAAAACTTTACGACGGCAACTTGCAGTTTCGGCATAACCTACTGTTTCAATTAACAATTGCTTACCAATTTCCTGTTCAGCAACCGGCTTGCCTTTCATAAATTTTTCAAGCTTTACAATATCGTCGTAGCTGTAAAACACTACACAATTTCCTTCTCCTCCATCCCTTCCGGCACGCCCAGTTTCTTGATAATATCCTTCTAAGCTTTTAGGAATATCGTGATGAATTACAAAACGTACATCCGGTTTATCAATACCCATCCCGAAAGCTATTGTTGCAACAATTACATCAATTTCTTCCATCAAAAAATCATCCTGAGTTTTAGCACGTACATTTGCTTCTAATCCGGCATGATATGGCATGGCTTTAATTCCATTCACCTGAAGGGTTTCTGCAATTTCTTCCACCTTTTTGCGGCTCAAGCAATAAATAATACCCGACTTTCCGCTTTGTGATTTAATGTATTTAATTATTTCTTTAATCACATTCACCTTAGGGCGAACTTCATAGTATAAATTTTTTCGGTTAAAAGAGGACTTAAACACATTGGCCTCACTCATGCCCAGGTTTTTTTGTATGTCCTGTTGTACTTTGGGTGTGGCAGTTGCAGTTAATGCCATAATAGGCACTGTACCGATTTGCTCAATGATGGGGCGAAGTCGGCGGTACTCCGGACGAAAATCATGGCCCCATTCAGAAATACAATGGGCCTCATCGATTGCAAAAAATGAAATATTTATATCTTTTAAAAAAGTAACATTTTCTTCTTTGGTTAAGGATTCAGGGGCAACATATAACAGTTTCGTTTTACCCGCAGTAATGTCTCTTTTAACTTGAGCAATTTCTGTTTTATTCAAAGAGGAGTTTAAAAAATGGGCAATGCCATCTTCCGTTCCAAAATTGCGCATGGCATCTACTTGATTTTTCATCAAGGCAATTAGTGGCGATATTACGATGGCTGTTCCCGGCTTCATTAATGCGGGTAATTGATAGCACATACTTTTACCGCCCCCGGTTGGCATAATTACAAATGTGTCTTTTCCTTCTAATACGTTATTGATAATGGCTTCCTGATCTCCTTTAAAACTATCGAACCCAAAATACTTTTGAAGGTTGTCTAATAACGACGATTCAACTGCTAACATTTTAAAAAATTGAATTATATTTTTAGTAATACATTTGTGTAAAGATATAACAATTAAATCTGAATTATACGTTAAATAATGCAGTTTTTTTAAAAATTTGCCCTAGCTGTGAAATCACCCGATAAAATTAAAGAAGTAGCCCTATCAACGTTAAAGACAGAAGCAGATAGCATCCTTTATTTGCGCGAATTGCTTGATATGGATTTTGTAAAAAGTGTAGAACTAATTTACCATTCGAAAGGTCGTGTAATTATTACCGGCATCGGTAAAAGTGCTATTATAGCCCAAAAAATAGTAGCTACACTTAACTCAACCGGAACACCTTCGTCGTTTATGCATGCTGCCGACGCTATTCATGGCGACTTAGGTACCATCAGCAATGAGGATGTTATTATTTGCATTTCAAAAAGTGGCAATACTCCTGAAATTAAAGTATTAGTTCCTTTGCTCAAACAAGGAGGTAATAAACTAATAGCATTGGTAGGAAATACCGATTCTTTTTTAGCACAACAAGCCGATTATGTGTTGAACTGTTATGTCGAAAAAGAAGCATGTCCTAATAACCTTGCTCCTACTTCGAGTACCACTGCTCAACTTGCATTGGGTGATGCATTGGCAGTTTGCTTGCTCGATTGCCGTGATTTTAGCAGCAGCGATTTTGCTAAATTTCACCCAGGTGGAGCTTTGGGAAAAAAGCTGTATTTAAAGGTTTTAGATATTAGTTCTCAAAACGCTAAACCTCAAATTGAAAGCACTGCTTCGATTAAATCTGTAATTGTTGAAATATCATCGAACCGTCTTGGAGCGTGCGCAGTTATTGAGAATGGCGAATTAGTTGGAATAATAACAGACGGTGATTTGAGAAGAATGCTCGAAAAAACTGATTCGTTTCAACAACTCAAAGCTGCTGATATCATGAATACCAATCCTAAAAAAATTGATGAAAATGAATTGGCAATTACCGCGCTACAATTGTTGCAAAACAATAATATTTCTCAATTGCTAGTAACTTCTGGCAAGAAATATTCAGGTATAATTCACTTGCACGATTTGTTAAAAGAAGGAATTATATAAGGATTTCCTTTACATGTGCCATCGATGCAAACTCAACCAATTCATTGTGACCAAAAAACTTGGCATTGGCATCTTTTAATAAATGTTCAATACATTTTAAGGTATAGGTAAAGCTTCTATCATAATCATGTGCATTAAGCACACCATACACATTTTTTGAGTCGAGTATCTTTTTTAAATTTCTATCAAAATCAAGAACAAAGGGACTGTCGTGCGCGCCAATCAAATTTTGGATACAGAGCATTCGTTTTGAAGATTCCTTAGGACTTACAAAAAAAGCTTCTCCGGTCTTTATGTTATTTTCTTGCATTAATTTCATTGAAAAAGCGTTGTAAAAATAAGGGGCTTTGGAAAATGAATAATCAACTGTAAAGTTTGCCTGAAGCAATTGTTGCAGTAAAAAACGATTGGTAAACCACCATCCGGCAGCATAAATCCCATTGTGTTCAATTTTGTTTTGTTGAAACCAATTCAAATCTGCTTCTAATTGAGGTTGTAACAACTGTGGCTCAAAAGTATTGCTGTGAATGGCAAATGCGGCTTCCTTAAAACGATGTGTATTGGTCCAAAAATGACCATGATAGCCAATTGTAGCTACTTGCGACAACTTATTTACCCGTTCTAAAAACAATCCGGCAGAGCAATTTTCCTTTTCCATACCTGCTTGAACCAGCGGATTTACCCCCGTCATAATGGTACAAATAACTTTTGCACGAGTCAGCGAAGTATAGTTTTTACAAAAGGCGAGTAATTGATTAAATGTATCTTTATGATACAGCCATTCAGTATGAAAAATATATCCCAAATTTAAATCAAAAGCTTGAAGGCTTTTAGCAGAATAAACACTGTAAATGGATTTTTTAACTAGCGTTGTCAACATATTAAAAAACGTCCTTAATGCCGGTGAACAAATTAAAATTACTTTTCGGACTCGTGTTAACGTTCAAATCAAATATTATTAAAGGCTCTGTATGCGGCGCTGGTTTTGCATTTTTAAAAAGCTGAAAGTAAACATTGGTTGTTGCACCAATTATTTCAATATAACTTGCTCTTTCCTTTTGCACCAGTTGGGCTAACACTTGACTAAACAAATGTGGTTTGTTAAGTACAATACCACCGACACTAAAATAACTGAGCTTCATTCCTCGGTAAACCTTTTCGCGTTTTTTGCCCCAAATAGTATTGTTGTAGGCACTATAAATACGAATATTTGAATTCAATTCCTGTTCCTTCAATTCAATTATTTGCAATTCATTTGGAGTATAGCAATCCGCAATATCAATACCAACAGCTGGATCAATTGATTGAAGCAAAAAATGCTTGGTCAGTGAAAACGCCATAACTGGTGCTTGAACCTTCATCAAAGGAACTTCATAAAACCCTAATTTCTTAACGAAAATTGGATGTGAATTCTCATTCGGAAATCCAAAAATAAAAGCAGCGCCACGTGCTTTTAAAATACGTTTTGCCTCATTAATAATTGCTGCAAAAATTCCCTTACCTCGGTGTTCGCTATGTGTTGCACTCCAACAACTCTGATAGCCTTCAACTACTTGTTGTTGATGATTAAAATCGTGTTGAATAAAAGCATTAAACCCGGCAAGCTTTCCATCTTTATATGCTCCTATATAAAGCGATTTACCTTTGTTTGTATAGGTGTTGTGTTTCAACTTATCTTTAGCAAGTTCAAATCCATAAGTATGCGCTAGCAAATCTGCAACCTCTAAATTTGCTGCAGCATCTAATAATGATATAGATTTAAGCTCGTATTCCATCTTTTTTCTGAATGGTTGATAAACTTCCTTCAACCAATAAGTACTGCGCTAAAATATAAGTACTCATGATTGCAATACCGGCATAACTAAACGATTGATAAAATTTATTAAATGCTAATAAGGTGTCTGAAAGCATAAAAAAAAGCGCACCTGCTAAAATAGAATAATAACTGTTTCGTTCAACTGATTTATATCGCAGGGCTGAAAAAATTCCCATAGCAGTAATAACAAGTATGTAAGCCAAAACCGGAACCAACATTGATTTCAAATATGGCATCAAAATATAAAACACAGTTCCTGACATAAGTAAGAAAGGCATTGCAGCTAATAATAATTCCGGTAAGGAAAATTGACTCTTCCTGAACGATTCTATAAAAGCCAAACAGTAACATACATGTGCCAACAAAAAAGCTACTAATCCAAAAATAAAATACAATTCGCTTTGCGAAGTAAACATAAGGAGTATGTCGCCCATCAATGAAAATAACAATCCTACTTGCATAAAGCGTGAAATTTTTGATCGGTTTGCTCGCGTTGAAAGGTAAAAATAATAAGAAAGTGACAGTAACAAAAAGGGTTTCAAAGCATACCTGAAGGTGCTTAAATTGTTCACTTCAACAAGGCAATAACCTATTGCTAGCAGCAGAAAAAAGAAACGAAAATTCTTTTGGACTAACTTTTCCATGCTTTTATTTTCTGGTTAATAGTATAAACGATAAGGTAGATGAAACAGCCGCAATAAGCGTTGAAAATAGAATTGTAGAAAATACACTTTGATTGTAAAAAGCGAACACAGCAACTACCATAAAAAGCAAACGCAAGTATTCGGCAGCTTTCATCCATTTTTTGTTTTCAAGTATAGCCCCACAAACTAACAAGGTTAGAAGCACAAATACTGCAGTTACTAGTAACTGAATAACATTCATTTTATGCTGTAAAAAAAGCAATAAAGTCGCAGCAATTAATGCACATAAAAATAAATAAAGTACATAATAATTCCATTGTTTTTGTTGTGGATGATTGTCATATTTATTTACCGTTCGCCTTTTATTGTCATGGATGGTGCTTTTCACCATTGGCTCAATTTGCAATTCAGCAGGGCTTTTCAAAAATACTTTCAAGCTTTCAAAAACAGATTGTTTGCTTTTTGCAACTTGAAACAATTCACTCCAATAATGCCAGTTTGCCCAAAATGGATTCCAGCTTTCAAGCGGTTTGGTAATTCCATAGTCCGGTTCTTCCTCCTCTTCCTGAAAAGTACCAAACATACGGTCCCAAATAATCAAGGTACCGGCGTGATTTTTATCCAGGTATTTTTCATTCGATCCATGATGCACACGATGATGCGACGGAGTATTCATAAACCATTCAAGAAAACCCATTCGGTTAATAGCTCGAGTATGAATCCAAAACTGATAAAGGGTATTAAATGAGCTGATGGTTAAAAACATGATGGGGTCAAATCCGGCAATAGCAAGTGGTAAATAAAATACCCAAGAAAATGCACTTTGAAACCAACTTTGGCGCAAAGCAACCGATAAATTATACTCTTCGCTTTGATGATGTACAATGTGTGCAGCCCACATTGCATTTACTTCATGGCTTAACCGATGAAACCAATAGTAAAAAAAATCAACTGCAATAAATAATATGCACCAATTTAAAAAGGTAGCAGGAATG
>Ga0075163_10009785_pt1 | contig 12565 bp, 10 predicted proteins | sample JI1023141ADNA_FD_71478 | JGI IMG/M metagenome (GOLD analysis project Ga0075163, IMG submission 71478) | Wastewater effluent complex algal communities from Wisconsin, to seasonally profile nutrient transformation and Carbon sequestration -... | ecosystem: Engineered > WWTP > Effluent > Algae...
TGGACATCGTCGCCATGAACGAGGAAGAGGGCGAGGCGCTCACCGGCGAGGCCAACCCGCTCTTGGCTTGCGACCGCGCGCTCGAGCTGGCCGATATGGTCCTGTGCACCGCCGGCCCTACCGGGCTCTATCTCGCGGGGTACACCGACGACGCCGTCAAGCGCGAGACCCGCTACGCCCTCTTGCCGGGCGCCATCCCCGAGTTCAACCGCTACGAGTTCAGTCGCCCGATGCGGCGTGCGCAGTGCGAGAACCCCGTGAAGGTCTTCGCGCACATCGCGCCGTACCACGGGGGACCGGAGCGCATCTTGAGCACCAACGGCGCCGGCGACGCCGCGCTCTCGGCGCTGCTCCACGACATGTCGGCCAATTGCTATCACCGCGCCACGGTGCCCGGCTCGGCCAAGCATGCCCGGAGCTTCCTCACCTACTCCTCCATGAGCCAGGTGTGTCGCTACGCCAACCGGGTGAGCTACGAGGTGCTGGTGCAGTCGTCGCCGCGCCTCACCCGCGCGCTCCCGGAGCGCGAAGAGGGCCTCAACGAAGAGGCGTACTGGGCTCGCTGAAGAGCGCCTGCCAGCGCGGCAAGAGCGAAGGAAGCGGGCCCGCCGCCGCGCGCTCGATGTATCGCCCCCAAGCCTCTCGCGCGAGCTGGGGGTTCGATTCCCATCGCGTCAGCAGCGCGTCGAAGGCGGCTTCGGCGGCCGCTGCATCGCCCGCTTCCAGCAGGCAGTACCCGTGGGCCTCGAGAACGACTTCGTAGCGCCAGGCCCGCTCCTCGACGAAGAAGGCCGGGTCCAGCCCGTCGTAGCTCGCGGCGGCCTCGGTCCACTGCTCCAGATCTTGGAGACAATGTGCGCGGAAGAGTCGAGACCAGCCGTGGAGGGGGTCCAGCGCGAGTGCGCGTTCGAACCAGGTAAGCGCGTCGGCAACGGCGCCGTCGGGGTCGTCGTACAAGATCTTCCCGATCCGGTGGGCGCTGTACGGATCGTCCGGAAGGAGCTCTTGAGCCACCGCCGCGGCACCATGGGCAACGGCCAGTATCCGGCGCCCCGCCTGTGCGTCGGACCATGCGCCCTCGAGGTTCATGCAGGCCGCCGCGAACGCCTGCGCGGTGATGCCCCGCGAGTCGTGCACGTCGGCATTGCGCGGTTCGATGCGGAGGGCTGCGCGGTAGACCCGATCGACGGCGAGCCAGCTCCGCAAGACCTGCTCGCCCGTCCCGAGCTCCGACTCGAGGTGGATCGTCAGCCGCAGTAGGACCTCCACCGGCGCGAGTCGCGTGACTTCGCCAGCGGTCGCGAGAAATGCACGCAGGTCGATGCGCTCGACCTGCGCCGCATCGGGAGCGGACACTTGCGCGGCGAGCCAGGCGTCGAAGGCCGCGCGAAGATCTTGGGGAGCGGGATCGCCGCGGCGCTCGGCGCGACGTCGATCCAGCTTGCCGCGCTGCCGAGCGCGGTCGAGTTGCTTCGTGGCTCCGGTGAGAACGCGGGTGCGTGGCATGAGTCCCCCTTGGTCGGCGCCGCCCCGCTCACGGGCGATGAGGCGATGCCGCCAGTATACGTGCGCTTCGGGACGACGGGGGGACCGAAGTCGAATGACATGCGGCCCTGGTTCGCGCCAGGAATAGACCGGGTGCCGTAACCGTCGTGGCTGGCATGAGCGTACGTGGTTGCGGTCTTCTTCCTCTCTCGTGTCGCGTCGTCCCCGTGCTCGCCATGGTTCCGCTCGCCACTGGATGCGGGACGTATCAATGGGCCCGCGAGGTGCGGCGCATCCCCGGTGGTGGCGAGGTCGCGCTGCAGGACGAGACCAGCCCCGCGTCGCAGTCGGTGGCGCGCAGGCTCATGACCGCGCGGTGCCCGAACGGGTACACCATCGTCGAGGAGGGCGACGTGGTGATCTCGATCCATCGGAACGCGGAGTGGCATGTTCGCTATCTGTGCAACGACTCCGCAGCGCTGCGCTCGCTGGCGGCGCCGTAGTGGCCCGGCGCCGCCGAGCGGATCGGCGGCGGACCAGGGGTGCGTCACCGGTGCCGCGTCGCTGGGCGTTCACGTGAGATCGTGAACGCGGCTTGGCGTTCGCCCAGGAAACGCGGGGAATCGCCGCACTTCGCGCGCGGCGTCGGAGTTGCTCCTCGCTCTCGCCATGAAGATCTCCACTCGTCTCGTTGCGTGCGCGCTTCCGGTCGCGCTCTGGTTGGTCGCTTGCTCCGCGGACTCCAGCTCAGCCAGCAGCGGCGGACTCGGCTGCGTCGAGCCGGGCACCTTTCAAGAGACCTATACGCTTCGTCCCGGTAGCAACGCGCTTTGCGATGCGATCCAGGGAAAGAGCGCCAAGGAATCGGCGACCAATGCCGTGGCGCAACCCGAGTGCAAGTCCGGTTGCTCCTGCTCCGGTTCGCTCACTGGCGCCACCTGCGGCGGGACGTGGAAGGAGGTTTGCCCCAAGGACAAAGGCGAGCTTGTCTACTCGCTCGAGATCCAGCGCGCATCGTCGACCCACTTCACGGGCACGGTGTCGGTGAGCAGCACGGGCGGTCCCATCGACATCTCGTGCAGCTACGACTGGACCTACGACCGCGTGGGTCCCTGAAGCCAAGGGACGGCCGTCGAGCGACCGCCGCGTTCGTCAGGGCTCGACCGGCACGAGGTACGGGGCGAAGGGTGGCGGGCCACCGCGACTCACCGAAGCTTCATGAGCTCGCCGGCCGTGCACGCAGGACTCTGCGGCTGCGCATCGAACTGCCATGGGGCCGTTGATGTCGAGCCAAGAACCTGGTGCGCAACTGGCTACTCGTCGCAATGCGCCTTCCCGCGGTCCTCATGGTGCTCGACGCAGACCGAGCAGGTATCCTGACTGCGAATCTTGCCGCCGGCGCACTGGTACGAGGTTGCCTTGCGGTTGGTCGTGTCGGGCGCGCAGTAGAAGCCGTCGGTCTTGCCCTCGCACGAGATCGCGCCGTCGCAGCTCACGTCGTAGCGCTTCTTCGCGTCCTCCAGGCTCATCACTTTCACTGCGGTCCAGGCGCAGGCGACCGGCTGGAAGGGGATCTTCAGCGCTTTCGCCTCTTCGATCTGGCATTGCGCAAGGCTCTTGAAGGTGACGCCCGCGCGGTAGCACTTCTTCACGGTGGCGAAGTAGAGGTCCTCGCTTTGTTTGGTGGAAATGGGATCGGTAATGGCCACTTTGGGCGACGCGTGCTCGCCGCCATACGAGTACAGATAAAAGGCGTGCCCTACGATGGCGCCGGGAATATGCGGATCGGCGGACTTTGCCGCGGCGTCGTCCACATCCGTGGGGCAGGGGCCGTTGAAGGCCTTGTCGCAGAGCGTCGGATCCTTCAGGTTGCGCACCCCGCCGGTGAGCGCCGCCTCGCCGATGGTGGAGGGATCGCCGCCTCCGTTGGCCGCCTCGAACAGTGATCCGAATACGTCCGCCAGTCCCTCTTCGATGGCCTTCGACTCCGCGTCGGTTTGCGGCTTCTTGCCGAGAACGCCCATCTGGATCAGGTGGGCGAATTCGTGGCCGACGACGTCGGGCGCCGTGGCCAGGGTCTTGTAGGACTTTGCCGGCACGCCGTCGGTGAAGAGCATGATGGCGCGGCCATCACCGAGATATCCGCCCAATGCGTTGTACTCGGCGCCGGGCCCGTGCACGATGACGTCGAAGGCGCCGCCCGCGTCGTCGTAGGAGCGCTGCTGAAAGCGGGTCGACCAGTACTTCATCGCCGCGATGGCGTAGCCGTAGGCGTCGACCGCCTGGCCCTTGCGCTCGGGCGCCGCCGTGGAAAGCCACTCGCTCGGGCTGGTGCTCGACACCACCGGCGCGGTGTCGAGCTTTCCGCCGCTCAGGTCGAGGGTGCGCAGCTTGCTCGGGTACGTGCCATCCGTTGACTGGAGCTCGTAGGTCGAGCCCTTCTGGGTCACCGCGAAGGAATGCTCGTGTCCGGAGGCGCCGGTGCCGGAGCCGTCCACTGCGGCGAGCGACGCCTCGACCCGAAGAACCTCTAGGGTGGCGGCGTCCACGAAGTAGGTCTTGGCGGAAACGCCGCTGCCCACCGACACGCGAAAGACCAGTCGCGCGTCCTTGGCGGCGCGCGCCGGGTGCGGCAAGAAGACCAGCTGCGCCGGCGTGGTGGGCGCCGGCTGGCCTGCAGCGGTCGCCGCGGCAGTACGGGCCTCCGCTTCGGTGTGCGCCGGGGTCGTTGCGCCGGCGGCGCGATACCCATGACCTTCGATGAACGTCACGCTGCCGCTCGGGCCCAGGTGCACCGCGAGTGAGCTTCCCTGCACCTCGGTATCTGCAATGCGCTGGAGCATGCTCACCAGCTTGCTCCCAGCGGCGTCCTGCTCGTCGCGGGTAACCACCAGCTCGCCCGGCTTCACGCCGAACACCTGCGGATACTTGCCGACGAAGGCCAGGGACTCGGCGCCCGACATCCCCACCGTCACGGGCTTCAGCGGCTTCGCGAAGAGGGCGAGGCCGGTGGCCTCATCGACATCCACTGCCCAGGGGACTCCGGTTGCCTCCTGCAGTGCCTGCTCGAGCGCGTTCGGCTGAGCGGTGGGAACGGGTGCCGATTCGCCTACCGGCACGAAGGGCGCGGGATCGTCGACACCCCCGCACGCGCCCAGGATGACCGACCCGATCAAAACGCCCACGCTGCAAGCTCGTCGCATACGAGCCGTTCGAGCACGAAGCGTTCCAGCGACCGCGCGCAGGAGGCCGCCGTGCGTCAGCCGAATCATTCGTGGTTTGTGGTGCGATCGCAGCGATCGCGGGGCGGAGCCGCGAGCAAGTCATGGTCCGACGCTTCTCCCCTGGCGCCCCGATGGCCTCCGCGAAGCGGTCATATACTGGGAAATCGAAGGGGAACAGCTTGGCATCCCACATGCACTCCTTCGGAGCATGCGCACCCGAGCTCTCTACGCCGTCGCCCTCACCTCGCTCCTCTCCTCGGCCGTGGGCTGCGCTTCACCGGAGGAGGAGATGGACGAGGCCGACATCGCCGGTCAGAGCTCGTACCTGGGCCGCGCGGTGGAGAAGCGGCTCACGGAAACGTTTCCCGACGAGCGCGGGAAGACCTGGGCAGCGAGCGCCGACAACACGTTCGCGGCGGACTGGATTCAACAAGTGCCGGTGGCCGCCACCTGGGGCCAGACCGCCCTCGAGTCGCCGCCGGAGTGCACCCAAGGCGCGCCCGCCTGCGAGCCCGACTTCAAGCTCCGCGTGTGCGAGAGCGACGCGCAGTGCGGTGCCGGGGGACGATGCAAGGCGCTCGCATCCACGGTGGCGCACGAGGGGCAAGCGCCGAAGAAGATGTGCATCGGTCACTCCGACGAGACGCTCGATGGCATCTACGACACCATTCTTCGCGGCAAGCGCAACGTGGATATCACGTCGCTCACGCCGCCCGACGGTCGCTACGAAGCGGCGGTGCGCAACGCCGTTACCCGTCTCTCGGAGCGCGCCGAGCCGCCGACCGTGCGCATGCTGTTCGGTGATTTCCCCGGCGAGTTCTTCTCGGCCAAGAAGACCGAGCAGGCGCTCACCCGCGACGTGCCCGCGAAGTCTCCGCTGCGCCTGGTGGTCGGCGGCTACCGCGCCCAGTTCTCTTCGTGGAACCACTCGAAGATCATCGCGGTCGACGGCAAGATGGCGCTCTCCGGTGGGACCAACATGTGGACCGACCACTATCTCCAGGGCAATCCGGTGCGCGACATCTCCCTGCGACTCTCGGGAACGGCAGCCTGGGATGCCCACGTGTACATCAACCAGCTCTGGGACCACGTGTGCAAGGACGGCGAGATCGCATCGCTGCGCGCGGGCGAGGGATGCCTTCCCAACTTCCCCACGCGCGAAGCCTCGACCACCCCGGCTGCGGCCGGTGGCGCGAAGGTCTTCGCGGTGGGGCGCCTGGGGAAAATTGGCACCAACGCCTCGACCCAGGCGCTCCTCGCGCTCATCGACGCGTCGAAGAAGTCGCTGCGAATCGCCCAGCAAGACCTCGGGCCCATCAAGCGCATTGGCATCTCCTTCGGCGAGTGGCCGGAGCCGGTGATGGCTGCGCTGCTCCGGGCCGCCGCGCGCGGCGTCGACATCCAGTTCGTGCTCTCGAACTACGGCTCGGTCGGCGGCACACCCAACATGTTCAACGCGCTGGCCGCCACCTACTCCAACGGCTGGACCCTCCGAGAGGTGCACGAGACGCTGGTGCGCTACGGAGCCGCGCACCCGGAGCTGCTCGACGGCGCCGTGCCGCAGAAGGTGGTCTGCGACAAGATGCACATCATGGAGCTCCGCTCGAGCGACCAGGACGTCTGGCCCAACGGCAAGGCGCTGGCGCTCCACTCGAAGATCGTCATTGCCGACGAGCGCGGGTTCTACCTCGGCTCGGAGAACCTCTATCACGCGGACCTCGCCGAGTTCGGCTACGTCATCGACGACGCCCGCGCCACCAAGGACTTCGCGAGGGCCTACTTCGATAGGCTCGTGCGCTACTCGTCGCGAGCCCCGGCCGATCTTCCCCAGTGCAAGTGAGCGACGCCAGGTTGCGCCAAAGCCAGCGCCGACGGGGAGCGTGACGCGCGCTCCGCAGCCGTTGGTGATGGCTCGATAGCACCCGTCCCGCGAAGAGCTAGTACCCCCGAACCCCCAACCACAGGCCCACCATGCGCGACCCCATCCAGAAGCTTCTCGACCTCGGCCGCTACCTCGGTCTCTTCGTCTCCCTCACAGCGGCGCCCCTCGTGGGTTGCGGCGGCGCGCCCGAGGACGTCGAAGAGGACGCGCAGGATCTCACCCGGCAGCAATGCTCCGCGCTCCGCCTGCCCAACGGCTCGGTCGCGGCTTCGGCGCTCGGCCGCCCCTTCGACGGCAGCGAGGACTTCGCGCTCGACGGCCGTGGCAACATGATTGGCAAACGGGGCAACGATATCGTCGCAGCGAACGCCTCGGCCCAAGTGGCTTCCGGCACCGTCGCTTCGCTGCCGGGCGCGACCTTCGGGCTGCGCTTTCATCCGAACGGCTCCTTGGTTGGCGCCATGGTGAACGAGGGAAAGATCGTGTCCGTGGCTCCGAATCGCTCGGTCGCCGTCCTGCGCTCGGGGCTCAACGGGCCCAACGGCGTGTACGTGGACCGCTCCGGGAACGTCTGGTTCACCGAGGGCGGAGCGGGTCGGGTGTCGCGGCTGGCGCCCAACGGTGATCTCCGGGTCTTCGCATCCGGGGGCAACGCTCAAGGGGCCAACGGCATCGTCGTCGACGAGGTTTCCAAGCGCCTCTACTACACGGAGTACGACAAGGGCCGGATCATGCGGGTCGATCTCACCGCGCCCAATCCGGTTCCGGTCGAAGTGTGGATCATCCGCGGCGCCAAGCTCGACGGGCTCGCGCTCGACGGTTGCGGCAACCTCTACGTCATCGACTTGCCCAATCAGAAGCTCTTCCGCCTGCGCACCAACGCCAATGGGCAGGGCTTGGACCTGAAGGAGCTCGCGCGGTTCCCCACCCAGGTCTCGAACATCCAGTTCGGCTCGGGGCCCGGCTTCGATCCCAAGTCCGTCTACGTCGTGGGCTACGGCGGCTCGGTCTTCGCGGTACCGGTGGGCATCTCCGGCGCCCGCGTGCCAACGCCCCCGGCTCCCTGAGCCGCCCGATCTGGCGCAGGATGGGGACTGGTCAGACGTATCGGTTCGGTGCACCTCAGCCGTTGCGGACCACCCGCGCGCATTTTTTCCGCGGAGAGTGATGATGCTACACTCACGCCATGGCTGACGCGCGCACCGTCGATCGCTACGCCCTCCATCGGGAGCTGGCGTCCGGTGGCATGGGTGCGGTGCGCCTGGGACGGCTGCATGGCGAGGCGGGCTTCGGGCGCGTCGTCGCCATCAAGTCCCTCCATGCCCACCTGGCGAAGGACCCGGACGTGGTGGCCATGTTCCTGGCCGAGGCCAAGCTGGTCTCGCGGATCCGGCACCCGAACGTGGTCCCCACCCTCGACGTGGTGGCAGGGGAGGGCGAGCTCTTGCTCGTCATGGAGTACGTCCACGGAGAGTCGCTGGCGGCCCTGGTTCGACGGGCCGCCGCCCTCTCTGCGCCACCTCCGCCGCCGGTGGTCTCGGCCATCGTCACAGATGCGCTGGAAGGCCTCTACGCTGCCCATCAGGCCACGAACTCCCGGGGCGTCCCCCTCAAGATCGTCCATCGCGACATCTCTCCGCAGAACCTCATGGTGGGCGTCGATGGCCTCACGCGGGTTCTCGACTTCGGCGTGGCGCGTGCCGTGGAGCGAACCCGTTCGACCGGCGATGCGTCGCTCAAGGGGAAGGTCGCGTACATCTCCCCCGAGCGCCTGGCCACCGCCCCTTTCGATCATCGCGCCGATCTGTGGTCGATGGGCGTGGTGCTGTGGGAGCTCGTCACCCGGGAGAAGCTGTTCCCGGTCGCCGAGTCGCCGGCCGCCACCATGGTGAGCATCCTCCGCGACGAGCTGCGCATGCCCGGCGAGATGGGGCACGACTCGACCTTCGACGAGGTGATCCGTCGGGCGCTCCAGCGCGATCCCAAGAAGCGCTTCGAGTCCGCGCGCCAGATGAGCCAAGCGCTGGAGAAGCTGGTGGCGCCGGCGCCGGCGCGCGACGTGGGCCGCTGGGTACGCAAGGTCGCGCAGGAATCGCTGGCGGAGCGCCAGCGCTGGGTGGAGGAAGTAGAGAACGGCGGCGACCTCGCGCCGCAGTTCGTCACCGGAACCCGCGTGACGCCTTCGGTGACGCCGCCGCCGGTCGCAGCGCCTCCGAGCTCGCCGAGCGCCGAGCCGTCGGTGGCATTTGCGCCCCCAGCCGAAGGGACGACGGGCGCGCGGGGGTCGGGTCGTCGCGTGTGGCCCGCCGTCCTCCTCCTGGCGGCAACGGTCGCAGCCTCCTTCGGAGTCACCTACTTCGTGCGATATCGGCAGGGCACGCCCACCGTGGGCCTGCCGGCTGCGAGCGCCGGCACCTCGTTCGTTCACGCGTCTGCGCTCCCACCCGCGGTCTCGACGCCGGCCGCCGATCCGCCTCCGGCCACCACCGGTCTCGCGTCGCCGTCGACGGCCGCGCCGCCGACCTCGAGTGGCGTGCGCACCACCGGTCGTGGGTGGCCCGTTCGTTCCGGACCGTCTCCCAGCGCGTCCGCGCGGTCCACCGCATCGGCGGCTCCGGCGCCCGCCGATACGTTGCAGCATGATCGACGACAGTAGTGAGGATCATGGGCGCCTTTGACCGGCTGCGCATCCTGGCGTGTCTGTTGATCCTCCTGGCCCCGGCTGCCAGCGCCGCGGCGACCCCGGAGTCGGCGGCGGCGGAGAAGCTGTTCATGGAAGCGCGCGCCCTCCTGGCGAAGGGAGACTACGCTGCGGCGTGCCCGATGCTCGCCGAGAGCCATCGGCTGGAGCCGGGCGTCGGCACCTTGCTCAACCTGGCCGAGTGCTACGAAGCCGCCGGCAAGACCGCCAGCGCCTGGGTCACGTACCGCGAGATGGAGACCCTCGCGATGCGGCAAAACCAAGCCGCCCGCGCCGAGCACGCGGCATCCCGGGCGCGCGCGCTCGAGCCTTCGCTAGCCTATGTCACGTTGGTGGTTCCCACCTCGGCGCGCGTCGACGGGCTCGTGGTGCAGCGCGACGGCGGCGCGTTCGGTGCGGCCAGCTGGGACCGCGAGCTCCCGGTGGACCCGGGACCGCACGAGTTCGTGGTGGTGGCGCCCAATCGCCGCCGTTGGAGTGCGTCGCTCAAGGTCGAGCCGCGCACGCGCGCGCGCGTGGTGGTTCCGCTGCTGCGGCCCGTGGCCATGGCGGGGACACCGAGCAGCGGCCAACCCAGCGGTGCCGGCGGCGGATCCGCCCTGCGTGCAGTCGGCATCACCGCGCTCGTCGTCGGGGGCGCGAGCCTCGCCACCGGACTCACCTTCGGGGGCATTGCCTGGCGCAAGAACGAGACGGCGACCCGAGACCATTGCGGCGCGGCCGACTGCGATGGGCGCGGGCTCGACTTGATCGGTCAGTCGCGCACCTTCGCGACGGTGGCCACGGTGACGGTCATCGCCGGTGCGGCGACCATGGCGATGGGAGCTCTCCTCTGGATCCTCGCGCCGCGCACCTCCACAGCGCTGCGCGGCGGGCGTACGCTGGAGCTCACATTTTGAAGTCTCGTGTCTTCGTCGTCGTCGTCGCCCTGGCGTTGGTCGCAGCCGCCTGCGATCTCGTGCTGGGCATTCGTGACTACCCGCTTCGCGACGCGGGCGCCGTAGCCGTGGGCGACGCCGGGGCCGACGGACAAGGCGGGTGCCTCGACCCGAGCCTGGGCTGCGGCGCGTGCCCTCACGACTTCTGTGACGATTTCGATCAAGCCGGGCAAGTACCCAATTCCAAGTGGCCCGGAACGTTCGGGCTCGCCTCGCCGTTCCTTCGTGGGGACGCCGGCGTCGAGCTCGGCGAGGGACGTTCGCCACCCTCCGCGTTGCGCGTGCATGCCACGAGCCCCACCTCCACTCCCTCTCATGCGTTCTTGGTTCGTCGCCTCGACGGACCCGACGGGGGCGTGGCGCTCCGCTTCTCCTTCGATGCGCGCCTCGACCGGCTCGAGCTCCTCGATACGGTGGGACCGGTGAAGGACGCCGGAGCGGTGAGCATCGCCGCGATCCTCTCTCCGGTGGCGGGCGCTCCCTCCGGCGCTGCCATCGTGCTCAGCACCGATGGTCTCTACCTTGCGGTGAGCGACAACGTGCTCGACTCGCCGGACGCTTCGATTCTCCCCTTTTACCAGGGTAGCCTGGCGCCGCTCGCGGGCAACTGGGTACGCATCGAGATGTTCGCGGGGCCCGCCGCCGAGGCCGCGCGCCTGGGGTTCGCACGGTGCGCGAGCCTGCAAGGCGGTGTGGCGGCCGCGAGACTGACGGCCCTCGGGCTCAGCAGTTGTGCGCCGTTGCCGGCCGCGCTGGCAGACCTCGCCTGGATTCGGTCGCCGGTGATCCTCACCGGAGCCTTCCTGTTCGGGCAGGGGCGCGTGGAGGTTCGTGTCGACAACGTGACCGCGGATTTCGTGCAATGATGCTGTCTAGGTAGGTTGCCCACCATGGACGACAAGACGACCCTCAAGACCCGCGAAGGCAAGGCGCCGGAAGGCGACACGACGTTCAGCGTCAAGGTGCTCACGGGCCCCGACGCCGGGCAGGAGGTTCGCCTCGACGGAACCAAGGTGCGGGCGTTGCTCGGCACCTCGGAGACTTCCGACCTGCGCCTCACGGATCGTCTGGTGTCGCGGCGTCACCTTGCATTCGACGTCGGCGAGTCGCTCCTTCGCGTGACCGATCTCGGATCGTCCAACGGAACCACCGTGAACGGTGTGCGCATCGTCGACGCCCTTCTGGCCGGCGGCGAGATCGTCTCCGTGGGCGAGACGACGCTGATGGTGAGCGCGGCGCGCGACGCTTCGGTTCCGCGGCTCACGTCGGCCACCAACCTCGGGCGGGTGGTGGGCGGCAGCGTGGTGATGCGACGCCTCTACCCCACGTGCGCGCGGCTCGCGGCCTCGAACCTGCCGGTGGTCATCGAAGGCGAGACGGGCACCGGCAAGGAGCTGTTGGCAGAGACCCTTCACGAGCTCGGCCCCCGCGCCAACGGGCCCTTCGTGGTCTTCGACTGCGCCGCGGTGGCGCCTGATCGCGCCGACGCACTGCTGTTCGGTGAGGAGTCGCGCGCCGGCGAGGTGCACCCCGGTGTGCTCGAGCAAGCTCACGGCGGAACGCTCTTTCTCGACGAGGTGGCGGAGCTCGACGAGGCCACCCAGGCCAAGCTCCTGCGCGCCATCGAGCGCGGTGAGTACGTCCGCGTGGGGTCGAGCACCTGGCGCAAGGTCGACGTGCGATTCATCGCCGCCAGCCGCCGCGATCTCGATCGCGAGGTGGAGCTGGGGCAGTTCCGCAAGGACGTCTACTTTCGGCTCTCGGTGGGGCGCATCGAGCTCCCGCCGCTTCGCCAGCGCACCGGCGACGTGGCGCTGCTCGCCGGATACTTCTGGCAGCGCATGAGCATGGGCGATGATCCGCTGCCCGCTTCGTTCCTGACGCCGCTCGAGTCGTTCGCGTGGCCGGGCAACGTGCGCGAGCTCATCAACACGATGGCGCGGCGCATCGCGCTGGGCGAAGCGGCAGAGGCCGACTCCGTCGAAGGCCTGCGCGGGAGTCGCTCGGCGCCCCCGGGGGAGCTGGTGGAGCGGGTGCTCGAGCTGGGCATCAGCCTCACCGAGGCACGCGCCTTGGTGGTCGAGGATCTGGAGCGCCGCTACGTGGAGCGCATGCTCGCCAAGCACGATGGGAACGTCACCCGAGCCGCTGCCGCATCGGGGCTCGCTCGACGGTACTTCCAGGTCCTTCGCGCCCGCCAGCGCGAGGAGTAGGCCGCCCGAGGGGGCCCTCGCTTCGCTCCTAAGAAACCGGCCAGTGTCCGGCTCCCCTCTCGCGAAGGCGGAGGGAACGGAGCTGGCCCTTCGTTGCAACGAAGTGACAGAGGGGGTCCCTC
>Ga0075163_10009786_pt1 | contig 12563 bp, 6 predicted proteins | sample JI1023141ADNA_FD_71478 | JGI IMG/M metagenome (GOLD analysis project Ga0075163, IMG submission 71478) | Wastewater effluent complex algal communities from Wisconsin, to seasonally profile nutrient transformation and Carbon sequestration -... | ecosystem: Engineered > WWTP > Effluent > Algae...
TCGGCACTTCGGGGGTTGGGATCGCGAGTGACGCCCGCAGGAGCGTCAGTCGGCGGCGTCCACGGCCGGTAGAAGTGCCGCGAGTTCAGGTGTCCCATATGTGAGGAAGACCAGCGAGGCGTCGTCGCTCTCGTCCCATGTGGCGCGGTCAAACGTGACCGGCAGTGCCTCGACGGGAGACGGATCGAAGTACTCCTCAATGTCGCGTACGCCATCGAGTTCGCTGAAGGACAGCTTGGACAGACTCTCGGCTGGCGGCTTGAGTCGGTAGACCTTTGGGTGCTGGTCGTCCACTTCGAACGCAGCGCGGCTGAGCCCATTCGTCGTGAGCCGACGCTCCAGTTCCTCTGGTGTTGTGGCGCCGACGAGCTGGGGCGGTTCCTTGACGTGGCTCTCACCGGCGGGTTCACCCAGATCGTCGTTGCCCACCGGTTCGTTCTTGATGTCCTCGACTTGCTGTCGGATTTCGCCGACCTCAGACTTGATGTCGGTGGGCGTTGTGTGCCCGGTCAGGGCGAGACGCTCGATGGCCTTCTCGATGTTTGCCAGCACAGGGGCGGCATCGCCGACGATGTCAGTGAAGTCTCCGTAATCCTCTGCGATGCCCTTGTAGACCTGTTCCTCGACGGTATCGGCGTAGAAGTAGTTGCTGATGCGAATGTCCTTGTAGGACGCCCCGATGCGATCAACGCGGCCGATCCGCTGCTCCACCCGCATCAGATTCCATGGCATGTCGTAGTTGATGAGCCGTCCCGAAGTTTGCAGGTTAAGACCCTCACTCATGGAGTCGGTGCCGATGAGAACTTCAAGCTCGCCACTACGGAACTTGGTCTTGATCTCCGACTTTGTGACCTCGGCCCATGATCCGGATTCGGCGTCGTAGACCTCACCGCCCCGGCCCGAGTAGCAGCCGAGGCGGCGGTACCCCGCCGTGAGCAACCGCTCACGGACGTAGTCCATCGTGTCGGCGTACTGGGTGAAGACAACCACAGACGAGTACGTGTTCAGCGCCTCAGTCACGTCAGCAACGAGCTGGCTGGCCTTGCTGTCTTCGCCGGAGATGCTGTCGAGGTCTTGGAGGAACGACTTGAGTTCGGCGATCTCGTCGCGGAGTCGGTCGGCCCTGGTGTCGAATGCCTCTGGCTCGAACAGTGATCCTTCGACATCCACGTTGTCGTCATCGGTGAGCAGTTCAGTCAGGTTCTTGCCGTCTTCCAAGACACTCAGTCGGCGACGAAGAGACCGCTTGATCGCCTCAAACGATGAGGTCAGGCGACGGCGATAGACGGTCATGATGAATCCGAGTGCCTGATTGCCCGCCTCCGCCATGTACGCGTTGTAGTGGCGGCGGATGTACTCCTCAATGCGCTCGTATAGTCGGCGCTCGTTTGGCTCCAGCGGGATGAACTCGTCCTTGACGTGGCGATATGGGATGACCACGTCGTCAGGGATGATCCCGGCTGCCTGGTACGCGCGCATCGTCTTTCTGGTATTGCGGAACACGCGATCCCGCATCGGAGTGTGCCGGCGGAGCCACTTGTCCATCCACTCGGAGGTCTCGTTGGGGAACTTGGCTTTCAGGTCCGCGCTCGGCGGGTTTCCGGCCAGGGCCGTAACCACATAACCACCAGTCCAGCCAAGCGCGTCGTCGATCTGCCGTTCGAGGTCAGCGTCCCGCTCGGCCTGCGGGTCGGAGAAGTAGTCCTCCAACATCGCGCATAGCAGGTCCCAATGACGGTGCATCGGATCGATTGCCAGAAGCTTGAAGTACCGGATGAAGTCTTCGGCGCTGACAGCCCATCGGCCCTTGAGTCCGAGAAGGGAGATCAGGTCCCAGGCTTCGTGCGGGTTCATCTGCATCGGTGTAGCGGTGGCGAGGTACAGCGCACGCCACATCTCTTTGCCTCGCATCTCTTGGAGCAGCGCCAGCAGTGAGTTCGCGGTGTCGGTCGGCTTGGAGCCGCGTCGACGGGCGTGGTGTGCTTCGTCTACGAGGACGACATCCCAGGGCCCGGCGTCGAGTATCTGCCGCCGGCGGTCGCGGCGGCGAGCGAGGTGCGATGACGCGAGCACGATGGGGAACGCCGACCATGGATTGGCACTTGGATCGACCGGGAGCGGCTCGTCATAGCGATCCACGAAGGAGCCCTTGTCGAATCGCGCGACATCGAGGTTCATCTTCTCGTGGAGTTCCTCTTGCCACTGCTTCATCACAGATGCGGGGACAAGTAGCAGTGCCTTCTTCGCCCGGCCTGATGTGAAGAGCTCGCGAAGGACCATGCCCGCTTCCACGGTCTTGCCGAGTCCAACCTCGTCGGCGAACAGGTAGCCGCGCGGGTAGGTGTTTACGACACGGCTGATGAGTTCTGCTTGGTGTGGGAGGGGCTGCGCCCATGCTGATCCGACACCGGTCCAGGGCGATTCGGTCGGTGCGTCCCGCAAGGCGACGAGCTCGTCCCATGCTTCTTCGACGTCGAACCCTTCGGTGTCGTCTTCCGACGAGGTCGGCACCTCCAAAGGTGGCAAGACAACGCCGGATGGTAGCGGTGGGTTCTCGGGCGCGTGTTCGATGAGGTGCTGCCGCACTGCCGACGGCAGGTCGATGACTGCCCATCCTGCGTCGGCGTTGTCGGTCCAATGTTTCTCGAAGTCGAGCACCTTGTGTACACCCAGGTAGTCCCAGATCGGGACATTCCAGGATGGGTAGGCGTCGAACGTCTCGTGGTTCCTCGCCCAGGCTGTCACCGATGAGTTGTTCGATCCGTTGAAGGCGACTCGATTACCGTAGCCATCCGCGAAGATGCCGTATTTGGTGTGGAAGTAGCGACCCGACTCTCGATGCGTAAGCAAGTCGCCGTTCTTTCCCCGTGGGACACCGACACGAATCTCAAGGCGGTCCGTGGCAACCATCCACGCAAGCACGCTCAGATGCTCGTTCTGAACGATCCGCGCCCCGGCAAGCTCCGGGTCCGCGAGCAGCCTCTCCGCCACTACGTCATCGAGGGGCTTTCCTTCGATGACGGCATCCACGTCTCGCTGCGCAAGCTGCGCCCCAACGATCAGGCGCATCTTTCCGCCATTCGCGAGGAAGTGCGCAGTGCCCTGCGCCGCATACTGGAGCTCGGAGGCTGACCAGTAACCCACGGCTCTGTCGTAGGTCACCGCGCGGGACAGCAGCGGCAAATAGAACGTCTCGAACGGACGGTCGTCGGGCGAATAGGTCGCTGCGACATCAACAGTCTGGAATGAGTCGGGCGAAGAGATTGGGTCGTACGGGAAGAGCCCGGAGATCACCGGCGTAGTCGGCGGCGCCGGTGATCCAGGCAGTAGAGCGTTGCTGTCGTCCGAGGTCATGTCACTCCACGTCGAACAGCGTGTTCTCGTTGGGGTCTACCGGTGCGGCCATCTCCTCTGCCTCCGGTAGCACGACATCATCGAAGTAGAGAGTGCAGAGCGTGTCGATGAGGCCGGCCTCCGGCACCACCCAAGTGCCTTTGACCTTGGTACGCGGGATCGCATTGGCCAAACCTTGCAGCGTGGAAGTGAACCCGGCGTTGTTGGTGTATCCATGACGGTCGAGGAACCGCTTTGCAGCCTGCTGGCCATCCACCTCGGCGATGTAAAGCGCAGTGTCAACGGCGTCAATAACGTGCTCGAACGACGATGCTTCCGGCGTTACTCCAGGCAGTTCGGAGTCGGCTCCCCGACGTAGTCGCTCCTTGGGGGTCAAGAGCTTGATCTTGCCAGATGCCTTCGAGACAATCTTTGCGCGCTCCAATTCATCGACGTCCAACCCTCCTACTGCGAGTGCCAGGAGGCGTGCCGTGTCGAAGGGGAACTCGCGCGCACCGAACGTGTCCCACGCCAAGAGAACGAAGTCAGTGAGGCCGTCCACCTTCGCGGCCTGACCGACAAGGCGGGAGCGGCGAAGGTCCACGATTTCCTCGCGCGCCAAGGCCAGGGCATCTTCGGGGCGGAGCAACTGGTCCCGCCCGTCAGCATCCGGAGTGGACGAGTAGACAGGCCAGTTCTGCGAAATCACGGACAGTGTTGGGCCATATGTCGAGAGGAGAAGGTCAACGCCGTCGATCCCATCATGTTGGAACCGCGTGGCAGCTTCGCGTGCCGCCTGACGGATATCGTGCTCGATGTCATCGAGGTAGACCTTGTGATCGTCAGCGCGGTCGGCTCGCTTACGACAGACCAACATGATCGTCGAAGCGGCGGAGTTCATGTTCGCCTGATGGAGCGAGACCTCGGCTTCAGTGTTCACCGGCCAAGATGTTTCGATAGTGAAACCTGCCTGGAGAAGCCCCATGCCCAACGTGTCCCATGCTTCGGCACGCTTGTGGGTGAACATGACGGACAGGACGCCGTCGTCGGCGAGGACCCGCCTCGATTCGGAGAAGATGGATGTCATCTTTGTCTCGTAGTCAAGGTCCGCGAGTGCCTTCTTCCGCTTCCCCATCATCGCGAACCGGGCGGGGTTGGCTACCGCCTCGTTGTCCTTGTCAGTGAGGTCGTCGTGGAAATAGTCCGGCACAAGCCGTCCGAGCGTTCGCTTCTCCCAGACGTAGAAGTAGTCAGCGAGTTCGGCGTACATCACGTTGTCGTAGTACGGCGGGTCCATACAGATGTGAGTCACGGAGCCATCACCAAGGGTGAGACTTGCAGCGCTGCCTTGAGTGACAGTTACCTGCCGCTCAAGTCGCTCGGTCTGACCCAGCTCAGCAGCACCAGTCTCGTCCAGAAGTCGCGCAATCCCACCGTATGCGTCCTCCAGTTGGTCGAGACACCACGAGTACAGCGCTGTGGCACCTTCGAACTCTGCGAACGTCCATTTGAAAGCGAAATCGTGTCGGTCGAAGACGCTTCTCATCTTCTGGCGAGACACATCCCAGGACGACAGACGCGAGTTCCAGTTGAGCGCCTTACCTTGCATGAGCGCCAACTCGAACAGAACATCCTCTGCCCCCGCGCCGAGTTCGTTTCGCACTTCGGGGATCAGCTGGGCGAACTCTTCCCCGAAGGTTCCATGGACCAGCGCCTGCCTGGGAGTGTAGAAGTCGATCCAGCGTTCCAGACCGTAGTTTTTTGGGCGGAGGTCGTTGCCGTCGGGGAACTCCTCGGTCGGAAGGACGCCGCTCGCAAACCAGGCATCCTTGACCTCATCGAAGTTGCGATCCGCCGCTCGAAGCGCCTCTTGGTCACGTTCGTTCAGTGCCCTGAACGTGCGCTCGCCGGACGGCTTCCGGATTGCGATCGCGTACAGGATCTGAGTCATCCCACCGCTCTGGGCCGTCTCCTTGATGTAGTCCCCGTCGATAACCAGGTTGTCGTACGGCGAGACCGCCTTCCCTCGTGCGATTGTCCCGGTGCCGGCGTCGGCCTTATCTACTTCACGTCCGAGCACCACCTCAAAACGCGGCTCCCTGAGTTCAGTTCCGTCGACGGACGTAACTAGCTGGACGGCAGCCTCCTTGCCTGCGGTCTTACGTAGCCACTTGTCTGTCAGCAATGGCACGAGCCGACCTGTGCGCGGGCAAGGAACAGCGTTGGCCCAGATGTAGGCGATGACGCTTTCCCCTTCGTTGAGCGGGAAGAACTCCTTGAGTCGCTTCTCCACTCGCTTGACGAGAACGTCGCCCCACTTCCTGATATCAGGGAGCAGGTCGAGACCGCGCGTCGCAGGTATCTCGACGCCCGCCTTCAGCACGCTTGCCGCGACTCCATTGAGATCGTTCGCGACGACTGGCAGCCCAAGTCGGCTCGCAGCCCAAGGGATCGATCCTCCACCGGCAGTGGGGTCTGCCACGGTCGGGAGCTCACCCCAGGTGCGACGGAGGATAGCGTGAAGCAGGTCGATGTCTGAGCGCGAGACTGGGTTCCGGAACGCCTGACGGTAGCCATACCCGTTGCCCTGCAACTTCACGCCAGCAGCGTTGGCAGCATCAATCATGCGCCGGCCCCTGACGGGGTCACCCAGGATTCCGACGAGGCGAAGTAGCCATGCCCTGTAGGCAGATTCGGTACGTACTTCCGGCGCGTCTGGGAACGATGCCGCCAGTTCCTCGGTCCATGTCGGCATAACTCCGGCGAGCGCGACAGCAGCCGAGGCGACAAGAGGCCGACGAGCCCACCAAATGTGCAGGAACGAGAGCGGTGGCAAGGCTGATGCTGCGCCACGCTCGCGTCGCGACTCGATTCCGAGCTCTGCGACGGGCAGCCAGTCCTCGATGAGGACTCGTGGTCTTGAAGGGGTCACGTCGTGTCCTTAGTCGGCGAGCAGAGTTCGGAGTGCTTTGCGGGCACGGTTGCCATCGAGGCCCATGCACTTGGAATACCAGTAGTAGGTCTCTTCAGTGCTCATGGCATTGATTCCGGCGACGAGCGCCCGAACTCGTTCGTGCTTGGCAATGGGTTGGGTCGTAAGCATGACGAGCGCCAGACGGACTCCTTCGGCTTCGCCGAGACGGATTGGCGCTTTGCGCTTGAATGCCAGAACGCTCGGCTGGTGGCCGGCCTTACGAATCGCGACGAACAGCGCATCGACCACCCGGCCAGATTGAATGGGTGTGGCGGTGCTGACCGGCGCAGTGATGGTGCTGCCGTTCTCACCGTAGGTTTCCTCAAGCGTCACCCCGAAGGTTTCGCCTCGGCCCGGTGTCACGACGAGTCGGAACCCTCGGACCCCTTCGACCAGCGCGAGGTGGGATGCGGGGCGGATGCGTTTGACGGCGCTCATTTGGTGACCTCCGCCGTCATAGTGGTGCTCTTCATTCCGAGGTTCTTGATGACCGTGTGAATCTGGGCGAACTGGGCATCGGTGATGTCCAGAGCCGGAGAGAAGCGGAAGATGAGGGTGACCTCGCCTGCCACCTTGTTCGCCCCAGCGATGGCCTTCTTCACGTGGTTGTACGCCGACTGGAAATCTTGACGGTCAGCGGTTCCCTGGAACTGGACTCCGCCGTTGACTCCCTTGAACTCGGCACGAATCGTGACGCGAACGGTGATGTGCTGCTTTTGCAGCATGCCGAGCGATGCCACGGCGAGGTCGATGTCACTGGTGCCGGAGGCATCGTCGGCGGTGACTTTCAAGGTCATCGTGCTTACCGTCGGCACGGTGAAGTCGGAAATCTGATCGAGCAAGCTCTGCATCGCCGCACCACCTGGGCCGGACGCATTGAACGTCTTTGAGTTCGGTGTGCGGGTGGGCACCTCGATCTCCTGCGCATCTGCTGCGTCCCGGCTGAGGATGCGCAGCCCGTCGAGACCTTTGTCCTTGATTGCGGACGGTGACAGTGCCCGGACGCCCGGGGCCGGTTCTGTGTCGAGGACAACGAACCACTTGTAGTCGCTGGCTTGCACGGCCGTGGCCAGCAGTTCAAGGACATCTGTCTTGGTGGGCTCGCCTCCACATTGTGCTTCGAGGCGGGAGCGAATCTCGGCCCCGGTGAGGTCATCGTTGGTGACGACAGCGCGCAAGTCGGTCTGGGTGGGCTTGCGAACGAGCAATCCTCGTGACTGTGCTTCGGAAGCGGTCATCACTTCGGCGTCCGGCTTCATCTCGGGCGAGAACCCGGCCATCGTGCTTGAGGTGTATGTCTTTCCCGTGCCCGCGTCGTAGTAGACCCAGTTCTCGTTCTTGACGCCGTTGACGATCGCTTCGCGTATCAAGTTGGGGTTTCGAACGATCTGGATCGTGTGGTCAGTCCAGAAGAAGTCGGCGATGGAGCGGGTGGTGGCTGAGCTCGCAGCGTGCCAGGTCTTCGACCGGAGATACGAGGCTGTGAAGGGGCTGCTCCGAATCTTGTCTTCGTCTTCGAGCAGGCTCAAGACCGCTGAGGTCGCGTTCTTCGTGTCGCCTTGCGCCTGAGCCGGAAGCTCGCGATGCCGCAGGTACGCCGTAGCTTTGTCACCGGATGGGAAGTAGATGTGCTTGTAGCAGCGGGTCACCGCAATGCGGGCGTTGAGGGTGGCCTCCTTGTTGTAGACCTCTACCTTCTTGCGCACCTCGTCGCTGAACTGTGCGAGCCGTGCGGCGTCGCTGGCAAGGTTGCTGGAAGCGATCAAGGCGCGTGCGCGGTCCTTGAGGACCTCGATCTGCTCTTCATCGGGGACCGCGAACACCACAGCGTTGCGGTAGGTCCTCGGGCTGCCGACGGAACCGACTTTGTCCAGCATCTCGACGATCGCGGCAGGCGGTTGTTCTGCGCCCTTCTGCGTGACGGCCACGACGTTGTAGTCGAGCACGACTACCCTCAGTCCGGCCTCGTCGTGGACCTCAGCGGGACCAGAGGGGAAATGGACGGCCTTCGCGCCTCCATCGTTGGCGAAGGCGTTGCGGATGAGAGTGTCCACCATCGCGGCTACTGCCGTGTTAGCGACGTTGCGCTTCTCGGTCTCGATGATGGCATTGACGTTCGGTTCGATGTTGAACCGCCACCGACCGCCGTCGAACGACAGGTGCCAGAAGACCTTCTCGGACTCCGTGAGCGCCTTCTCGAAGATGGCAGTATCGTCGCCGGGCCGCAGCGTGCCGACAATCCAGTCGTTGCGTCCAGCTCCTGCGGTCGCCACCATCTCAAGCGAATGCGTGAACACGGTGCGCGCTACGCGGGTGGCGTACGCAGGTTTGCCAGGGAAGACATCGGCATCCACTGCCGCTGCGTGCGATTGCTTGCCCGCGAAGTCTCCCTCTGCCACCGATGCGTATTCGGCTCGTCCGAGTCCATCGGTGAGGTGGTTGAGCACCGGATCGTTGTCAAAGTCGATGTCGCCGACGTTGATGATCGCCGTGTCATCGTTCGTGTTGTAGATGTGCGCCACGACCTCCGCGAGCAGCTTCAATGCACCGCGTGCCCGTTGGAACTGGGTGATGTTACCCAGGCGCTTGTCGAGCACGCGAACCAGTTCGGGATGGAACGGGTAGGTCGTCGCGACCAGTTCGCCGTAGGTTGCTGGGTGTTCTGCGCCGCCAGCCAGCTGTTCAGTCTTGCCGAGAGTCTCGTACAGCTCGCGGTACGCGGCTCCTGCGGCCTTCGCAGCCGTTTCATCGACCGACGCGAAGATGCGCTTCTTGAGAATCTCGCCGATCTCGTTGTCATCTGCTGGTCGAATCACGGCAGACGGTTGGACAGCGCGGGTGAGTACGTCACCCGTCTCCTCTGCCGCTTTGACCGATGCGGCGTTCGCGGTGTCGGCTCGCTCTTTTTCATCGCCTGTCAGGTCGCTGATCTCTGTGGTCTCGGCGCCGAAAGCATTGGTGGTCGATGCCAAGGTGATGATGACGGATACGTTGTTGGTTGGGTCGGAGGCGACCTCAAACAGGTTTCCGAGGAACACCGGGATCGCCCGCGCCATGCGACGCACGTCTTCGCTGCCGGATGAGGACACAGCGCGCAGGTACTTGGCGATCTCGTCCACGATGACGATGGTCGGCTTGCCCGCGAATGCGGCTTTGATCGTGCCGGTGCCAGGTGCTGTCCGCTGAGCATCGTTGGCTGCCATCGCCTCGTACGCAGCGTCACCGATCTGTGCAGCCATTTCGCCCCACAACGTGTAGGTGCGATGTCCGTCGGTCTCGACCCCCGCCGTGGGGTCCAGAGCATCGCCGACGAGCGCAGCGACCTGAACGGGGCCGTCCGGTAGCAGCTTCGGGTCAATGAACTCTGCGATGTTGGCTGGCCGCGCACCACCGGCGAGGTGGTAGACGGCAGTGAGACCGTGGGTCTTGCCGCCACCAAAAGACGTGGTGGGCCGCAGAACGCCGTTCTCTCCAGCGACGCCCTTCGCTCCGGTAACACGACCAAAGGCCTTGGTGAGAAGCGTCTTCAGGCCCGACGTCGGGTAGGTCTGCGCGAAGAACGCCTCAGCATCGCCGTAGACCGGGTAGTGCTCGGCATCGCGCACCACCTTGTCGAGCTGGGCTGCGAAGTGGTTGTCGGCGAGTCCGCCCTGCAGTACGTCGTCTCGCGGCACGCACGCGGTGCGCAGTGGGACCAGGCTCAAGTCACTCATATGTCTTCTCTCTCCAACCAGCTGCAAGCGCTCGATACCGGACATCGTGACGCAGTGCTCCGGGTTTCACTTGTCACCCTCTGCTGCTGCACCGCCGCGACGAACCCATTCGTCGACCTCGCTAGCTTGAAACTTCCAGAGACGCCCGACTTTGTGGGCGGGCATGGCCTTCTCGGCGATCCAGGTGTAGACGGTGTCTTTGGTGATCCCAAGGTGGGCAGCTATGTCGTCTGCGGACAGCCAAGGCTCAGCCACGTTGGTCCTCCCTCGCTCCTTGGCCAGACAGGCCAACAGTCGCAAGCCTACCGGAGGGTTACCGCTTGAGTCGGGTTTTTGCGGGCGTGGCCGGTCAAGTCCGGTCGCAGGTGGACATCGCACCTCCTACTCGGGCTGAGAGCCACTCTGTGGTCTCGGCGTGCCACCGGCCAGGGCCGGTGTTCCAGGCGAGCGTGTGGTCGGCGTCGAAGGTGTCCAGCTCGACGAGCTCGGGGCGTGCGTCTCGGAGTGCTTGTGAGAGCTGGATCGACACGGAGTCGTCCTGCGCGCCGTGCAGGATCAGTGTGGGCGTGCTGAGGTCTGCGGCTCTGACGGTCCAGTCGAACGATCGGAGCGGAATGCGGCCCGGTAGGCCAACGAGACGAGCGAGCGGCTCGATGGTGAGCCACGGGACAGCGAGATATCCGGCTGCTGCGGGGAGCCCACTGCGGGTGCAGTTCGTCTTGATGACTTCGGTCCAGTCGAGGACTGGCGAGTCGAGCACGAGCGCAGCGATCAAGCCCTCGTGTCGGGGACGGGCGGCGAGCTGTAGGGCGATCGCGGCACCCATTGACCAGCCGAAGAGCACGATCTGCCGGGCACCTCGTCGGACTGCGTATCCGATGGCCTCGTCAACGTCTTCGGTCTCGGTGTGGCCGAGGGTGGATCGGCCGGTGCCGACGCGGGGGCCTCCTTCGGTGTTGCGGTACGTGACGACGAGGGATGCGTAGCCGAGTTCGGTTGCGGCGAGGACGCCGCGGAGAGTGCCGGCACGGGTGCTGCCGAGTCCGTGGATGTGGATTGCCCAGGTCGATGGGTCGCCGTCGATGCGCCAGGCCGGGCATTGTCCTGCGGCGGTCGTGATGGTGATGTTGCGGGCGTCGAGGCCGGCTTCGTGCGGGGTCGCGTAGTAGATGCCGCTCCACGAGGCGCGGTCACCGGCCTTCGGTATGGGGCCGGGCGCTCTTCCGGTGATCCTTCGCGCGACACGGGTTGGCCCGCGATCGTGGACTTCTGTCGAGAGCTGTGCCCAACCGCCGTGCTCGAACCAGAGGTTGTAGATGCCGTCTGCTGTGGTCTGGTCGGTGCGGTCGAGGACGATCAGGTCGCCGTCGTTGTCGTGCTCTACGCCGTGAACGGTGAGGTCGAACGCTCGTGGACTGACGGGTGCGGTGAGCCGTCGCGCGATGGTCCATCCGACACCTGCGGCGGCTGCGGCGGCGACTCCGATCCCAAGGGTGAGGCGCTTCATGTGGCACCGTCCTCGTCGGTCCCAGCAGGCGAAGCGGCTGCGGTTCGGTCGTATCCGAGGAGGTGGCTTTCGGCGCGCTCCAGCAGAGCGATCTCGGCTCGGCTGGTGTCGAAGGTGATGCGGGGGTCGATCATCGCGTCACGGATTTCAACGATCTCTCGGTGCAGGCGTCCTTCCGCATCGTCGGCGCTGGTGGCGAGGGGGTCTGCTTGGCTGAGGCCTGGCCGCACGCTCGTGGCCCGGTTCCAGAGCGGCTCCAGGGCGGCGGCGAGGGCGGCGGTGCGCTTGTCACGCAGGTAGTGCTGGGCGCGGCGGACGGCGGGCTGGACCGCGAAGCCGGCACAGAGGAACAAGAACGTGAGCAGCGAGAGTGGCCCGTAGGTCGGCTGGACGGCGTGCATGAGGTCGAGTTGCCCGGTGACGTGGGCGATGTCCATGACGATCACCGCAACGCACAAGGCAACGCCGAACGCTGATCCCAGTGTCAGGAGGGCCGCCGGGAGGCGTTGGATGCCGGTGCTGTTGCGGTACTGCCTGGCGGCGAGGGTCAGCATGGTGGCGATGACGATGCCACCGTAGACGAAGTTGATGATCGAGTAGGCCGCAGCGGCGGGTTCGTCTCCGAGGTCGCTCATGAACTGGGTGGTGGTCGTGCCACGGTCGATGAACAGGAACGTGACGGTGATCGCGAGCAACGAGACCGCGAGCATGGGGATGCTGACGACGGCGCGTACGAGGCGGGGCCGGTATTCACCGGTCCTCATGACGCCGCGACCGAGGAAGAACAGCCCGGTCATGAGCAGCGCGTCCGCGATGAGGGTCGCGAGGTTGGTTCCACCGAGCAGCGGGTCGACGGCGGTGTAGATGGCGTCCACGTTCAGGGTCATCGCGATGGCGATGGCGATCGCTGCGTAGGTGACGCTGCGGTCGGCACGTTTGCGGCGGAAGATGAGCAGGCTCGCCACGAGCGCCCACATGAGCGTCGCGACGAGCGTCTGGATCATCCGAAGACCTCCGAGTAGCGGGTCTCGGCGAA
>Ga0075163_10009787_pt1 | contig 12563 bp, 16 predicted proteins | sample JI1023141ADNA_FD_71478 | JGI IMG/M metagenome (GOLD analysis project Ga0075163, IMG submission 71478) | Wastewater effluent complex algal communities from Wisconsin, to seasonally profile nutrient transformation and Carbon sequestration -... | ecosystem: Engineered > WWTP > Effluent > Algae...
CGAATCCACGCCAGAGGCGATCAGGTCCTTGATGACACCAGCATGGCTCGGAAGGTTCTGCGGGTCGTCCGGCCGCTTCTGCTCTGCGACGTCACCGCAGTGGTGCTTGAACGGGCAGTCGTACGGGTCCGAGCACTGCTTGCCAGGCTTGAGGTCCGGCTCGTCACCCGACAGCGTCCCGAGGCACTCGCTCAGCCACATCACCACTCGCTCCGCCCGCGCCTTCACCGGCTCTGTGACATCCTCCGTCACTAGAACGCTTTCGGGCCGCGTTGCGTCTTCCATCACCAGCGACGTGTCGGGGTGGCACACGCGGACGATGTCCACCTTCATCCCCGCTTGCCGCATGGCCTCGTATTGGATAGCGCAGTCATCAAGGTGCTCGTCCTTGATCCCCGAGCCCGACTTGAACTCAGTCATGACCCACGAGTCGCCTTCCCGAACCAGCGCATCCGCCCGCACGCCCAGCCGGCCGCCTACAAAGGCCGCTTCAAGCAGCCCCTGGGCCCCGCCCTGCAGCGCACGGGCTGTCGCATCAGCAGCGTCTCGCAGCGTCATCGTGCCGATTCGTTGCGCGTGTGCGAACTTCCGCCGCGCCGCCCTGTGCACCACCTCGCCCTCGCTCAGCACTGCCTGGGCGCTCGCGCTTCGTTGAGGCAGCACAGTCCCAGCCGCCTCCAGCCAGGCACGCCGAGCGCACTGCTTGTGCGACTGCAGCAGGGATTTGTCGATCAGCACTGTTTCCATGAGCTCCACTATCCGCCCCGACCCACCCGTCAGAAGCCCAATCCTGAGCCTCCGAAAATCTCCACTTGACCATGTGACCCTAGGCGCACGCCTGCTTGGCCATCCCCTTGGTCGCCGTGCTCACCACCCTCTCCGTCCCTCCCCCGGCTTCACTCGGCGCATTCACTCTGCGCCTCTGAAGGCCCCCTCACCGCACGCCGTACATCGCCGCGGTCACCATCTCGCCTGGCGCTGGCCATGCACCCGCCAGCTGCTCCGCCGGAAAGCCTCGCATCACCATCACCCCAGGCTTCGGACGTACTTCGCTCGGCACGATGTCCACCACCATCTCCGACGCACCCGTCGATCCGTTGTCCTGGCACACCATCGTGGCCGCCTCTGCGAGGACCTTCGATCCGTAGAAGACCACGTACTTCACGTTCCCAGGGCGCTTGTCCATCACCGTCACATCGCCGCGGCCGTACGTCTTGTCCAGCTCCGCCATCAGCGTGTCGCATGCGGCAACCAGCGCGCGGGAGGAGCCACCAGAGCCGTCGCCCTGAACCTCACCCGCTAGCGTCACGTTCGCCACCGTGAACGTCGGCTCGGCCATCCTGAACCGTGCCTTGAGGTCCACGCCGCCCACTCGGATGCCGTCTTTCATGTAGCCCTCGCAGGACCACCCGTTGGCCTGGTACCAACTTTTCTCACCCCTGTTGCACACGTCGGGCTTCAGGCCCTCCACGTTCGCCCCCAGTTCCTTCAATCCGTGCCCGATCCGCACCTTCAACACCGAGTCAGCCCCTCCGGCGCTTGCCTGCAGAGCCAGACACACCAGGCCCAACCCCAGCCCCAACGCCTTGAGTTTCACTCCACCCCAGTTCTTGGACATCTTTCCTCCCGATTGCGCCGCCTCATGCCGGCCTCTGATTTCGTGAACCTTCCAGCCGTCGTTCGGCTTGCTCCGCCTGTTCGCCGACCCATTGACTTGACCAGAGCAACTCCGCCCCGTCTCGCACTTCTCGTTCCTCCGCTCCCCATGCCGAGTCCACGAAGTCGGGAACCCGTGCCATGTCCTGCGGGGCTGGAACCATCACACCATTGCGCTGCACCATCGGTTCCTGCCGCGCCACTCGCCACACCTTCACCACCAGCTCGCTGCTGGCGTCGATGTTCATGGCGCTGGCTGCCCATTTCGCTGTCGTGACGGCCTCTCGGATGCCTTGCCCCCCATCCTCAACGCTCTCGGTATACCGACCAAGCTCATCAATCAGCGCACCCCGGTGCTCAAGGACCGTCACCGCGAACAGGCGCTCCACCCACAGGACCCGCTCCTGGTAGTGCGACGTGCACACCCCCCCGCCAAGGTCGATGTCGCCCGAGAACGACCCAATCGACTCCCGGACAACCTCCTGCTCGCTTATCGAGAGGACCATGGTTCGCGCTTTCAACGATGTTCCGCTCAATATGGCACTCTGCTTCGTCAGGAACGCCGGGCAAAAGCCCACGAGAGGCATCGATTCCTCACCGGACGACCGGCGCTGCCGTAGCGATTCCATCGGCAGAACGCTCCCTTACAGCCTCACGTCGTCCCAGTCCTCGTCCGCCTCGACAACTGGTTCAGCCACGGTCGCCATCACTCGCCTGCGTAGGCGGCTTCTTGCCAGGCCAGCCCTCAACTGCCCCGCGAAGCCGTGGCTCGCCACCCTGCGTTGGACCATCCGTTCACGAAGATCTTCACTCCAGTGCCCGCAAACCATCAGCGCGGCCACCACCCTTGCCTCTTTCAGCCTGCCATGCCACACGCCGGCGAGCGAGCGTTCCTTGCGAACACTGACCGACCACCACTTAGACCCTTCGCCTCGCCTCGTCACGACCATGACCTCGAGCCCAGCCGAAAGCCTGCGCGCGACCGATCCAGTACCCATGCGCCGCCACGCCTCCGTCAGCGCCCTCATCCCCATGCCCGGAGAGACTGTCTTGGTGTCCCTCAGAACCATGGTTGCGCATCCGTTGCCACCCCGCCCCTGGACCTGACCGTCCGGCTCACTCCACCGCTCCAAGAAGCCGCAGAACCCGCACGCCGAAAGAGCCTCTCCTGCCAGCGTCATCTCGACACCAGCCTCGCCGCCGCACTTGCGACATACCTCCCGCCAGCCCATCTCGCCCATGTCCCTCACCCCCACCCAACGCCCACCTAGCCATACTGCGCCTCGTGCCGGTCAGGCAGAGCCGAATTCACTCCACAAGCCTGCAATCCCAGATGGCCTCCAGAGCCACCGCAAGGTCCCTGTCCTTCAGACCAGTGCAAGCGTCTTTGGACAACACCCCGGTTAGCTCGGCTTCATGCACCAGCGCGCCTCGCTCTTGCGGCGTCAGTGGCCGCACCGACCGCCCTGCGCTCATGCCTCGCACCGCCTTCTCCAGCGGATCGCAGTGGCAACCGTGTTCGCCTTCGCCCCCCAGACAGCAGCCCGTCACTGCACCGTGGAAAGCACGACCCGCCCCACCTTCGGCGATCTGAACCAACCCCTCAGCCTCACAACTCACACCCATCACAGACTCACTCCCAGCGCAAACGGTGGCAGAACACCCAGCATGGCCCGGCCATATCGCGTGCCAGTGAGGCGCCAGTCCGCCAACACGATCTCTCCCTTGTCCTTCTCCGTGCGCAGCAGTCGGCCCACCGACTGCGCAAGACGCTTGCACGCCTGCGGCAGCGCCACCTCGTCGAAGTAGCTACGGCCCATCGTCTCCAACCACTCAGCCCGCGCCTCCTCGACCGGACTGCTCGGAACCGAGAACTGGAGCTTCGCGATCACAACCAGGGTCAGCAGCTTCCCTGGGAGGTCGATGCCAGTCTCGAACGATGCCGTTCCAAAGATTACGCTGAACGCGCCGCGCTCCACCGCCTCTTTGTGTGCGTTGATGATTTCGCGCTTGCTCTTCTCACCCTGGACCAACATGCAGGCCCGGATCTCCGGTGGCATTGCCTCAGCCACCGTCTTCATCTGTCCCCAGCTCGAGAACAGCACCAGCGCACCTTCGCCACCCTTTCGCGTGCCCAGCCACTCAGGGAGTGCCGCGCAGAGGTCCTCGGTGTGTCCTGCCGAGTCCTTCGGGCTGCGAAGTCCTTTCGGGACGATCAGCTTGCCCTGCTCAGCGTAGTTGAAGGGCGACTCCACTTCGATGCACCGAACTTCACCTTCGCGCGACAGCCCCACTTCTTTCAGGTACGGCTCGAAGCCCCCAACGGTGTAGATCGTCGCCGACAGGTGCACCGCTGCCGCGCACTTCGACCACAGCATGCTGTGAAGTTGCTCACCCACCCCAACAGGGCTGGCGCACACCCGCAGGTCCCTGCGCTCCCCATCAACGGCCACTTCCACCCACTTTGCCGGCGGCGCGTCGTCCATCCGATCCGCACCCAGCATCTGCCAGACCCGGCGGATGCCATGGATGTGCCCCATGGAGCGACCAACCTCCGCCAGCAGTCGCTGGCGCGCTTCGTCGACCATCCCGTCACCGACCTCTGAGTCGATTCCGTCCCGCAGTTCCTGCAGCGCGGCGTGCGCCTCGCCTGCGGCCTTCTCACAGCCAGACACCACCGACTCCAGCCAGTCAGGCAGCTTGCCGTGCTTGAACCGAAGCGGACGCTTGGGGTCGCGGATCACAGTCGCCCCGCCGTTTTCGATGCTGACCGCCGCATGTCCTGACCAACCACGGACCGCATCCAGTTTCTCGACCAGCGCCATTGCCAGCTTGTCCAGGCTTTTCCCGCCCGGCGTGCGGCGCAGCTTGGAGATCAGCTTCTCCAGCGAGTCCGCCCATTCGTCGCAGTCGCGCAGCGCGTGTGTCTCGCCCATGGCCTTCAGCGCCTTGTGCGGTAGTTCGTGGCTCTCGTCGATCAGGTACACGCAGTCGTCGGGCTTGGGCAGCACCGTGTTCCCGCTCTTCAGGTCCGCGACTAGCAGGTCGTGATTAGTCACGAGCACGTTCGCCCGCTTGCCCGCCTCCCGTGCCTTGTAGTACGGGCACTCGGCGTACTTCGTGCACTTCCGCCCGCCGCAGCCGTTCCGGTCGTTCGTCAGACGCGCCCACGCGGCCGGCTCGACCTGTTCGCTCAACTCATCGAGGTCGCCGTTCCACCGGCCCGAGACGTACTCGCTGTGCAGCCAAGCCGCCTTTTCGTCTCCCGCAGCACCGCGCTCTTCTGCACGTACCGGGCAAATGTATCGACCACGCCCTTTCACGAGCATGGACTCCATGCCGTCGATGACCTTTGCCAGCCTGGGCAGGTCTTCGTTCACCAACTGCTCCTGAAGCGCCACCGTCCCGGTGGCAATGACCACCTTCAGGCCCATCGACATGGCAACCGGGATCGCACCCAGCGAATAGCCGATGGATTTCCCGGTCCCGGTAGGCGCCTGCACCGCCAAAAGCCGCTCCGGCCTTCCGACCTCTTCACCCTTGAGCTTTGCGTTGGCGACGGCCGTGGCCACAGCGCCGATGATGGTTTGCTGACCGCGGCGCTTCTGGCCGCCCCTCAGCGCAATCAGCTCGGTGTAGGCCGCGTTCAGCCGCTGGCGCAGGTGACCAGGCACCTCTCGCGCACCGCCAACAGCCTTCGAGTTCTTCGTCTTTTCTGCGCCGTCCATACCTGTACTTTGCCGATCACGCCCGCCGCACCAAGCCGTTTGTGGCGATCCCCGCCAATTGGCGTTCTGGACGCGCCGATTACTCGGCGAATTCCCGATGGGAGCCCCATATCCTTGACCCGAGAGAAGGATCCTCCTCAGGCGACCCCATGACCTACTTCCTCGACCGTCTCAACGTGGCCGTTCCCAACATCCACTTGAGGCGGTTCCTCATCCTCTTGTGTGGCCTCTTTGTCGTCGAGCTTTCGACAGGCTTCATCTCCCACATCGCCTCCGACGACCCTCAGCGCCCATCTCTGTCCAGAGGATCCGCCGATGGCTCTTCGTCCCAAGGCGAAATTGCCGAAGACGACCATCTCCCTGACGCCGTCCCCTTCCCGCCCAACGCCTCATCTCGCTATCTCACCAACATGGGCGCCGAGCACTTCATTGCCGAGCTGGTTGTCCAGGCGCCTCAGGACACCGACACCTACAACGTCATCAAGATCGAACGCGCCGCCGGCGGTGAACCGCTCGTCGTGGTCTACATCGAGCCCGGTCGACAGGTCCGCATGTTTCTTCCGCCTTCGAAGTACAGGATCAAGCTCGCTCGCGGCAAGACCTGGCTTGGCGACAAGGATCTCTTCGGCAAAGAGACGCGTGTTTACCGCACCAGCATCATCGACCTCACTCCCCGTCGAGATGGAACGCCTCCACCCTCTACCACCGTGGCTCTGCAGGGCTTCGTCGATGGCACCACCCGGGGTGGGATGGGCATTCGGAAGGAGCAGTTCTGATGCTCAAGGCCGCCCGCAGGGCATCCCAACGCGCCATCGCCTCGACCAGGCATGCTGTGCAACCTGAGGTCCTCAGCCAGTACCGCATCTTCAAGCCGGTTTTCCACCGCCTTCACGATCCTGTCTACTGGTCGACTGACGCAAAGCCGATGGCCATCGGCATCAGTGCTGGTCTTCTCTGGGCCTTCTGGATTCCGGTCGGTCAGATTCTCGCCGCCTGCTTCCTCGCCCTATGGCTGCGAGGCAACCTGCCTGCAGCTGCGGCCGCGACCTTCGTCAGCAACCCGATCACCATCGCTCCACTGTCCTACCTGGCACACCAGATCGGCACCGATCTGCTCGGCCCTGCCTACATCCAGTCCTTCACAGTCGCCGTCCAATCCGAGCTCTCCAGCTTCAGCCTGTCGCATGCCGTTCAGACGATGATGGCCAATCTCGGCTTGCCCTGGCTCGTCGGCATGGCCGCTCTGGGACTTGGCTCAGCTGCCGCCGGCCTTCTTCTTACTCCGCTAGTCCTTGGACTTCTCCGTCGCCGTTAGGAGCTCCAACGAAAAAGGGCGCCCGAAGGCGCCCTGCTTGGCTGGCCCACAACGCGGGCCTTGGCTCAGTACCGATCAGGCTGCCACCTGCTCACTCGCCTCCGCCGTCTCCGTCGCCACGGCTTCCGTCTTGGCCTCGGTGGCATTGCCCGAGCCCTCCGTGCCGCCGTCGCCGGTCTTGCTCAGCCCTTGGTTGGCCTTGCGCCGCAGTTCTTCCAGCTCGCTCACGAGGTCGTCGATCTTCTTGCGGGTGTCGTCCGACAGCGACTTGTACCCGGTGTCGGCTCGCAGGTCGTTGATCGCCGCGAACATCCGCGGGGCCGCCTTCTTGATGGTGCTGCCGAAGCTCGGGGCAACCACGTCACGCCGCTCGACGCTCTTGCGGGTGCCGTTCCCGCCCTTGTCGCTGCCTTCCGCCGCTTGACGCAGTGCCGGCACCGCATCGGCGCCCCGCGTACGCAGCGACTCCAGCGCGGTGTGCAGGCCGACCGTGCCTTCTGCCACCATGTCGCGGATTTCGCGCGGAGCCTGCATCAGCGCCAGGTAGTTCTGCACCGTGGTCACCGACACGCCCATGCGCTGAGCGATCTCCTTCTGCGGCCAGCCCCACTTCGCCAGGCGCTTGGCGACCACGGCAAGTTCGAACGGCTCGAGGTTCTTGCCGCTGTTGCCGCGCACCAGGCCGACGGTCAGGTCTTGCAGGTCGCTGTTGGCGCTCACCACCACCGGAACCGTCTTGATCTCGGCGCCCTGGGCGTTCGCCAGGTGGATCGCTTCCAGCCGGCAGTGGCCGTCCGTCACGTAGATCACCTGCTCGTCGCCCTCGATCGCAACGAACCCCGCCAGCGCATGCTGCTGGTAGAAGCCCTCGCTCTTCATCGAGCTCGCCAGGCTCGCGACGTGCTCGTGGAACGACCGGTTGCGGACCCGGACGTTGAAGCCCTCCATGACCCGCAGGTCCTTGATGTCCACCTGCCACAGGTCGCGCGACTTCGCGCCGATCTGGCCCATGAACCGCCTGGTGCTGCCGGCCACCAGCGTCTTGTTGAAGTCCATCATCAGGTCTTCGGTATTCAACCCACCCACGTTCGACATCGCGTCTCTCCTTGCCACTCTCGGCCGTCGCGCTCGCCCATCGAGCGCTTCTGAACCTCAATCTTGCGTTCCCACCCGGTGCAACCAAGCCCCTTTGCTTGAGCGCGCCGTGAGACGAACGTTACTGAGCATTCGGAGTGGGTTTTTCCGGCAAAGCGTGTCCACCGGCGCGCTTTCCTCGCCGAAACCCAGCCACTTTGAGAATCAGTCCAGGAATGCAAAAGGGGGCCGAAGCCCCCTTGTGTCGCCTGGTTGACAAATCGGCTAGCGGTCCTTGCCCGCTGCAGCACGCTGAGCCAGGACCTCCATGGTGTTGCTCAATGCCGCCATGTCTGCCCTCGTTTCCTCACTCAGCGTCACCTCCCTCGGCTGAACCAGAACACCCTCTTGCGGGCCTGGCACGCTGTTGAAGAACTTGACGATGCTGTTGTCGCCCATGATCCAGCCTTGCTGCGTCTTCCTGATGCCTCTCAGCATCGGTCCGCCCAGACTCTCGTAGTCTTGGCACGTCACCGCGATCGGCATCTTCCCCGCGCTGGGTCCACCCTGCGACTCTGCGTGCAGCGCCCTCAGGACTCCCAGGTCGACCATCTTGATGAGGTGGACCCGACCCCGGCGGGACATCGCGACTGCCTGCGAAGCCTCCGCCCAGAACGTTGCATACGGACTCGTGTCGAAGGATTCGCCTTCCACGGCTTTGCCGCGGATCGCCACGACCCGGTTCGAGAAGCGCAAGGTCTCTTGGAGCATGGCGCAGATTGTCGCTCCAGCGCGCCCGGCGTGCGACACCTGCCGCGCTGGCTCGCCACCCACGCCGCCGGTCAGTGTGACCGATTCACAACAGAGCCAAGCAACCCATCCGATCCCCTGCGAGAGCACCTCTTTCGAGTGTTTCGAAGGCCATGCACCCTGCCAACCGCTCAGCCTAGCGGCATTCTCGATCAGACCGTCACGGTGCCCTGCGCGCTCCAGCGCCCATCCTCGCCCAGGTCCACGATCACCTTCCCGTCTCCGCTATCGACCGTCAGTGCCCAGGCTCGACCTCGTGCGCCCCCGGTGTCCCTGATCGCCTCCAGGCTGTACGCCAGCCCTTCCTTGTCCAGCCCGTCCACCAGATCCAGGAATGTGGCTTGCCTGAGCGCCGCAGGTGCGTTGAACAGCACGGAATCATCCGCCGATCGCTCGATTTCCACCACGTTGCCGACCTGCTGGCGCTCCGCGGTGCCCGTTGCCATCCTCTTCGAAGGCATGCCTTCCTTCACCGGAGCCCAGCCAAGGCCTTGTCGGCTCAGATCCAGCGCCAGTTCGACCGGTACGCTGATCGACCTGTCCAGTGCACCCACCAGTTCGCCAGCCCCAACTGTTGCGCCATCCGCCACACCTGACGACGCCAGCCGAGCCGCCGCCAACTTCACCTTCTCGGCGTGCTCGATGTAGTCGTCCATCGCATCCAGAAGGCAGGCCAACTCCCCATCGATCTCGCCGGTCTGCACCTGCTTGACGTACTGGTCGAACCCCCAAGCGATGGGCTTGTCGCTCACCTCACCGCTCTCGTCCAAGAAGACGTAGCCAACACCTTCCAGTCTCAGGCGCAAAGCGCCCAGCTTCAGTTCCAGCTTGCTCATGCACACCCCATTGAACCAAGACCCACCCATCGCGCCCGATGACTCGACCGCAGCGCCACGGCGCTTCGTGCCACACCACTCAATCGCCAGGCTTTTTCACTACTCGCGAATCAACCCCACGACCACGCCTTTCCAGATCTGCCGAAGCAGACTTTGTCCCCGGCCTCACTGCCAGGCCAGGACATCACACCCTCGCCGACTCTGCCTTCTTCCCGCAGGGCTCTCCGCAGACCTTGCGCACCTTTCCGAGGATCTTCTTCGAGACCATCGTCGCCATGTTTCGATGCGCCCCGCACTTGAAGCAACTCATCGAAGAGCCGCCGAACGTGCTGCCTCCTGTTCCGCCGAATGGCGAGCCTGCCTTCTTCGATGCGTACCGAAGCCCATCGTCGGCGATCACTGTCGTCGCCTTGCCGCTGCCCTTGCCCCCTGAACTCATCGCTTTCTTTCCTCCTAGTTCAACCTGCCGACTCGTTGAAGATCTTGCTCGCCAGTGTGTCGGCGATCGCACGCAGTTGATCCACCGCCATGTTCACCCTGCTCAGACCTTCCTCGACGGAGTCCACCCCCTCCGACTCCGCCAGTTCAACCATCAGGAACCGAAGCAGGCCATCACCGCACCCTCCCAGCCCCTCCTGGAAGGCGGCCGTCGTCGGCGCATCCAGAAGGTGCGCGAATTCTCCCCCCTCGTAGGACCTCAGTACCGCCGCCTGGGTTTCGTTCACCCAGTGCGGCAGAGGCTCTCGCGTCACCCTGGTCACCCCCATCTCACGCTCCTTCGGCAGTCGCCGCTTGCTCGTCTTCCGCAGCCTTCTGCCGCAGCCAGTCGGCCATCGCGCGCCTGAAGCTTGCACGCACCTTCCCGTCACGGATGCATCCGCCGGAGACCATATCCAGCGACTCCAGCGCCTCCTGCACCCCCTTGCCATCGTTGGGCCCTGTCTGGCCGCACACCTTGTCCATCGTGATGGCGATGTCGCACAGCCGCTGGGTGTTCATCACCAGCGAGACGTTGCGGCTCTCGAATTGAGTCCACCCCCCGAAAGTCCCTGCCTCGACGCGATCGCTGCCCCAGGCGCCTTGCGCCCACACCGACACCAGGTTGTGCCCGTCCCGCATCAGCAGAGCCAATTCGCACAGATCCTGAACGTCGGCGTCCGTATCGCTCGGCAGTTCGCGCGACAAGATCTCGTCCAGTCTCTTTCCCGCTTCGCTGCCGAATCGCTCACTCACAGCGCTCACCAGGGTGGCTTGCGGCTCGGGGAACTCGATCTGGTCATCCGCTCCCTCATCGAGGTCGAGTCCGTCGTCGACGCCGAGTTCTTCCATCAGCGACTCCATGATCGTCGACCAGCTTGCCGACTTCCCATCGGTGTTGTTCTGCACCTCCGTCAGCGGCTCGTCTTCTCCGCTGATTGACAGCGGCCCGAACAACCCACGGATCACAGCCGTCACGATCGGCTCACCGTCGTACACCAGTCCGCCAGCCAGATCTGACCAGGAATGACTCATCTCGCTCTCCTCAACATCCGTTTGACCAGCCCTCAATGTGCCAGTCGCACCCTCTGCGGCGCGCCTGTTTGGCGCTTCAAGCGACGGACGATGCCGCCCATGTGAAAACGCTCGCCCCTGGGTGCAACGTACGCCACGTCTCTCCTCTGCGCGCCCTGCACACAGTGCTCTTGCTCACCCCCAGAAGCTCGCCGGCGGCGCTGCCTGACAGCGACGCGACATCCTCACGCACGCACTTCGCACCCTCGAACCCCAGCTTGGTGATTCCCTGGGCCACGATCGCGCCCAGCCGGTCGCTGTAGCCCACCGTCGTCGGCCTTGCCCCCGCTTCGTAGGACCTCTCCATGACAGCCCCCCTTGGGAGTGCCACCAGGCATGTCGGCGAGCAGCACTTCTTGTTGCGGCACTTCGTCGTCGCCCACCATCCCGGCGGGATCTCCAACCCCAGCACCTCGGTCATCATGTACGACCGCACCATCTTCAGCGCGCCACCCACCCTGAACTGCGGGTAGCCCGAACTGTTGACCGACTTCTGCCACAGCCAGCACGCCCCTTCTTCCTCGCATCGCGAACGAACATCGTTCAGCGCCGTCCGCTGCGCCCCTGTCAACCGTGCCAGCGAGCCAGCCCCGATCGCCTGTCCAAGCCCTTTGTTTTCGTCCATCAACATCTCCTTCGTGATGAACCAAAGGTGCCATCCAGGCGTCCACCGGCAAGCCTGTTTGTGCCGCAGACCGAACTTTCCCTCATGCCTACACGCAAGCGCTTCGTGCGCCTCACTGCGCCTCGACCGCTTCCAGCCAGTCACGCACGAACGCCTCTCCTGTCACGCCCCGCAGCCGCACCTCCCGAACCCGAGCTTGCGTGATCCTCATTGCCAGTGAGAGACCCCGTATCGTCTTGCCGTGCCGCCGCATGAGCGAACGAACTTCGCCACCGGTCAGACGGCTTCTCAACTTGTTGTCTGTCACCCTTTCGAGCCCTTTGCTCGCGCGTCCAGCGCTTCCGGGTACACATCGCAGCACTCCAGAAGCTCTGCAAGCTGCACCGGCCCGCGGAATGCCTTGTCCCTGCACGATTCGGCCGGCCAGCTTTCGTTGCCCACCGCCTTGTCGAATGGCTTGAGCCATCTCAGCAGTGCTTCGGCTGTCGCAAACCGAGCAGTCGACAGGTAGCCCAGCCGCCTGGAAATCCGGACCCCGCGCATCCTGGCGCGGTCACGCGGGGCGATGCTCTCCAGCAGTTCGATCAGCGGCGAGGTGACCCGCGACTCTGTCGGCAACCTTCCGCTCGACACATACCGCATCATCAGTTGAGGGTTTGTCGCCAGTTTGTGCAGCATCCGCGCGCTCATCCGTTCCTCAGCGTCTTGGCGTCCAGCGCCAGCATGTCCACCACTCGCCTATGCAGGCACCGGCTTGCAATCGTCCGCTGGCGCTTCTGTTGCGCCGTCACCGGCTCAGACAGTTCCCGAAGCCTCCGGGTGAAGTGCTCTATCTCTCGCTGGATGCGTTTGCGCTTCTCCGTACCCGGCACCGTCAACATCTGTCGCTCCCTTGTATCCAACCACCGAACTCATGATGCCTACAGCCCCGTTCCTGCCAAGTCCGCTTCCGTCAGCACGCCACACCC
>Ga0075163_10009788_pt1 | contig 12562 bp, 11 predicted proteins | sample JI1023141ADNA_FD_71478 | JGI IMG/M metagenome (GOLD analysis project Ga0075163, IMG submission 71478) | Wastewater effluent complex algal communities from Wisconsin, to seasonally profile nutrient transformation and Carbon sequestration -... | ecosystem: Engineered > WWTP > Effluent > Algae...
GGGCGCGCTCTAGGAGTCCGGCAGGGTGAGCCTGCCGGGGAGCAAGCTCCACTGCCGAATCCGAACAGCGTCGATCCCATGTCCGAACGTCTGCGGCCAAGATCGCGGTGTAAGTCCCGAGAACTCAACGGGGCGTCAAGGCCAGGGATCCGGAACGGCCCTTGCTTCCTGGTTGCCCATGGAAGCCATCTGGAAGGACATCGTCCATAGTCTTCGTCGCCTGCGACGTGCTCCGGTCTTCACGCTGGTGGTGGTCGCCACCCTCGCGCTCGGCATAGGCGCCAACAGCGCGATATTCAGCGTCGTGAACGCTGTCGTGTTCAAGCCCCTGCCTTTTCCGGAGCCGGAACGGTTGATGTCGGTCGGGGTTTCCTACCGTGGAAGGAACTTCGTCCAATACGTCTCGCCGATGAACTTCCTCGACATTCAGGCGGCGTCGCGGACCTTTCAGGCCATGTCCGCATTCACCACCGGCAGCGCCACCTTGACCGATCAAGGGGCGCCCGCAAGTCTGCGATGGGCGGGCGTCAGTTCCTCATTCTTCGACGTGATCGGGGTTCGTCCGTCAATGGGCAGAGGTTTTCGGTCGGATGAGAACGAGCCCGATAAGAGCCTGGTCGTTGTCCTCGCCCACGATTTGTGGAAGAGCCGCTTCGGGGGCGATCCCGACATCATCGGCAAGAAGATCCGGATCGAGGGCCAGCTGCACGAAGTCGTAGGCATCGCCTCGCCCGGCATGTCCTTCCCGGAAGGCATCGACGTGTGGACGCCGCTCAGGCATGACCCGCGATTTCTAACCAAGAGCCGGGGAGCCTGGTATCTGACCGTCATCGGGCGGCTCGGTGGCGGCGCGAGTGAGGAGAACGCGCGCCAGGAGATTTCGACCATCATTGCGCGCCTCGTCCAGGAATACGGGGAGGCGAACGAAGGTCTGAGCGGCCGGGTCATGCCGCTCCACGAGGTCATGGTCGGCGATACGCGTTCCGGACTGATGTTCCTGATGGGCGCGGTCGGCCTGGTCCTTCTGATCGCCTGCGTCAACGTCGCGAATCTGATGCTGGGCCGCCTCGCCGCTCGCGGGCCCGAGTTCGCAGTGCGTCACGCCATGGGGGCGACGCGCGGCCGCGTTCTTGGTCAACTGATGACGGAGAGTCTCGTGCTGGCGACCCTCGGCGGCATCTCAGGGGTCATGCTCGCCTCCGCGTCGCTGCGTGGTCTTATCGCACTGCGGCCGGCGGATGTTCCGCGCCTCGACCAGGCCGTGATCGACCTGGAGGTGCTGCTGTTCGCCGCGGCGATCACTCTGGTCACCGCGGTTCTCTTCGGCGCGATGCCCGCGCTGCGCGCCTGGCGTCCCGCGGCTTCGGCCCTGCGCGAAGGCGGGCGGGGTCTGTCCTCGGCTCGATCGGGGCGAGTCCGCAACGTGCTGGTCGTCGGTCAAATGGCGCTCGCCATGATGCTCCTCGCCGGCGCCGGACTGCTCGCCAGGAGCCTCGCGCAGCTTCAGAGCGTGAAACCGGGATTCGACACGAGCCCCGCGCTGACCTTCAACCTCTCTCTTCCCGACGTGGCCTACGCCACGGAGGAGAGCCGTGCGGCTTTCCTCGCGCGGCTCATTCCACGTCTCGAAGCCCTCCCCGGCGCGGGGCCTGCCGCCGCGACGCTCGGCCTTCCCCTGAACCGAACGCGCTTCAGTATTTCGTTCGAGATTCGCGACACTCCTCCCCTCACGCCCGCGCAACAGCCTTCGATGGAGATGCGGCCGGTGACCGCCGGCTACTTCAAGACGATGGGCATTCCCATCGTTCGCGGGCGGGGCTTCGCGGAGTCGGATGTCATGTCGTCGCCGCAGGTCGTGATCATCACGGAAGCCGCGGCGAAGAAGTTCTTCCCGAACGAGAATCCGATCGGCCGCTACATCACGATGGGTTATGGCCGCGACAAGGGCAAGCCCCAACCGGGCGGGGAGATCGTAGGCATCGCCTCCGACGTGAAAGACCGGGGCCTCGCCCACGACGCGTGGCCGGAGATCTACCTTCCGTACCCACAAATGCCGGTCTCGTCGGTGGACGTTTTGATCCGCACTCAGGTCGATCCGATAACCCTCGCGAAGTCGGTGGACGCGGCCGTGCACGAGCTGGACCCTGAACTCCCGGTGGGGCGGGTGCAAAGTCTCGAGACCCTCATGTCCGCCTCCATCTCCCAGCCCCGCTTCTACGCCCTCTTGCTTGGCTTCTTCGCGAGCGTGGCGGTAAGCCTCGCGGCGCTCGGCATCTTCGGCGTGATGTCGTACTCGGTGGTCCAGCGTTCACGCGAGATCGGCGTTCGTCTGGCTCTTGGCGCCAATCCTTCGGAGGTTCGCATGATGGTGCTGCGTCAGGCCATGGCTCTGGCTCTCGTCGGAGTGTTCGGCGGAATTCTCGGAGCACTGGCCCTGTCGAGGACGATCGGGAGTCTCCTGTTTCAGTTGAGCCCGACCGATCCACCGACCCTGGCCGTGCTGGCCGCGCTCCTCAGCCTTGTGGCGTTCCTCGCGAGTTTTCTGCCCGCGCGCCAGGCCACTCGCGTCGATCCGCTGATCACGCTGCGGAGCGAATAGGTATCGCTCGCCCAGGCCAGCTCGGTGGTTGGCCCCGCGTCCCGGGACTCAGCGGTCGCGTTCGCGTCCCGGGCGAATCGTCATCTTGTCGCCCAGGCTGCGTTCGATCTGATCGCTGACGGCCTGGGTGAAGGCGGGGGCCGGCGCGCCCCTGGGAGCTGCGATCGCTCCGTAGCCACGCAACTGAAGCGGCCCATCGCCGGTTGCGCGCGCGATGGAGGTGGCGGCGAAATAGATGTCGGTGCGGTTGTTGGTGTCGTTGTTCGCGAGGGGCAGCAGAGAGAGCACTGACGAACCCGCGGCCACGAGTCCCACGTAGTCGCCCACGAAAGCTCCGGGCGCCATCGGAGCCTTCGACAAGTCGAACGGGCCGGCGATTCGAGTCTCCGTCCAGTTGCGCCCGTCGTTGGAGCGGGTCAGCCAGTATTCGGCGGGCAGCGTGGTGGGGTCTGTGGTGTTCGCGCGCAGGTCGAAATAGCCAACGCTGATCGTCCCGTCGTTCGCCACCTGAGGCTGAGGTGTGAACGCCGCGAAACTCGGCGCGCCGTTGATCTGCACCGGCTCGGACCAGGTCCGCCCCCCGTCTCGGGACTGGGAGAAGGCGATGCCGTCGCGGGCTCCATTCGAGAAGCGGCCGTCCTGCCACGTCACCACGATCACGCCGGGCCCGGCCGCGGCGTGCATCAGCACCGAGCCGTCGCGCACTTGTGCTCCCGTGTCCGGATCGCGCGTGCCCACCGTCAATGATCGGCTGATGGTGACCGGAGGCCCCCAGGTCTGGCCTCGGTCGGTCGATCGCAGGAAGACCACCGACGACTGGTTTTGGCCACCCACCGCGTCGATCTGGGTGAAGAAGTAGAGCACCTCGCCCTCGGCCGTGACTACGACCTCGGCGCCGATGATCTGCGAGGTCTTGCCGGGATCGTAGATCGCCCGCGCGGCCTCCCACGTGATGCCGGTGTCGGTGGATCGCGTGAAGAAGGCGGGGCCGCCCGCATCCTGCTGCAACCGATCCCAGGCCGCGTAGATGAAGTTCGCGTCGAAGGGGTCCGCGGTCATCGAGTTCTTGTCGTTGAAGAAGGGCGCGGTGTCCTGGATCAGCGTGATCGGCGCCGACCACGTGACGCCGCCGTCCGCGGAGCGCGCGACCTGCATGGCGTTGAGCGAACTCGCACCGAAAACGGATCCCGTGATGCTGAGCGACATCATCTGCGCGATGCCCGTGGGTCCAATCGTGACCCAGGGGTCCGAGGCGCGCTCGAAGGGTCCGCCCGCGCAGCGTGAGAAGGGGAGTGCCCGCCTCGTCCAGCTGGCGCCGCCGTCCTGCGAGACCGCGGTGACGAGGCCGCGGGCTCCGCCATTCGACCAGCGGTCCTGTTGCCAGGTGGCGATGAGATTTGACGGTCGAGCGGGATTGAGGGCCAGATGCGGCTCTACCTCCGCGCCAATGAACACCGTGCCCGATTCGTTGCGGCCGCAGGTGGAATCAAACGTCGCTTCGATGGCCGAGACGCGGGTTCCGGCGTTCGTGGTGGCTGTGCTCTGTGACGCAGCGCTTGGTCCCGGCGTCGCTCCACCCCCGCAGGATGAAGTGACGAGAAAGGCGAGCGCGCCGCCCACAGACCATCGAACGCGAGAGACAGCGTGCATTGCGCTTGAGACCATACTCCCGCGTGAGAGTCCATCTCGTTGTTCAAACCGTTGGACGTTCTTGCGGCCGCGGCGCCGCTACGTGGCGGACCGGCTTCGCTGATCCTCGTCGTCGGGCTCGACATGGATGACGACATCGGCGAGGCCCTCGTAGTAGCCGCACAGGCTGCGCTCGAGGTCACGCGCGATGGCGTGTCCCTTTTCCACGGTCATGCCTGGATCCACGAGGATGCTCATGTCCATGTGGATGATGGCGCCCGTCCCCCGAGACCGGATGTTGTGACAGCCTCTCACGCCTCCGAAGGCCAGCACCTTTGCCGCCACGTCCCTCGGGTCCAGTCGTTGCTGGTCTGAGAACGTGGTGTGGGCCCCCTTGAACACCTGGACGGCGGCCCACAGGATGGCGATGGCCACGAACAGGCCGACGATCGGGTCGGCGATAGGCACGCCGAGCTTCACCAGGACGAGAGAGACGATGACCCCGAGAGTCACCCAGACGTCCGACAGGGTGTGTCGGGCATCGGCCTGCAGCACATCGCTTCCCAGTTCTTTTCCGCGGCGGATCTCGTACCACACCACGAAGATGTTGATGCCCAGTGTGATCACCATGACCGCGAAGGAGATGGCAGTGACATCGACTCTGGGGTGAACGCCGGTCTGGGCGAAGGTGGTGAGTGCTTTGACCGACCCGCTCACCACCCGGAACGCGGCGAAGCAGAGCATGAGCCCGATGGCGGCGCTCGCGAACGATTCGTACTTATGGTGCCCGTAGGGGTGATCCTCGTCCGGGGGCTTCGTGGCCGCCTTCATGGCGATGAGGGCCACGATGTTTCCCGAGCCGTCAGTGAAGGAGTGGATTCCGTCCGCGAGCATCGCGGTGGAACCGCTGATGATGCCCCAGGCCGCTTTGGCCGCGGCGACGATCACATTCAGAAACAGGATCTGCCACAAGACCCTGCTGATGCCCTCGGTGCGTGCCTTCATGCCGCTCCTCCTGCCTCGCTCTCGCGGACGCCCCCGCGCATCTACTTGAACGGGTTGACCACCGCGATCTCGCAGCCCGCGAAGTCGCGCTCGTTTCTGGTAGCGAGCTTGAGCCGATGGACACTCGCGGTTGCCGCGATCAGCATATCCGCCTGAGTCCGGGCGACACCGCGGGCTTTGAATCCGCCCCTCATCTCTCCCGCGAGCCGGGCGATCTCTTCCGTCACCGGGAGAACCGTGCAGTGTTCCGCCAGGAAGGATGTGAACCAGTCCATGACGCGCGGGTTTGGCCGCGCAAGCAGACCGAAGTGAATCTCTTCCACCGTGACAACAGAAACCGCGACCTCGCTTCGCTGACTCGCCCACGCGAGGACTCTCGGGTCGGGCCGGCTCCTCGAGAGTTCGGACAGGACGTTCGTGTCGACCAGATCCATCAGTCAGCCGGGGGCAGGATGGCCATCCGGCGATTACGGCGCGCCGGAGCCTTGAGCGCCGCTCCGCGCGCTCCCGAAATTCGTCGCAGATCCTCGAACGCCTGCGCCACGGTTTTGTTGCGGCCAGCGTTCTTCCACTTCTCGAACGCGCGGAACTCCTCCACGTCAACGACCACGGCGATGTCGCGCGCCCGTTTGGTGATGGTCTGAGGCCGAGTGGCGGCGCGCCTCAGAACCTCTGAGAGTTGTTCCTTTGCTTCGGCGACACTCCAGTTCATGCGGGTGACCTCGTGAAGATGTCCATCTCCATGGCTATTATAGACATCTAAGCAGTGTTGAACGGCACTTTTCGAGGCGGCGGCCGGGTCTGCGAAGCAGCCGTAGGTCCAATCCGGCTCTTTTTGGGAACCTGACGCCCTCTCCGGGCGTCAAAGCTCTTAATGAGCACCACCCTGGCCAACCTCCGCTACGCCCTTCGGGGTCTCCGCCGAAGCCCGCTTTTCGCTTCGGTGGCGATCCTCTCCCTCGCCCTGGGCATCGGGGCCAATACCGCGATCTTCACGCTGATCGATCAGATCCTGCTCCGGAAGCTCGCCGTCCACAATCCCGATGAACTGGTCATGGTGTACCAGCAGGCGAACAACATGGGCAGCAACATGGGATCGAGGATGAATTCGTACCCCCTGTTTCAGGATCTTCAGCAGAAGGCCACCCCGTTCGCGGACGTTCTGTGTCGGCGTCTGGTGTCGGTATCCCTGAGTGTCGACAACCAGACCGAGCGGGCCTCGGCGGAACTCGTTTCCGGGAACTACTTCTCGATGCTCGGCATCCGGCCTTCAGCGGGCCGGGTTTTCACCCCGGAGGACGACAAGGTCGCGGGCGGGCATCCCCACGTCGTGTTGAGTCACGCCTATTGGGTCAGCCGCTTCGACGCCGATCCCAGCGTCGTGGGCAAGACCATCCGGCTGAACGACTACCCGATGACGGTGGTGGGCGTTTCCGCCGAAGGCTTCGTCGGTCTCGACCCGGCTCAGGCGCCCCAGATTCGTGTGCCCGTCCAGATGAAAGAGCAGGTGATGCCCACTTTGGGCTGGCTCAAGATGGAAGACCGCCGCGCGCGATGGCTTCAGGTGTTCGCCCGTCTCAAACCCGGCTTCACGGTGGAGACGGCGCAACCCGCGCTGCAAACGCTTTTCACCCAGATCCGCACGTACGAGATGACTCTCGAAGCGGCGAAGGACTGGTCGGCCTACTCCCGCACCGAGTTCATGAAGGGCCGGCTGCTGCTCGCGGGCGCCGCCATCGGCTATTCGAGTATCCGGAACGATTTCTCCACCGCTCTCGTCGTGTTGATGTGCATGGTCGGCCTGGTCCTGCTGATTGCCTGCGCGAACGTGGCGAACCTGCTGGTCGCTCGCGGGCTGATGCGCCAGAAGGAGATTGCCCTGCGGCTCTCGCTCGGGGCCACGCGGGCCCAGCTGGTGCGGCAGCTCCTGGTGGAGAGCCTCGTTCTCTCCTTCGCCGGCGGAGTCCTGGGGGTGGCCATCGCTTTCGGCCTGACGAGTGCGCTCCTCACCCTTCTTCCTCAGCAGAGTCAGCCTCTGCTCCTCACTCCGGTTCCCGATCTGCGCATCCTCGCGTTCACGTTCGGGCTGACCCTGATCACCGGCATCGTGTTCGGCCTGGTTCCGGCCTTGCGCGCCAGCCGCCCCGATCCGTGGACCACGCTCAAGGACACGGTCGGATCGATCGCGGGCACCGGCGGCTCTCTCTTCCTGCGCAAGGGCCTCGTCACCGCGCAGGTCGCGCTCAGCTTCCTCCTGCTCTTTGGAGCCGGACTTTTCGTGAACAGCCTTCAGAACCTGAAGACCGCCGACACCGGCGTGGCGCTCGACAACCTGATCACGTTCCAGCTCTCACCCGCCCTGAGCGGATACGACGATGCGCGGGCCAACCTCTTCTATCGCAATCTGCGTGAACGCCTGGGCGGCCTGCCCGGTGTCCAGTCTGCGGGTTTCGCCGCCGTGGCCATCCTCGCGGGAGACGAATGGGACAGCTCAATGGCGGTCGAGGGCCACCAGGCCAAGGACGGCGAAGACATGCAGGCCTTCATGAACGCGGTCTCCCCGGGCTACTTCCAGACGCTGAAGACGCCGGTCGTCGATGGCCGCGACTTCAACGATACCGACGCGCGCGGGGTGCTGTTCTCCGACAGCAGCGCCGGCGTTGCGATCGTGAACCGACGCTTCGCGGACCACTTCTTCCCCGGCAAGAGCGCGGTCGGCAAGCGCCTTGGATGGGGTGGGGGGCCCAATGCGAAGCTCACCATCGAGATCATCGGCGTGGTCGCGGACTCACTTTATGAAGGGCCGCGCGAGGGTGTGCGGCGCCAGGTCTTCCTGCCCAAGTCGGGCAAGGACGATGCTGCCTTCTATGTGCGGACCACCACGCCGTCCAGCAGCGCCTTCTCGATGGTGCGAAACGAGGTGCGGGCCCTGGACCCCTCGATTCCCGTGTTCGGGGTGAAGACGGTCGAGGGGCAGCTCGACGAGACCCTGCTCACCGATCGGCTCATCGCCATGTTGTCCGCGGGGTTCGGCGTGCTGGCCACGCTTCTCGCCACCATCGGGCTCTACGGGGTTATGGCGTTCGTGGTGGTGCGACGGCGGAAGGAACTCGGCATCCGGCTGGCGCTGGGGGCCCAGCCCGGAACGGTGACGGGTCTGGTGATGCGCGAGGTGCTAACGCTCCTCGGGATCGGTCTCGCCGTAGGCGTCCCCACCGCGCTCGCTCTGGGCCGCTACGTATCGTCGCAGCTCTATGGAGTCGAGGCCCATGATCCGGGAATCGCGATTGCCACGGTCGTCCTGCTCAGTCTCGTGTCGGCGGCCGCGGGCTTTATCCCCGCGAGGCGGGCCAGCCGGATTGATCCGATTCTGGCTCTTCGATACGAGTAGGCGCGGCACGGGCGGTTACAGCGCGAACGACTGGTGGTCGGCGATGAATTCGGTCACCTGCAGCGCGGCCTCGGCGTTGGAGATGGCGTAACGCTTCTCAACGAGTTCGGTGAGTGAACCCTTGTGTCGGCCGAGGGCGAGCAGATCCTCGTCGGTCAGGCGGTCCCAGCGGACCGCGGCATCCTTGATCTCCGCTTTCCACTTCTGATCCGCTTCCTCGGCGTCCGGCATCACGAGGTCGGCGTCGGGAGGGACCGCGTCCGATTCCCTGGGGGGCGGCGGATCGTCCGCGTTGATGGGGTCCACATTCTCCCGGATGACGTGACCGGGCCTGGTCAGCAGACCCGCCGCTTCGAGTCCCGACTCTCCCACGGCCTCCGGATCCGTCGGCCCGGTGTCGGCCGCGCCGTCGATGGTTACGTCACTGCGATCATCCATGGCCCAAACCTCTACCGGTTGAAGTACGTTCTGACCTTGGCGGCGACCTGCGGATCGGTCATCCTGTCCGCGGCCTCTGTGGCGGCGATGCGGCCCGCATGGCCTTTGCTCTCCATGCGCTTTCGGAGTTCGCCCTTCGCCTCGCCCGGGCCGAAGAGGAAGACCGACTCGGTGGAAGCGAGATGCTTGATCACCTCGTCGTAGTACTTGTCGAGGCGGCCCGCGAACTGACGGTCGTGCTGATCGTCAGGCGAAGCGTCATCCGCCGACAGGCCGGGGATCCGCTCGTGTTTCTCCACGCCGGACCCGAGGCGTTCCGTCCGTTCGCCTTCCTCCTCGAGGAAGATGAGGATCGCCTCGCGATGGTCGATCCATACGCCTGCTTGCTTGTTCATTCGGGGTGAGCTTGCCCGTTGCCCACGGCCTTCGTCTGTGCGATGCCGTACACCGCCGAAGCGGCCGGTTCGACGGGCCGGCCGGGCCAGCTGCGAGTCAGTGGTTGTCCAGGCGAGCGACGCCACCGGTCGCCCGAGAGTCCTGTCGACCGGGCCGGAACGTGACTTCGAACACCGCTCCGGGGCCCGGCCCGATGACCAGGCTGCCTCCGAGTTGCCGCGCGAGGTCGGCGACCAGCTGGAGGCCGAGCGATTTCACCCGGCGTTCAGCGAAGTCCTGGCTCGGGCCGATCCCGTCGTCCGAGATGCGGAGCCGGAGCAGGCCCTCGCCAGCCCACTCGGCGATCACCCGGACTTCTCCCCGGCGTCCGTTTGGAAAGCCGTGCTTCAAGGCGTTCGAGACGAGTTCGTTCACGATGAGGCCGCACGGGACGGCCTGGTCGAGGTCGAGACCAACCGGCAGCACTTCAAGGTGGAACGTGATCTGGCCCGGGCTTGCCACCAGCGATCGCTGCAGTTGATTGGTCAGTTCCTTCAGATACGACTCGAGGTCCACCTGCGCGAAGCTATTCGACCGGTACAGGGCCTCGTGCAGGGAGGCCATGGCCAGGATCCGGTTCTGCATGTCCTTCAGCACGCCCTTTGTGGTCGGGTGATCGATTCGGTTCGCCTCGAGGCGCAGCAGGCTGGTGATCACCTGCATGTTGTTCTTGACCCGGTGGTGGACCTCCTTGAGGAGAGCCTCCTTCTCTTTGAGTGAGGCGCGCAGCGCTTCGTCGGCCTTCATCTTGTGGTCACGCGACCTGATGGCTCCCTTGCAGAACGCGATGTCGTTCGCCAGTTCGCCGAGGAGCTTCATCTCCTCTTCCTGGAAGAAATCGACTTCGCTGGAGTAGAGGGCGAGAACCCCCACCGCCTCGTCGGCGATGAGGAGAGGAAGGACGGCGATCGATCGGACCTCGGATTCCACGTAACGCGTCCGAAGCAGCACCCTTGGATCGTTCACCGAGTCGTTGGAAACGACGGGCAGCCTCGCGCGTATCGCGCGGCCCACCATCGTGTTCGGCGCGGTTTCCGGCTCAGCGAGGAGCGCCCCGACCTGGGCCATCAAACCTTCATCCTTGCCCGCCGAGGCCACCGGCAGCACGGCTCCCGTGGCACGATCGACCACGGCGATCAAAGACATGCGGAAGCCACCCGCGGCCACGGCGATCCGGCACGCCTCCTGGAAGAGTTCGTCGCGGTCGCGCACTCGGACGATGAGCGTATTGATCCCGCTCAACACCGCATAGACACGGCTCAAGTGGACGATCTTCGCGTCCGCGATCTTTCGCTCCGTGATGTCAGTGGCGATGCCCGCGGTTCGGTAAGGCGTTCCATCATCGTCGAACACCGGAACCCCCCGCACCTGAATCCAGCGGATCTCCCCCCCGGGACGGATGATTCGAAACTCGTAGTCGAATGCCGGGTCGGCGCTGGTCAGTTGCTCGGCGGCGAGGTGGAGGTCGTCCGGGTGAAAGGCCTCAACCCACGAAGCGGGATTGGCGTAGAGGCTCTCGCAGGTCCGGCCCCAGATGCGTTCATAGGCGGGGCTGACGTAGTAGATGGTCGAGCCGTCGGCGCTTTGAAGGAAGAACACGTCATTGATGTGGTCCGCCATCTGGCGAAACCGCCGATCGCCCTCGATGGCGCGCTGAGCCGCTTCTCTCTCGGCCGTGACGTTCACGTGCATGATTACCGCCCCGGTGCGGAAGTTGGTCGACAGGGGGGTGGCGGTCATCAGGAACCAACGCTTCTCGGTCGTCGAATGGCAGGCGTACTCAAAGGAGAAGCTCGACTCGGATCTGGAGAGCACGCCCATGATCCCGTGGACGACTCGATCGGCGCCCAGGGTGCCGTCGCCGGTAGCCGCGTCGCACACGGCAAGGTAGTTGTCTCCGACCCCGCCGTCCCTTGAGACCAACCCATTCTCGCGGCCGAAGCTTCGCCAGGCATTGTTGACCGAGACGATGCGTCCTGTCGGGTCGAGAACGGCGACGTGGGCGGGAAGGGCATCGAGGATGGCGGCCTGCCGGGCAAGGTCGAGCTTTCTGAGGTGCTCCTGGGCGTGCCGGAGAAGAAAGGGCCGCCCCTCGTCATCCGTTACCGCGTCTACCTCGCCCCCGGTGAGTTCCTCGATCCGTGCGCTGGTCCGGTGAAGGAGGTTGATGAGAGCGGGAACCTCGTCGGCCGGATCATCGGCGCGGCTCGGGCCGCGGGCCGTCATGCCCCCTCGGCAAGGCCCAGGGCCCGCAGCACCGTCAGGGGTTCGCTCAGCGTTCCGACGATTCGGCGAACAGGCAGGGGCGAGAACTTGATGAGAGTGGGGGTCAGGAAGACGCCTTCGGCGAGAGCCCGTTTGGGTTCGAGGAGGACATCGACGATCTCGATCTCATGCCGGCCGGCGAGGTGGGTCTCACAAAGGGCGGCGAGGTTCACCGATGCCTCCGCCGAGTTGAGGGTGTCGTCGGCCACGAAGAGCCGGAATTTGTAGAGAGTGGGAGGGCTCACCGCTCGCCGCTTCGGAAGGGGACTCGTTTCATATTGCTCGGATTCCTCGGCAAACCTCGGGATACGTTCCAGGGTCGAGGATCCACTGGAGCACGCGATCGACTATGGCCGCGGAACCGAGGCGCGTCAGTGCGATGCCGCACATAGCCCTCCGTGGGACGCGTGCGTGTGAGTGCATTCGGCTCATTGACAGCCGGTTCCACTCGCTGAAGGAGGCTCAGGCCCTGGGTCTTCGTGAGATCCAGGGTCACAAGACGCTTGCCTACCGATACACGGTTGTGGGACAAGGCGAAACGTTGCGTGTTCAGGCTTGGGTCTCCCAGGAAACCGGCCTCCCGGCGAGGTTCGAGGAAGAGTTCGAGAACGACCTCGTGAAACAGAACGTTTCGTGGGATGTGACGTACGACTCAAGCCTCGCTGTGGAGCCACCCGTTCTCGCCCCGGCAGGCCGGCCTATGACGGTTTGGGCGTCGCGGCTGAGGCACCCGCCGAATCCATAGCGAGCGGGGCGAGGCCTTCGTTGGGCCGATCGGCCTGGAACATCACCGTGAAGCG
>Ga0075163_10009789_pt1 | contig 12561 bp, 11 predicted proteins | sample JI1023141ADNA_FD_71478 | JGI IMG/M metagenome (GOLD analysis project Ga0075163, IMG submission 71478) | Wastewater effluent complex algal communities from Wisconsin, to seasonally profile nutrient transformation and Carbon sequestration -... | ecosystem: Engineered > WWTP > Effluent > Algae...
CGTGAAACACCACACCCGAGGCGGCTCCAGACAAAACGGACATCCTGAAGGGCAAATGCCCCGGAAATGCCCCGGAATCAGGTTCAATTTTCGGACGGCGAGGCCGCTAGGCGGAGCCTCGAATGCTGGTTTGCCGGTTGGGATCGGGTAGTGCCCCGGAAATGCCCCGGCTGCAACACCAGGGTCGCTCGGAGGCGCACCGTCATCGACGGCGAGCGCCGGGCTCCTTTCGTGAAGGGCGACCCGCTGGCTGAGCATCTGGCCGACCGCGAGAGCGAGACCCGTGGATCGGTACGGTGCTGTTTTGAGTTCGAGATACCGGAGTGGGGTGCGCGACGTGACCAGCCGTAGCCTCGTCGAGATCGAGACTGCTCTGCGTGGGCTGGTGCAGACGTGGGGCAGCTACTTCGGCACGGAGCGCTCCGGGGCGCAGAGCTTCTTGAATGACCTGGTTTCGGCGTATACCGGGGAACCGTCCGCAATGGCTGCCGGCGCGCGGTTCGAGGAGTTCGGCGTGCGGGACGCGGGAGCCGGGTTCATGGACCTGTACTGGCCGGGTGTGGCCATCGTGGAGATGAAGGCCCCCAAGGAGTCCCATCGCCTCGACGTGCACCGGGCCCAGGCGCTGGACTACTGGCGCAACAGCGCCGACCCGGCTACCGGCACACCTGCGCCGCCGTACCTGGTGCTGTGCAGTTTCCGGTCGTTCGAGGTGTGGGAGCCCGGCCGTTTCCCGAACGCCCCGCGGGACACGTTCACCATCGAGGAGCTGCCCAGCCGAGCTGAGGCACTCCTGTTCCTCGCGGGTCGGACCCCGGTGTACGGCGGACCCGGCGCCGCGGTCACCACGGAAGCAGCGGCTCACATGGTCGACCTGTACTTCCAGCTGCGTGACCGGCAGGCAGCCCCGCCGGAGGAGCTCCGGCGGTTCATCGTCCAGGCCGTATGGGTGCTGTTCGCCGAGGACGTCGGCCTGCTGCCGGAACGGGTCTTCGGGAACTTGATCGGCGCTCTTGCAGGCGACCCGTCACGGAGTAGCGGCGTAGAAATCTCGGACTTGCTGCGCCGGCTCAACATCGCCGATCCGGAGCGCCGCAACCGAGGCCGTCCGATCGCCGTGCCTTACGTCAACGGGGAGCTGTTCGCCGAGACCCCCGAGGTCCCGCTCAACACCGACGAGTTGCGCCACCTGGTCGCTGCGTCGGCCTACGACTGGCGTTGGGTAAACCCCACAGTGTTCGGCGCGCTCCTTGAAGGCTGCCTGGGCCACGACCACCGGTGGGAGCTCGGGGCGCACTACACGAACGAGGAAGACATCCTGTCCATCGTCCGCCCCGTGATCGTCCACCCGTGGTCGGAGCGCATCGAGGCTGTCGAGGACCCGACGAAGGCGATCCGGCTGCTCGGCGAGCTGACGAAGTTCACGGTCCTCGACCCGGCGATGGGGTGCGCGAACTTCCTTGCCATCGCATACCGGGAGTTGCGCAAACTCGAGCGACGCCTGCACGACCGGATCGCCGACCTGCACACCGAAGCCGGAATGATCCCACCAGTCCTGCCGCGCTATCCCCTGAAGAACATCCAAGGGATAGAAATCGACCCGTTCGCCGTCGAGATCGCCAAGGCCACCCTCTGGATGACCCACGGACTGATCGCCCGCCAATACGGGGCAGCCGAGGCGCCTCTGCCCCTCCAGCCGCTGGTCAACCTCATCTGCGCGGACAGCCTGAAGACCGATTGGCCCGCCGTAGACGCCATCATCGGCAACCCGCCGTTCCACGGTGATCGGCGACTGCGGGGCGTCCTGGGTGACGAATACATCGAATGGTTGAAGTCCGAGTTCGGCGTTGGCGTCAAGGACCACTGCGTCTACTTCTTCCGGAAGGCCCACTCCCACCTGGTCAAAGGTCAGCGCGCCGGCCTCGTCGCCACGAACACCATCAGCCAAGCAAAGAACCGGGACGCAAGCCTTGGGTGGATCGAGGCCAACGGCGGCACGATCTTCGACGCAACCAGCACCAAGCCGTGGTCCGGTGACGCGAAAGTGCACGTCTCAATCATCTGCTGGCAGAAGGGTACGGTTCCGGCTCGTCCGTACCTCCTTGACGGACGGACAGTCGATGGCATCACACCGTCACTCGTTGCCGGGACTGAGCACCTGACTGCCGCACCGCTGACAGCCAACAAGGGCATCGCTTGGGTGGGGTACTACACCCGCGGAATGGGGTTCGTGCTAGATACAGACGAGGCCATGGATCTGACGGCGGACCCAACCGGAGACTATGAAACGATTGTGCGGCCGTTCATCAACGGGGACGACATCGTCAACTCGCTCAACCAACGACCTAGTCGCTGGGTGATCGACTTCGGGATGCGCACGTTGCAGGATGCGATGGCGTACCCGCGCGCCCTGCAAATCGTCACCGAGCGAGTCAAGCCGGGTAGAGAGCACGATCCCGCACAGATGAAGGCTTGGTGGCTCTTCTGGAGAGCCAGGCCCGAGATGCGGCGAACACTCGAGGGCTTACCTCGCTTTGCCATTTGCGGCCTGACTGGAAAGCGATTCACCCTGTCGTGGGCTGAACCCTCCTGGGCGCCGTCTCACGCGTGCGGAGTCTTCGCCTTCGACGACGACTACTCGTTCGGTGTCTTGTCCTCGCGTCTCCATGACTGGTGGGCCCGGGCCAATGGGTCCACACTCAAGGGCGATCTGCGCTATACGCCCACTACATGTTTCGAGACGTTCCCCTGGCCGATGGACCCGAGTGATACGCAGCGCGAAGCGGTGGCGAACGCTGCGCGGAGCATCGTCGTGGAACGCGCTGCCGCGTGCGCCGCGCTCGGCAAGGGCCTGACCGCGGTCTACAACGCGATGGACGACGGTGCGTTTGTAGGTCTGAGGACAGCGCACGATGATCTGGATCGCGCAGTCATGGCCTGCTACGGACTGCCGATGGCCCTCCTCGACGATCGACCGGCGCTGCTGGCCAAGCTCTTCGACCTCAATGCGGCCGCGGCGGCGGACCCGTCGTACGCCCCGTTCGCGCCTCCCCTAGCGTGATGTGCGATGGAACCCCGGTCAATGTGTCGTCGCGGCACACCTTCTCCGAGGCTTCTTTACCACGATTGTGTACACATTTGTGGTAGCCTTTGGGGGTGACGGTTCCGCGAGTGTTGACGATGCGCGAGTTGCGTCAGGGGCTCGCCGTGGTCGTTGATCAGGTAGTGCGCGGTGAGGCTGTTTTCGCTGGTGCTCACCGCAAGCCGGAGGTGGTGTTGATGTCGCTGGACCAGTATGAGCAGTTGACCGCGGCGCGCGAGCGCGTGGTGCTGTCGGCGGTGGGCTCTATGGACATGGAGGGCATGCCGGCCAGCGAGGTCGAGATTGACGCAGCGCGCGAGCTGGCTGCGGGCCGCATCGACTTCGCCGAGTACCGACGCCTCGTGAGTGTCTAGCCCTCATCGGTTCGACCGGCCCGAGGACTACCTCTACCCCGGAACGGACGTTCTGCGCAATCGCCTCGACGTCAGGAACACTCAGGAGTTGGAACGCGTCGAGCGTGCCCTGACGCTGGGCCGCCTGGTGGAACTGCGATCGACAGGAGCGGGTGCGGGCGGCTTCGACTTCGCGCATCTGCAGGCTGTTCACCGGCACGTCTTCCAGGATGTCTACGAGTGGGCGGGGCAGGTTCGCGCGGTCACGCTGGGCAAGGGCACGACCCAGTTCTGCCTTCCTCAGCACCTCGAGTCGTTCGCCGCGACCATCTTCAGCGCGCTCGCGTCGGAGGACGTGCTCGTTGGACTCACCGCGGAGGCTTTCGCCGACGCGGCGGCTAACCTCCTGGCAGACCTGAACGCGCTTCACCCCTTTCGCGAGGGCAACGGCCGTGCACAGCGCGCCTTTCTTGAGCTTCTGTCCGATCATGCGGGACACCCGATCGTGTGGCGACCCCTCGGCCCTGCCCGCATGATCCAGGCGTCCATCGACGCCATGCGCGGGGACAACAGCGGACTACGCACGATCGTCTGGGAGTCGTTGGCCGACCCGCGTCACTGACAGAGCGGCAACGGGCCACGAGGCCACTCGCGAGCATCCACCCGGTGCGATGCGCGTGGACGCCCGTCAACACCCCAACATGCCTCTCCGTCCGGGCCGAAGGCGGTGCGGTGTCGACGACGCAGGCTCAGGCGTTAGTGCGGGATCGATTCGCCGTCACCCGGATCTGGTGGCGACCCTCGCGACAGACCCACGCGGTCAGGCCGGTCATGCACGCCACGGCGATGCCGGACCACGCGATCCCTGCCAGAGTCAGCTGCTCGGTGAGGTGCTGCTCGAGTTCCGCCGATCGACCGGCGGCGAGCAGAGCGAGCTGGTTCGGGAGCCACCATCCAGCGGCGATGGTGACGCCGACGAGAGTCCCCGTCCACGCCAGGGCCGTCGCGATGCTTGGCGGGCGGATGCGGCGCTCTACGGGGGGTACGGTGCGGGTGAGCGCGATGCGCAAGGCCGATCGGCGCAGGCGATAGCGCGCATACGCCACCACCCAAGCGCCGAACATCGTGATTGACACTGCGACGCCGACGCCAGCCGCGCCACCGACCAGAGCGACCATGTGGGCCGCGTCGACACGCATAGCAGTGGACAGCGTCCGATCAACTGTTGCGTTGAGGGCAGCCAACCCCCAGTGCCGCGTCGCCGCTAGGGTCGCGCCGAGCGTGATGAGGCCGACCACCGCGAGCAGTGGAGGGGGCCGGCGGGGCCGGTAGACCGTGATGTGCCCCGGTGCAGGCCCGGCGGTCTCGAGGGCCAGAGCGCTCAGGCAGTCGCTCGGCGCTGCTTCGCCGAGGTCAGCACGGGGCCATTCACGTCCGACGATGTCATCGAACCGTGCCGCCTCAACCTCGGTCAGCGGGGAGTCCTCATCGTCGGTCACTGCACGACGACGGCGACGGGGATGCCGCGCCGGCTCGGCAGTGTCGCGATGGCCCACGGGTCGTGGATTTCCGGGGGGCGTCGGCACGCGAAGGCCACGATGACGAGGACGATGACTGGCAGCGCCAGCCCCGCTGTACAGACAACGGCGAACACACTCGCCACGATGATGAAGATCGGCATTGTCCCTCTCCCTGCGTCCGCGATGGGTCCCCCTGATTCGAGAGGACCTACGAAATACCTAAACAAGGTGAACAGTGGTGCCCGGGTGTGACACCCGGACACCACTGCCGACGTCAGGCCGGAACGACGGTGGCGACCTTCGCGGTGGTCTGCACCCAGGCGGTGCCGTTGTCGGCGTACCCGGCGGGCAGCGTGTCCTTGACGGGGACGTCCTTGATGTAGGTGCTGCCGTTGTCGAGCCATCCGGCGGGCGGGGCGTCCTTGACCTGCTGGGTGTAGCCCTGGATGTCCCAGCCCAGGCAGTGGCCGTCGTGCATGGTGCCCCCGTACGGGCAGGTGGTTCCCGACCAGTCGGTGCCCCAGTCTCGGTACGTGCGGGACGTCTCCACGAACTCCCCGTGGTAGGTCAGCGGCGAGGTCTGCGTGACGGTGTGGAACGTGTAGGCGGTGGTCTTCTCGCACACCCCGGCGCTGCTCTCCGGGAACCCTGCCGGGCAGACGTAGATCGTCTTCGTCGCCGGAACAGGAGCCGGAGCAGGACCGGGGGCCGGTGCCGGTGCTGGGGCGGGTGCGGGGGTCGGGGTGACGGGCACCGCGGCCGGGACGGGGCTCGCGGGTGTCGGGGCAGCCGGGGTGGTGGTGGGCACGGTGGTGCCGGTGATCTGCGCCAGCGATGCTGTCATCGTCGCGGCGGTCGGTTTGCCGGTGCTCGCGGAGTTCCGCGGGGTGACGGTGATCGTGTAGCGGGTGTCCGGGTCCAGGCCTGAGAGCGACGCGGTCGTGGACGCGGCGGTGCCCGAGACGACTTCTGTCGTCCGCGTTGTGGGGGCGAGGGGCGTGGCGGTGAGGTCGTAGCTGATCCGGGTGCCGCCGGTGGCGCGTGTCGCAGTGTGCTGCCAAGTGAGGTCTACCTGCCCGGGGGTGGTTGAGGCGCGGACCACCAGTCCGGTCGCCGGTGTGACCTGGGCGACGGGTGTGGCGGTGGCGACCCGTATCCCGCCGATGGCGACGGTGTAGGCCTTGCCGGGGGTGAGGTTGCGGAACACCGCGGGCTTGGTCGGCGGGACGGTGATGGCGCGGAGTGACTGCCCGGGGGTGGTGAGGGTTACGGTCTTGCCGGCGTGGCCGGTGACCGACAGGCCGGCGAGGAGGCTGGCATCGACCCCGACGATGACAGCCGCGGGGGCGGCGGGGTCGGTGGCGATGACCGGGCCGAGGGCCGTGGTCGCGATCACCGGGCCGGGATCGGTGCCGGTCGCGAACGCCGGCCCCGCCACGACTGGGATGCACAGGACGGCGGCCACGATGGCCGCGGCCAGATGCACGGTGCGTTGAGTGCGGGACATGGTCTCTTCCTTCACGATTGAGTCGGACGGGGGCGACGGCTGGGCAGTGCTCGAGTGGTGGACTGGTTAAGCGGGGACGACGGTCGCGACTTTGGGCAGGTCGATGACCCAGGTGGTGCCGTCGTCGGTGTAGCCGGCGGGGGGCGTGTTCTTCTTCGTCCACCCGGTGCCGGTGTCGGTGTAGCCGGCAGGGATCGCGTCCTTGACGTCGCGGGAGCCGGTGGCGGTGTAGGGGTCCTGGCGGGTCTGCTCGCAGTGCGGGTTCACCGAGCCGCGGACCGGGTCGGTGTCCCACGCGGGGTACCAGCCGGACGCGCACGTCGGGCCGGGGCCGATCTGCCCGGTGCTGACGGTGTAGGCGGGACCGTACGCGGTGTAGGTGTAGGACTCGGCGTGATACGTGTACGCCTTCAGGTCCCATGTGTAGGGCGAGACCTTCCGGCACAGCTCGCCGTTCGGCGTGGCGTCCGCCGGGCAGACGTAGATCGTCTTCGTGCTCGGCCCCGGCGCGGGAGCCGGTGCTGGTGCGGGTCCGGGGTCGGCCGCCGGGGTCGGTGCCGGGGCAGGGGCGGGCGTCGGTGCGGCTGGGGCGGGTGCGGGGGTGGTGGGGACGGAGGACGCGCCGCCCATCTCGGCCAGGGTGCGGGTCATCGTCGCGGCGGTGGCCTGCCCGGTGCTCGCCGAGTTCCGCGGGGTGACGGACAGGGTGTACTTCACGTTGGGGTCCAGGGCCATCGTCGTGACCGTCGCCGTCGTGGACCCCGAGATGACGGGAGCGCTGCTCGCGCGTCCGATCGCGGCGATCGGGGTCGCGGTCACGTCGAAGCCGATGGACCCCTGCGCCTTGGCAGGGGTGTGGTTCCAGCGCAGCAGAACCTCATCGGGCGTGCCGGTGGTCGACACGGTCAGCCCGTACGCACCGGCGACCGCGGCGACGGGGACACCGGTGCCGACCTTCGTGCCACCGATCGCCACTGTGTAGGTGACGCCGGGGGTGAGCTGGCGGAACACCGCCGAAGCGGTGCCCTTCGGTGTGAGGGTGCGGGTCTTCTCCCCACGCGCGGCCAGTGTGACGGGGGAGCCCTTCGCACCGGTGACGACGAGGCCGTTCACGATGCTGGCGTCGATCCCGACGACCCGCGACACCGGAGCAGTCGGAGGCGTGACAGGCGTGGCCGGCGAGGCGGAGGTGGTGTCGGCGGCGATCACGGTGTCCGCAGGGGTCGTCGCGCTGGCACTGCCAGCCAGGGCTGTCGGCGCGGCGAGGACGGCGAGCGTCATGGCCGCGGCGGCCATGCGGACGGACGTGGCGGTTCTGGTCATCGTTCGGTCCTCCTCAACGGGGCGCGAGCTGCGCCAACAATCTGACAGTGATGGGTATACCCACGGCTGTGCGGGTGTAAACCTGTGAATGTCACGAAGTTGCTACGGTGTGCGGTATGGCCACCGCGAAGAAGCCCCGTGTCAGCCCTACGGCGAGGGCCGGAGCCGAGGTGAATCCGGAGAACCGCACCGCCGGCGGGCGTCGCCGGGTGCCGTTGGGGATCCGGGAGGGTGGGGCGGAGTGGGAGCGCCTGCACACCCAGTTGGCCGTCACCGCCCTGGGAGTGCTGGCCGAACGGGGCTACGCCGACATGGTGATGGACGAGGTGGCCGAGCGGGCGGGGGCGAGCAAGCGCACGGTGTACCGGCACTACCCCACCAAGGTCGATCTTGCCGTCGCGGCGATACGCCAGGTGCCCACGTTCACGGGTCTTACGGATGGCGGAGGAACCATTGCCGAGCGCCTGGCCCGGGCGCTGGCTATCGGCGCCGACAGGACCCCGGTGTTCGCGGCGGTCCTGGCGACCGCCATCGTGCACCGCGACACCGTCCCTGAACTCCTGTCGGCCGTTCGCGAGCACGTCGTCGTCCCTCGGCAAGAGGCGATCGCGGACTTCCTCGCAGACGGCGTCGCCCAAGGGGAGATCCGTCCGGGCCTTGATCCACTCGCCGTGGCGGCACTGGTGATTGGCGTGATCACTCAGCACTTGGACGGCACACGAACCGTTCACGGTAAGGCGGGAGCACGCATCGACTTTGAGCACGTGTGGTCGATGATCGGCGCCTGACCCAGTCGGGCACGCCGCGCACCGCGTGGTTGTGAGGTTCGCTACGGGGTCACAGGACACGGCTGGTCCTCCAGGCCGTGTAGCCGGGACGCGCGGGAGCTGTCCAGGTCAGCGTCACTGACGTGCCCGTGGCGACCTGCAGCTGCGAGCCAGCGATCGTGCATCCGGATCGGGGGGCGCAGGCGACGGTCACCGACACCGTTGCACCCGAAGTCAGTCGGGGAACGGTCAGGGTTGCGGCACCGGCCTGGAGGACGGGCGCCTGCCAGTTGTTCCGCACGGTCGTGCGCCGGATCGCCGGTCGACGTGGCCGCGACGCTGACGGGGATGCGGCCGGTGCGGGACGAGGGTCAGGCGTCGTTGACGGAGTCGGAGTCGGGGTGGGACGGGGCGCTGCGGTGCGCGCGGGTGTCGGCGACGGCCCGTCAGCGGTCGTGTCCCCCGGGGAGGGGACACGATCGTCGGACGCGCTCGCGGACTCGGTCGGGGGGCCGGGCACCGTCGCCGTCGGGGAGGCCTCACGTGGCGGTGACGCGATCTGCGTTGCCGTGACGGCGGAATCGCCGAAAGCCGCTGCAAGGGAGGCCGGGGCCGTCGCCGGGCCCGTGGCGGGGGCGTTATGTGCGTTGGGGTGGGCGCTGGCAAGGTCGAGGCTGGTCATGATGCCTAGGACGGTGCATGCGGTCACGGTGGCGGCGACTGCCAGGCCCAGGGTGCGGGGGGTCAGGTGCATGAGGGGTCCTTGGCGCGCGCCAGCCACCGGCTGACGGTGGACTCGCTTGTCCCTCCGATGCGGGCGGCGGTGCTGACGGTCATCCCGGGCACCTCGAGCAGCAGCCGCCAGGCGGCGGCCTCGACCAAGGCGGCGTCGGCGACTTCGATGCGGTGACGGTCCTGTGCGGTCCGCAGCCGCGCATCGGCCTTGGCCCTGAGTGATGCGTGCTTGCGCTGCGCGGTCTGCAGTTGGGTTGCCGCGTCGGCCGACGCTTCGAGGAACGCGTTGCCCACCACGGACTCCGTCCTGCCGGTGAGGCCGTCACGGTTGCGACCTCCTACACGGTCAACGGTGTGAGCCCGCTCGGTGCCTCGCATCCGGCCCGTCGAGTGCACGCGACGCGCGGTTGCGAGGCACCGAGGCGCCGACACCGTTGACAGGTCAGGAGGGCCGTTTCGGCGGCAGTGCCGGTACGGCCCTCGAGCCCTCAGATCGACTCGCACGCATCGGAGCGACCGATGACCAGGACGACCACCCGATCCACCGCCAGCGACGAGGAGACTGAGATGACCACCACCCGAACCAGGCGCGACACGACCGCGAGTCCGAACCCGATCAGGAGCCGCACGAGCCGAAACACCAACCGGGCTGGCATCACGATGGTGGGCGCCGCCGCTGGCCGACACCCACGTGCTGTGCGAGCCCACATTTCCGGCGCGAGTTCCGCCACTGCTGCGGTGCGTCATGGCGCGTAGCGGGCATGTCCAGGTGCTCAAGCACGGCACCGGTTTGGCTGCCCAAGTCGGGTACCGACTGTCCGGTGCGACGCCTGAGAAGTCGGCCTCCCGCCAGGCCCAGGAACGGCAGATTGACTACCGGCTCGGGGCGGGTGCAGTGGACTCCCGACGAGTCTGGTTCCTCGGGTCCGGCGTCACGGCGGAGCGTCTGGCGTACCGGCCCGGGGAGGTGCTGCGGGCCTCGGACGGGCAGATCGTTCGCGATTCGATGTTCGGCATCGACCGCGCCACCGGGGAGCGAATCGCGGTCAAGACCCGCCACAATCCGCACGCTCAGATCGCCGCCGGACCCTACTTCGCGGAGATCACGGAGGCCTGCGCGACGGCCGACGTGGACCCTGCTGACTTGTATCGCGGGATGGGCAGTGCGGCGCGGTGGCGGTCCTTGGCCAAGACGGCCGCCCGACTACCGGGCGGCACGGTCGTGTTCCGCACAGCCGAAGCCCTGCTCCGCGGAAACGAGGCCGCGTGGGAGCTGCACGACCGAGGCCCGTCCAAGCGGGGCGTCAGGCACCCGCGGCCCCTCGTACGCTTCAACCGTGCCCGCATCCTGACCCGCCTCGGCGCTCACTACCGCCGCCTTGCCGCCGCAGGGAACGAGAACCTCCCCGGCGATCCGCTCGACCTGACGCTGCCCGACGGCGACCTAGGGAGGGTCGTGCACGAAGCAGTCGCGACGCACTACGAGCGGCTCGTGCCGTACGGGAACGCCGGGTATGAGCAGACCCTCACCTGCCCGAAGTCGCTCAGCGTCGCCGCCTTCCTGGCCGATGAGGAGACCCGCGAGCAGTGGCTCGACCTCGTGCATGACGCAACCGTCGCCGCTACGGATGGATTGATGGGCCGAGTCGGCAACGCCCGCACCGGGCATGAGGGCGACGGCCAGAGCGCCGAACTCATCGACGGCGACGGGTACGCCGCCACCGTCAGCGTCGAGTCCTACTCCCGGTCCTTGGACCCGCACCTGCACGGGCACGTCATGTTCCCCAACCGAATCGTCTGCATCGACGGCGCCGAACGTGGCATCGCCAACGGCGGGCGGGACCTCATCAACCACGCACCCTGGTTCCAGGCCGAATACGAGCGGCGCCTGCGCGCCCTGTCCGTGGACCGCGGACTTATCCCCGGATGGGAGTTCGACACGATCAACCAGCAGTACGAAGTCGCCGGCAGCGACCCGATCGTGCGCGCCCTGTACTCCCGCGGCGGCGCCGACGTGCAGGTCGAACTCGACGCTCTCCTCGAGGGGGATGCGGACGCCATCACCCGCAGCCGGCGCCGCGTCCTGGACGGCCGCGCCAAGCGCTCGGTCACCGCCTCCAAAGACGACCAGACCCGCACCTGGGCCGACGTCCGCACCCGCATGCACGACCGCGCAGACGAGGACGACATCGACCTCGCCACCGCCTTCACCGCTGCTCGGCACCCGGCCTACTCGCAGCCGGAGAACTGGGATGACGTCACCTGGGCCGTGGCGATCGACGAGTACGTCTGCCAGCACCAGTCGTTCGCCCTCGACGTCCAGATCGAGGCCGCCGTCCGTGCCTTCGCCCCCCACACCTGGAGCGACGCCGACGTGGCGCGCATCGTCGAGACCGTTAAGGCGACCGCGTTCCTGCCCGGCGCGGCGACCGACCTACCCAGCCGCCGAGGCCGCATCGGGGCGGCCGAATACGCCTCCATCCGCGTCCTGGAAGCCGAGAAGCGCATAGTCAACGCATTCACCGCCGGCTTCGACGCCAACACGCACCGCCTCCACCCCGTCGACGCCGACCGCCTCCTCGCGGAGTGGCTTGAGCACTCAGGAAGCCTCGGCGCCGGGCGAAGCCTCACCCTCGGGCAACTGGACCTCTACCGGCAGATGACCACCGGCCGCGACCTCATCGGCACCGTGGTGGGGTCCGCCGGCAGCGGCAAGACGACTGCGATGGACGCTGTCTCCTACGCCCTCGGGCGTCGCGGCATGACCGTCTACGGAGTGTCCACAGCGGCGATCGCCACCCAAGGGCTCAAGGACGCCGCCCACATCGACGGCAGTACCGTCGCCCGACTCCTGGCCCGCATCGACTACGCGACCGACGACCACCACCCTGCTCGCCTGCGCATCGCTGAGCTCGAAAGCAGCGGACTTCGACGCGACCACGAGCGGGCGGTGGCCATCCGGGCGGCGTTCGAACTCCCCCGCATCCACCACCTCATCGTCGATGAGGCCTCCATGCTCGCCGCACCCGAGAAGGCACGGATCCTCGACTGGGCCATAGCCGAGGACGTGAACGTCACCTTGGTTGGAGACCGCAAGCAGCTTCAGGCCATAGGCCCCAGCTCCCTGTTCGGGTGGATGCGAGAGACCCGCGGCGGCGCGGAATTGACTGAGAACCTACGCCAGAAGAGCGACCTGGGCCGTGAATGCGCCGCTCTCCTGCGCGACGGAAACGCCCTCGACGCCCTGCAGATCCTCGCCGGCGCCGGACAGTTC
>Ga0075163_10009790_pt1 | contig 12560 bp, 11 predicted proteins | sample JI1023141ADNA_FD_71478 | JGI IMG/M metagenome (GOLD analysis project Ga0075163, IMG submission 71478) | Wastewater effluent complex algal communities from Wisconsin, to seasonally profile nutrient transformation and Carbon sequestration -... | ecosystem: Engineered > WWTP > Effluent > Algae...
GGCTGCCATGCGGAGAAATCACTGCGCAGAATTTGGGACTGTCCGTCTACACTGGCGACATGATTTCTGCTGATGGAAAGCTCTTGCGGCGAATGACCGCGAATGATCTGGCCGGGGTTTGGCCCCGGCGAGCGAGCGATGCGCATAAAGGCGATCACGGGCACGTACTTCTGATTGGTGGCAACACCGGGATGGGTGGTGCCTTGATACTGGCTGCACAGGCCGCTTTACGGGTAGGCGCGGGTCTGGTCAGCGCCTTCAGTCGGCGCGATACGCTGCAGGCATTGCTGATTCGACAGCCGGAGTGCATGGGACTGGCCGTGGATGAGGAGGCAGTCGCAAGCGCCGCTGTGCAGCGCGCAGAACAGCGGGCCAATGCATTGGTTCTTGGGCCGGGAATGTCGGACGATTCCTGGGCCCAATGCTGGCTTACGCGCTACCTCGACGATTCCCGGCCACGGGTCGTGGATGCGGATGCATTGAATGACCTTGCCAACTCGCCTCGTCGGTTATCGAATGCGGTTCTGACTCCTCATCCCGGTGAAGCAGCACGCTTGCTTTCCTGCAGCACGGCGGCAATTCAGTCGGATCGACCTGCAGCACTGGCCGCGCTTGTCGAGCGTTACGCCAGTGTCATCGTCCTGAAAGGTGCCGGAACCTTGGTGGCGGGTCCGGGAAGCAGAACCTACTTGATCGAAGCGGGCAACCCGGGAATGGCCGTGGGCGGCATGGGCGACCTGCTGGCTGGAATCATCGGCGGATTGCTGGCGCAAGGATTCGGTCCGCTGGATGCCGCGCGTTGGGGCGCACTTGTGCATGCCGTGGCGGGTGATGATGCCGCTTCCTCAGGGCAACGTGGACTGTTGCCGAGTGATGTGCTCGAACACCTGCGCCGCCGGTGCAACTGATGGCGGGCGAGAACGTGATCGAGTTGTTTCTGGCCGATGAAACGGCGACGCAGCGTCTGGGTGAAAGACTGGCGGCCAGCCTTCCGGATCGGGCGACTGTCTTTCTTTGCGGCGATCTTGGTGCCGGGAAAAGCACGATTGCGCGGGCGATGCTGCGCGCTTTGGGCGTGACCGGTCCAATCAAAAGCCCGACCTACACCCTGATTGAGCGCTACCCCAGCGAGCAGGGTGAGCTCGCCCATCTCGATCTGTATCGAATTGGCGACCCCGAGGAACTTGCCTACCTGGGTCTGGACGAACTTCACGCCACAGCGCGGCTTTGGCTGATCGAGTGGCCGGAGCGCGGGCAGGGTGGGTTGCCGGCGTGTGACCTGTCAGTTCATTTGGCAGTCGATGCAGCGGGTCGGAAGGCGACGATTGTGCCGACCAGCCCCGTTGGTCGGGATTGGCTGCGCGATTTCTGATCAAGAAAGGTTTCCGTTGAGGTCGTTTCAGTCCTCCTCGAATGCAAGCGATCCGTCGGCGGTGTCCGATCCGGCATCGCATCAGCAAGAGGTCTGCGCGAGTGCTTGTTATGGCGTGGAAATGAGGGCGCGAGAACGCCTCGCCGATGCTTTAGCTGTGTCTGAAATGCCGGCGCGATGCACGAAATTGACCCTTGTCATCACTTCGGATGCTATAAATCACCACGGTCCGGGGGAGCCGGGCTCATCACTCTGATCTAGGGGTACTCGTCATGCGTCTTGTCCAAGCCATTGCGCTGGGCCTGTCCGGCCTTGCCATGTCCAGTGTTTCACTTGCTTCCGTCGAGAAGGCGGAAACCGCCACCAGTGCAGCGGCGCTGGAAAGCTACATCGTCAAGTTCGGCGAAACCGGCGTGTTGCATTACGCAGGCGACGTGCCGGGGATGCGCGCAACCCGCCCGCAAGCGAACGGACTGCGCAAGCTGGATGCCAAGTCACCGGCATCGATCGCCTACCGCGACTACCTTCGCCAGATCCGTGAAACGCGCATGGTCGAAATTTCGGCCGCGATTTCGCGCCCCATCGACGCCGATCATGACTACGACATCATGTTCCACGGTGTGGCTCTCGACCTGACTGCTGCGGAGGCTCAGCGCCTGCGTTCGGTGCCGGGCGTGGTCTCGGTTGAACCGGGTGGCACCTACGAACTGGATACAGACGCCGGCCCTGCATGGATCGGTGCACCCAGTGTGTGGAACGGCTCGGCTGTGCCGGGTGGGTACAGTGTGCGCGGCGAGGGAGTTGTCGTTGGCATCATCGACTCGGGCAGCAACGCGGATCACCCATCGTTTGCCAACAACATTGACCCGACCTGTGGTTTTACCGAGGTCAGCCCGAAGCTGGTCAGCACCAAGGATTGTTTGGCGGCGAACTGTGTCGGGGGCACCCCCGAGGACACGGATCCAAGTGGCACTGGTCACGGTGTGCATACCGCGTCTACCGCAGCGGGCAACGCGCTGAGTCCGCCATTGACCGTCGCCGGTGTCGGGCTGTTGATGCCCATCAGCGGCGTGGCGCCTTGCGCCAACGTTCGCACCTACAAGGTCTGCGCAACGAATTCATGCAGTGGCACAGCGATTACGGCGGCCATCCAGGAAGCGATCGTGGATCAGGTCGATGTCATCAACTATTCGATTTCCGGTGGTCGTACGCCTTGGGGTGACGCCGATCGACTGTTCCTGGATGCCGTCAATGCCGACATTTTCGTTGCGGCCTCCGCAGGCAATACGAGCACATCGATCCCCGACCCGGTGGCCAACGTGAATCACCGTGGTCCATGGGTAATGAGTGTGGCCAATTCGACCCACAACCGTGTGGTGGCCTTTGATTTCGATGTCGACGGTAGCTTGCAGGATGTTCCTGCGCAGCCCAGCAATGGTATTGCCTTTCCTGCAGGAGTGACCGGTGCCAACCTGCGTTCGGCCGCTTCGCTGGGCAATGAATTGGGTTGCACGGCCGGCGGCGCATTTGCTGCAGGTGCATTCTCTGGTCAAATCGCACTGATTTCGCGAGGCACCTGCAGCTTTGTTGAGAAGATCAACAACGCAGCCACCGCAGGGGCCGTCGGCGTGATCATTTACAACAACGCCGGTGGACCGCCGATCGTGATGAGTGCAGCGGGTACCACGGTACCTTCGGCGATGATTTCGCGTGATCCCGGTCTGGTGATTCGGGATTTCCTTGGCGCCGGTGTCGTGGCGAGTACGGTCACTGGCCCGGCAGCACGTATTACCGACGATTCATTTGGTGACATTCTCAATGCTGGCAGTCTGCAAGGCCCCAACAACGATTTCGACGTCACCAAGCCCGACATCACCAATCCGGGTACGAATATCTATGCGGCGATTGGTGACATCGCACCGGCCGGTGGCAACGCCCAGTTTGGATTCCTGTCGGGAACATCCATGTCCTCGCCGCATACGGCAGGTTCGGCGGCGCTGATTCGTTCCGCGCATCCGACCTGGACACCGCAGGAAGTGAAGTCCGCGTTGCAGTTGACCACTAAACGCGAAGGCCTGTGGTCGGATGCAGCGACACCGTGGAATCCGGAGCATGTGGGCAATGGTCGCGTTGATCTCAACAAGGCATTGCTGTCCGGTCTGGTGATGAACGAAACCTTCGCCAATTTCGTGGCCTCTGACCCAAGCATCGGCGGCAATCCGCGAACCCTGAACTTGCCGAGCATGCGTTACACCAACTGCCCTGGCGAGTGCACTTGGGTGCGTACCTTCCGCAATACCCTGGGTGTGGCGACCACTTGGAACGCCGTGGTCGAAGCGCCTGCCGGTGTGTCCGTGACGGTGTCTCCGTCGAGCTTCAGCTTCACCGGCAACGTCAACGAAACGCAGACGGTCACCATGACGGTCCGCTTGAGCGAAGCCGTGACGACGCGTCGCTATGGTCGCGTCAACTTTGTCGAACTGAGCGATCTGGCACCGGATGCGAGCTTGAGTTTCGGCGTGACCGGAACGGCGGCGACCACGCCTCCGCCTGGCCCGAACGACATCTTTGCCGACGGATTTGAGGCGGCTCCTCCACAGTGATGTGACGCACACGTTCCAAACAGAAACGCGCCCTTGTGGCGCGTTTCTGTTTATTGCAGGTGGCTTTGGGTCAGATCAACGTTTGTCGCCGTCAACGGCGCGCTGTATCACTCGACGACGCGCCCACTTGTTCACCCGCGTCGCGGTCTCCGACCGCTCACAGCGCCTCTCGACCGCTGGTCACAAATCCCCTTCGTTGACGTATGAGCCGTGGCAGTGTGCCCATCACACCCTTCGGAGGCTTTCACCATGTCAACGCCTGTCACCACTGGCAGCGCCAGTGCCGTCCAAGCTCTGGTCGATATCTTTCTTGCGCCGCGTGCGCTGTTTACTGCCTTGCCAACGCATCGCCGCTGGACGTGGCTCGCGCTCGGCTTGCTGGTGCTGTTTCAAGTAGCCAGTGTCTACACCTTCTTCGGCCCGATGTCGCCGGAGTGGCTGGTCGATCAGCAACTTGCCAGTGCCGATATCCCCGAAAACCAGATGGCCCAGGCCAAGGCGACCATGTTGCAGGTCGCGCACTACACCGCGCATATCGGTGCCGCGATGGGTGTGGTGGGAACGGTCGTGATCGCTGCGCTGGTGGCCTTGATCCTGTTCGCCGGTGAGCGCGTGCTGGTACCGTCGCGGCAGAGTTACGGGCAGTGGTATGCCGTGACGATCTGGGCGCAGATGCCGATGCTGCTGAGTGCCTTGGGACTGATCGTCTTGAGTCTGCTGGCGGCATCGCCCGATCAACCGCTGTCGGTTGCCAACTGGGCGTCCTTGAATGAGCTGATCCTCGGCCTGCCCATCGGTGATGCGTGGTATGGCTGGACCGAAGCCTTCAGCCTGTTCTTCATCTGGACCATTGCGCTGGTCGCCATCGCGACGCGCACCGCCAAAGCGGTCGCGTGGCCGCGCGCCCTGTTGCTGGGCAGCCTGCCTTATGTGCTGACCTTTGGCATCTGGGCCATCTTCGTTTGATGTCGGGAGCAGCACGCATGCGCAGTCGCAAACTATGGGTGGGCCTTGCCGTGCTGCTCGGCTTTGGCGTGTTGATCGGCATTGCCTCACAGCGCCGAGGCGCCAAACTTGAAGTCAACGTGGCATCCGTGACGCGCGCCGCCTTGGCCGATACGACCCTGGCTTCGGGCAGTCTGATCTATGCGCAGCAAATCCAGCTGCGCTCGGAAGTGACCGGTCGCGTCGCCGAGGTGTTGGTGGAAGAGGGTGAGCGCGTGCAGCAGGGGCAAGTGCTGATGCGGCTTGATCCCGATGCCTTCCAGGCCGATCTGGAAGCCGCTTCGGCAGCGGTGCGTGCCGCTGAAATCGAGATCGAATCGCGACAGGCGCGACTGGACGAACTGCAGCGTCAGTTGGCACGGCAGAAGGTCTTGCTCGGGCGTGGACTGGTGGGACGCGAAGCCTTCGAGCAATTGGAAAACGACACGCGCATTGCGAGCATCGCGGTGCGTGCGGGCGCGCAGACGCTGCGGCAGGCGCAGGCGCAACGTGATGTCGCGGCGGATCGTCTGGAGCGCACCGTCTTCGCCGCGCCGATTGATGGCCTACTGATCTCGGTCGACGTAAAACCGGGCGAAACCGTGATCGCCGGAACCTTGAACATCGTTGGCTCGGACTTGATGGTGCTGGCCGATCCCAGCGTGCTGCTGGCCGAGTTGCGCGTCGATGAGGCGGACATTGCGCAAGTGCGCTTGGGGCAATCGGTCAAGGTGTTTGCCGCCTCCGCGCCGAATCAAGCCTTGACTGGTGAAGTCATCCACATCGCCAGTTCCGCTCGCCAGTTGGGCACCGCGCAGAGCCTGGCCTTCCGCGTCAAAGTGCAGTTGCAGCCCAGCGAACTGGCCCTGCATCCGGGCATGAGTTGCCGCGCCGAAATCCTCACCGCCACGGGCGAGCCCAGTCTCAATGTGCCGGTCGCTGCGATTCGTCGCGATGGTGATGCGCAGTATGTTTGGAAGCTGTCTGCCGACGGCAGCGTGAGCCGCGTCGATGTGGTGCCGGGCATGGCCAACGATCTGGATCAGGCCGTCGAGGGCGACTTGCAGGAAGGCGATCAAGTGGTCACTGGTCCGGGGCGCGTCCTGTCCACGCTGAAGGCGGGCACACAGGTGACGATCAAGCCTGTTGACGTCGAGTCCACGACCGACGCAGCAAAGGATGAGGCGAAGTGAGCACAGATGCCACCTCCCTTGCCGATGCACCGGCGGTGATTCGCCTGCAAGACATCAGCAAGAGCTATCCGATGGCCGACAGCGACTATCTGGCGCTGGATGACATCGAGCTGCTAATTCCCGAAGGTGACTACGTCGCCATCGTCGGGCCGTCGGGCTCGGGCAAGTCGACACTGATGAATCTGCTCGGCTGTCTTGATGTGCCGACCGCCGGTCGCTACTGGCTGCGCGGTCGCGATGTGGCGCAACTCGATGCCACCCAATTGGCCGAAGAGCGCAACCGTTCGGTCGGTTTCATCTTCCAGAGCTTCAATCTGCTACCGCGCATGAGCGCGCTGGCGAACGTGATGCAGCCGCTGGTGTATCGCCAGATGCCTGCGCGCGAGCGTCGCGAACGCGCGCTGGAAGCGCTGCGCCGAGTCGGACTGGCCGACAAGACCGAGCACCGTCCCAACCAGTTGTCCGGTGGTCAACGCCAGCGCGTTGCCATTGCACGTGCGCTGGTCACTCGACCGGCGATCCTGCTGGGCGACGAGCCCACCGGCAATCTGGACAGTCGCACCACGGCGGACATCATGGCCTTGTTCGATGAGCTGCATGCCGAGGGTCACACCATCGTGCTGGTCACCCACGAGCAGGACATCGCCGATCACTGTGATCGCACGGTGCGCCTGGTCGACGGCCGCATTGTGGAAGATGTACGGCGTCGCGAACGCGCGAGGGCACACGTATGAGCGCACTCGATGGCAAGACCCTGCACGCGGTCATCGAAGGCAGCAGCGCCGCGTTGCTGGCGATTCGTGCCAATGCGTTGCGCAGCGCATTGACGGCGCTCGGCATCATCATCGGTGTGGCCGCCGTCATCGCTGTGGTGGCGGTGATGCAGGGACTGTCCAGCACCATCACCACGCAACTCGATGACCTGGCCTCGGACATGGTGATCGTCAGTGCCGAAACCGCACCCGAAGAAGCCATGATCGGCCTGCGCAACCGTCTGTTGTTCGATGACTTTGTGGCTGTGCGCGAGCGCGTCAAAGGCATCCAGGACATCACCGCGATGATGCAACCGCTCAACTTCGGCGGTCGCGTTTCGCAAGGTCGCCACAGCACCACGGCGCAGATTCTCGGCACCAATGCCAACTATCAGCAGGTTGTGCGTGTGTACACCGATCAGGGTCGCTTTCTGTCCGAAAGCGATGACCTGCGGCGGCGCCGCGTGGTGGTGCTCGGTGCGACCTTGATCAAGAAGCTGGAACTGCCTGCCAACCCGGTCGGCAGCTTCATCCAGTTGGGCGGCGAATGGTTCCGCGTGATCGGTGTGGCCGAATCGCGTGGCACCTTGTTCGGCTTCGATCAGGACAATTTCGTCATCGCGCCGTTTTCCACCCTGAAGGCCTTGTCCGGTGCAACGCAGGAAGAAGACGTGCAGATCTACTTCCGTCCGCAGGCCGGTGCCGACCTCGGCAATATCGAAACCCAGGTGCGCCATGTGCTGCGCTCGCGCCGCGCCTTGGCCGAAGGCGCGCCCGATCCGTTCCAGTTCCAGACCGCCGAGCGCACCCGCAAGAACTTCGATGGCATCGTCCAAGGCGTGACCATGGTGGCGGGCGCCGTGGTGGGCATCAGCCTGATCGTTGGCGGCATCGGCATCATGAACATCATGCTGGTCTCGGTGACCGAGCGCACCCGAGAAATCGGCATCGTCAAAGCACTGGGCGCGACCCCGCAATTCATCCTGATCCAGTTTCTGGTTGAAGCCCTGGTGCTGTCGCTGTTTGGTGGACTGGTCGGGCTGGCCTTGGGTTGGGGGCTTGCCTTGCTGATCAGCGTCAGCGTGCCCGGCATGACCGGTGCCAGCGTGCCGTGGTGGGCGGTGGCCTTGTCGTTCGGATTCACCACCGCGATTGGCGTGATCTTTGGTCTGGCACCGGCAATCAAAGCCTCGCGCTTGCACCCGATCGACGCCTTGCGTTACGAGTAGCGCATGAACCAGCCCCCGATAGACGACGCCAACGCGCCAATTGAGTCGACTTTGCTGCACCGCGCTTGGCGAGACCTGTTGCGCGCCAGCCCCGCGTACTGGAGCGTGCAGGGCGTGGTGTTTGTGGGCTCGATGTTGTTGGCATGGATGGCCCTGCGCAGCCTTAATCCGGTGCAGCAGGAAGGCGAGAACGCGGTGCAACTGTTTCTGCTCCGAAATTCCGTGGAGGCACTGCTGTTCGCGCTGATGACCCATGTCGGCATCCGCCCGGCCTTGCGCCTGTTCTTCATCGGCACCACGCCTGCAGGGCCTGCATGGCTGGGTCTGGCAGCGTGGCTGCTGGTCGTGGCGGTCCTGTCGGTCGGCGCAGGGTGGTTGCTGGATCATTCCGGATGGTTGCCGTCGCCCAATATCACCGGCATCGAGTTCAAATCCGGCGATGCCGCCTTCGGCATGGCCTTGGTCGGGCCGCATCTCTATCTCGTCGCCATTTTCAACCTGTTTGTCACCTACGTGCTGTGGGCGGCGCTGTATCTGGCTTGGCACGCCTTCATTGCGCGGCGTCGCCTGCAGGCGCAGGTGCGCGAAGCGCGGCTGCGCCAACTCACCCACCAGCTCAGTCCGCATTTTCTGTTCAACGCCTTCAACAGCATTCGTGCGCTGATCTTTGAAGACCCGCAGCGCGCGGCGGACCTGGTGACCCAGCTTTCCGAACTGTTCCGCTTCCATCTGCAGCACGAACTGCGCAAGGAGCAGACCCTGGCCGAAGAATGGCAGCTCGCGGAGCGTTATCTCGATCTGGAATCCGTGCGCCTGGAATCGCGCCTGCGCCTCGACGTGGACCTCGACCCGATCTGTCTGAAGCGCCAACTGCCCGCGCTGAGCTTGCTGTGTCTGGTCGAAAACGCCATCAAGCACGGCATCGCCCCCAACCGCGAACCCGGCCTGCTGCGCGTGCGAGCACGCCCCGCCGCCGAAGGCTGGACATTGGAAGTCAGCAACTCGGTCGGCGCGCAACAGGCCACGCTCAGCACCCAAACCGGGCTGGCAAACCTGCGCGAGCGCCTCGCCCTCGGCTTTGGCGACCGCGCACGCCTGCAGATCGACAGCCTGGAAGGTCGCTTCCGCGTCTGCTTGCACCTGCCTGAATCGCGCGGAGTGCTGGCATGAGCCGCCTGCGCGTCGTGATCGTCGATGACGAGCGCCTGGCGCGCGCCGAGCTACGCCGTCTGTTGGTCGTCGATCCCCAAGTGGACATCGTTGGCGAAGCCGAAGACGCCGACGCCGCCCTGGCATTGATCCGCGACGTGCAGCCCGATCTCGCCTTTCTGGACATCCAGATGCCCGGCACCAACGGCCTGCAACTGGCCGCCGACCTCGACAGCGCCTGCCAGTTCGTGTTCTGCACTGCCTTCGACAGCTTCGCCATCGACGCCTTTGGCCTGAACGCGCTGGACTACCTGGTCAAACCTGTGGTGCCCGAGCGACTGGCGCAAACCCTCAGTCGCGCCCGAGCCAGCGCGCACCCGCGCGGCGAGGGCAAGGCAAGGCCTCCGACCCTGCCGATGGAGCACCCGCTGCTGCTGAAATTCGGCGAAACCGCCCGCATCGTCCGCCTGCGCGACATCCACCGCTTCGAAAGCGTGGGCAACCACGCCGCCGTCTACACCCCGCACGGTCGCGCCTTCCTGCTCAGCTCACTCAGCCGCATCGAACAACGCGTCGACCCTGCCTACTTCGTCCGCGTCAGCCGTGCCGACATCCTGCGCCTCGACGCCATCAGCCGACTGGAACCCGACATCAGCCAAGGCATGATCGCCCGCCTGCACGACGGCAGCGAAATCAAAGTCAGCCGCCGTCAAGCGCAATTACTCAAAACCCAAATGGGCAGCTTGTAGCGGCGGAGTGGGGAAACGCGCAAAGCACCAACACCGCGCCGCAAAGCCGCTCTCCCAATGTGGGAGAGGAGTTGGGGAAAGGGCAAACCGCGCGAAGGCAACACCATCTGCTGAAAAGGGTGAGGGTAGCTTGTACGCCAAGTTGACCCGTGCAATCCCAGATGTGACAGAAACATCTCAACCTCGGTTGCACCGAAGTCAATGGGATGGCGGTTCTTATGGGATACGAGATGGTGCTTGACTCAATGCGCTCACTGTGTTTTTGTGCGGACGTCGTAGTGCTTCCATCGCAGCTTTGCGCGGACCTGATCCAGCAACTTCGGTCGCGGTGCTTCTGTCACGGCTGACGGTGTGTTCGCGATCATGAAGTCTTTGAAAATCAATATGGTGGGATCAGATCTCATGAATATACACCTGCCCATAACTGGATATACACCGCTCGCGGTGTATATTGGACGTTGGGCGCTACGATAAACAATCACTTCATGAGGCGGATTCACAATGGAACAAAAACCACCTATCACCATATCCTCACTTGATGCGGCGCGACTTGAAAAGATACTCGATTCGCTTCGCAACAAGCAGATTCCAAACAAGGAGGATTTTCAAGCGGAGTTGGACCGGGCCAATATTGTGGAGCCGGAAGAAATGCCGCACGACGTTGTCACAATGAATTCAACAGTAGTCTTCCGGATGGACTCATCTGGCAAGGAGTTCGCCTTGACACTTGTCTATCCAGACGACATTGACGATGGAGCGGGAAAAATATCAGTTCTGGCACCTGTTGGTAGCGCACTTCTCGGATTGAGAGAGGGCGACGAGATATCTTGGCCCAAGCCCGGCGGTGGATTGCTCAGAGTTTGCATCTCAAAGGTTGTGTATCAACCAGAGCGCTCCGGTGACTTTCGGCGGTAGCTGGCACTTGGCGAATCCGTGTCGCCCAACAAATCGTTCCAGCGGACGCGCTAATGCGCGCCGCTGAACTCAAACGTTAGGTTCCACAATGCCCCTCTATGACTATCTCTATGTCGATCTACCCAAAGTGATTTCGCTCTACAGCCAGATCACTGGCGGAGTAGTTGAATACCGCGAATCTACGCAGGAGCACAGCCGGTCTTCCGACAACAAGCGGAACTACGATTTCAAGGTTTTTCGCCACGACGCAGGAGGGACGGCGAATGACAAGGACGGCACCAAGGAAGTAATCAAGCCACATCATTCCTTGTTGTCTGAGCTTGAGAGTGAATTGTCAAGTAAAGGCTACCTTCTGGATTTAACGGCACAAGATCCTATGCCGTCGTTGCGTGACGCCGAGCTGCGGAAAGTGTTGGCGACCTCACTCTGCATCAAGGTAGCGGGCCGCGCCGTCGTCGAAGACTATGACCGACTCAAGGGAATCGCAGGTTCCTTTCCTGATGTAACAAAGCTAATTGACCGAAGCATCGAGTCCAATCTAAAGGACTCCGAGGGATAAAAACAATTGCAAACGCAATTGGAGACTCTTGGGGCTCAGGTGAAAGCAGAAAAGGATCGCAATGTCCGAGCTACGAAAGAGACCCAACTCAAGAAAGCGAAGGCAACACTGTCGGAAATGGCTACCTCAGCTGGTTCTGTGGGCTTGGTCGATCAGTGGATTCTCGACGGACTGAAAACGTGGATCGACACGTTCCTGCCCGGCATCATTAACCTTCGGATTTATCCCTCGCCTGACCATCCAGACGAACAGTTCTTTGGCCACCTAAAGCGGGAGCACTTTGAAGATCGCGATTTAAGCTCCTTCCACTTTACGTATGGCTCTGTGCCAACCGAGCCGATCTCGCTAATTGGTATCGTCACTTCGATCCCTCCCGCGGTTGGTGATACTTTCAAACCTCTTGCAGAGTTTGAGCGAGAAGATCTTGCGGATACAGAGTCCGTCGAACGTGCGTTCCGTGGAGTCTTCCGTGGCTTCGACGGAATGGAGCAAATGATCCGAACTTGTCGCTTTCCGCGGGTTCTGGTGCAGCCCCTCGTCGTCTATCGAAGCGTGGAACCTAACCCTGCGTTGCAGGGGACGCTCCGCCTATCGGCGGCGCGCCCCTGAACTTGAACTACAAGGACCTTCCCCACAGTCAAGCAAAGCGTTGCCATCCGCAGTCTGAGCCTGCGGTTGTTTTTGCTGATGGCGCTTCACGCTTTGTTTTGATTACGTCGCGTCGACTTCAGCCAGAGGGAAGGACTGGCGAGACTACAAACGGTCATGTGGTCGTGTGAAACGACGGCCCCTGATGAAAGACGCGCGCGGGCGACCCATTCGTTAGTCGGGAATCGCTGTTCCCATTGAATTAACCGGTCACTGCCCGCGCAGGTCCAACCTGTGGCATCAACGCGTGCCGTCTTGCAGAGAGTGAGTGCGCTGAGGGTTTGCGTTGCCGTGGCGCTATGGCATCACGAAGGCTTCTCCGTGCCGCAACATGGCCCAGGCCATGCGTGCGTTCTTGGCGGCCATGGCGACCACCGCGCGCCAGTAACCCCGGCGCGCCTCCAGCG
>Ga0075163_10009791_pt1 | contig 12558 bp, 8 predicted proteins | sample JI1023141ADNA_FD_71478 | JGI IMG/M metagenome (GOLD analysis project Ga0075163, IMG submission 71478) | Wastewater effluent complex algal communities from Wisconsin, to seasonally profile nutrient transformation and Carbon sequestration -... | ecosystem: Engineered > WWTP > Effluent > Algae...
CGGGCTCGGTCGCAAGGCCAGCGCGCGGCTGATCCACGAGATCCTGGGAGCGGATGTGCCCGGCGAGGTGGTCGAGCGCATGGTCGATCAGGCCGCGGGCAACGCGCTGTATCTGGAAGAAACAGTCCGTCCAGCGAGCTGCCCGATGATGCACCACGACTTGGGCTCATTGCGAGCACCGAATGTGCACCAGGGCTGGATGTAGGTGCGGTTGGGAAAGAAGGTCGCTGGCAGTTGGCGCAAGTTCACGCTGTAGCTCCGGTGGACGGGTGATAGCGGTGCCCTGCCCGCAACCGGCCGGCACCAATGCGCGGTACGTTAGTCGAGATCAAATCTTCGTGCAGCTCGGGTAACAGCGGCTGCATCAAGCTAAAGTGCAGACGGTTGACCTTCGCCCCTCTCAAAACTTGTACCGATCGGAGCAGCGCGCGTACCAAGTTGCACCTCCAGGGGTGCTATTTTTCGGCAAGCCGAATATCGGTGCAGAGCGAGTTCGGTAGAAACTTCGCGCGGTTATTTCTAAAGAGTCGAGCGCCTCCAGGAAGGCATGCAGCTTGCTGCCTATCGGCGCGGACTCAGCAATCAGGTCTACTATGAGAGCCTATCCTATTTGTATCCTGAGCTCGTTCCTCGTCGGATGCTCGCTGCTTGCGGGCTGTGGTGCAAGCCCACCTCCAGACCCCGGAATCGTGACCTATTCCCAGGTCCAGCAGATCTTCAACAAGAGCTGCGCGGGTGGCGGCTGTCACGTTGAGACGGTTGACCCGCGCATTCTCGGCGGAAATCTGGACCTCAGCGCAGCGCAGGCGGCGCCCTGCACCATCAACATCGCAGCTGCGCTGGATCCGGCCCGCATGCTGGTGAAGCCCGGCGACCCGGCAGCCAGCTATCTGCTGTGCAAGGTGGACCGCTCCTGCGCATCGATCAGCGGCACGTGGATGCCAATCGGCGAGACGCTTCCAGAAGAGGATCTGGCGATCTTGCGCGCCTGGATCCAGCAAGGTGCAAAGGGAGGCGAAGTCGGAAGCTGCGACAGTTCGCCCACCGTTGGTGGAAGTGACACCACACCGCCGACCTTTGCGGGTGCAAGCGGAGCCGCTGCGAGCGCAAAGTCCGTTCAGCTGAGCTGGAGCGCAGCAAGCGACAACGTCACTGCGCAGAGCCAGGTGGTCTACCTCATCTACCAGGCGGCTGCGCCCGGAGCCGAGAACCTGACGATGCCGAGCTACACCACCGCGCCCGGAGCCACCAGCTTCAATGTCGGACAGCTTGCTGACTCGACGAAATACTATTTTGTCGTTCGCGCCCAGGATCAGGCAGGCAATGTCGATTCGAATCAGGTCGAAGTCAGCGCCACGACTCCAGGCGAGACGATCCCACCGACCTTTGCTGGCGCCAGCAGCGCTGCGGGTGGGTCGAACTCTGTGATGTTGCAGTGGGCCGCTGCGACGGACAACGTGACCGCGCAGAATCAGCTTGTCTATCTCATCTATCAAGCCGCGGCTGCCGGGGGCGAGAGCTTCACCACGCCCAGCTACACCACCGCGCCCGGCGCTACCGGCTTCAATGTGGGCAAGCTGGCGGTCAGCACCAAATACTATTTCGTGGTGCGCGCCCAGGATCTGGCCGGCAACATCGACACCAACAAGATCGAGGTCAGCGCGACGACGCTCGCGACCTCGGACACCATGCCACCTGCGTTCGCGGGAGCCAGCAGCACAACCGGCGCGACCAACGCCATCCAGGTGCAGTGGACCGCGGCGACGGACAACCTCACGGCGCAGAATCAGCTTGTCTATCTCATCTATCAGGCCGCCGCAGCAGGTGGAGAAAACTACGCGACCCCCAGCTACACCAGCGCAGCCGGAGCAACCAACTACACCATCCCCGGTCTGACTGCGGGCACGAGCTACTATTTCGTTGTTCGCGCCCAGGATGCCGCGGGAAACATCGATGCCAACAAGATCGAAGTCACTGCGAAGCCGCTGGCCGATACCGCCCCGCCGACCTTTGCAGGACTGGTCAGCGCCACCGCATCCGGAACCAGCATCGCGCTGTCGTGGAGTTCGGCGACCGACAATGTCTCAGCCGCTTCGCAGATCAGCTATCTCATCTACCAGGCGAGCGCGGCCGGTGGCGAAAACTACGCGACGCCCACCTACACGACGGCGGCCGGCGCGACCAGCTACACGGTGAACGGCCTGACCGCAGGATCAACCTACTACTTTGTCGTCCGCGCCAAAGATGCGGCCGGCAACATCGACACCAACACCGTCCAGAAGAGCGCGATGGTCGCAACCCCCAGCTTCTCGGGACAGATCCAGCCGATCTTCACGGCGAACTGCACGGGTGCAGCTTGCCACTCGGGCGCCAAGCCGCAGCAGGGCCTGGACCTGAGCTCCACGGCTGTCTCGTATAGCAATCTGGTGAATGTGCTGAGCAGTCAGTGTGCGACCACCAAGCGCGTCCTGCCCTCGCAGCCGACCATGAGCTATCTCATGTGGAAGCTGCAAGGAACCGGCCCTTGCTTCACCGGATCTCAGATGCCCAAAGGAGCACCTCTTTCCGCAGCGCAGATCAACCTTGTCAGCAGCTGGATCGCTGCGGGCGCGCTGAACAACTGACGCGCTGAGAGCAGAGACTGCACCGGACGCCTCTTTTTCAGGAGCGATGGATCATGAATCGGCACTGCTCACGCGCTCTCTTCGTTCTGATCGGTGGGCTGCTCGGGGCCTGTGATGGACCCGTGGATCTGGGGGCCGTGCGCGATGCGCCTGCTCAGTGTGAGGCGCCGACGCCAGAGCAGCTGAACGCCACCGCGCGCATGCTTCCCGGCCGCATGTGCCAGGCTTGCCACCTTCCCGGTGGGCAGGCCGGATATCTTTCCTGGACCGCATCGGGAACCGTCTATGGGCGCCCCGACTCGGCCTGCAACGAAGGCGGACTCGAAGGCGTGCAGGTCGATCTTCTCGATGAGCGGGATCAGATCTTCCTATCTCTCACCACCAATCGCTCGGGCAACTTCTTCACCTCTGAGTCCATCGACGTTCCACGCTTTCGCATCCGCTTGAGCAAGGACGGCAAGTGTCAGGAGATGATCGGCTTGCAGCCCACCGGCGCCTGCGCGGGCTGCCACTATCCAAGCACGAGTACCAATGCCCCCGGCCGCGTCTATCTCGACGATACGCCGTGCAAGTAAGGGGCAGACTCAATCCGCTGGCGGCTATTGAGCTAGGGCTGCCAGTGGAGGACTGTTCCGGATTCTCCCACGGCCCAGATGCTGGATGGGCTGCTTCCCCAGACGCTCAGCAGCGACTGGCTGGTGCCACTGCACCGCTGGGTCCAGGCGCTGCCGTTCCACACAAAGATTGTGCCGGCGTCGCCCACGGCCCAGGCGCTGTTGGCGTCGCTGCCCCAGACGCTCCACAGGTTGTTGGTCAAGGAGGTGGTCTGCGCGGCCCAGGTGCTGCCGTTCCAGCCCAGGATGCTGTGACCGCCAACGGCCCAGACCTTATCGCTGGCGCTGCCCCACACGGCCAGGAAGTAGTCCATGAAGCCGCTGGGCTGCGGAGCCCAGGAGGCTCCGTTCCAGAGCAAGAGCACGCCATCTTCGCCGACAGTCCAGACATGACTGGAATCGCTTCCCCAGACGCCCAGAAGGTCGCTGCTGGTGCCGCTGGACTGCGGCGTCCAGGCACTGCCGTCCCACTTCAGGATCACTCCCGAGCGGCCCACGGTCCAGACGTTGCTGGCATCACTTCCCCACACTGCATAAAGGTTGATGGCCACGGGAGGCAGCTGCGCAGTCCAGGCAGCTCCGTTCCAGTTCACGATGGTGCCGGCGTCTCCCACAGCCCAGACGTTGTTGGCATCGCTTCCCCATATTGAATAGAGGTTGGCGGTCACGGGGCTTGACTGCGCGTCCCACGAAGTGCCGTTCCACTTCAAGATCAGGCCGGCATCTCCGACGGCCCAGATGCTGTTGGCGTCGCTGCCCCAGAGACCGGACAGCGACCTGCCTTGGGCTGGCGCGCTCTGCGAGCACCAGCCGTCCGCGCTACAGCCTGGCTGGGTTGCGGGCTGCGCGTTGGCGCACTGATTGACGGTCGCGCCACACTGCTCTGATTGTCCTGACATGCTCGCTCCGGATGGGCAGCTCGGACCGGAACCTGAACAGGCAAATACGCACAGCACTGCGACCAGACACAACGGTCTCATGAGTACACCTCCATATTGGCGGCCGAGGGCTCGGCCGCTTGGGAATATAAATAGGAGTCGCGCAGCTCGCACCAGATGACCGGACGAGCTGCGCGAGCTGGCATGAGCGGGAAGGATTGCGAGGCGTTAGCAGGCGCTTGTTAGTGGCAAGCGACGGCGTGAGCTACGACGTAGATGGGCTGGCCAGCAAAGCCGCCAACCGTGAACGAGTCGCTGCTGACGTTGCTCAGGTCGTGGGTGTTGCCGTACTGACCCGGGGCGATCGTGCTCACATTGGTGGTGCCCACATACAGATGGGTTCCTTCGAGGACATAACCACCAGACACATCGTACTCCACGGTGACGATCGCGCCGTCGTAGCTGATGCTGAGCTGGCCGGCGAGCGTTCCTTTGCTCAGATCGTTCTGTCCGGCGCCAGCGTAGATCGGCTGCGTATAGGAGCCGGGATCGAGCGGGCCAACCTGCCAGCCCCACCGCGACTGGGTCAGGCCCAGCTGGATGAAGGTGGTGTTGCCCAGCGCATACGCGGTGTCGCAGCTGAGCGCGGGCGGCGGCGGCGGCGGTGCATCGCACGAGACTGTGTAGGTGAAGTACGTGGCCCAGCTGCCGCGGCCATTGATCTGGGTGCCAGCGCCCCAGCCCGTCTGGGTCTGGTAGCCGCCGCTGCCATCGGCCTTGCGCAGCGCAGCGTGGGCCGCGATGTCGAAGGTGTGGCCGCAGAGATCAAGCGATGCGCTAAGCGAGGAGAGCGGAATGCTGAACGTGTAGCTGGTGGTTCCGGTGATGTCTCCAGACTTGTAGGGGAACAGGCCGATCTGCGGGTTGCCGGTCTTGGTCTGCGGCATGGTGGCGAGGTCATCGCCGACCCACAGGTGCGTCTGGGTCAGCTCCCAGCCGCCGCTGGTGTTGTAGGCGACGACCAGATTCTGGCCGTCGACCGAGACGCAGACGCTGCCGGCATTGATCGTCTGCCCGGCAAACAGCGTCGCGCACTGCGTGCCCTGCGAATACTGAATGGCTTTCTGATTGGATGCCAGATCATCGCTGCTGCTGCATGCCCATAGCGCCAGCACTGAGAAAAGAACTGAAGCACGTGTCAGAATAGATCGAAGCATTCGGACCTCCTTGTTGTGGTGGACAGGCTGTCCGAAGCAGCGCCCATGCCAGGCACAAAACACGCCGCGCCGGGGATGCGTTTTGGGGAATTCTCCGACGATGAGCTGCCAAAATAGCATATCTTGGCGGGGGCGCTCAGAGGCTCTTGTTGAGAGCCACCTGTACCAAGCGGTACTGCGCATATACCGAAACGGCCGCAGCTCGTGCTTGTACCAAAGGGTACGCATGGCCGTACCCTGCGGAGAAGACTGTGCGGGTTCAATGTGCCGGTTGGGGTTGACTCGTACCAAGGGGTCTTCGGCCTCGAACGCTTCGGTACATCTAGCGCAGCTGTGGCAGATGTCCTCCGTCGGGAAGCGATGTCAACAAAGTAGGAACAGGGCTTGCGAGTGGGCCATGGAATCCGATCCACCGGAGGATGTCCATGAGACTCACAGTCCATAGCCTAGTTGTTTTTGTCAGCAGCGCGCTCGCCATGAGCTGCGCAACTACCCTGGTTCCCAAGATCAGCCAGATCGTTCCGTCTGGGGCCTGCGAGACTCTGCTCACGCGGGACTTCACCATCAATGGCAGCGACTTCCTCAGTGACGGCCAGCTGCCGCAGATCACCTTCACCAAGATCGATGATCCCAATATCAAGGCAGTGGTCACGGCCACCGCAGCCACCAACTGCATGGATCAGCACTGCACCTCGCTAAGCGTGAGCGTGCCCAAAGAGCAGATGCCGGTGGGCCAGTACAAGGTCTCGGTCATGAACCAGTGCAGCGGCGACTGCACCAGCAAAGAGGATGGCGCCCCGGCGCTGGTCGAGGTGGTCACGCCACCAGTGCTCACCGATGTGACGCCCAAGCGCATCTGCGCGGGCAGCGGCATGCTGTCCATGACTGGAAGCAACTTCTATTCGGGTGGCAGCGCGCTGCTCGGCAGCGCGAGCGCGATGAGCCTGATGGTCGCAAGCGATGGCAAGAGCGCAACGGCCAGCTTCGCCGGTCCGCTGCCGCTCAGCGCCATCGACTCTGGCACCGGCAGTCCGGTGCCGCTCGACGTGACGATGCGCAACGCGCTGGGCTGCGATTCGGTGCTGTCCAAGGCTGTGGTGGTGGTGCCCGGTCCATCGCTGCTGTTTGTGGATCCGCCGGCGGTTCCGGCCGGCTATTCGCTTCAGGCCACGGTGTATGCATCGGGGATCAGCGGCACCATTCAGCAGGCGCAGCTGGCTCCCGCGGGAACCACGACCTACACCACGCTGACCGTGCTCACTGATCCCAACCACCCAAACCGCATCCTGGTCACGCTGCCGGCGAACCTGACCGCTGGCAGCTACGATCTGAAGATTGATGACCAGACGAGCTGCTCGGCCGTGCTGCCCAATGCGCTCAAGGTCGTGGCATCGCCCACGCTCACCGTGATGGCGCCGAGCCCTGCCTTTGGCAGCCCTGCCCAGAATACCGCGGTTTCCGTCGGTGGATCGGGCTTTGTGAGCACGCCGCGCGTGTACGCCGCGATCAGCGGTGGCGGCACCAGCGTGTCGGCCGCAGCGCTCCAGGCCGTGACCTTCCGCTCCGCCAGCTCGCTGAGCGCGGTGTTTCCCAAGGGCCTTACGCCGGGGCAGTACGACCTGCTGGTGATCAACCAGGATGGCAGCTTCGGCATCAAGGCGCAGGCGTTTACCGTCACGCAGGCGACGGCGCCGCCGCCCGTCATCACCAGCATCGCGCCCTCATCGGTTGTGGTCGCCACCAGCGCGAGCATCACGATCAATGGGCGCAACTTCCGCGCGCCGCAAGTCACGCCCACCTGCTATGACGCCACCAACACCGTGGTCGCAGGGGCCACTGCCACGCTCGGTGCAACCACGGCCCAGACGGTTGCCGCGATGCTCACTGCGCCCGCCGGCAGCCTGTACTGCACGGTGCGCGTCACCGACACTGATAACAGCACCTACTTTGACTACTCGGCCGTGGGCGTGACCAATGCTTCGCTGAACCTGACCGGATTCAAGCCCACCAGCAACCTGACGGTTGCGCGCCGCGCGCTGGGCGCTGCCGCGGGCAGACCCACGGATGTCGCGCGCTTTGTCTATGCGGTCGGCGGCGACAGCGGCACCGACAACGCGCCGCGCTCGACGGTGGAAGCGGCCTCCACGGGCCTGGATGGCAGCCTGACGAGCTTCTTCCCGCTATCCCAGAGCCTGCCCAAGGCGCTGAGCTTCCTGGGCGTGGTCAACGTCGGCCGGTTCCTCTATTCGGTCGGCGGATTTGACGGCACCGCGGCAGTGGCGGACGTTTACCGCGCAGAGCTTCTCGATCCCTTGAATGCGCCGCAGTTCAGCGATGTGGATGTGCGCGTCGATATGGCGCAGGGGCTCGATTCCGGACTCTACATCTACCGGATTGCCGCAGTCATGAAGGCGACCGACGCCAACAACCCGGGCGGCGAGACGCTGGCGGGCGACTCCTTCCCGATTCAGCTGCCCCAGATCAGCAGCGGCAAGCTCCAGCTGGTGCTGTCCTGGGCCCAGGTGTCCGGTGCGCAGAGCTATCGCATCTATCGCACTCCAGCGGTAAATGGCGCCGCCGGCACCGAGCTGCTCCTGGCATCGGTCAATGACAGCGGAACGTCGGTTCAGTCCTATGTGGATAATGGCGCCGCGGTGCCTGCGGGTGCAGCGCCGCTGCCGCTTGGCTCGACGGGCGCGTGGAAGGCGCTGGCCTCGCTGGGCACAGCGCGTGCGGGGGCCGGGGTTGTGGCGGCTCCGGATCCCAGCGCAGCCGACACGTTCTATCTGTACGCGATGGGCGGCAACAGCGGAACCCCCAGCACCCCGACCCTGAAGTCATCGGTTGAGTTCATGACCATCACGCTGGCAAATGGCGGCGCCCAGCAGAACACCTCCACATGGACCGCGGCCACAAGCTCGCTGCCGACATCGCGATGGCTGGTACCGGGCCTGGTCGCAACGCGCGCGCAGAACAGCGTGATCCCGACCGGTCAGGTCTACATCTACGCTGCCACCGGCATCTCATCGAACCTGGCGACCGCGACCCTGGATCGCAAAGTCTACTACTCGCAAGTCGGTACCGGCGGTCAGCCCGGGGCATTTACCGACAGCGGGTCGGTGGGCGTTGGGCGCAGCGGCTTTGGTCCGGCGCTGGTCAACAACCAGCTGATTGCCTTTGGCGGCTTTCAGGCCGGCACCGCAACCACCTCGTCCGACAGCGCGAACCTGACTGCGGCGACCACACTCGCCAACTTCAACGCGCTCGGCAGCGGCACACTCCAGACCACGCGGGCGCTACAGGGCACGGCGACCGAGAGCGCGTTCATCTATCAGCTCGGCGGCGTGAACATGGCAGGAACCGCGCTCAACACCTCTGAACAGACCATCTGGTAAAAGACGCTTCGGACTCTTCTGGCAGCGCTCCATCGTCCGGGCTCGTTCGGCGCCAACCCTATCGGGTGGATTCCGAACGAGCACTCCGAATCCGATCAAAATGCTGCGCAAAATCCAGGGCGATAAGCAAGCTATCGTCGCTGACTGAAATAGGAATGGAAGATGCACAGCGGATCCAGTGCTCAACTCAAAAAAGGAGTCCGTCATGTCGAAGATCCTCTCAGTGCTTGCACTCAGCGCGTTATTTCCTCTGATTGGGGCCCTCGGATGTGGGAGCGAGGCCGGAGTCTCGCCAGAGCCGGGTCAGCCAAACGGCGGGCCAGCTCAGCCTCCAGGAAGTACCGCGGATCCGGCACTCCCCGGCTCCGTCTCTGTTCAGCTTGTCGACGGTCCACTCGATCGCTTTAAAGAGGTCAACATCGAGATTCAGAAGGTAGAGATCAACGACGCGATGGGCGGCTGGACAGAGATTGGTGCGCCAAACAAGATCATCAATCTGCTGGCTCTGCGCGACGGCGCCAGCGAGACCCTGGGAAGCGCCCAGCTGAGTGCCGGAAGCTATCCCGGCGTGCGCTTCATGCTTGGAACGAATAACTCTGTGCGCCTGGCGGATGACAGCACGCATCCTCTCAAGGTGCCCTCCGCACAACAGTCGGGCATCAAGGTGATGTTCGACTTGAACGTACAGGGCGGAGACAGCAAAGAGCTGTTCCTGGACTTCGATGTCGCCGAGTCGATCCACATGGTGGCGGCTGGGCACAGCAACCAGTTCCTGCTGCGACCGCTCCTGCATGCGGTTGAGAAGACCCAAAGTGGAACCATCAGCGGCCGTCTGTCGGACAGCATCAGCGGTGAGCCGCTGGCCGACGCAGTGGTCTATGCCGAGACGCGTGATGCGCAGGGGCAGCCGCTCATTGTCCGTCGCGTGCTCAGCAATAGCGAAGGGAGGTACAAGCTGGATCTGCTGCCGCTTGGGAGTGACTATGTCGTGGTCAGCCAGCCGCTGGTAAATGGCGCTGCTTATGAGGCGAAGGCAAGTGCTCCGCTCCCACTTCGCGCTCTAGCGGCCAGCGCTACATTTGATGCGGAATTCACACCGTCACTTGCATTGGGCAGCCTGCAGGTGCAGGTAACGCCCATGGCCAGTGAGCAGCAGGGCGACACCTGTTTTCTCCTGCAAGGCGACGGAAGCAGCGCTGTGATTGTGCGCAGCGATGTGACGATTCAGGATGGGCAGGAGCAGGTACAGTTCGAGCAACTGCCCGCTGGCGGCTACAGCGTCCAGTGCGTGCGACGCAGCACTGCGAGCCAGGCGGCTTCACAGCTGGCGCCGGTAGCGGTTGGCGCCGCCATGACCCGCATCGTACAGGTGAGCTTCTAAGCCACCCAAGACCGACTATTGCAAGTACAGAATCCGTACTGTCCTGTACCAGAGGGTACATTCCCCGTTCAACGTTGAGACGTCAGGCGAGTGCTTTCGCGGCCTTATGCAAGGGCATACCCTTTGCAGATTCACATCCGCAGGGCGAGTGATTCAGTATGACGACGACGTTCTCCGGAGTTCGACACAAGGCTTGGATGGTGTGCATCGCGCTTGCTTGGCTGGCTCAACTGGAGTCAAGCGCTCAGGCGGAAGGAGCAGCGACACCTCTTGCCGAGATGCGAGCTGCGGCGGAAGCGCTGGCGGAGATCGACCCCGGCTTGCCGAACCGCGCAGGAGAAGCGCTACTGCTACAGTCGCCAGGATCGCGGGCGCCGGACCGAAACACGCTGATTCGAGATGCAATGAGAGAGGCGGTTCGATCCGAGGTAGCAGCTGAGCGAGCGGCGATGGAGCGAGCCAGCGCAGGCCGCGGGGCTGGAGCGGCTAGAGCCGACAGCGCCGCGGACAACGGCAACAGCGCCGCGGGCCAGGCTCGCGCGGCAGCGGCCCAGGCGCAGCAGGCGCAGCGAAACAGCAACGTCAGCCAGCTGCATCGTCAGAACCAGGCGGATCCGGTGAAGGTTCCCGCGAGCGGCCGCGGTGTCGGGCAGAGCGTCAACACCAAGTAGCAGATCATCCGCTGCGCGGCATCGAGGTCGTGAGCGGCGAAGCGCCACGCAGAAGGGTTGGACTCGATGGTACGGGCTCAAATGGAAACGCCTTCCCTCTCATCTCATCTCTTCACCTGAGCGAGTTGCTGGAGCCGCGCAGCCAAGGGTACAGCTCCGGCAGGAAGGAGATGATACCAGCGGGTAACTCGCTCATTCGGTGCTCCATTTCGCATCTTGAATATGGCACGGAGTGGACGGGCGCTGAAGCGTCGAGCGATTTTGTCATAGTGGGTATGGATCGCCCTGCTCCGCATAAGTTCCCAGAGCTCCTTTCTTGAGGCAGACAAGGGGAGAGCCCAGTCTCACCGCGTCGGTACAAGGGTTGCTTGATGACGTGCGTGGGCAATTTCCTGATGCCGCTCGAATGTTACCAAAAGAGAAAGGGACTCCATGTCGAACTGCGGTTGCAACCTACGTCAGTCGAGTCGAGTTCCTCTCATCATGCCAGCGCTGTGCCGGTACACAGACGGCACGGCCAAGGCGCAGGTGCAGGACATAAGTCGCCAGGGACTGTTCATGCGACTGCGGGAGTTTATAGCCCCCTGCTCCATTTCTGGCATCGAGATGGTGCTGCCCTACGATTCAGCTCCGCTGTCAGTGGACCTCTCTATCCGCTTTTGGGGCCGCACTCCTTCGGGCTTCGGGTTTGGTGCGTGCATCACCGAGACTGAGGACGCAACGCGACAGCGCTGGGAGCAGCTCTATGAGAGCGCATGCCGTGGAGAGCTAACGCCGACTCCAGCGTCTTCATATGATCGTGTCATAGGCACGGTGCGAACTTTGACGGCTCCTATACAAGCGTGCCTGGAATCGCATGGGTTCGCGGTAGCGCGTGCTCGTGACAACTCCGCAGCGCTGTCCCAGCTGCATCAGCATGCCTGCGAGGTTGTACTGGCGGACATGAACGATCCGCAGCTCAGCGGGGTCGCGCTGTGTCGGCAGATCCGCCACCAGCCGACCTTTGCTCGGAGCGCCGTCATCCTGGTCACCGAGAGCGAGGCGGCCAACGACATTCTCGCCGGGCTGAGGGCTGGCGCTGCCTACGTAATCTCCCGGCCCTTCAGCGCCGACTACTGCGCTTCGCGAGTCATCGCCGCCGCCAGGCAGAGCGAAGCGGATCCAGAGTCTGGCTGTGACGCGCCGCGCCTGCATTCAAGGCACTCCGGCGACTCTTCCGGTACCAGAATCCATTATCTGCATGCGCCCTCTGTGCTCCCGCCCTACCTCGTGCATGCGCTGGATCGGTTCACAGATGCTTACTTCTTTACCAAGCTCGCTGCCCATCGCCAGCTTCGCAAATACAGGGACCTGCTAACGCGCTGACAGCCTTGCAGGTCGCGCCCAGACAATCGCCGAGTGGCGCCGCTGCTTGTGGCTCTTGGGTCTCGATTCGTAAGTGCCTGCGCGTCTCCCTGTGGGCACGGCAAGCAGCACGCGATATCACCCATCGCTCAGACATTTTCCCGAGGGCCCGATCCACGCAGCGTGCACCGCCTGTGCACCACCCATGCGATGTAGGTGCCCCTCGAAACGGGGCTGAGCCCGCCGGACCGACATGTATGCCCACCGCCGGAAAGACGCAGAATTGCTGATCTTTTTAAACGGGTGGCCTTGGTTCTGGAAGAGCTCATCCGCGCGTATGCGGCGGACGGCGCGGCCGGCGGAATTCCCGATACCGTGCTGGCGATGATGCAGGCGCGGCTCGACCGGCTGCCGGCAGAGGCGCGCAGGGTGCT
>Ga0075163_10009792_pt1 | contig 12558 bp, 6 predicted proteins | sample JI1023141ADNA_FD_71478 | JGI IMG/M metagenome (GOLD analysis project Ga0075163, IMG submission 71478) | Wastewater effluent complex algal communities from Wisconsin, to seasonally profile nutrient transformation and Carbon sequestration -... | ecosystem: Engineered > WWTP > Effluent > Algae...
GGTTGTGTGAAAGCATGTACACGGTTGTGTTAGGGTTGGTCTATGGACAGTGTACATAACCGGCTTCCATTTTAAAGCTCGTGTTCAAGGCATGAAGCCTGTGTAAAAGCATGTGCTAATTTCTACCGGTTGTGTAAAAGCATGTACACGGTTATTAAATTAAAAGTGTGGTTTTTATCTTTAAAATAAGAGATATTTTATAGAATTTTTTGTGTTGTTTCTTTAGTTCCAAATGATGGATATGACTTGTCTTTGACTGCAAATGTAAACAAGGACACTAATGTCCAAATTCCAAACCACACGAGCCAGAAATAGACATCATAGTTGAGTTTTGGACATAATTCACAGATGTATTCTAGACCGTTTGTTTGACATAATCCTAACAGGTAAAATGAACAATGAGCACAAATAACTTCACCTTCGCCAAGTACTGAAGATACACCAGGACATGGAACTTGTTCATTTATTAATGTAAATCCTTCAATGTAACCGTTTACAAACCCTCGAGCTTTGTTATTTTGATAATCTTCAGGTCGTGGTGATGCATAAGCACCATTTGGTTGGTTATAGTCAATAAATCCGTTAAAATCTAAATGATATCCAATTGGACCTTTACCGTTATCAGATGCCCATTTACAATCAAGCGATGGACATATCATTCTGTGTTGTTTTGGATCACCTACTGATGTTAATGTAGATAATGGATTAAAATACTGACCGTTTTCCGGCGCATTAGAACATAATGTTCCACCACAATCTTGGGTAAATACAGGATTCCATCCGTACATGTAAAAAATAGTCCAAGCGAACATGAATAAATTAATCATCACAATAAATGTCTGACAAAAATTTGATCGTCGAAGTAATGGAACAATAATGGTAACAATCCATATTGCGTATAATATCGGAAATGCAATTAAATAACTAGTTTGATCGATTTGATGTATCACACTAGAAATCACAAAAGCTGTCCATAACAGGAGCAAAAATATAATCCAGAACGTGCCAAACATTTTCCTTGTGATTAAACACAAAAATCTTTTATAAAAATGTTCAATTTTTTACTTAACAAGTTTTACGGTACGAGTGTACTACCAGAATTACCACTTCATAAAGGAAACGCAACTCCAGATATCTACAATGGCGATTTTACTTATTTCATGTACACAGCACAAAATTTTAATAAAACGGTCTTGTTGTTTCCAGGTAATAAATTCAGTTGTTATACGAATGATCGTTTATTAAGAGAATTAGCTAAATCTTTAAATGCCAAATTGTATTGTCTTGAATATAGAACTAGTAACAACAGTGAACCATCTATTGAAGAACTAATTGATTATTGCCGTAGATTTACAAAAAGTGTATTAGAGACTGTAAATCAGATTAATAGATTTTATGCAATCGGTCATAGTTTAGGTTGCTCATTATTATTACATGTATCAGAAACAATTAGATTAGAAAATGCTGTATTGTTGTGTCCATTTATAAATGCGCCGTCTTTTTGTTGTAGTTACATGTGCGATCCACAACCTTGTATTTTTACATGTTCACAGCCATCGTTATTAAATAACTACATGCTTGCTGCAAATTCGAACATAACAAATGTATATGTTATTGTAGCAGATGAAGATAGAGTTGTGGATCGTTTTCAATCAATTCAATTACTTCCAAGATTTTACAATTCAAAAAATATACAATACCTTCGAACGTTAATATATACACATGACAATATATTAAACGTCTTACAAATATTATCGTTTTTAATAAATTAATCGCGTACTTTAAGGTAGTGTAATAATGCATAATTATAAACCGGCATAATCATTGTTAAAAATATCCCTAAATGTTCACACATTGCAATGGTTGTATGGGGTTCATCTGAAATTAGCACAACAATGCTATAAGCCATTAATAATCCTAATATCAGACAACTATGAATCACATTTAGCCAAAACAAGATTCTTAATTTATATCCATTCGAATAATCTTCATATCTTACACAACATCCACAGAATTTTTTTGGTTTAGGTTTCCGCTTACTAGTTTCTAATTTGGCCATTGCAGAATTAAACGTGTCATATTTAGCTCGAAAATCGTCTATATCGGACACGTCCCGAAGATCTTGTAGTAAGTCTCCCACAATCTCACTGTATTTTTCATCTACAGAGCCAGAATCTGCAACACCTGTGTAATCTAAACAGTAAAAAAATATCTGACGAACAATGGTCAAACTAAACGATATAGCTGTTACAATAACATGAGCAGTTGGATATGCATCAATATCAAATACACTGATTAACATAAATCCAACAGTTTGTATAATAGTTAAAATAACAATTATATATACAAATGTTTCATTCCATTCATTGTAAAATAATTGATCTTCAACGTGCCAATACATAACAACAAGTGCCATTTGAGATGCTAGCAATACAACAACATAAACAGCTTTGTAATACACATCAAGAATTATTATTTCAGATATGGAAGGAATAACAAGTGGATTATAATAATTACCATAACCAATCCATATGAGCAATGAAAGTGAGAACAATTTCAAAACTGTTAACAGTATTAAAAATACACAACAGGACTGTGAAATCAAAGCCATGCGACAAAAGAATTTTTGTGCGACATTCTATTCACAAAAAAAAATTATTTTTTTTACAAAACGACTTGTACATGCTTAGGGTGTGTTGCGAGGATATACAGTTTGGAATAATAGAATCTATTGCGTTTATTGGAATTTGCGTGTTAATTGCTAGATTCTTTTTTATTTAAAAATGGTGGTTGATATTAGCGACGGAATCAAAGAGCGAAAAGAAGAAGCTGTGTCTAATTTTGTATGGTCATTAGGTATCTTTATACTTGCGCTTATTGTGTGGAATTTATACCGGCGTTACGTTGAAAAATCAGAAAAAATATACAAGTCTAAAATTCATAATTTGTAAAAAAAATATGGCGCAACTTCGTAAATCTTTTGCCGTGTACCCACGCACAAATTATGAACCAGCCGGTGCACCAGCAAAAAATGATAAACCCGGAAATCCTGAAGAACCGTATTTAAACAACAACAGACAGATCAAATGGAAACGAGAGTATCAATTAAAGAGTACAGCAGCATTAGTCGCTAGAAAGCGGGATTTCAAAACATTAACAGATATAAGAAATGCCATTGATAGTCCAGTATTTGAATCTGATGAAGACTTGTTATCACATATTATACACACTCCATTAGGCTGTTGTGGACAAAAATATAACCGACCTGGAATGTGGTTTTTGAGATGGGTATGGAGAATTATTACAATTAATGGAACTACACCATATGTATGGATGAAAATAATGAACGGATTTTCAAGTCCTGCAATTATTGCTGTTATGAGTACTGTGTTACATGCTAAAGATGTAGTTGAAAGTAGTACTACTGTATTGAAGACTTCAAATATAAAAGGTCAGGCAATCGATCCGGCGCAAACTGCTGGGTTTATTCAGAATATTGGTCTGAGTTTGTTAATCATTTTAGGTATTGTCTTAACTATGGAATTATTATGGAAAATTCAATATTTAGTTGTGATTACAGTAAAACGACACAGAACTATTCTAAGAGAGACTAGATTTGAACAACTACAAGCCGACTATGATTTTATAAATCCCTATGGAAATCATTGGGTATGGGATTATAATGCATATGACGAAGATCCAGATCTTGCTATGATCTATTTTCAATATATTGAAGAATATGAACACGCCGATCGTAATTGTTGTGGGGTAAGATATGAAGATACAAGAAACAAAATGTACAAGAAAATGCCATTTTTAAAATTTGTTAATCCTTCATAAATTTTTAAAACACTTACACTTTTTTTTTCCCAAAAAAAATCATGAGTTATCGAAGCAAACGAGACGGAAACGAACCAAATCAAACACCAACACCATCTATGTTACAACAATCTCAAGTACTAAATAAATCATTAGGCAAAGCAAAAAATGTGTCCACAAACGCCAATGTGGACGATCCAATTGAATCACTATCAGATCAGTTTAAAACTGTATCCGTTGAATTAAATGGCAGGATAGATGAGGTGAGAAAATATATTAGTACGATTAATGCTAGTATAGTAAAATTAAGTGGAGATGATCAATATAAAAATAGATTTGGAACATTAACTCATTACGAAAATGTAATTCATACAATAGCTAAAGATTTTGATCGATACATGATTACAGAAAAGGTCGTTAAAACCAATAAAATTCAAGAATTTTTAGAGAAATTAAAAGCGTTGCATGCGAAAATTTCAACTCTTACGAACAGTGTCAGCAATCGTAAACGATCGACGTTTAAGACCGTAACTGATCCAACGACTCCAAATCGTTCAGAGCAAAATGAACCTAAAAAAATAGGTGGTGATGAGAAACAAATGCCAAATACTCAAGAATTAAATACTTCATCTACTATAGAGCTAACTGAACAAATACGCGATGAACAGAAACAAACTAATCAAGAATCAAATACTATCTCAACCGAAACTAAACAACCAGTCGAATCTACACCAATTACCGAAAAAAACCAAAACTCAAACATTAAACCCGGTATTGTAAATAATGAAAGACAAATTATTCGAGAAAATGACATAAAGTTATCATCTTATGTTATTGAAGAAGCAAAAATTTTAAAAAATCTTTCATTTGATGAACAAATAGCGTATCAATTGGCAAGGATAGAAGAACAGAAAGCTCTTTTAAATGACCCTACACTATTACCAAATGCATTAACATCTCAAACTATTCGTGAAAATATTCAGTTAGAAAAACAAAATAATGCACGAGTCGAAGGTGAAAGGATATTATCAAATGAAGACCGTGTTAAACAAGAAGGTATCGCGAATAAATTTAAACGTAATCAAGAATTAGCAGCTAAAGCAGAAAGCGAAAGGTTGCATAAAATTGAACAACAGAGAGTAAATATCGAGGAACAAAACAAAAAGTATGATATAATAACGGCGGAATCCAAAATAAACGAAGAAAAACGAGTAGAAAATGATCGTATCCAAGCTGAAGAATTAAAAAACAGTGATAAACAACATAGAAATGATACAAAAAAAGAAATAGAACGATTAAATGAAAAGAATCAGTTTATAATTAATGACAGTCATGAAAGATTTTCTAGAATAGGGAATCAAGCTGTTGTTGATAAAGCAAAACAATTTTTTAAACCGCAAGAATTTGATCCTGATAGTTATGGTAAATCTCCAGAATTTAATTCTGATTTGGTAAAAGGTATATTTTTTCAGGTTCTTCAATTCTTGTATGACGCAACAAACGACACATTCAAAAAAAATTATGCATCTATATATGAATGTTTAAATGATGATGACTGGTTTGAAAAGTTTATGGATACATCAGGTTTTTTAAGTGTAATGATGGAATATATATATTCGAAAGACAAACAAATTATTGATTTTGAGTTTGTGTTAAAACAATTGTATCAGCATCCGGAAAACATTACACGAGTTGTAGACTTAGATGAAAGTAATATTGCAGATTATCAAAAGGATATTGGAGAGGCTTTGTTAATTAAATTGATTCCACCAATCAATTTGTTGGATGATACAGAATCTAGTATTATAATACCACAAAACGTAACTTCAAATAATAAAGATGTACAATTGATTGGTTATGTAATTGGAACAAACGATAATAACCAAGAGTTTTATTATGTGAATATATCAAAAGATAAGTTAATTATATATATCAACCAGAAGCTCGTACATTTACACCAAATAAATAATAATGATCCATTATCATCATTGAAATCTTACAGTATAGATTATTTGAAACCTTACATTCAAGAAAATTTGAACACAAAGCCGATTTTAAAATATGCTTGTTATTCAACTATTGAAGAACAGCAATTAAGAATTAGCATAGATACAATACACTTTACCGAAGATGTTCCATATATACAAAAAGCAATATGGGCCTTTATACAAAATGTCATTCCAGATGTTGATTTTAATAGCGACTATATAAATGGATATCAAAATGAACCGGATTTCTTCAATCCAATAGAATATCCAATTGATTATTCTAAAAAAACAGGGATAGGAGATATATTCATGCAAGTTATAAACAAACTTACGAATATAAACTACGGAAATAATATTGTGTTAAAATATGATGAAACAAATAAACTTAATATTAAACGTAATAAAGTGTTAACATATAAAGAGTATCCGAAATTGGTCGTAATTGATTTTACGAATAATAAACAAGAAAGTGTACTGTATCGTTTAAAACTTGATTACAAAATTAATAGTGACGAATATGGAATATATGTCATGAATGGTATTATCGTAAAATCAAAGAATGGTGATATAAAATACATAAATCAGGAGCCAACAAATGATTCTAACGTTACTTTTGGTAACCTTAAGTCTGAAATTTTGTTAATATGTTACAAGTTTGAAAATGTATACAAGGAACCAAAGACTGAACCAAAGCCAGACACAACTAATCAGAGTGTGGAATCCAAAAAGTTGAAAGATGCGGACAGTGCAAAACTCAAAAACTTGAAAGATGTGAACAATACCGGTAAAAGGGAAGATCCGAAAAATATCGAACCAGTTACTAAAATACCAGTCAAACCAGAAAATGTTGCAACAATTGAAATTGACACAACTCCAACAAATGAAATAGATACCAAAGTTAAAAACTTGGAACTGATCTATGCAACATGGATCGGAATATTTCGTTCGATTGAACTTAAGGATATGAGAGCATTTCCACCTATATCCGAAAATATCGTTAATTATTTAGAAGAATTCATGCAAAACAAAAAATCATTTAATCTACCGGACGAGTTTCTTAAAGATGAAATGGATGGAATTGAATACAAAGCTGATGAAATTTTAATAAAAAACATAAATAAATTCGCGGCAATAGAACATGACAGTAGAATATGTTTTAAATTAAACGCGGCCACATCGGAAATCATATCTAATGTGAAAGATAAAAAAATGGAGAGGTATCCATTAATAATAAATGTAGATACCAAGCAAACAAAATTGGATTTATTAGATAAATATGTGAAAATTAACGAATTTATGAGTTACAAAGACAATTCTATAGCTTATGAATGTGTAGGATTTATACTATCATACAATGATAATAAGTTCAAACAATACAATTTTGTATATAGACAAAAAGACAATACATGGATAACGTATCAATACAATAAATATTTTATTAATCTTGCGAGTATTGATAATTTAATGAAGATATGTCAAGTTGTAAGGTTTATGTATAAAAAAATACAATTACCATTTGTAATTAGTCCTTTGACAAAAGCAAATTTAAAAATTCGAAATGGATTACATAACAATGCTGAAAATTTATGTTTTGCAAATTCGTTATTACAAGGAATAATTAGGAATGAATACGCAATGGAAACTTACATCAAGATGAACGAACGGCCGAATGTGGATGTTAATATTCAATATTGGTTATTTAGAGTATTTGATTATTTGTTCAATGCAAAAAACAACATAACAACAACATCAACTGAATATATTAATAATATCAATAAATTAATAAAAAAACGCGGCTTTGGTGAAATGTATGATGCAGGTGAATTCATGGAAGATATGTTTACTAGCATCAGTGAATCTCAAGCAAGTACAGGATTTATAAATCTTTATAAAATGAAATACAAGACATATTTCAAATGTAATACATGTAATATTGAAACGCCACAGGATAATGGTAGAGAAACGATAGCATATAGATATAACATTAAGTACACTCATATAGAAGATAATATGAACAAAATCGAAGATATATTTAGCCGACAAACTCAAGATTATTGTCTTTCTCAACAATGTAAAAAGGATGATAAAGGTCAATTAAGAACTGGAACGATACGTTTAGAGTCTGATGTATCCGAATTACCTAAGGTGTTTTGTATGGAATTTGATCCAGTAGTTGATAACGACAATATAGGAATACAACATATAAGCAAGGAAACTTACAACAAGGTTTTAAATTTATATGCGATGATAAATAATACAACGAAACTCGATATTGGCACTTTAATGGGTACTGGTAAATCAATAAATTATAAATTATGCGGGTTTGTGTATTATCTTAATAATATTCATTACCAATATGTAGAATTGAGTGATGATGATTTATATATCTATAACGATCTTGACGTGACTAAAGATAAAGTCAATAAATTTCAGCGGTTTTCCGAAAAAGACAAGTCGTATCCAAGAATATTGATATGGGAACGTGAAATAGAACAACCCAAAGAAATTATCAACGCTGTATACTCTGAAACAATTCCACAGAATATGTCAACTCCTGCAGATGAAGCAACCAATGATATACCTAACAAAGACGACGAGACAACAAAAATACCTAACGAAGACGGCGAGAAAACAAAAATACCTAGCAAAGACGATGAGAAAACTGAAGAAATAGCTAACACTGAAGATGCGAAAAATAAAGCAATATCTAGAAAAGATGATGCGACAAATAAAGAAATACCTAGCACTGAAGCAATACCTATCAAAGACGATGATGAAAACGAAACTGAAGCGACAACTGGAAAAATATCGAGCAGTGAAGAGAAATCATCATCAGATTCTGACGAAGATGAAGAATTAAGTTTAAGAGCTTCAGATGAAAGTTACGTACATGTAGATGAGTTTCATAGTGAACCACCACCAGACGAACCGTTATTTGGAGCAGCGCCTGATGATGTAGTGGATTTAAAAGAGATTCCAGTCAAGTATCATAAATTTGATAAACATATCGATCCGTCTAAAGAATTCAAACTTGAACAAAAAGACAAGTCGAGTTATTTTAAAGCGGTTAATTTAAGAGAAGTTGAAGTGAAACTTAGTGAAAAAACAGCAAAAATAAATAATCATTTAGATAATGTATTTCTAAATGATAAGGTACGAAGACGAGAGAAGATTGTTAAGGCTGTAAATCGAGCTAGATTAGAATCTAAATCAGATGTTGAAATCGAGCAATTTTTACCTGGTAAATTGAACGAATTTTTATTAAAACTTGTGGATCATTGCGGACAAGCTGATGAATTCAATAACGCGTACAATAATATTACAAATTATGGAACATACAAAGATTTACGATTAAAAATTAAGAATACAATGTTTGAACATACATTAGATTTTATGGAAAATGTAAAAATCAACAATGACGATGAATTCATTAATAGATTGAAATATATTAATGATTTACTGGATTTGAAAACATTTGATAAAAAGGTAAATTTAGAAACAATGAATATATTGATTCAAAATATCAATGTACTGTACATTTCATCGATTCCATTAATCAAAACGATAAAAAGTAAAATTGGTTGTAAAATTGATTACGAGTCGGATAGCGACAATTCAATTGAGAATTGTGAAAATCGGGGAATTCATAAAAATGGGTATATTTTATGTGGTAATTTAAACCCACTCAATTTTATCGAAGATATTTTGAATCATATTACTATGCGAAAGTACCAAATATTGTGTTGTATGTATCACTACCAAAAAATTATAATGGCTCCACAGTTGGAAATAGTTACGTCGTTGCGAGATTCGAACTATAAGTATCAATTACTTCATGTAACAAATTCGAAAATACAGAATATTACGGTGAATAATTTTGAAAAGACATATGAACACTACAAAACCCAATTAAATGTCATTAGAGAAACGTTAGAAAGATATGCAATCGATAATCTAACACCATTTCAAATGTTCCAATTATTCAATTACGACGAGGTTACAAAAGAATTTAAAGAGTACACTGTAAATTCCAATAAGTACAAGCTACATTATGTAAAGCATGGATTGATTTCAAATGTTACAAAGGTTCCGGTACCAATGACACCAATTGATGTGGAGAAATTGTTTCAAATAAACTCTTCGGATATTGTGGAGGAACTTCACAAGTTTAACAACAATGTGTTGGACGCTACAGATATTTACTTGAATTTTAAATTTTAAAAAAAATAGACACTTCACAAAAAAACTCTCATGAATCCAGAAATTAAGATTACATCTTCGATCGGAGAAAAAGAATCGAAAGATGATAACAATGTAGACATTTATGGGTTATTAGGACTGAACAATAAAAAAACAAATCCTACAATTCTTCCAATTGAAGAAATAAGATTAGCATATAATACAAGATTGAAAGAATTACAAACGGAGATTAAAGACAAAAAAGAATATGAAAATACCTTAAACAAATACAATAAAATCTACGAAAAATATTTAAAAGATGGATCAGAACAAGCAAAATTAGAATACGACAAGGTATACAACATAAAATATGAGACACAAGCTGAATTGAACGATGATATATATAAACCATTCGGGTATAATAATATCACTTCAATTGATGAATTTCCAAAGGTTCAAGAAATGAAAACACGACATGCTAACTTGAATAAGGTAACGGGATGGAATTCAAATGAACAAATTAAAAAGCGAGAGGATATATTATCAAAGTATTTTAGCAATAGCCTAAGAAACATGAAAGATATAGGATTAAAATATACAACATTAAACGATTATAATTTAAATTATTTGAAGAAATTTAATGTTCGTCCAACAAATAATCAATATTTTAAAGAAAGCGACGATGAATCTATACCAGATCTAGAAACTATTCCTGAGGATCAATCCGAACGAACACATGCATCAATGCCAAGTCTTCATACAATCAAAACTAACAGAACAAGACTTACACGTGAATCAATACCAGATCTAGAAACTATTCAGGATGATGAAAGTTATTGGGATAGTGTAGATGAGTATGATGAAAGATTAAATAATGAAGACGTTATTGAAGATGAAATCGAAGAGGAAATTGAAGATGAAGAAGTTGAGTTTGAAGAAATAAATACTAAATTGACGGAAGAGACACTATATAACTTTTTATTTTCAAAAGATCAATTTCCTGAAAGTGTAACAAGTACGGAGGATACAACAAAAGAATATTATAGGAGAATGACTCATGTAGTTGATATAAAAAAACTAGTAAAAGGTGCTTCAGTTTCAGAATTTATAGTTTCTAAAACCTACGAAGACTACGAAAAGGCTAGTAAGTATTTTAATTCTGAGGCAAAATCTGGAATTAAACCAGAAGAAATTAATAAGGAAGGTACAAATTACCCATGGCCAACATTAAAATTCAAATATCTTGAACATATTAACAATGAAAAAAAAACTGGTTTTGGATTGCCAAATATATTTAATAAGTATTTTTATGACCTAAAGATTATCCCAAATTATTACATTGATGAAGGGGACATGTCCAATGAAAAGATGTCAGCATACACAAGAGAATTAGGCACTGGTTATTGCGGAATTTGCAAAGAAAATATATGGGTATATGATTTTAAATCGGAACCAATGATTTGGGTATCAAATAAAACAAACTGTACTCATATGTTTCATAATGATTGTGTTCAAGAATTTCAAGAATCGGATCCTAATCCATATTGTGAATATTGTAATAAAAAGGTTGGAGAGTTAATTAGTATTTCGATCGATTTTATTAACTCATTCTCAAGTTTATTCGATAAATTGAAATATAGAGAATTAATTCCAGCATTGAAATTATTTAATTATTTAAATGCATGCTGCAATTTTCAATATAGTTATCTTCCGGTGATATTCACATTACCATTGTCAGAGATTAATTTTGATTTTATCATACATTGGATATTAATAAGTTTAGATGGTAATCTTGTTAAATACAATCAATTAGATATATATGAGATACCAAAAAGACCGCAAGTTGTTTACTATTTATCAGTTTATTTAGTGAACAAAGATTTGAGATTTCCAGATTGTTATTTCAAAGGGTTAACTAATGATAAAAGAATGGAGTTATATAGAATATGGAACAATGATTTTTTGTATGTAAACAAGAATTTAATTGGATTCGTAAATGATTTTTTAACAATTTATGAACAACCAACAACTGATAAATTCGTTAATCCATTTTTTATAACTGATCGTTTTTTTGAAGAGTATTTAACCATTCAAGCCACAACAGGTCAACTAGTAAATCCTGAAATAAATGTACCTCCGAATACAACTTTGATATATCTAGGTTACACATGCAAGTATTTGAAAAAGAAAGATAAACAAGATCCACTGATAACTATAGATACACCATTTGCAAAAGAAATTGATGTTTTATATAATCAATGTCTTGTAGATATTAGATGCGAATCCGACAATTACTATGTAGATATATACGGAAGAGTATATGTTCGAAATTTACGTAACGGTATGCAATTACGTTTTGTTTATTCTTGATTATTTTGCTCAGATTCTTGTTGGTTTATATTAACAGATTCCATTTGTTCAGTAATATTATTAATATTTTCAATTTCCTCTAACACACCTTGATAAATTTCCCAAATTTTATCGAATAATTCTTTATTAAAGTCTATATTAGAACCAATAATACGGTCAAGAATCTCCCTTTCCGAGTCTGTGAAATTTCTATCCAGATTGT
>Ga0075163_10009793_pt1 | contig 12558 bp, 8 predicted proteins | sample JI1023141ADNA_FD_71478 | JGI IMG/M metagenome (GOLD analysis project Ga0075163, IMG submission 71478) | Wastewater effluent complex algal communities from Wisconsin, to seasonally profile nutrient transformation and Carbon sequestration -... | ecosystem: Engineered > WWTP > Effluent > Algae...
GCCGACCCTGCACCCGCACATCGGGGCGCTGCTCGCCGAGTCGCGCCGGCTCGGGTTCGTCACCAGCATCATCAGCAACGGCGCCCGGCTGACGCAGCTGCTCGCCGAGCACGCCGCCGATCTCGACTGGGTCGGCCTCTCGGTCGACAGCGCCGACGAGGCCGTGCAGGCCGCGCTCGGGCGCGGGACGGGCGGGCACGTCGCCCGCAGCCTGGCCCACGCCGACGAGATCCGGGCCCGCGGGCTCCGGCTCAAGATCAACACGGTCGTCACGGCGCTCAACTGGCGCGAGGACATGTCCGAGTTCGTCCGCCGCGTCCAGCCCGAGCGCTGGAAGGTGTTCCAGGTGCTCCCCGTCGGCGGCCAGAACGACGGGGCCGTCGACGACCTCCTGATCGATGCCGGCCAGTTCGGGGCGTTCGTCGCTCGCCATGCCCCGCTCGCCACCGAGGGGCTCGCGCCGATCGCCGAGGACAACGACGCGATGACGGGGTCGTACGCGATGATCGACCCGCTCGGCCGCCTGTTTGACAACAGCGCCGGCCACCACACGTACAGCGCGCCGATCCACGAGGTCGGCGTGGCCCGGGCCCTCCGCCAGATCCGCTTCTCCCTCGCTCGCCTCGTCGCCCGCGGGGGGAAGTACGCGTGGTGAGCCGCACGCCGCGGGTCGCCGTGTTCGGCGGTGACCGGCAAAAACTCGTCCGCGACCTCGCGGAGGTCGCCGACGTCGAGCTGTTCGGCAGCACCGGCCAGACGGGGCAGGGCGAGCTCAGGCGTATGCTAGCGACGCTCCGGGGCGGCGCGGTCGTCGAGGTCTGTCTCGTGATCCGCTGGGCGGGTCACGGCGAGATCGATGCGATCCGCCGGCTCTGCCGCGGGCTCGGGGTCGTCTGCCGCACGTTCCACAGCATCGGCGCTGTCCGTCGGTGGTTATGCCGAACGCCTTGAATCGTGGATTCGTCGAATTGGGCAGCGGATGCTGGGTGTGCTGCTGACGCTCCGGCGCTCCGCGCTCCCAGCCCGCCACACATCCGCAGCCCGCCGAATGCCTGGACTATTACTGATCTCGGGCCGTGCGGAGCCCCAGGGCGGAAAGCCGGCGCCGAGCAGCGCGCTGGGCAGTCCGACAAAGTCGCACCTTCTGTCTGATCCAGGTGGCGACCGTCATCCTCGCCGCTCAGCTCGAGCGGCTTGCAGCTCGTCACGGCGCACAACTGATCTCCGCCGATCGCGTCGGCGAGGGCCAGTCGCCCGAGGCCGAACTCGCGGACCCGACTGCCGCCTCACCTGAAGCCATCACGCCACGTCGCCCGCGTGTTCGCCATCGACGTCACTGTCTGCCGCAAGTGCGGCGGCCGCATGCGCATCCTCGATGTTGTGACCGACCTCGACGACATCGCCCGCCTCCTCCACGGAGCCCGCGCTCCTCCCCGCCCCAGGTCCTGCGTCCTGGGCTCGTCTTGCCCTTCCGCCTGCTCGCGGCCCCGCGGTAGCGAATTGTCGACGCGACGTTTTCGCACCCCGGTGATAGAGTCGCATCATGATGACGACCACGAAGCCGCCGACGTCCGCCCTCCTCGGGCTAATCCTGCTCGCGCCCCTTGAATTCGCTGCAGGCTGCAGCGGCGACGGTGTGGCGGCGGAGGGGGCGTCGGCTACGACGACGGAAGGGGAGGCGCCTGCGATGACGGAGGGGGAGACGCCGACGACGACGGGGGTGACCACGACGGCGACGACCGGCGCCGGCACCCTTACGACCGAGGACACGGGCGCCGGCGAGACAGCCGGTGAGACCACCGGCGAGATTCCGCCCCCGCCGGCCTGTGAGGACGATCCCGCACCGCCAGGAGCAGATCCGGTGGCTCCCGCCGAGTTCTACGGGTTGAGCGGTAGCGACTGGACCTCCCCCTTGGACTGGGACGAGATGGCGAAGACAGGCGCCAAGACGGTGCGCATGCAGATTAATTGGCCGGGTCTGCAAACCAACGTGGAGTGCACGAAAGATGCCCCGGAAGCGCCGTCCTACAACTGGACGGACACCGACAATAAGGTGCGGTGGGCGGCGGAGCGAGGCGTGAGGTTCCTACCGGTGGTGTACGGTAACTACTGCGGTGACAATCATGCCTTCCCTGACCGGGCGACCGGTCCCGAGTACCCGCAATGGCTGAACTTCGTCGAGGCGCTGGTCCGTCGCTATGGGCACAATGGCTTGTTCTGGGCTGAGAATCCAGACCTGACCGCGATGCCAATGATGGCATGGGAGATCTGGAACGAGCAGAACTACGCGATCAACAATCCAGGCGCGACGATCTCGCCGCGCAAGTACGCGCGGTTCCTTGTCGATACCGCTGCCCGGATCCGCGCTGCGCAGGCGGAAATCTCAGAAACGCCGCCGGTAATCGTGCTTGGGGGCCTGGCCTCGTTCAATGAGGCGATGTCGATCAGTGAATACTTCGACACGATCATCAACGCGCCACCGCCACCCGACAACATCTACTACTACACGCCAGAGCAGTTCAAGAACGCTTTCGACGGGGTGGGCTATCACCCGTATGCCCTGGCTGGCGACGCCACCGATGCGACCAAGATGATCGGCGCCGTCGGCGACGTACTAAAGGACTTCGGCATCGGCAGCAAATCGATCTGGATTACAGAGATGGGCTGGCCGGTGGGGACATTTCCGTGGGGGAAGAACGGTTCGGACCTGACGATCTCACCGGCGACCCAGAAGCTCTATTTGCGGCAGTCTATGGAATGGCTGGAGTCAAATTACATCTCCCTGAACATCAAACTGGTCGCTTGGTACAACTACCGGGATTTTGCCTCGACGCTGTGGGATGGATCGGCCGGCCTGCGTGACCTCAATGAGCGCAAGCGGCCCTCATGGTGCGCGTTCACATCGTACACGTCGGCGCCTAAATGCCCGAAGATGCCGTATGTCTTGACAAACCCGGACGTCGATCGTGCGACGGGCTCTGGCGATATGCTGATGGCGTTCATCAATGAGAGTGAGGGTATCTCGGTGGTTGAATGGACGCCGACGACCGGGTTCGTGCAATCCGATCTGGACGGGTCGGATGCGACGGTGAGTACGAACGCTTCGGTGACCAGGGATCCGGGCACGGGCCGTGCAACCGTCGTCTACCGTCAGAAGGATGGACAGGTCGGTGTGTGGGAGCGTTCCGACGCTTGCGCCGACTGGGCGTTGCGTACACTCGGTTCCGAAGGTGAGATCTCTGACGGGGTGACGCCTGGATTGGCTCGTTCGGGGACGCAGGCTGGCGGAAATCTGAGCAATTCGCTAGTGTATCGCAACGCTGGCGGTGGCCTCTCGTTGTGGACTGAGTCGCCGCAGACTGGGTGGATTGGACCGGTCGATCTGGGTCAGTCGGTAGCCGCGATCACGAGCCCGAACATCGTCCGAGAGCCGACCGACGGAATCACAGAGATCTCTTATCAGACGTCAGAGGGTACGATCGGCTTGACCACGTGGACGCCAAAGTTCGAATGGACGCACGCCACGTTTGGGTCCGCCGGTTCGGTAGGTACGTCCGCGAGTCCTGACGTCGCCCGAGATCCAGAGACGGGTCTGGTGGTGATCCCTTACCGGAATAAGTCAGATCAGTTGGCGGTGTGGTACCTGCCGATCGGCTCGTTGTCGTGGTCGCATGAGGTGTTGGATGGGACGATCGCGCCGTGGGCGAATCCGTCGGTGGCGATCAGCGCGGGGTCGGGTGAGACGTTGATCCCGTTCCCGAACGCTACCGGCAGTGCTTCTGTGTGGAAGCGCGCCCCTGATGGTTCGTGGTCGGCCCCGACAGATTTGGGTGGTAATGTCGCGATCAATTCGAATCTGAGCATCTCCGTGATTCAAATGGGAGAGACTGATAATACGCTGATCCCGTATGTGGATGGCACGTACACACTGAGCGACCTGCAGTTGGGGGTATTGATGAATTGGGGGGTCGGCTGGCTGCCACCGGTGTTCTGGTGATCGCCGGGGCCGGGCGCGCCCCGCCGACCCTGATCGTCCTGCCATTGCGCGGCTTTAGAGCCTGAAGCTGAGTCGCTCGCCGTCGGCGATCTTGGTACGGGGGGCGACCTGACCAACGCAACGGCCGAGTCGCCGGGCGCCTCGCGTCCGCTGAAAAGGAGCCACGTCGAGCCGCCGGGTCACCTCGCGCAGCGCGACGCCGGGTGACGGCCGTCGTCACCCGGCCACCGGGAAGGCCCCGGTCCGTCCGTTGCGATGCAAGTGAGCCACCGCGTTTCTTTGCTCGGCGCCCTCGTCATCGGCTGTGGCGAGGTCTATAAGGAGGGGCTAGTCTCGGAAGGCAAGCCTGAAGATTGGATCAGTGGGTGCCGACCTCGATCCCCTGATGTACGGTGCGGAGCTGTTCTGGACGGCCTGGCTGCGCATTGTCGGCGAGCCCGGCTTCGCAACGCCGAGGCCCTGGCGGAGATGCTGCGGCAGTTCCTGCCCGCGACCCGAGATCTACCGCGCCCGTGAACCTCCTCGCACACCCCCGCCGGATCCACTTGGACTGCCCGAGTTTTGACCGGCAACGCTTGATTCAGGCAACCGAGGAGGCGTAGCGTCAGGGCGTGAACGCGCTCGAAAAGGGACTCCTCGGCGTCGGAGCTTCCGCCATCATCGCGGTGGCGGTGGCGGTGGCGGTGGCGGGACTTGCGGCCCTGCTTCTGCTCATGTGGAGCAGGCCAAGTGCAGCGGCATGAGGAACGTCCTGCTCCCTTTGATGCGCACCTACTTGAGCGCCGTGGAACACGATCTGAACCTTCCAGCATGAACTGATTGCCAACAAGACTTAAGGGCCAATGCTGCAATACACCATTTTCAGCCTCCTTGTTATCTGCGGACTGCTCGCAACGCTCTGGCAGGTCAATCTGGATGCTACTGCCAACCCTATCGCACACCAGTTCCTGGCTCAAATTTCCGGCACACTGCTGGTGGGTGGCGTACTTAGCTTGCTCTATAAAATCTTTGTGGATGGCGTCGCTGAAAAGCGATTGCGAGCACTGCTCAGGATTCATGACTCTGTAGTTATTTTTGGTCTAAAGGAAATCCTTCTCGATGCAAAAGTCTACGACTTTGGCAAATTTCTGGAGCGCTCCGATGAAGTTCAGATCGTCATGAACGATGGTCAACGTTGGGTTGGGACTTACTCCCCCGAACTGGCTAAGAGGTTTTCGCGCAAGGGTACCACCATCTTTTACACTGTTGATCCACAGGGAAAATTTGTTGAATCCCTGGCACAGAAGACTGGCGTTACACCCGATGAGCTGAAAAGGAAGATTGAGGCGACAGAAAACGCGCTGAAGGTCGAGTACGAGCGCTCAACCAAAATGGGCGATCTGGAGATTTACCACATTAAGAACTTCCCCACTCAAACCCTATTCGCTTCGGAGGACTATGTGCTCTCTACGCCGTACCGGACTGCCAAAGGGAGAACAGTGATCCCGTTGTTCGTCTACGAAGATAACCGTGATGAGCGTTGCTATGCACGAGATGTGAAGTCTGATCTGAGGCATGTTCGCGAAGAATCAAAGTTAGCGTTTACGAGCAAGGGGGCATTGCCGTAGCCCGAATTTCACACCGCGGGTCTGGCAGACGATGAGCGCCTCGCCTTGACTGTGCCTGCTCCCCGCCGCTAGCCCGAACGCCAAGAGTCCACGCATGGAGGACGGTCTTGAGCCGCGGCGCTGGACCGCGAACATCTGGCTGACGTGAACGAGGCGTTGGGTTGCCCAGAATCGTGAGCCGAAGCACGAGATACGCGGCCGACCGGGCCAGTGGGTCCGGCGAAGGGCGTGGCACACGGTCAGCAGGGGAACAGCAGGGCTTGACCCGGAGGATGGGGCGGAGCTCGGCCGCCCGCTGGCCAGCAGGCAGCCGCTGCTACCCGCCTGGACCCGTTACGCCCCCGACGTTGCGTGACGGCCGTGGCGTGACGGTCGGCGGCGTTGGAGCTCAGGCGCAGTGCGCAGTGGCTCACAATTCGGGGTCCACGCGCAGAGCCTCGCCCACGACCGCCTCGTTGCCCTCGAAGCTGACCGACCCGACGGCCAAGGGCGGCTGTCGCTGCCGCCTCCAATGCGGCCCTGTCAACGACGACGGCAGCAAGGACTGCATCACGATCTGCGAGGGCAGCGGCTGCGACTGACCAGGCCGCGGCGAAGCAATGAGGATGGAGGCCGGCCGCGACTACCGACCGCGGCGGCGAGCACCACGGCGATCCCGTCCGCCGTCGATGACGTGGTCGGTCGACGCGCCGTGATCCTGCTAGCCTCGTGCGCATGGACTGGGATGCACTCCTGATCAAGGCGCGAACCCTTCCGGGCTTTCGTGACGACCCCAAGACCCCCGAGTGGATCGACGCACAGCTCGCGCTCCACCCCTACCCACCCGACTTCGTCGAGTTCGCGCGCGCCGGCTTCGCCGGTGTCACGGTGTCGCTGAGCAACATCGTGCTGCGCCCCCTCGATGCCCTGCACGACGAGGCGACGGACCTCTACGGGGCGTTGCCCGACTTCGGCATGGTCATGGTCGGGATGGACGGGGGCGGCAACGCGGTGGTCTGGAACCATGCGCACCGGCGGCTGGCTCTGGTCGACCATGGCTTCACCACGCATGGGATCAGCAAGCAAGGTGACCAGTGGTGCGACGAGGACGGCGAGCCCGTCGTGCCGGCCTCGACCAGCTCGAGTCGATCCTGCTGCGCGAGGGCAAGCCGGAGCCAAGCTAGCCGGGCCGTCGGACCACCGCCCCCGCTGCCGCGGGCCGTGGCCGTCCGGCCGATCCCGCGACCGAGCGGCCCACGATCGCCACGTTGGCCCCGAAACCAACCGATCTCGCGCACATCGTGGCGCCCCGCGCCCGCGGACTCTTGCGGCGGCCTGATCACTCGCGGGGACCCCTGGGTCCGGCGAGATCGCTCATCGGACCGGATACGCCCCGTCAGGGGCGTGACGCCGCCGAAGGTGTTCGCCAGGTGCGAGTTCCTCGTTCCTCGACGGCGCCGCTGACACCGGCAAGGGCAGCACCTCATCCAGAGGGAGCGGAACAGCCCCCGCCCCCCGCACGCGGGTGCGCGTGCGAGGCGCCGAGCGCCGAGCGCAGATCCACGCCCCGCCCGTCCGTCGCCCGCCTCACAGGGCCGTCGCCCGGCGCGTTCGTACGCAACCCGACGCGGTACAGTCGGCGGCGATGTCGATGATCGCCACGAACGGTGCCACACGCGCGCCGGGTGTCGCATCTCTAGCCGACGCCACCATACGCAAGCTGCGGAGCGCAGTCATGGCCGCGACCGGGTGCTCTGCCCTCATCATCGGCTCCGCGCAATTGGCCGCCCTCGGAGAAATCACGAACAGCTGGTTACTGGCCAATACACTCATGTATTTGGGTATTGCCCTGATCTGTTTCACCTCGCTGGCCCTGAACTGGACCCCCTGGCTACGTGCGTCGGAGGCCCTGATGATCCTCTCCGCCTACGTGGGGACCGCGGGCGTCATCGTCACCGGGTTGCCCGACACCACGATCGTCATCGGCGTCGCCGCATTCGGCCTCGTACCCCTCCTGCCGGGGATCGCGATTCGCACGCGCTCGTCGCACGTGAGCGCCTTCAACCTGTTCGCCGTCTGCGTGACATACATCGGCAGCATGTTCCTCCGATTCTTCCTGCGTGACGGCGGCGCCTCGTTGAGCGTCGGCGAAGTCGTTATCTATATCGTATCCCCGCCGTTCGCATACTTGACCGGATGGTTCATGGTCCGCGCACTCAACCACCGCGTCCTCGAGGCCCTCGCCGAGAGCGAGCGAGCCCGCGGCGCGCTGCAACACACGCTCGCGCATCAGGTCGTCTTGAACGACGCGCTCGTGCAGTTCGTGCCCCAGGAATTTCTCACGAGCCTGGGGCGCCACGACATCTCCGAGGTCAAGCTCGGCGACAGCGTCACCAAGACGATGTCGATCCTGTTCGCCGACATCAACGGCTACACGAAGCTCGTCGAGGGCATGCCGCCGCAGGCGACCATCGACCTGCTCAACGACCTGTTCGGCGCGCTGGAGCCGGCGATCGTCGACCACCATGGATTCGTCGACAGCTACATCGGGGACGCCATCATGGCCCTGTTCGACGGCACCCCGCGCAACGCGATCGACGCGGCGCTGGCGATGTTGACCGCGCTGCGGCGGCACAACGAGGCCCGTCGCGCGCGTGGACTCGCGGACATCGCGATCGGCATCGGCATCAACACGGGCGTCGTCACCCTCGGCACGAACGGCGGCGCGAGGCGCCTCAAGTGCAGCGTGTTCGGCGACGCCGTCAACCTCGCCGCCCGCATCGAACACCTCACGCGCCGCTACGAGGTCTCCCTGCTGGTCAGCGAGCACACCATGGAGCTCACCGGCGCCGACCACGGCCACGACATCCGCACCGTGGATCGCGTCAGCGTCGTGGGACGGTCCGCCGTGACGACCCTGTACGAGGTCTATGACGCCGACCCGGAGCCCCGCCGCGCCGCCAAGCGCGCCGTCGACGCCGAATACTACGCCGGCGTCGCCGCGTTCTACGATCGGCGCTTCGCCGAGGCCCTCGCAGCGTTCGAGCGCTGCCTCGCAACCCACGACGACGCGGTCATTCGCTCGTACGCCGCGAGGAGCCGCGCGCTCGCGGCGACCCCTCCCGACCCCGCATGGACCGGCGTCGAGGTCCTCCAACAGAAATAGCCGATCTCGCCGCGATCCTCGTGCAGCTCGGCGAGTTGCTCGAGCGAGCGGGCACGTCCTGGTGCTGCCGAGCGCCGACGAGCCGCTCGGACGACGAGCAGCGCCAACCGTGGGACGCGTCCGCCCATGCACGCGCGGCCACACCGGACCGTCCCGAAGTCGGCGAGACTTGCTCGCGCGCGACCGCTGCCCCACCCCTTACCTGGCCAACGGGCGGGACACCCCGTCGGGGGCGTAACGGGCCAACGCAGGCTGCAGCGGCCCCATAGCGAGCCGACTTGATGAGCGGCCGCGAGCGGTCGGCGGGAGGATAGCAAGGGCCCGCGAGGGGCCACCGCGTGCCGCTCATACAGGGCGCGAGATGTAGTCGAGGGCGTGCACCCTGTAGAGCGCGAGTACGCCTGCAGTAGTGAGCGGCATGAGGACGAACAAAAGCGAGGATAACGGCACTCCCAGGAGCGTCGCGTCTGAGTTGAGCAGCGACGCGAGACCAGCGTCGAAGTCGCCGTGGAGATACAACACGGCGCCAGCCGTGCTGAGCACGCCGAGCCCGGCGATGTGGTGGGCCCATTTGCTCGGTCGGTGGAAGCAGCCGAACGCGCTCGCCACGATGCCAGAGAGGGCGCTCGCCTGCAAAGCGGGTCCCGTGATAGGCAGATTGTTGGCGACCGCAAAGAACCAAACCAAGAACACCGTGAGGACGGTGAAAAATAGGCGGGCCTTGAGCAGCCTAGCGAACGGGATTGTGAGCGGTATCGTCATCGCCGCTGCGACAGTGACAACGGCGGCCCATATCCCGCAGATATGGTGCGTCTGCAGGAAGAGGTCGTCCGTAGCGAACACGGATGTGAGTCGTTCTTGGGCCCACCAGCCCTCGAACAGAGCGGGTGCGAAAAAACTGCTCAACACCGCCAAGTGCAAGAGGAAGGACGCGGCTCCACCCTGGTTACCGTGGAACGACCCGCGGTTCACCCGTTGGTATTCAAGGAGGATCCAGCCGAAGCAAATCAGTGTTACGAAACCGAGCAAGCCCAGCGCGAAGAGCTGCCAGCTTTGTGCGGCGGCATCGATCCTCCCAGTCATCGTTGCAGTTAAGTCTGCTACATAATCACTAACCATCACATGCGTGAAAAGCCAACTCACCAGGGCGATCGGCATCATGAGGTGGAGGCCGGCCGTCCAGACGCGCGGGTGGTGGAGGAGGAGCCAGCGATCGAGGCGCTCGTATGGATACTTAACAGTGCCAAGGATTCGCGTGACGGCTGATAGCATGGTTATTCTCCCCGGAAGAATTTCGTGCAAGAGCCGGTGATGTCGCGGAAGTGGCCGAGCTTTGGGTGAGCTTCGAAGGCTGCCCGGGCGAACACCGGGAGCGGCACAGATCGCGGGATACGAAGGATCCAGCAGTCGCTCCAACGCCGGGCGTCGCGGAGGCCGAACGCCGGGCGGAACGAGTCGACGATGGTCGAGGGCACGTGACCGTCGAACTCGATCACGTGGCAGTCGGAGGTGGCCGCGAGCTGTTCACAGGTGCCGAAATAGCGGACACGGCCGCCCGTTAGGCAGAGTACGTTGTTGGCGATGGCCTCGACCTCCGGGATGTGCTGTGAGCTGAGGATCACCGCGACGGGGTCGTGCGCTGCAGCGGCGAGATCGCGGACATCGCGCAGGAAGCGCTGATGCGCCGTGATGTCCAGCGGCGCGAGTGGTTCATCGAGTACCAGCAGCTTCGGGCGAGCGAGCAGCGCCCGTGCGAGCTCGAAGCGCATGCGATAGCCTTCGGAGAGACTGGGCCATCGTGCCTCGCGGTATTGGTACAGGTCGAGACGGTGGAGGTAGAACTCGACCTCGGCCGCGTTTTGCTCGCCGAATACCCCATGGAGGCCGACCCAACGGTGCAGTTCGTCGGCGAGTCGGCCGTACCAGCGTGGCGGACGCTGCTCGACGTGGACGACCCGCTGCCGGACCGTCGCCCAGTCGATCCGCAGCCCTGTGCGTCCGGGGCTCCATGGGTACTCAACGTGGCCGCGGGTGGGCGCGAGTTGACCCGCGAGGATCCGCAGAAGCGTCGTCTTGCCGCTGCCATTTGCGCCGAACACGCCCGTGATAGTGCCAACTGTGAGGCGCAACGAGACCCCGGACAACATGAATGGCGAGGTCCGATCCGCGATGTCAGGATAGGACTTGGTGATGTCGTGACAGGCCACCGCGATCTCGGAGGCATCCCCCGAGATGCCGCGTTTCGTAGAGAACTGATGACGAGCCTCGCTAAGGCTGACGTGGGGCGACGATACGGCGGCGAGCCCGCGGAGCTGGTCGGCGTGGTCGAGGACCTCGTGGACCGCGCTGAGCCACTTGCCGGAGTCGACCCGCGGCTGCGGCTCGGCCGTACCCCGGGAATGTTCGACCCGCTCGCGCAGGGCGGCGAGATCGTCGATCCGCGTCCGGGGTGCGCCGACGGCCTTCGCCATGTCGAGGAGTCGAGTCGCAGCACGCGGGATGTCATCGTCACGGATTGACGCGGTGATCTCGTCATGCAACGCGCGTGCGCCGACATCCTCGGTTCTGGTGAGGTCTGGCGCGGCGAAGTCGAGCTCCGCGACCTGCGTGGTGAGCCGCCGAAGTGATGCGAAGATCTGGTCGATCGCGTTCGGGGTCGAGGCGTTTCGGCACGACCGGAGCATCGCGGCGAACACGTGGACCTGCTCGCGAAGCGGGTGCGAGTACGACAGCGCCGCGGTGGCCGTAAGCAGTGCTTGGACGACCGTGGTGTCCTGCTGTTGCTCCAACAAGCGGAGCAGATCGATGTCCCCGGCGGGCGGCTCAGCGAGCAGGACTCCGTGGCTGGCGGCGACCCGAAGGATCTGGGGATGGCGAGCCGGGCGGGTCGACAGCAGGCGACGAAACAGGGCCGCGTCGATCAGCGCGTGACGCTCAAGCACTCGGACGGCTTCGCGGACGAGCAGATCCATGCTCGGGCTGCCGGTGGGCAGTCCGTGGGCGAGCACGCCGCCGTTCGGACCGTCCTGCAGGAACCACCGCAGCTCATCGCTGTTGAAGCATTCTCCGAGCAGCTGCAGGAAGTCGGGCTCGGCGTTACGTAGGGGCGGCATCGTCACTGCGTGTGGCTGAATGTACGGGGACTCGCTGGCGGTGTCGTCAAGGATTGTGTCGGCGCGACCGTTGCCGTTAGACCCAGCTCTCGCAGAGGTCCCGTCATCGGAGCGCACGACCGTCGATCTCCAACTAGGCCGCGACGGCTGGCTCCTCATCACCTGGAACAGTGTGAGCCTGAGCACGGTGCACAGACGACTGGCTGCGGGACCGACGACGCGAGCGAGGGCGGCAGCGAGGGCCCCGGCGGCAGCGAGGGCTCCGGCGGCGGCCCGACCGAGGGCACCGGCTCCGCCGACGCGACCGGAGGCATCGGGTTCGCCGCGCGGACGGCCCCGGCTTCGGCGGCTCGCGCGGCGACGATTCGGGCTGCGGCTGCCGTACGCCCGCCGGCGGCGGCCCGGCCCCGTTCGCCCTCGCCGGGCTCGCGCTCGCGCGGCGACGCCGGCGCAGACGTTGAGCGGCACGCTCGTCGATCCAATGAACGACCACGATGCTCCTGCGACCGTCTGGAGCCGTCACGCCCCCGACGGGGCTTGACGCTTCGGCTGCCCACCTGTGCGAGTGCCGAGTGCAGGCGCGAGATCACTCTGTAAGCGCACCGGAGCGGCTGTCACCCCTGCGCGCCCGGCCGCCGAACCAGCGGCGCCAGTCCTCCGCGATGGCCACGCTGATTGCAGCGTTGAGGTCGATCC
>Ga0075163_10009794_pt1 | contig 12558 bp, 8 predicted proteins | sample JI1023141ADNA_FD_71478 | JGI IMG/M metagenome (GOLD analysis project Ga0075163, IMG submission 71478) | Wastewater effluent complex algal communities from Wisconsin, to seasonally profile nutrient transformation and Carbon sequestration -... | ecosystem: Engineered > WWTP > Effluent > Algae...
GTACGACGACTTCGCCGTGCGGTGGGGCTACGCCCCCATCCCCGGCGCGCGCACGCCGGACGACGAGAAGGCGACGCTCGACCAGTGGGCCCGCGAGCAGGATCGCTTCCCCTGGCTGCGCTTCACCACGCCCGACGCCGAGGCGGACCCGGAGAACCTCACCGAAGCGGTGGGTGACGCCGACGCGGTGAAGGCGACGACGCTCGGCATGCGCAACCTGACCCGCGTCGTGAGCTCGCTCATCCCGGTGGCCGAGAAGCCGGGCGAGAACTACGACGAGCTCGAGGCGCTCTACAACGCGGCCGTCGACCAGTGGGGCCGCTACATGAGCCACGTCGGCGCGATCGTCGGTGGCGCGTACACGCAGGAGCGCTACGGCACCGGCGCGCGCTTCCGCCCGCTCGAGCGCGCGCGCCAGCAGGAAGCGGTGCGCTATCTCAACGCCACGGCCTTCCAGGTCCCGCCGATGTTCCTCGACACGGCGATCCTCCGTCGCATCGAGAACGCCGGCGTCGTCGAGCGGTTCCGCACGCGGCAGGCCGGTGTCGTGAACTCGCTCCTCGGCATGGCGCGGCTCAATCGGCTGATCGAGTTCGAGGCGCTCGCCGGCAACCCGCGCGAGGCCTACACGGTCGCCGACCTCATGGGTGACATGCGCGCCGGCATCTTCGGCGAGCTGTCACAGGGCTCGGTGCGGGTGAACGTCTTCCGCCGCAACCTGCAGCGGTCGTTCCTCGCGACGGCCGATGCGCGGCTCAACCCGCCGGCCCCGGCAGCGGCCGCGGCGGCGGCCTTCGGTGGCCCGGCCCCGCTCGCGGCCAACAGCGACGTGCGCGCGGCCCTGCGCGCGGCGCTGCAGGACATCGATGCCCTCGCGGCGCAGGCGCTCCCCAAGGCCGCCGACGGCATGACCCGGATCCACCTGCGCGACCTGCGCACGGAGATCAAACGGATCCTCGACCTCGAGGAGTAGTCTCCGCCGCCTGACCGCGCCCTGACCGTCCCCGATGGTCAGGGCGCGCGCTTCGACCCCGGTACGGCGATGCCCGTGCCGGGGTCGAACGTTCCCCCGTCGGTGAGGACGTGCGTCCGAACGTCACTCGCCTGCAACTGCACGGCGTCGCCCACGCGCGTCGCGCGCCGGGCGTCGAAGATGACCACGGCGCTCGCACCGCGCACGCGCCACCTCCCGTCCGGCCCCACCACCAGCGCCGTCGATTCGTCGATCCCCGCACCGAGGTGCGGTGCCCGCTCGATCACGAGCGAGAGCAGCCGGCCGTAGCGCTTGCGGCGAAGGAAGTGCTGGTCGACGATCGCGGTGGTGAGGAGCGCGAAGCCCTCGGCGGTGATGACGTTGTCGCCCTCCAGCGTGCCCCACGCGAGCGTGGAGTCGGGGCGCGCGCCACCGGGACGCCGCTCGTCGCCGGTGAGCATCACGCGCGACATCACCGCCGCGCCCGCCGACGTCCCGCCGATCACCGCCCCCGCCGCGTAGCGTGCGTGGATGGCGCGCTCCGTGGGCGTGCCACGCAGGATGTCGGCGAGCCGCACCTGGTCGCCGCCGCCGAACCAGATGCCGGTCGCGCCGTCGAGGAGCCGCGCCACCGAATCGGTCATCGCCTGCGCGCGATCCACCCACACATTCCGCGCGACGGCGCCGAGCGCGCGGAGGTCCTGCGCCTTCTCCTCCCCGCCGGTGAGGCCCTCCTCGCTCGCCATCGCGAAGACGATGATCCGCGCCTTGCCGCGCCCGCCGGCCAGGTCCACGAACTCCTGCACGAGGGCGTCGGGCTGCGGGCCGCCCCCGACGATGTACAATGTGCCCTGCGATGCTGCCGCCTGCGCGCCGAGCGACGCGACTGGCGCGACCAGCACCGCCGCGAGCGCGACGACGAAGCACAGGACCTTCGAACGGTTGGTCATTCCGGAACGGGCTCCTCGGCCGGCTTGGCACGATAGAGGAAGGCGACGCCAAGGAAGAAGGCGCCGACGAGCAGGTAGCTGCCGATGCGCAACCCGACGCTGTCGAGATCGCTCGCGCTGATGAACCCCTTCCCGGCCGCGACGAGCGAGAGCGCGAGCCCCGTCTGCCGGAGTCCGTCGACCTCGCGCTGGCGCCCGAAGAGGATCAGCCCCACTCCGACGATGGCGTAGTAGGCGATGAGCAGGAAGGTGGCGATGTCGTACGACCAGGCGTCGGCGAGTTCGGCGCGCCCCCAGAAGAACAGCGCGACCGGCCCGGCGGCCTTGATCGCCACCATGGGCGCACGCGCCTGCCAGGGCTTCTTCCCCTCGTCCAGCACCGCGAAGGCGCGCGGCGCGGCGACCGAGAAGTAGAGCCAGGCCGCGACGACGGTGAGGCCGAGCAGCGCCGGCTCGTTCACGAACGGGGGGAGCTGGTAGCCGCGCCGCACATCGATCAGCACGTAGCCGACGACGGATGCCGCGCCCAATGCGAGCGTGAGCGGCAACTGGAGCGCGCGCCCCGGCACGCGGACGAAGGCGAGAATGCTCATCGACGCGACGAGTGCGAAGGCCGGCACTCGTCCGTCGCGGTCGTCCTGGTACAGGTTCGCCGTGGCGAGGAATGCCGTCGTGAGCATCACCGCGAGGTGGCGCGCGCGTTGCGCCGCCGGATCGAGCAAGAGGAACACCGTGGTGACGGCGATCCACCCCCCGGCGATGGGGATACCGACGGGCTCATGCCACGCCTCGTTCCCGTACAGCGCGGCGAGGAGGAAGAGCAGCGGCAGCCCGACCACCTCGTAGGCGTTGTCCGCGCCGTCGTCCACCGCCGCGCTGCGGCGGCGGAGGGCGTGCAGCACCAGCGTGCCCATCATCGCGTACGCAACGCCGGTGAGCGGCATCGCCGGGGCGGCTCCTTCGGCGAACAGGATGCCGACGAGCACCAGGAACAGGAGCGCACGCACGACCACGCGGCGCACGCCGCGCGCGGCGACCACGAGTCCGACGATCGCGAGGACGAGCGCGAAGAGCGCCGGCCAGAAGCGGGCCCCGTCCCCGTCCGCGGCGCGGTGCCCCGCGAGTGCGGCGCTCATGTACGCGAGCCCGAAGGGCGCGAGGACCCGGGGCGCGATTCCCCAGGCGGGATCCCGCAGCGCGAGGAGGGCGGCCGAGAGGACGACGCCGCCGAAGAGCAGCAGCTCGCCCGGATTCCCGCTCCCTTCCGACGTGACGAACGGTGCGAGCAGCGCGCCGCCGAGCCCGAGGAGGAAGAGGAACTCCTCCCCTTCACGGAGCGCGAGCGCCGCGAGGGCGGCACTGGCGATGGCGGCGACCGCGAGGGCGGCGCGCGCGGGCACGAGACCGAGCACCGGTCCCGCCCCCCACGCGACGAGATGCACCACCGCGAGAGCGATCGCGAGGAGCGCGTTGCCGAAGGTGCGACTCCCGCGCGTGCGGAGCCGCAGGCCGAGGACGGCGAGCACGATGGCGGCGACGGCGCCGAGGGCCACGCGCATCTCGGGGCCGAGGAGGCCGCGCGCTACCGCCCACTGGATGAACGCGCCGAGCCCAAGGAGGATCGCGACCGTGGCCACGAGGAGCGTCCCGTAGCGGCCGACCGCCTGCTCGAGGCCGCCGCTGACCACGCCATCGACGACGCCGCGCGAGGTCGGACGACGGGGCGGCGGGGTGGGCGCGGACGGTTGAGCCGGCGCAGCCTCCGACATCGGCATGGGAGCGGGCGCCGGCGTCGCGATCGGCTCCGAAGGGAGCGGGGCCGGCGCCTCCACGCCGCGCAGTCCAGCGACGTCGGCGCGCAGGCGCTGCACCTCGGTCACCAGCGTGCGTACCACCTGCTCCAGCGCCTCGATCCGGCGCCGGTCCGATCCGGGCTGTTCGTCGTGCATCGCGACTGGGTGGGGGGGGACCGTGCTCGCTCGCGCGCTGAAGATGCCCGGTCGGGCCCGCGCCGCGCCAGTTCCGGTGCGCAGCGGTCAAGGCGCGCCCGTCGGCGGCCGATACTCCACACATCGGGACCTGCGTTGCGCGCCCTCTGGCGCGCAGCGCGGGGTCCTCCGTCCGCGGAGCGTCGGTGGCGACCTGCCCGTACACCTGGGTCCGCAGCGCCCTCGGCTTCGGCGACCGGCCGACCCAAGCCGGCGAGCCGGCGCAACACCTCGTCGTGCGCGTCGTCCGCGATGGCGACGAGCGGATGCGGGTCGCCCTCCCCGCCCGCGGCGCGCGGCGCCTGCTGGACCTCATCCCCGAGGAGGTCCTCGCCCGTATCCGCGACGAGGAGATCCCCATCGACGCGATGGTCGAGGAGCTGCGCACCGAGGCGACGCTCATGCCGCGGCGGATCTTCGACCTTCGGGACGATCACCGGGAGGTCGCGGTGTGGCTGGAGTGACCACCGACGTGCATGGCGCGCCGAAGCGGCGCGCGCGAAAGCAGGCGTTCCTGACCGGCGGCGCGATGCTGCTCGTCCTCGCCGTCTCGATGCTCACCGGCTGGCTGTCGGCGCGGAAGAACGCCGCGAACCAGATGCAGGTGGAGCTGGCACGGCTCGCGAGCACGCTCACGCCGCTCATCGACCCGGCCCTGCACGCGCAGCTCCGCGACTCGGCACAGACGAACTCGCCCGCCTACCGGCGCGCGGTCGCGGGGCTGCGCGCCGCGCGGCACGCGACGACCGACGTCGCCTTCATCTACACGGTGGTCCGCGACGGCGACGCGATCCGCTTCGTCCTCGACGCCGCCGACACCGGCGACGCGGACGGCGACGGGGTCGCCGACCAGTCCTACGTGGGTCAAGCCTATGAGGACGCCGACCCCGCCATGATCGCCGCACTCGAGAGCGGGCCGCACGGCACACCGGCCGCCGCGACGGCGAGCGCCGAGCCGCACGCGGACGACTGGGGCAGCTTCGTGAGCGGGTATGCGCCGCTCGTCGACTCCGCGGGGCGGCAGTACGGCATCGTCGGCGTGGACCTCACCGCCCAGCGCTACATCGACGACCAGGCCGAGCACACGCGCGCGGCGCTGCTCGGGCTCATCCCGTCCCTGCTGCTGGTGATGGGCGCCGCTTGGCTCGTCTACGTCTTCCGGCTCAAGCAGTTGCAGTCCAACGCCGCGATCCGGGATGCGCAGACGGCGAGTCTCCGCGATGCGCAGACCCTCGCGGCGAGCGAGCGCCGCACGCGCACGATCATCGAGAGCACCGACGTCATCGTCTGGGAGGCCGCCCCGCACTCGTGGGCGCTCACCTACCTCTCCGCGCGGGCTGACCGTCTCGGGCACGCGCGCGCGGCGTGGGAGGAGTCGGGCTTCTGGCGTAGCCTGATCCACGACGACGACCGGGACGCCGCGGTCGAGCGGATCGAACTCGCTCGCCGCACCGGGTCACCGCTCCGGCACCAATATCGTCTCCGCCGCGCCGATGGGACCTACTGCTGGGTCGAGGAGGTCTCGGCACCCTATCGCCGCGAGGACGGGTCGAACGCGCGCGCCGGTGTGTTCCTCGACATCACCGAGGCGCGCCGTCTTCGCGACGCGGCTGACGTCGCCAACCGGGCCAAGAGCGAGTTCCTCGCGAACATGAGTCACGAGATCCGCACGCCGCTCACCGCGATCATCGGCTATGCGGACCTCCTGCGAGATGCCATGAAGAGCGTCTCGCGCCCGGAACGCGAGCGCACCGGCATCGAGACCATCCACGTGGCGGGGCATCATCTCCTCGCGCTGATCAACGACATCCTCGACCTTTCGCGCGTCGAGTCCGGCCGGCTCGAGGTCGAATCGATCGAGACCGACCTGCCCGGCCTGCTCCGCGACTGCGAACGGCTGCTCCGGCCGCGCGCCGAGGCGGCAGGCATCGGCTTCTCGATCATGTGGCGGACGCAGCTCCCGGGGCGCGTGCGCACGGACGCCACGCGCCTGCGGCAGATCCTGCTCAACATCGCGGGCAACGCCATCAAGTTCACGCGGAGCGGCGGCGTGTCCGTGAGCGTGGCGATGGAGTCGGCGGCCTCGCCCGCCGACGGGGCGCACGGCCTGGTGATCAATGTGACCGACAGCGGTCCCGGGATGACCGCCGCGCAAGCGGAGAAGGTGTTCGAACCGTTCGTACAGGCGGACTCGAGCGTCACGCGACTCCACGGCGGGACCGGGCTCGGACTCGCCATCTCGCGTCGCCTCGCGCGGCTCATGGGCGGCGACGTGACGATCCTGCGCACGGTCGAGGGGGCGGGTTCAACTTTCCGCATCCGGGTGGTCGTCGACGTCACGGGAGGGCAGGCGTGGTTCGACGCGACCGACACGCGCCCGACGGTCGGCACGCCGGCGGCGACCGCCGCGGTCCACGCGCCGCCGGGGACGCCAGGTCCGCTCGCCGCACGGGTGCTCGTGGCCGAGGACAACGCGGTCAACCGCACGCTCCTCCTGCACTACCTGCAGGGCACCGGCCTTGAGGTCGCGACCGCCGGTGACGGACAGGAGGCGCTCGACGCCCTCACCGCCGCCGCCGCGACGGGCGCCCCTTTCGCGCTGCTGATCACCGACATGCAAATGCCGCGCATGGACGGCTACACCCTCGCCCGCACGCTGCGCGCGCGCGGCGAGACGATGCCCATCGTCGCCCTCACCGCGCACGCGATGGCCGAGGACCGCGCGCACTGCCTGGCCGCCGGATGCGACGAGTACGCCACCAAGCCGCTCGACCTGCTGGCGTTGCGGGCGACGCTGGCCCGCCTGCTCGAGACCGCCAAGACGCGCACCACCGCCGTCTCCGCATAGGGAACGACGCGGGGCCTGCTGTCATCACAGCAGGCCCCGCACCTTCCGCTCCGCTCCCGCTCCCCGACCGGGCCTTCAGCCCTCGGCGGACTGCACCACCGCCGAGAGTTCCGACGCGAGCCGCGCGAGCTCCTGCGAGGCCATCAGCGTCCCCGACGCACCCTCCGCCGTGTCCGACGCGGCCGTCGAGACGCTCGTGATGTTGCGCGAGATCTCCTCGCTGCCCCGCGCCGCCTCGGCCGCGTTGCGCGCGATCTCGCTCGTCGTGGCCGCCTGCTCCTCCACCGCGCTCGCGATCGTGTTCTGGATGTCGCTGATCTCGCCGATGATCCGGCCGATCTCCTCGATCGCCGCGATCGACCCCCGCGTGTCGGACTGGATGGCCTCGATCTTGTGGCTGATGTCCTCCGTCGCGGCAGCGGTCTGCTTGGCCAGTTCCTTCACCTCGTTGGCGACCACGGCGAACCCGCGGCCGGCCTCGCCGGCACGTGCCGCCTCGATCGTCGCGTTCAGCGCGAGCAGGTTGGTCTGCTGCGCGATGCTCGTGATGACCTTGATCACCTTGCCGATCTCGTGCGAGCTCGCGCCGAGCTTGCCCATCCGCTCGTTCGTCTCGCCGGCGACGCGCACCGCCGTCGCCGCGACGCGCGCGGCATCGGTGGCCGAGCGCGCGACCTCGCGTACCGTCGCACTCATCTCCTCGGCGCTCGTGGCGACGGTCGCGACGTTCATCGTGACCTCCTCGGCCGCCGCCGCGACGACGCCCGCCTGCGAGCTCGTCTCGTCCGAGCTGGTGCTCATCTGCTGAGAGGTCGCCGAGAGCTCCTCCGAGGCGGCGGCCAGCGCCTGCGCGTTGCCGGAGACCGCGGCCATGGTGCGGCGGAGGCTCTCCGCCAGCTCCTTCTCCCGCGCCTCGATGCGCAGTCGCTCGGTGATGAGGTCCCAGGTCACCATCACGCCGACCATCGTGCCGTCCGGACCGTTGATCGCGGTGGCGAGCAGGTCGAGCTTGTCGTCCCCGACGGTGATCACGGCGCGGCGCGGCATCAGCGACGGATCGCTCAGCAGGCGCCGCTGGTGGCCCGGGTTCTTGTGGAAGATGTCGACCGACTGTCCGACGATGCGATCGACCTTCACCGGAAGGCTGTGCTCGATCCTCCGCAACGTGCGGCGCGAGGCCTCGTTCATGTAGGTGATGGTGTGCGAGAGGTCCGAGAACATGACATTGATCGGCGCCTGTTCCAGCATCTGCCGCATCTGCTCGCCGTGCGCCGCGGCCTGGCGTCGGGCCGTCACGTCCGCCGCGACCTCGATGACCGCGGAGACAACGCCGTGCGCGTCACGGATGGGCGTGTAGGTGGACTGGAGCCAGAGCGTGCGGCCGTCCTCTGCGACGCGCGGATACTCGCCCGACTGCGGCTCGCCCGCGCGGAGCGCCGACCAGAGCGCGGCGTACGCGGCGGATGCCGCGTGCTCGACCGACACGAACAGCCGGTGCTGCTGGCCGATCACGGCCTCCTCGCGATGCGCGACGAGGCGAAGGTACGGCTCGCTCACCGCGGTGACGCGCCCATCGGCGTCGTAGGAGATCACCGCCTGCGCGCGCTGGAGCGCCTCGAGGTACCCCGAGGCGACGCGCGCCTCGCGCGCGGCCGTCGCCGGACGGGCGGCGCGTGGCGCGCGGCGCGAGGGATAGCTACCGACGGTGGGAGGCATGCTCAGGCGGTCCTTGGCGGTGGTGGGACGATCGGTGGGTCGGCGACGACGGGTGGACGGGTCCGAGGGACCCTTGGCGGAATCGGACATGGTCCCTCCTCAGGTGGGCACCGCGGAGAGGTCCGCGGCGGCTTCAGGGTCGAGCACGAGCAGCAACGAGTGGGCGGTGCGCTGTACGCCGGAGATGAGCGCGCGCAATGCGGGCGCAACGGTCGCCGGGACCGGTTCCGTCGCCTCGGGATCGGCCTCGATCACGTCCCCGATGTCGTCCACGAGCAGGCTCACGGCGCCATCGTCGGTGCGGACGATGACGTTCATCGCCGCCTCGGCCGGATCACGGTCGGCGAGCCCGAGGCGGCGGCGCATGTCGATCGCGGTCACGATCTGCCCGCGGAGGTTCACGAGACCGGAGATCGCATCGGGCGCCAACGGCACGACGGTCATCGACTGGGCGCGCAGGACCTCCTGGACCTTCATGACCTCCACGCCGAACTCGAGCGTCGCGACGCGGAAGGTGCAGAGCAGCATGGTGTCATGCATGGCAGGGCTCCGAGTCAGGCGGCGTGGGCGACGGCGAGCCGTTGCCCGCGCACGAGTGCGGGCACGTCGAGCAGGTCGGTCACCTGCCCGCCGATGACGGCGGAGCCGAGCAGGCCGGTCGCGGTCGCGCCGCAGCGGACCTCGATCGCGTCCTGCACGATGTCGTCGATCCGGTCGACGACGAGTCCGACCTCGACCCCGTCGACCTCGACCACGATGATCCGGACGGTCTCGTCGCTGGCCCGGTCGCGCGGACGTCCGCCTATCCCCTCGGCCACCTCGACGACGGGGAGCAGGTGGCCGCGATACTGCAACACGCGCCGGCCGCCGGCCCGTTCGAGCCGCGACGGGTCGATCTCCTCCAGCCGCGTGATGAGGCCGAGCGGGATCGCGATGCGGCGGTCCCCAGCCGCGCGGCAGAGGAGCATCTCGTCACGTCGCGCCTGCGCGGCGGTCTCGCCCTCGTCCACGTGCACGCCGCGACGGTCCTTGCTCGGCACCGCGATCGCCGCGTGGTGCGCGAGGCCGCTCGCGTCGAGGATGAGCGCCACGCGCCCGTCGCCCATGATCGTCGCGCCGGCGTAGACGGCGACCTGCTTGAGCCGCTTGCCGAGCGGCTTGACCACGATCTCCTCGGTGTCGTTGATCGCCTCGACGACCAGTCCGAACTCCTGCCCGTCGCTCTGGAGGACGACGATGTTCGCGATCTCCTCCGACGCGAGCGCCGTCGGGTCGTCCGGCGCGAGACCGAGCAGCGTCGCGAGGGATACGAGCGGCAACAGGCGGCCGCGCAGCCGGTAGACGGGGCGCCCGGCGAGCAGCTCGACCGTCTGCGCGCTGGTGCCGCGCTCGAGGCGGACCAGTTCCACGAGGCTCATCTGCGGGATGGCGAAGCGCTCCCCGGCGCTCGAGACGATGAGGGCCGGGATGATCGCGAGCGTGAGCGGGATGCGTAGGCGAATGGTCGTGCCCTGCCCCATGTCGGACTGCAGTTCGATCGAGCCGCCGGTCCGCTCGATGTTGGAGCGCACCACGTCCATCCCGACGCCGCGGCCGGAGACGTTGGTGACCTGCTCGGCGGTCGAGAACCCCGGGAGGAAGATCAGCTGCATCGCCTCGCGAGCGCTCAGGCGCGCAGCACGCTCGGCATCGAGGACGCCGTTCTGCACCGCCTTCGCCTTCACACGCTCCACGTCGATCCCGCGACCGTCGTCCATGATCTCGATCACCACCTGACCGCCCTCGTGGTACGCGCGCAGGGCGACGAGCCCCTCGTCGGGCTTGCCGGCCGCGCGACGCACGCTCGGGGTCTCGAGCCCGTGGTCGATGGAGTTGCGCACCAGGTGGGTGAGCGGATCGCGGATGGCATCGAGGATGGTGCGGTCGAGCTCCGTGGCCTGGCCGTCCATCACCAGCCGCACCCGCTTGCCCAGGTCGGCAGCGAGATCGCGCACCGTCCGCGGGAACTTCGCCCAGACGTTCCCGATGGGCTGCATGCGCGTCTTCATCACGCGTTCCTGCAGTTCGCTCGTGATCACGTTGAGCCGCTGCGCCGCGGTCCCGAGCGCCCCGTGCTCCGTGAGTCCGCTCGAGGCGAGGATCTGGTTGCGTGTCAGCACCAGTTCTCCGACGAGATTCATGAGGGCGTCGAGCTGCGCGACATCGACGCGGACCACGTTGTCCGCGACGGATGGGCGACCACCGGAGGGCGCCGGAGCGCCGGATGCGGCGACCGCCGCGCTCGGGGCGCCGGGCGCGGCCGTCGGGGCGACAGGCGGCGCGGCCACGGCGGGCACCGGCGTGGCGTCCTCATCGGCGAAGAACCCGAATGCCTGGTCATCATCGACGAAGAGCCCGAAGGCCGCCTCGACGGGCTTCGATTCCGCGGCGGACTTCCCCGCCTGCACCGCCTCCAACTCCCGCACCAGGTCGTCGACCTCGAAGCCGTCGTCCTTGCCGGTGCGCTCCACGTCGCGCACCATCTGGTTGAGGCGGTCACTCGTGCGGAGCAGTGTGCTGATCACGTCCGACGACGGGTCGAGGGTCCCGCGCTGCACGCGCGAGAGCACGTTCTCCGCCATGTGCGCCAGCCGCTCGACGCGCCCGAGACCGATGCACCCCGCCGTGCCCTTGATCGTATGGATGACGCGGAAGATCGTGCGCAGCGTCTCCTCGCTGGAGTCGCGCGTCTCGAGCGCGAGCAGCTCGCGGTCGAAGGCCGCGAGCTCCTCGGTGCTCTGGACGACGAAGTCCTCGATCAGCTGTCGCTGGAGTTCCTCATCCATGGCAGGCTCGGCGGTGGCTCATGGGATCACCTTCGCGACGACCGCGAGCAGCGCATCTTGACTGAAGGGCTTCACCATCCACCCCGTCGCCCCAGCCGCCTTGCCCGCCGCCTTCTTCTCGGCGTCCGATTCGGTCGTCAGCAGGATCACCGGGATGCGCGCGGTCTCCGGGCGCCCACGCAGTTGGCGCGTGAGCTCGATGCCATCCATGTTCGGCATGTTGATGTCGCTGATCACCATGTCCACTTTGCGCCCGCGGATCGCCGTGAGCGCCTCGGCGCCGTCCGCGGCCTCGATGACCTCGTGGCCCGCGCCCTTGAGCGTCCAGGAGACCATCTTCCGGATCGTGGCTGCATCGTCGACCGTCATGATCGTCGCGCCCATCATGCACTCCGTGGATTCGGCCGTCGCTCGACCCGCGACACGACAGCATCTGGTTCCGAGTATCGACCGGCTCCGTGGCCGGCTTGATGCGGATCGGACCGGCGCATCAGAAGAGCTCGACGTCGCCGGCGGCGGGGCCTGAGGACGACAGGTCCGTCGGGGGTTCCCCTGCATCGGGCGGATCGTCGTCCGCGAAGAGATCGACGCTGCCGCCACGGACGGAGCGCCGGAGGTGCGCGGCCTCTCCCTTCAGCCGCGCGTCGTGCACGCGCCGCTCCGAGGCCATCGTGTACCGTCCGGCCACGGCCGCCACGCGTGCGCTTGCCGCATCCGCCGGGACGCCCTGCTCCTCGGCCGCGGCGGACATCCGCTCGACCACGGCGGCGACGGCGCCACGCAGGCCCTCCATCTCCTCGATGAAGAGCGCGCGCCAGGGCGGGCGCGACATCAGCGGCCCCACCTGCTCGTGCAGCCGCGCGGCCACCTCACCGAGCCCGACCACACTCGTGAGCGTGCCGTCGCGGTACTCATGCAGGCGCCCACTCACACTCGTCGCTGACTGGCGCACCTCGGTGGCGTGCCGCGCGCCGTGCGTCCGCAGTTGACGCAACAGGCCCTCGGCCTCGCCGATGGTCCGCACGATGCCGTCGATGTCCTTCGCGACCTCGGCCGAGAGCGCGCCGGTCTCCCGCGAGATCTCGCTCAGGCGCGCCGAGAGGACCTCGAGTCCGCCGGCGGACTGGATGTGCGCCGTCTGGACCTCGGCATTGAGGCCGACGAGGTGCATGCCGCTCGCGAGCGACCCGATGCGCTGGGCGACGGCGCCTGCCGTGACATGGATGGGCGCCACGACCACATGCGCTTCCGCCGCGAG
>Ga0075163_10009795_pt1 | contig 12557 bp, 9 predicted proteins | sample JI1023141ADNA_FD_71478 | JGI IMG/M metagenome (GOLD analysis project Ga0075163, IMG submission 71478) | Wastewater effluent complex algal communities from Wisconsin, to seasonally profile nutrient transformation and Carbon sequestration -... | ecosystem: Engineered > WWTP > Effluent > Algae...
GCTTGCATGGACTGGGCGGCAAGGGCATGGAGCCCATCGAGGCGATGCAGGTGATCCGCCAGCTCGCCTCGGGCCTGGCCGCCGCGCATGAAAAGGGCATCATTCACCGTGACCTGAAGCCCGCCAACATCATGCTGGTGCCGGATCCCGAGACGCCTAGCGGCGAGCGGGTGAAGATCCTGGACTTCGGAATCGCCAAGATCCTGGAGACCGATGGGGACGAGCAGCGGCTGACCAACACCGACTCGCTGCTGGGCACTCCGACCTACATGTCCCCCGAGCAGTGCCGCAGTGCGCGCGAGGTCACCGACCGCAGCGATGTCTACTCGCTGGGAGTCATCGCGTACGAGGTGCTGACCGGAACCCAGCCCTTCCGCGGTCGCAGCGAGATCGAGACCATCATGCGCCATCGCTCGCTGGTTCCGCCCTCGTGCCGCGAGCTCCAGCCTGCGATTCCAGCGGAGTTCGCTCAGCTGGTCAGCAACATGCTGAGCAAGACGCCGCAAGAGCGTCCGAGTGCGGCTGAGCTCAAGCAGGCCATCAATCGCATCTTGCGCACCACGTCTGTCTCGTCGCTTCCATCGTCCGCCTCGCTTCCGCCTCTGCCTGCGGGCCGGTCAGGCGAAGCGGAGGCGCCGACGCGCGTGGCCAGCTCGGATCATCTGCCGACGCTGGCAACCGACGCGCCGGCCACCCTGGTGACAGCTCGTAAGCCGTCCTCGGCGCCAGAAGTGTCGGCGAGTCCCGAGTCCTTCCGCATCCAGAGCAGCCGGACCAACCTCATCGTGATCCTAGTGGCCGCCGCGATCGTGGTCGCTGTGATCGCGGTCATCATCGCCGGATAGGCGCTCAGCTTTTTGCAGCTGCGAAGTGGTCGCGCAGCAGGGTGTTGATCTTCTCGGCGCACTGGATGGGCACCGCGTGGCCTGCGTCGGGGATCTCGATGTAGCGAGAGCCGGGGATCGCGGCGGCCAGCGCCTTGCCATACGCGGGCAGGGCGATGCGATCCAGGGCCCCGCTCACAACCTGCGTCGGGAGCTCCGCCAGGCTGCGCAGCCGGGCGCTGGCATCGTACCTGGACATCGCGCGCAGCTGCTTCATGTTGATCGCGGGCTGATCGGCCAGGTCGCGACCAAAGAGCTGCGACAGCCGCTGGTTCAGCGGCTCCCAGTCGACGCTGGCCAGGTAGGCGTCGGGCATCACCATCTGCACGAACGCCCGCCGGCGCGAGGGGCGCGAGCCGATGTAGCTGCGCATGCCCAGCACCAGCTTGTCCCACGTCATGCGCATCGCCTCGGCACCGCGCGAAAAGGTGCACAAGAATGACAGCGACTTGACGCGCTGCGGAGCGCTCAGCGCCAGCTGCTGCGCGATGACTCCACCCATCGAGTGTCCGACCACGTGCGCGCTGCCCATGCCCGCCGCATCCATCACCGCCAGCGCATCGGCCGCCATGTGCTCGATGCTGAGCGCGTCCGTGCCGAGCGTGCTCGCTCCGATTCCCCGGTTGTCAAACGCCACCAGGCGATGCGCGTCCTTCAAGCCATCGAGCTGCGGTCGCCAGCCTTCGCCACCCACACCCACTCCCTGGATCAGCAGCACGGCGGGGGCCTGCGCGGGGCCCACCGCCTCATAGCTCAGGCGCACTCCGTTCGTTTCGACAAATGGCATGCGTCAATTGTCGCGCCGCCCACGTCGCGCGTCCAGATCGACTAACATGGAGGCGTCATCGAGGCATCCTTGGGGGGAGCGACGCAGATGGACAATGTCGATAAGCTGGAGCGACAGCTGCGCGAAGACGGCGTGGTCGTTCTGGATAATGTATATACAGAAGCGCAGTTTGCGGATATATTATCTCAATATAAAATTTTATATAATCAGTTCTTGCATGATTTGCCTAATTTAGAATGGTCTGTTAATAAGTTTGTTCGCACGAATACTCCAACATATAAGCTCGACAAGCGTCTTTATGACAATGTCCCGATGGCCAGCTGGGGGGACGATGGCTCTGCGATCCATCTGGGGCAGGGGCGCTACGACTTTTCGTCGCGGGCGAAGTTCGAGCAAGGGGCGCTCGGCAGCGTCTGGTTTCGCTACCCCGCTTGCGTGCGGGCGCTGGTCGAGCGCGTCCTGGGCGGCGACTGGAAGGACTTCGTCGGTGCGCTGCCCTCGCACGCCCAGTCTGCGACCGGCGGCTGGCACCGCGACATCTACAGCCTGTTTGAAAATGAGGAGCTCGACATCGGCCTGCCGCCGTTCTACCTGACCATGCTAATTCCGCTGGTCGAGCTGACGCCCGAAAATGGCGCCACCGAGTTCATCCTGGGCTCGCACCGGCAGACCATCGGGCAGGCGGTCAAGCAGCGCGAGCGCTATCTGGCAGCTGCCAAGCCGCGCTCTATCATCCTATTTGATGGCAAGATCATCCATCGCGGCGGGCCCAATTCTACAAATGAGGACAGGCCGGTTCTGTACCAGACCTTCACCAAGCGCTGGTATTACGACATAGGCGCTGACGAGCCGAATACCGCGGAGCGCGCGGACCTGGCAACCCAGGCCCGCACCGACTTGAAACCTTAATCTTTGGTGGGATGGCGGGGCGAGGCGGGAGGCGTTGCGTTGTGGATGGCGCGGCGCGGCAGGCTTCCCAAAAGGTCCACGCCGGTCGCGGCGCGCACCTGCTCGTTGGTGGCCACGATGGACGAGCCCAGCGACTGACCGCCGCTCACATTCGTGGGCAGCACGGTCAGCCGATCCACGCGCAGCGACTTCATGGTCTTGGTCAGCTCCTCAAACACCGGAAGCAGCTTCTGGACCAGCAGCGACTCGCGCGCAAACTTGCCGCCGGCCTGATAGGCCAGCGCCAGGCTGTTCAGCGCCGAAGATGCGGCGCGACCCTGCGACACGATCGTCGCGGCGCTCGCCTGCGCGTTGGCCTCCATCTGCGACTTGGCGGCCGCGGCCGGCGTCACCACATCGGCCTGAAGACGGCGGCGAACCTGCTCGGTGCGCGCCTCCCAAGCCAGGAGCTGCGCCTTTGCTTCCGTCACCTTGGCCGACACCTGACCGCGCACTTCCGAGATCATGGCCTCGCGCTGCGTGCTCGCCTCGACGATGCGGCGCTGCGTCTCTTTCTGCGCGATCTGCATATCGGTCTCGATCTTCGCGATCTCGGCGTTCATCTGGTTGTGCGCTTTTTGCACAAGCGCAGTCGCATACGCCTTCACTTCCGCGATCTTGGCGTTCTTGGTGACCAGCGCCGTGCGCACCCGACCGACCGAGTTCAGGTAGCCAACATCGTCGCTGATGTTCTGGATCTGAAGGTTGTCGAGCATCAGCCCGAGGCGGTGCAGATCCTTGTCGGCCTCTTCGATCAGCTGCTGCTGAAACTTCACCTTCTGCTGGTTGATCTCTTCGGGCGTAAGCTCGGCGATGACGCCGCGCAGGTTGCCTTCCAGCGTGTCCTTGGCAACGCGCATGATGCCTTCGCGCGGGTATCCAAGGAAGCGCTCGATGGCGTTGTGCAAGAGCGGCTCCTCGCTGGGGATCTTGATGTTGGCAACCGCGTGAATCTTCAGCGGAATGCCGCCGCGCGAAAATGCGTTGGTCACGGAAAGCTCGATCGCCATGTTGGTCAGCGCCATGCGATCCACGACCTCGATGAGCGGAATGCGCATCGCGCGACCGCCGCGCACCACGCGGAAGCCCACCTCGGTCTTATCGGTCGGCTGACCGGCCGGCACGCGCAGGCGACGGCGACGACCGGAAAAGATCAGCACCTCGCTCGGCGGGCAGACGTAGGTGTTCTTGATGATCGTGACGATCAGGAAGAAGGCCGCCGCCAGCACTGCGGCGAAGATGATGGTAAGTCCGGCGGCTCCCAGGCCAGCCTCGGCAAGCAGCGAGCTCATGACCGACCTCCTTCACCCGTGACAGGTGCACTGAGCATGCTCGGGATGTCCACGCCGGTCAGATCGCGCAGCGTGCGCAGGACCTCGGTGACCACCGCGGGATAGCTGGCGGCGATGGCCGGCAGCGACTTGCCATCGCCGTTGTCGATGATGTGGATCTCGCGAACTTGAAGCGCGCCGGCCTTTTCCGCGACCTGCGCGACCAGCGTATCGAGCTGCGAGAGCACAAACATCTCGCGGGCATGCGGCCCCGCGCTCGCCAGCGCTTCGCTCAGCATTCGCATCGCTTCGGCAGTTGCCAGACCCTGCTCCTTGCGCGGCGCCGACTCGCCGTCAGCCAGCAGCAGCGCCGCTTCGCGCTGCGCCTCTGCCGGCAGGACCACCTCGACGTTGAGGCGACGGCTCTCGACCTCCTTGCGCAGCCCCTGAAGCTCCTGCTCCGCTTCGGCCTGGGCCTGCTCGACGCCGGCCTTGGCCTCGCGCTCCACCGACTGCGCGTCGCCTTCCAGCTTGCCGACCAGCTGCCGCAGCTGATTGCGCCGCTGCGCAATTCCGATCTCTGCATCCTTGGCGGCAACCTCGGCCTGCTGACGCGCGGCGGCCTCCTCCTGCGAGACCTCCTGATTGGCCTGGTTCTCCGCATTTTCAGCGTCGCGAATCGCGTTGGCGATCTGGGCGCGGCCCAGGTTCACAAGGTAGTTCGCTTCATCTTCCACGCGCTGAATCTTCAGCGTGTCGATCTGAAGACCCATCTTGCTGAAGACCTGCGTCGTCACCTGCACCAGCTGGTTTGCAAACTCGATGCGATCCTGGTTCACCTGCTCGGGTGTCAGCTGCGAGATGACGTCGCGCAGCGAGCCCTCCAGCGTCTGCTTTGCGGTCTGCCAGATGGCCTCGCGCGGCAGTCCCAGGAAGCGCTCGACCGCGTTGTAGACAAAGCGCGGATCGCTCGAGATCTTCACGTTGGCAATGGCGTGAATATCCAGCGGAATGCCGCCGTTCGAGAGCACCTTGGTCACCTGCAGCTCGATCGGGACAACCCGCAGATCCATGCGATTTACCGTCTGAAGATAGGGAATCTGAAAGTGCGTGCCGGCCAGGATTACCGTGAAGTTGGTGCCCTCGCCGTTGGCGGTCTGGTGGCGCTTTCCGGCCACGACCAGCATCTCGTTGGGACGGCAGATGTACAGGCAGCTGCGCACCAGCCCGATCAAAAACAGCACTGCGATGACGAACATGCCGGCCAGCACCAGCACCGCTGTGAAGCTGGTTCCATCCAGCGTCGGTGCGGGCTCGGCCTGGGCGAGCATCGGTTGGAATTGGCTCGCCAGGGCGAGCAGCCCAGAGAATACAGACATGGCAGATCTATCCCTTTCCTTGGGGTGTCGAAGTGCGTTCGGCAAGCGCCGCCTGCGCGGCCGGCTTGGAGTGTGGAGATGCGCTTGACTCGGGCAGCTCGGTCGTGACCTCGGCGATGCCGTCTTTGACCTCCAGGATCACCACCTCCGCTCCGGCCGCGAGTGCGCTGCCATCGTGGGCATGGGCCATGAGATCGACCGTCTGACCGCGCACGTGAAGACGGACCTTGCCGGTCTTGCCCGCATCCGCGGGAATCAGCACCTCGGCGGTGGCGCCGAGCAGCCGCTCCGCATCCACGGTGCCGCTGTCCACTTCGCGGGTCATGCGGCGCAGCACCTTGCGCGCGGTCACGGCGGTTCCCAGGCCCACGCCCAGGGCGCACAGGGCGGCCGTGGGCTCACCGACGTGGCCAACTGTGCGCAAGAGCAGCCCGGTCAGGCCGCCGAATGCCAGGATGTAGGTCCACAGCTGCAGCGAAAACACCATGAGCGCTGCTGACCCGAGGCTGCCCAGGAAGGTGCCGTGTCCGCCGCCGCCGTCATGATGGTCGAGCTTCGCATGGCCCGGCCCGCCGCCCACTGCCAGCGCCTGACCGACGGGATGGGCACTGCTGGCATCGCTGCCGTCGCTCAGCGCATGGGCGTCCGAGCTGCCGCCGCCGTCGCCGCCGCCGTCGCTGTCATTGCCGCCGCCGCTTGCCACAGAGACACCGACGAGAAGACAGCCGGCCACTGCCGAAAACAGATAAAAATAGAGCACCGCCTCGATTGTCCGCCGAGGCGACGGCGGTGTCAACGCGCAAGCTCTCTCGGGGGCTGGGCTAGCTCTGGCCTGGGGGGGCGGCGGCGGGGTCTTTGGCAGCGGCCGGGGCCGGGGCTGCCGCTGGGGGAACGGGCTGGCTGGCGTTGGCGTCGGCGGGCTTGGCGGCTGCGGGATCGGGGCCGGCGGCAGCGGGAGCTCTCCTGTCCCGGGTGTCGCGCTCGTCCTCTTCCTGCTCGCGTCGACGCTTGAGCAGCGGGCGCAGGACGCCCATCCACGCTCCGAGCAGACCGGCCAGACCGCTGATGCCGCTCGATATCAGGCCGCCGACGGCGCGCAGCTTTTCCATCGTCGAGACCTCGACGTTGACGGTGATCTCCTGCACGGTCAGATCCAGCGGCCTGCCGTTCCAGTCGGTGATGTTGGTCACGATGGCCGAGAGCTGATGCTCACCCTCGGCGTGCGGCACCACGGCCCACTCCCAGGTGCTGACCCGGCCAGCGACCACGCGCTGCTCGGCCGGAGTGATTGCCATGATCTCGAACTCGCTCGACAAGGCCCGCAGCTCGACCTTCAAGAGCTTGCCGATGAGCACATCCGCGTTGACCACCTGCGCCGGACCGCCGCCGGTGCTCACAGTGGCGGCTTCGAGGGTCGCCTTGGCCTCATTGTCGGCACGCTCATCCGAGACCACGACCTTGACGCGGGCGCTCACATTCAGGCGCATCTCGGTGGGCACCTTGGCGTGGAAGCGGCCGGGCAGCAGCTTGGCCAGCGCCGCGCTCTCGGCCTCAGCCGAGCTTGAGCCCTGGGCGGCGCCGGTCTGGGGCCCTCCCTCGGCGTCGTCGTCTGCGTCCCTGCGCTCGTCGGCTCTGCGATCTTTGGCCGCAAGCCGTCCTTCAGGGATGCGCTTTCCCGGTCCGCCCTTGCCCTTGCTTCCCGAGGGACGCTCGGCCTTTGGGCGGGCGTTCTTGACAGATGCTTGGGGCTTGGCGGGGCTCTCGGCCTTGGCCAGCTCCGCCGCGGGGGCAGGGGCGATGTCGTCCTCAATACTGGCCCCGCGACCGACGCTTGGCTTCTTGACCTTTTTCGCCGGCATCATGGGGCGAGGCGGCGGCCGCAGCTTCGGGTGCGGCCGTGGCGGCTCGGGAAGGGCCTCGGGCGCGGACTCGCGCTCCGCCCTCGTCGGCGCAGGCGCCTTCACCGGGTCCATCGTCGGAGCCATCGCCGGAGGTGGCGGCGGCGCGGGCGAGGTCGCGGCCTGCTGCTGGCTGACCACGGGCCCGGGGGGGCGGCCTTTGGCATTGGGGCTGGAGCGCTTGGGACGGGCCTGGGGCAAGCTCACCACCAGCAGGGCGATGCAGGCCAGCAGCCCACCCACGCTCAGGAGCAGCCACGGCCATCGAATCGACGCGCCCGATACCGGGCTTCCCGACGTTGGCATCGTAATATCCTCTCGCGGCCCCATTTTATCACGCCGCGCTGCCCGCCGTCTCGATGGCCCGATTGGTGCCGCTAGGGAATCGACATCGCCTGCTGGATGCGCTGGCCCAGGTGGAGCAGCTCAGCCTGGTGTGCGGGCGGGAGGCGCTCCACTGGAACGCACTTGCCCTGCACATCGATCTCGGTGAGCGTAAACTCGCGGAGCACGCAGCGCTGCTCGTCCGCGCGCAGTGTGACCTCGTTTCCAAACGAGCCGCGCGCCAGGGTCGCACTGTACCGCCGTACCACGGTAGCATCCTGCGACTGTACCTGACCCAGGTGCAGCCCGGTATCGACCCAGCGCGTGTGCACACTGCCGGTCTGCGGATCTACGGTGACAGGCGGCTGACCGGCCTGCGCCAGCGCCGTGGCCAGCGCCTCGATCGGCTCGCGGGCCATGGGCGCCGTCTGGAATTGATAGGGTCGCTGCGGCTCTGCACAGCCAGTGGCGCTGACACTGGCATTGGCCAGAAGCGTGAGCGCGCCCATCACGAGCACCGCCCGCCATGTCGACCTGGATTGCTGCTGCGTTTGCTGTGCCGGTCCCATTAGATTATCCATCCCGTCTCATCCATAAGACTTCACGTATCCCGCTGTCGCGCGAGGCTGTCAATGCCGTCGTGCGCGTGACCGTCATGGTTGTTGGGCGTCTCGGGGTTTTCCTGGAAGCGCGTGTGTTACCAGCGGAACTCGGTGCGGAACAGAATGGCGTGGCTGAGAACGGTCGGGAACTTGTCCGCTCCCATGTTCTGCGCGTCGGTGAGCATCGCGATCAGGCGATAGTCGATGACAAAAAAGAGCGTGCGCCACGGGTTCGCGGTGGCCTGGAGTCCCAGCTCGTGCGTCATGCCACTGCGGCGGCCAAAGCAGGCCGTGTAGGGCGTGAGCGGCGTGCAGGTGTCGATGGAGGCGCTCTGCGCATCCTTGGTGATCGCGGCAACGTAGTTCAGCGTCAGCCCGATGCGCTCGTTCCAGAAGTCGCGGCCGATGTCGAAGTTGATGACGTGGTTCTGCGACAGGTAGTCGATGATGGCGCTGTAGACCAGGCCGCCGCGGATGCCGGCGAGCGAGCCGGTGTCGCGGATGCCGATCGAAGCGTCGCCGGCCAGCGTCGGGACATTGGCGTTGAAGCCGTCCACGGACTTGTCGTTGTAGACGCTGGGATCGCTGCCGCCGTTGATCAGGCTGCGATAGCGGACGCGCCCTTCGACGAAGCCGCCGAGGCGACGGACGAAGCGGGCATCCAGCGTGACGCGCCCCTCGGCGCGGCCGGTGCGCAGCACGGTCAGGTTGTTCTCGACGGCGCTGATACCCTGCGAGGTCAGCGTGGTGCCGGAGAGGCGGTTGTAGACCAGCCGGTTCAGGTACATGTTGATCGCCAGCGACGACATGTACGAAAAGCCGGTGCGCATGGTCAGCCGGTCATCGCGCAGGATGCGGATCGTGCCCAGCAGGATGAGCCGCGTCAGCTGCGGGCCGGCCGAGCCATAGGCGTCGACGACCAGATCGCTGAACAGATCGAAGCGCTCGGCCGGTCGCCAGGAGTTCAGCCACGACAGAAACACTCGCGGCGCATCGAGCGAGCCATCCGGCGCATTGAGGTTGGGCTGCGTGAACAGCACCGTCATGCCGTCGTAGGGCTTGGCCGCGGGGTCGGGAGTGACCACGCCGCCGTCGCCAACGCCGGTAAACAGCGAGCCGACGAGGCCGATGCTGCCCCAGAGGCGATCATACGAGTAGCGGGCGCCGACGCCAAAGCCCAGGCCCAGCTTGGCGCCTTCGGTGGTGCACGGCGAGATCGCGATGTCGTTGCGGTCGCCGGCGACGCCAGCGCCACACGGTCCGACGTAGTCGGTAAGCAGCGAGCGGGAGTAGGGATTCGGGTAGCCGCCGAGGAATGCGCTACCCTGCCAGTGCGGGCCGAAGTCCTTGAACAGCCGCAGGCCGTCGAGCTTGATATTGTCGGCCTCGCGCACGAACATGCGGCCGATCTGAAGGCCGATGCGCGGGGTGAAGTGGACGTTGACGTACGCCTCGCGAAGGTCGTACTCGGGGCCGCCCAGGTAGCCGCGCGAGCTGGTCCCCAGGTTGTTGGTGCCGATGGTGGTGGTGTCGATCGTGGGATCGAACTTGCGCTCGAAGTCGAAGTTGCCGGTCACGCGCAGGCGGACATCGAGCCGAAAATCGATCTTCTCGTTGGCGACGCGGCGGGCGTCCGCGATGGCGCGCAGCTCGCCGTAGCCCAGGGTCGAGCTGGTCGCCAGCCGCATGGGAAACAGCGTCGGATCGTTGACGACATCGACGCCGTCATTTTCCGTGTAGTAAAACGCGGTGAGCGCGACCTTGCCGGTGTAGACGCCCTTGGACTCGCGGACCTCGCGAGCGGTCTTGGTGTCTGGCTTGGCGTCGGGGCTGTCGGCGGCCTGCGCCCGACCCGGCGCAGCGAGCGCACCCGACAGCGCCAGCAGGCAGAGTGGCAGCCTGAAAAGCGACATGCGGCTGCTTCCCATCATCGGCACACCGACTCCGTCGCGCCTCGGAACGACGGGCGGAACGAGGACGTGTTGTGGCAGGTGCCGCACTGGTTCTGCGCCTCGTGGTGGATGCCGCCGGCGCCCAGGGCCGCGGCACGCATGGCGTCGTCGCGGTGGCAGCTGATGCAGGTAGGCGCGAGTCCCACATAGTTGCCGCCCTTGTGGCAGTCGGCACACGGCAGCACGCGGTGGATGCCGGTCAGCGTGCAGCCGACGCGGTCGTGGCTGAAGCGCGCAGCTGCGAAGGTCTGCTGCGTGTGACAGTCGCTGCACCGCGGTCCCAGCGAGTTGTGATGGATGTCATCGCGCTGGTGGCAGACCATGCACATCTGCGCCATGCCCTGAAGGATGCGCCCTTCGGTGTGGCACTCCTGGCAGCGGATGCGGTCGTGCGCGCCGCCAAAGCGGGTCGGGAAGATGTCGTGGCCGGTGTGGATCTTCTTCCACCCCTGCGGCTCGTGGCAGCCGGTGCAGCGTGTGCCGAGCTCGCCCTTGTGCGCCTGCGGATCGGCGTGGCAGCCCTCGCACTGGAGCGGCGCCGGCTTGTACTTCTGGCTCGGGTGGCAGCCGATGCAGCGCACCTGCTCGTGCTTGCCCACGAGCTTCCAGCGGCTGGGCACCTTGGGATCGTTGTGATCGAACGTCACCTGCCCGGTCGGGCTGTGACAGGTCTCGCACTTGGTGCCCAGGCTGCGCTCGTGAGCGTCGTCTTTTAAGTGGCAGGCGCCGTCGCCGCAGCTGGTGGGCGTGGGCTTGTAGCGGCGGCTCGGGTGGCACGACTCGCACTGCGTGTCCTTGTGCTTGCCGAGCAGCGGATAGGCGGTCTTGTCGTGCTCGAACTTGGTCGCGGTCCAGCGTCCGCCTTCGTGGCAGTTGAGGCAGGTGTCGGTGCCCAGCGAGCCCTTGTGCAGGCGATCCTCGTGACAGCCGCCGCAGATCTTCGGCATGTCGCGGTAGTTGTCGTTCTTGTGGCACTTCCGGCAGTCGCTGATCTTGTGACCATCGACGAGCTGGAAGGGCTTGCCGGGGCCGTGGCCGATCTTTACGCGCTCGGTAAACGACTTGGGATCGGCGGTCTGTTTGGTATCGCCAGCGCGCGCGTGGCACTTGAGGCACTGGTCGTTGGTGAACTGCTTCTTGTGCACTTCCTCGTGGGTGTGGCAGCCCATGCAGGCAATCTTGACGACCTTGCTCTTGCCGGTGCCGGTCACGTTGACGAGGCTGTCGAAGTTCTCGTAGTCGGCCGGGCCCTTGCCGCGATGGCAGCCGCGACAGTCGATGACCTCGTGCCGGCCGGTCAGGACGAAGCGCGTCTGGCGGCCGTGATCAAAGCGCAGCTCGGGCCCCCAGCTGGTGGGCAGGTGGCAGTTGGCGCACTCGCCGACCTTGGTGAAGCGGCCGTTGTGCGCATCCTTGTGACAGCCGTCGCACTGGCGGCTCGGAGAGTTCTTTGCCGTCGCTGGATGGCAGGTCGCGCACGGCTTTCGGTGCGGTCCTTCCAGCTGGAAGCGCGTCTTGTGGTTGTGATCGAAGTCGATGTTGGTCCAGTCGGTGCGCGCCGTGTGACAGCCGGTGCAGCGCTTCTGACCGAACAGCGCTTCGCCGTGCACATTCTTGTGACACGGCGTGCAGTCGGCGCTCCAGTTGGCCAGGCGGAACATGGACTTGGGATGGCAGCTGCTGCACGGAACGCCGATGTGCTTGGACTCGATCGGGAAGCGCGAGTCCTTGTTGTGATCGAACTTCATCGGCTCCAGCGGGCGCCACGACTTGGCATCGTGGCAGCGCTCGCAGCCGGCCAGCATGTCGTGCAGCTCGCCGTGCGGAGATCGGTGGCAGCCCTGGCAGCTCAGCGGCGCCAGCAGGAACGAAGGGCGGCCGGTGGGCGTCTTCTGCTTGTGGCACTTGTCGCACTCGACGACCGAGTGGCGGCCGCTCAGCGAAAAGCCCGAGATCTCGTGGTTGAACTTGGCCTGGCCGCCGAAGGTCTGCCAGCCGAACATGTCGGCTTCGGTGCCCTTGTGCTCTTTGTGGCACAGCTCGCACGGGCGGTTCAGCGCTTTGGGCGAGGCGTGCACGCCGCGCTTGTCATTGATGCGCTTGGCGACGTTCTCGTGGCAGTCGAGGCACTTGCGCGGATCCACGTCGCGCTTGCCGGCGGTGTGGCACTTGGCGCAGTTGCTCTGGCCATCGATGTAGGCGTGGGCTCGGGTCAGCTTGCCGGGCGACGAGTCAAAGAAGCTCGCTCGGGCGCTGCGCTCGCCGGCAACAATCCCGGCAAGCAGCACCGCAGCGACGATGAGCGTGCCAATCTTGGGAGGCAGAGTCACTTCTCGGATCACTGCCGACATGATATCGCAGATCGCCCCGCGCAAGCGTGCGGGAATTTTGATGAGTGGCCGCGGGGTAGCCCTAACGCGGATCGCCCCCAGCAGGGCCGGCGCCATGTAATCATGGGGTGTCTGAGGCAGACAGAACCATGAACAGCGGGACCCTGAAGATCGAGCGGCGG
>Ga0075163_10009796_pt1 | contig 12557 bp, 14 predicted proteins | sample JI1023141ADNA_FD_71478 | JGI IMG/M metagenome (GOLD analysis project Ga0075163, IMG submission 71478) | Wastewater effluent complex algal communities from Wisconsin, to seasonally profile nutrient transformation and Carbon sequestration -... | ecosystem: Engineered > WWTP > Effluent > Algae...
GAAGACTTCACCGATGATGACTATAAAAACATCGGCATCTTCAATGGCAAAGAGTTTAACGACAGTGGCCGTTACCTTATCAGCCGGGACCTGGCAGACCTTGGAAAATTTAAAACGCCAGGCTTGCGAAATATCGCCGTCACCGCACCATACATGCACAACGGCATGTTCAATACACTGGAAGAAGTGATCGAATATTACAACGATCCTACCAAATTCATCAAAGATCCGATTCAGATAGATGATGCATTAAAAAAACCACTCGGACTAACGCTTAAAGAGAAGAAAGACCTGGTTGCATTTTTAAAAACGTTGACGGATAGGAGGTATGGGGGGAGGTAGATGATGGATGCAGGATACTGGATACTGGATACAAGATACGGGATTCGGGATGATGTTAGATGCTGGATTGTTCTTAAAAGCTTATAACATAAACCTTGCGCTCTTTGCCTTCTTCGTGGCTTTGCGTGAAACCGTGAAATTTACCTTTAACAAAAAATTAGGCACTATATTAGCTGTCTCAAAAATGAATTAATTTTATTTGTAATTAAACTATTTACAATGGAAGCAGCAAAACCGAAAGTTCTATTGTGCGAAGATGATACGAACCTTGGCATGGTACTAAAGAATTACCTTGAACTGAATGACTACGATGTAACCCTGGAGAGAGACGGCCGTTTAGGACTGGCGGCTTTTCAGCGGGAAAAATTCGATATATGTTTGTTGGATGTGATGATGCCCAACATGGACGGATTTACCGTGGCTGAAGAGATCCGGGATATAAACCCCGATGTGCCCCTGTTTTTCCTCAGCGCCAAAACCATGAAGGATGATATCATCCAGGGATATAAACTCGGCGCCGATGACTATATCACCAAACCTTTCGACAGTGAAGTGCTCCTTCATAAGATCAAAGCGATCCTGAAACGCAATGAAGAAATTCACCGCGAAGAAGTGAACGCCGAATTCGACCTGGGCAGCTATCATTTCAACCCACGCCTGCGTGAACTTACCGTTAACGGTAAGGTACAAACGCTTTCGCCGAAGGAAAATGAACTGCTGAAAATGCTCAGCGAATATAAAAACGACCTACTGCCACGTGAAGCCGCCCTCAAAAAAATATGGGGCAGCGATACTTATTTCAACGGTCGCAGCATGGATGTGTACATTGCCAAATTACGCAAGTATCTTAAAGAAGACTCAAAACTGGAGATCGTGAATATCCACGGAAACGGGTTCAGGCTCGTAGTCTCTGAATAAGATCAACATATTTACAAAATAAAAGCAGCCTTTAAAGCTGCTTTTATTTTTTTAGAAAAACCCGGGTTGTAGTCCACTCGCTGGTGGTACCTTCCCCAGGTGCTTATATGCTTTGGCCGTTACCTCCCGGCCCCTTGATGTACGCATGATGAATCCTTCCTGTATCAGGAACGGCTCGTATACTTCCTCTAAGGTTCCCGTTTCTTCACCCACTGCAGTGGCAATGGTGGTAATGCCTACGGGGCCTCCTTTGAATTTTTCGATGATGGTAGACAAGATGCGGTTATCCATTTCATCGAGCCCGTGCTGATCTACATTCAATGCCTTTAATGCATGCTCGGTGATGTTCATGTCTATCACGCCATTGCCGATCACCTGTGCAAAGTCCCTCACACGGCGCAGTAAGCCATTGGCAATACGCGGCGTGCCCCGGCTCCTGCGGGAGATCTCTGCTGCTGCATCGCTGGTAATGCGGGTATTCAATATCCTGGCACTACGAAGCAAAATATTCTTCAACGTTTCGGCATCATAATATTCCAATCTCGATTTAATTCCAAACCTGGACAATAAAGGTGCTGTTAACAAACCACTACGGGTAGTAGCTCCTATCAACGTAAACGGGTTGAGGGTAAGTTGTACGCTGCGGGCATTGGGACCGCTGTCGATCATAATATCGATGCGGTAATCTTCCATGGCCGCATACAAATATTCTTCCACCACATTGCTGAGCCGGTGTATCTCATCTATAAACAATACATCATTTGGTTCCAGGTTGGTAAGTAAACCGGCCAGGTCACCGGGTTTCTCGATCACAGGCCCCGAAGTTTCTTTGATATTTACGCCCATTTCATTGGCAACGATCCTGGAGAGCGTTGTTTTACCCAATCCCGGGGGGCCATGAAACAGTATATGATCGAGCGCTTCGCCCCTGAGTTTAGAAGCTTTTATGAAGATGCTGATGTTTTCGATGATCTGCGATTGGCCGCTGAAATCATCGATCAAAGCCGGCCGGATATTATTCTCAAATTCCTTATCGGCCGGCTGCAGAAAATCTTTATTTGTATTTAAATTGGGATTGCCCATGTTGCACATTTACTATTTTGTAAAACTAATCATTAATAACGGGTTGATAAAGTGCCCCGGAAATTATGCCAAAACCAACCAGGGGATCCAATTTCAAAATGTACTGGAATAAGCGGGTAAGGCGCAACAGTAGTAACAAGAGCCATCGAACCCGGGTTTTCAGCCGAATGAATGGAAACATGCCTTTACATTATTAAAAAAATAATCTATGTTTGGCCTTCTACAACAGCATTTCGCCATTAATCAAATCAATGTCTGTTTATGGCAGGCCAGCGCATAGCTTTGCAACATATGTTTAAGAACATTTCCAGATATTGGTGGTGCCAGATCATCGGGTGGGCGGTAAATATAGCGATCAGCGTATTTTTTGTGTCTACTTTCGGCAAACCTTCCAAATCCTATTTCATCAGCCTGATCCTGACCTGTGTACTAGGACTGTTCATCACGCATATCATGCGCTTTTGCATTTTCTACCTCAAGGTGCTTGAGAAACCCATTAAAAAACAGATCATTGATTTCATACTGCTCACGCTTGTATTTTCGATATTCTTTGGTTTTATTTCTGAATGGGTAGATTATTTCATTGGATATAACCCGGAGAGACTGCAGAAATTCTCCCGTTCGGAGCGGATTTTCCTCAGCAGCTTCAATGCACTTTGGTTGGTGCTGATCTGGAACCTGATCTATTATATCTATCATTATATTGAAAGCAACCGAAGGCAACAGCTCGATACCCTTCGGCTGGAAGCGATGGTAAAATCGCTTGAGCTGAAAACCATCAAATCGCATATCAACCCGCATTTTATTTTCAATGCACTCAATAGCATACGGGCACTGGTAGACGAAAATCCGCAGCGTGCCCGAACTGCTATTACCGAACTAAGCAATATCCTCCGCAGCAGCATGCAGGCAGAGAAAATGGAAACTGTTCCGTTGAAGCAGGAATTGGATATTGTAAAAGACTACCTGGCGCTGGAACACATGCGTTTTGAAGAAAGATTGAAAATTGAAATGAACATAGATGGCGATACCCTCACCCAGCCCATTCCACCCATGATGTTGCAAACACTGGTAGAAAACGCCATCAAACATGGCATCAGTAAACAGATCAATGGCGGGCTCATCCGCATCAGCTCGGCTTTTATTGATAATCACCACGAATTGATCGTACTCAATTCGGGCAAACTCAATGGATATAAGCCAGAGGATTCGGAAGAAGGATTTGGGATCAAAAGCACGCAGGACAGGCTCAACCTGTTATACCAGGGGAAGGCCAATTTCCAGATACATGATGTAGAAGGCGGGATGGTAGAATCGAAGATCATCATGCCTGTAAGTAATATTTTATAGATTTACCAAATACGCATAAAACTATACCGATGCAGAGAGCACTAATAATTGACGACGAAAGGCTTGCCCGCAACGAACTAAAAAAATTATTACAGGAGTTTCCAGAAGTGGAAGTGATCGGCGAAGCAGCCAATGCAACCGAAGGCATAGATAAGATCGAAAGCCTGTCGCCTGATCTTATTTTCCTCGACATACAAATGCCGGGAAAAACAGGATTTGACATGCTTACCGAACTGGAAAGAACGCCGCACGTGATCTTCACAACGGCTTATGATGAATTTGCGTTGAAAGCCTTTGAAGTGAATGCACTTGATTACCTGATGAAACCGGTTGAACCCAAGCGTCTCGCCGATGCCCTGCATAAACTGCAGCAGGCCGAAGAGAAAGAGATTGCCGCTTCCATTGCCGGTGTTAACAGGGGCACCCTCACCGAAAGCGACCAGGTATTTGTAAAAGACGGGGAGCGCTGCTGGTTTGTGAAACTTTCTGAAGTGCGTTTATTCGAAAGCGTTGGTAACTATGCCAAAGTGTATTTTGCAACCAACAAACCGCTTATTTTGAAATCGCTCAATGCCCTGGAAGAAAGGCTGGATGAAAAAACATTTTTCCGGGCTAATAGAAAGCATATTGTAAACTTACGCATGATCGATAAAGTAGAACCCTATTTCAATGGCGGCTTACTACTCGATTTGAAAGGTGGCGAAAAGATTGAAGTAAGCAGGAGGCAGGCGGTGAAGTTTAAGGAGATGATGAGTTTGTAGGGTGATGGATACTAGATACTGGATGCTAGATACTGGATGCTGGATTGTTCTAATGAACTTCTTATAAAACTTTGCGCTCTTTGCCTACTTAGTGGCTTTGCGTGAAATCAAAAACAATTCTACCATGAAGCGAATCGTATTGATACAAGTGTTGCTCTTCAGCAGCACTTTTTCTTTTGCGCAGCAGATAGATAAGATCATCAATGTTGCAGAAGTGGAGCGCATCGAAAGAACATTGTCGGCCGACGATATGAAAGGGAGAAAACCATTTACGCCTTCCATTGATAAAGCAGCAGATTTCATTGCAGCTGAATTTACCAAATCGGGCCTCGCCTACTTACCGGGGCTCAGCTCTTATAAGCAAACCTTTTCTGTGGTTAAAGCGAAGCCGGTTTCGGCAACCGGTATAATTAATGGAAAAAGTTTTGGTGCGGATAGCATGATTTGTGTGAGCACAGAAGCTTCGCTTGATATAACAGAACGCTCGGGATACAGCATTCAAAACCTTGATACCAGCAGTTTAATGACCCAGGCCAACCGCTTAATGAAACAGCATAAGAACTACATAGTATTAGTAGATTCCTTTCATGCTGCAAACTTCAGTAAGCTGAAAAGATTCAGGAGAGAATCGTTTAAGAACGATTACAGTGTATTGTTCATTCGTACAGATCTAAAGCCTGCTTCATTTCACTTCAGGATCGAACAGGAAATCAGCAGCAGTTCATTAACTAACGTGGTAGGATACCTGCCAGGAAGATCGAAGAAAGACGACCAGGTGGTCTTTTCGGGTCACTACGATCATTTGGGCGTTGTAAAGCCCAATGCCGAACAGGATTCGATCTACAATGGTGCCAACGATGATGCAGCCGGCACAACCGCTGTTATCATGCTCGCCCACTATTTCGCCAAACAAAAAAACAACGAACGCAGCCTGGTATTCGTCGCTTTTACAGCAGAGGAGATCGGCGGTTATGGGAGCCGGTATTTCAGCCAGCAGATCAATGCCGACAAAACGGTTGCCATGTTCAACATCGAAATGATCGGCACGGAAAGCAAATGGGGAACCAACAGCGCTTATATCACCGGGTATGAAAAATCTGACCTGGGGAAGATCCTGCAGTCGAACCTAAGTGGAACTGCTTTTCATTTTGAACCAGATCCTTATCCCAAACAACAATTATTCTACCGGTCCGACAATGCCACCCTTGCGGCATTAGGAGTTCCTGCACATACCATCAGCACATCTAAAATGGATTCGGAGAAATATTATCATACGCTTGATGATGAAATAGAAACCCTTGATATGAACAATATGGCTGAGATCATTAAGGCCATTGCTATCAGCAGTACTTCGATTGTAAGTGGGAAAGACACGCCTTCGCGGGTGGAGAAAAAAGATTAAACAAATGCATTTTTATAATGCAAGCTGTTCCCACATCAACTTATCGTGGTGCTGCACGTGGTAGATGCTAAAGTATAGCATTTCCCGGAAGGTTAATTTTCCAAGAAGAGGATGAGGCAGAATATAGGTATCGAGGTCTTTTTCTGAAAAACGGCCAAGCCTGTGAACAAGTTTACTAACGGTATGCTGTAATTGCTTTTCCAATCCATCCCTTTCATCAAACGATATGTCTTTAGGAATGAACCTCCCACTCGCCCTGCCTCCGGCTGACAATTTACCGTTGTATTTTTCCACCAGCGCTTCATAAGACCGTGAAGGTCTATTGGCTTTCCCAAACAATAATCGTAAAGCTATGCCTGGAAGTCCAAATGCCATGGCAACAGGTTTCATAGACCTGCAAATGTGATCAAGCTGCTGACCGGCCGTCCACTTGTTGTTTCTTGATAATAGAAATGCATCCGCAGGCAGATCATGAATCTTATCAATGAAATGCTGGTGATGATACTGTATTTGCTGGATGATCTCGGGCTTCGTCATGTTAACTTAAACTTCATTCATTTATACATGCTGATCGAGCAGGATGGGATTACCGTCGGGATCTGTTAATACAATGCTCGCCGGACCTGAGGTATTTTCATCGGACTCAGAGTCCAACACAATACCTTGCGCTTTAAGTTCTTTCTGTATCTCACGTATATCCGTAAACGATTCCAGTTTACTGGCATTAACATCCCAGCCGGGGTTAAAAGTCAGCATGTTCTTTTCAAACATTCCCTGGAAGAGTCCAATGATACACTGATCGTTTTTCAGGATCAGCCATTTCTGGTCGATATTACCGCCAAAGGTTGTAAATCCAAGCTTTTCATAAAAAGCTTTTGATGCATGAATGTCTTTAACACTCAGGCTTAATGAAAATACGCCCAGTTTCATATTAATTGTATTTGATTTAAAATAATGGCAAACATGTTGATCAGGGTTGCTGATTGAAATAATAAGTTTTGTATTCAGACTGATCTGGCGATCCATTGGTCAGCGATACCGATCTTTTTCCACCCAGGGTATAGAGTATCGAACTGAATGTGAAACCAAAACCATTTGCGGAATATGCACGACAAACCGGGCTTTTCGCATTGTCTTTAGAGCGAAGGGTTTGCTTGATCAGATCTGCAGTGATGCCAGAAGCTGGTTTATTGAGCCGACGTTCCAGGGATGCAAAACGGATCTCGCTGTCCCGCGTTTTCGATGCAGCAGCTATCACTTCTTCATGATAGGTTTTATACCAGGGCTTCACATCATGATTTACCAGCGCATGGTTGGTATGATATACAGCCTGGCTCTCACCTGTTGCCGGCTTAAAACGAACGACCTGGTTGGCAGAGGCTTCAAAATCATATACACTATCGGCAATGCCCAAAATATAATTCTGACCAGAAGCATGCTTTACCGTTTGCAGGAATTGAAGGGCTTCCTTTCCATCCTGTTTAGCCAATACGGCCCGAACGATAAAGGCAACTGGTAACCCATTGATAGATGACTCCAGTTCCATCAGCGTATTCATACAAAGCCCGATTCCTTTTCCGTTCATACCTCCCAGTGCAACCAGGCCTGCGCAACTCAGGATATATTGTTCAGGTTCAGTAACGGTGGAGGATATGTGCAATAATACCTGGTAACCCTGCATGTAATTTTCAAGGTCCATATTTTGGGCAATATAGGCCGGCCTACCAGCTGTTGCAGGCACTCCAATACCACTGCAATGGTGTTTCTCTTCATTATTCTGCCTGTTGCGGTATACCCAATATTCATCTACCAACTGAAAAGCATATACGTCCTCAAAGGATTGGCCCGAGCCGACGGCGAGTCCTTTCATTTCATCGAGCATGGCCGGAGCATACTTTCGAATGATGGGTTCGAAATGAATGGCCTTCCTGAAAGCATTCAATACCGAATCGGGATCACCCTTTGTATCATTCCGGATATTATCTTTCCACTTCGTATACACGGCAGCGATATCCTGCTTCAGCGTTTTGCCATGTTGCAGGCCACGCTCATAGGAATTACCACTCAGCTCCAGCACGGGCACAGCCTTTGCAGTCGTTTGGGCCTGCAGTGACTGCAATGAAAAAAAGCAAAAGCTGATCATTATACAAGCGTAGACGCAGCGTCTTAGATTCAAAAAAAGGATAGAAGGAAACATAAGCCTGGTTTAGATGTACAGGAAAGATACAGACTAGTTTTCCATTTTACAACCGGAAGATATGCTTGTTTGACAGGTGGTATTCTTTACCTGTTGCCAAAAACCGCCCCTGCCAACAAAGCCAGGAAGCCGGTGATATTGGCAATCTGCCTGAACTGGAAAATATGAAACCATTTAGCTCTGAATGTTTCCCAATTGGATGGGATCTGACCTGGCGACCAGGTATTGATAATATCATTGATGGGCAGGTTTCCTTTCAATGTCAGCATGATATCAATTACCAGGGCAACGAAGGCAATTGCAGCCGTAATGAACAATGGGCTTCCCGGGGTTTTGATGGTCGTTACCAACAGGAAAATATTGGCCAGCAAGGCTCCATAGATAGCATATTTAAAATTACTTCGCATGCTGCTATCCACCAGTTTACGAAACGATGTATAGGCACCTGCATCGAGACTCATCTGTACCTGGTTGAGCGAAAGAATGTACATGAAGGACTGGCTTACAATGAAGCTATAGGCCAGCAAGGTTGAAAAAAGGGCGATCCTGGTTGACATGATGTTTTTGATTTATGATTGATGCAAAGATGTAAAGAGGTTCACGGAAATAGGAAGACATTTGTCCATAAATAGGTAACAGCACCCAGCATATTAAACCTTACTCACAAGTATCGCTTATCATGGGCCAGCCTGATCATAAAGTCACGCAAACTAAAATCGGTATATGGTTTCCGGATATCAATGGTTTCGATATAAGTTGTATTGGCAGCTGATCCGTTATGGCAACGGTAAATGCTGGCATCAATGATATCATACCCGGCACGGCGTATATACCTTTTCAGCTGAATATGGGCTTTCAACAGGTATTTTTTGGTGCGGCCGGCGATTGAAAAGATGTCTATATTCCAACTATAAGGATCCGGTCGTTTGGTATTGCTGCCATAGATCAGTTTTTCCCGGTCGAGTAACGCATAGTCGTAGACGAACTTCACCGGGCTTGTATCAAAAGCCAGCTTTTCTTTATTGAAAAAGTAAACAACGGTGTTTTCAAATTCAGGAAAAGACAGGTCATGAAACCCATCCAGGTCAAAATCTATATTCAGGAAAAATTTATCGTTACGAAGGGGCATGCGCAGTGAGAGGTTGGTCACCCAATGGTCTTTGCTAACCGACTGCAGATCATAGAGACCGGTCACTAATGTATCACGGACAAACCGAAACCTGGTTTCATTTACCCGAAACGTTTCTGCATATCCCTGGCTGAATCGTTTCTTCAATGGTACCGTAACTGTATCTTCAAAAGGCCAGTATGGTCCTTTGTCGGTTGGCAGCACGAAGAGCCTTTCCGTTACTTTTATTGGCTTTGGTCCGGAGCAGCCAAAAAGCATCAACCCAGCCAGGATGTAAGCATATTTCATCATAACGAATGCTATTGAATGCTCGCTAACGCTTAAGCAGAAACGAAGGTTGCTGAGCCGGCTAAAAGTACAATAGTCTGGCCACAATGTCAATACAAGGCAAAATCATCTTAAGGCAGGTTTTCAAAAGGGCTCCTGCTGGCTTCCAGCCTGTTAATAATCAACCTGAAATTGTCTTCCGTGGCGGGGAGCTCATAGAATTTGTCAATGATCACCCTGTTGCGGTAAAGGATGATGGTATTTTTCAGATCGGGATCAATGGAACTAAGGTTTACATCACTTTCTGTATCAGAAAATGATGGTACCATCGTCAATGCAATTCGTTGCAGGTTCAATTCAGCACCAAGCTTTTCCAGTTGTGTTCGTATTCTTTCCTCGTTGTAATCCTTGTCATTCCCGTAAATAAAATAAGCTTTGAGAAACTTGCCGCGAGCCAGGCTCTGTTCTTCTAAAAAACTGAGCCATTTTTTTATATCATTCCAATCGGGGTTTCTTCCAACAAAATACAATAGGCCCTGGTATCTGCCATACTTGCAAACCGGGCAGGCTATTGATCCTTTGTCGGGACCATACACATGATAAGGCGCAAAAGATGGTTGATCTTCACCAATCTCTTTGCCCGATTTTCCGGCTCGTTCAAATGAACCTGGATAATTAGGGATATGCAAACCCAGTATGATGTCATGCTCGGCGATCTGCAGGATACCCTGCTTCACGAGTCGCAGGATTCCACTACCCCCGCGGTTGGGAAGCCTTTTTCTTTTTGCACCTGTTAACAATGGATCATCATCAAACACAAATTCATCAATATAATATTCCTTATCTATACCTGGTTCCTTGATGGCCGGATGGATATGCGCTTCAAACTCACGACCCGGGTAAGGAGCCGGCCTCACTGTATAGATCGCATAACGCCCGTTTGCATCCGACTTCACCCAGCCGCGGATATAGCCGTGCCTGACAACCCTACGGTCGAGTTCAGGCTTATTGGCATATAATCCATTCACATCGGTATGATAATAATAAAGTATCACGCCTGGGGCGGGCGTTTTTCCATCCCGTTTAAACATCGTACCGGTAATGAGTAGTTGCTGACCTGGTTGATGCCAGCCAGGACTGGTATCTACAGAAGCGATGTTGGTGAGCATGCCGATATACATAAAATCGCCATTCTCAAAGGAGCCGCCCACGACGTTGTTATTATGATCTCCACGACTTGTTGCAGGCTGGCTGACCTGTCCCTGGCAACTCCATAAAAAAAACAGGCTGATCGCCATGGAAGTGATGATGAGTTTTTTTTGCATGGTTCATTTTTTTACAAATATGAATCAGCCGTCATGCAAAATAAAAACAGATATGCTAAGCTGAGGTTATTTTGCGGTAAGTGGATGAGTCTTTTGGTAAAGTGACTTGAATGCAGCTGCATAATTCCGGCTCACCCTCAGCGTGGAATTGTTTTTCATATGCAGGTCGTAGTCGCCATTGAGCCTTGTTGTATAGGATACCACCTGGTGAATGTTTACAATGGCTGACCTGTGTACCCGAATAAATATACATGGATCTAACTGGCTGGCGATGGATCGCAATGTGCCTGCATGCAACGACTTCTGGGAGCCAATGTAAATATTTATATAGGGCGGATTGGCCGTCATATGACTGATCGCTTCTACTGCTATATTTTTCCTGGTATATCCTTCCGATACCAGGATCGACTGAAGCCAGGCAGGTGAAGAATCCGGATTCGTAATAATGGAATTTGCCTGGGCAATAACTTTTCGATTGGTATAGAAGTGAAAGATTGCCATCGGGATACTGTACATCAGTAACAGGAGATAGGTATATTCTGATAATGCAAATCTCAACGTTTGCGTGTAGGCGAATACGTGATCATAAAATAAGGCGGATAAGACCCATACCAATGCCGGGTATAGCATCATGTGAATCGTGGCCGGCAGGATCATCATCTTTAACCATGTAAAAAATGTTGGCTGCTTGTTATACTGTATGTATAGGTATTGAGTGTAGAGTCCAGGCATTAATAGCCACCAGAATGAACTGAAAAGGAAGGATTCTGAAAAATAAAAAGCCGAATGTTGAACCACGGATCGCAGGTAATCCTGTAATAGGGTGAGTGCTACGAGCAGTAAGAGCATGGATGCCAGGATTTTTTTCACTGGTAATTGAAGGCTGTTGAGTGCGGTATGTGGTTGGTTGGTCATTATGCGGAAAGTTGTATAGTAAGTTTAAGATTTTTAAAGATAAAAAACAAAGGGTGAAGGTGATTTTTTGTTGCTTTTAACGGGAGTAGAATGATTCACGAATGACGTGGATGATGCGGGTGAAAGGAATTAGGATTCACGGGTGAAATTGATGTTGCAGGTGAAATTGATTAAGATTCACGGATGACGCGGATAACACGGTTGACGCGGATTTTGATTTTATGATGATGTGGATAATGCGAGTGAAAGGGATTAGGATTCACGGATGACACGGATGACGCAGATGACGCGGATATATAAACACTAACATTTCTTTCACGTATCGAGCATTATATTCAGGGTATCATTCACTCCTTTAAATCAAATCATCATGAAAATGTTATTGCTGCCATTAATGTCAGGTATCTGTTTATTGCCGATGAACGATCTGTTTATTGGTGCTGACAAAGAAATCGCTACATCTGTAGAAGGTTCTGTTTTAAAAAATAGTAAAGATGCTTCAGTATTGCTTTTCCAGGATCGGCAAACTGCGGGTAGACTTTCATCTGTTGTATTCAAGAACCAGGATTATTGCCGTGCTGAATTGGAAGACTTTGAGTTTGATGCTAAATTTTCGGTGCTGAGCGCTACGGTTTATTTCTCCGGCACCAATTTCAAAGAAGTGGAAAGGGGATATATAACCAGCAATAGTTTGAAGCCAATTAAAAAATTAATGGATCGTTGCTTGCCGGGATCTGTTGTGGTTTTTGATGATGTAAAGGTTAAGGGGCCGGATAACCTGGTGAGAACCATACCTGGAGTGAGCCTGACTTTGTATTGAGATATCGGATGTATGTGAGATAGATTCACGGATGCTCGCATCATCTAC
>Ga0075163_10009797_pt1 | contig 12555 bp, 11 predicted proteins | sample JI1023141ADNA_FD_71478 | JGI IMG/M metagenome (GOLD analysis project Ga0075163, IMG submission 71478) | Wastewater effluent complex algal communities from Wisconsin, to seasonally profile nutrient transformation and Carbon sequestration -... | ecosystem: Engineered > WWTP > Effluent > Algae...
CCGATCCAGCCGTGCCGCAAGGTCACGCCCGAGGAGTTCCTCGATCGACTTGGGCAGAGATTCCACAGGCCCGGCCAGCATAATGGAGGGTAGGAACAGGGGCCCACGTCAGCGCAGTTTCCGCGGGCTCACCACAGGCTTGCCATCCGCGTACTCCCACACCGTCACCTTCAACTTCTTCACGCCCCACTTGCGGGCTTCTTCATGCGTCGGGAAAAGCAGGTCAACGTGCCTCCCCTTGATCGCGCCGCCCACGTCCAGCACGGGCACCACGCGATTTTCGTCGTACCCAGGAATCGACAACAAAGTCCCAGCGGGGAACCACTTCGGGTCCGCCGCGACCAGGCAGTGCCCATTCGTCTCAACCGAATGCAGCGTCGCCGTGATGCCATCGGCCGAGGTGCCGCACGACCGCTCGTCGGGGGAGTACGCCGTGCACTTGAGCGTGATCTCATACAAAGGTCTGATCGGTCGTCCATCAAACCATCTCACGTTCGGATCGCGGACAACCGCGCCCCACGTCTGGATCGCCTTCTCATCCTCAGTCGGCGCGGGCTCAAAGATCAGCGCTGCAACGCTCGGAACTTCAACGAGCGCAACTTGGTCCAGGCGTTCGCCAGCATCCATCGCATCCGGCGCGTGCTCGGTCACATCGGGCGCAGCCTCACTCGGCTCGGTCACAACCACTTCAATGCTCGCCAAAGCGGGAGCAGACCGCACTTCCTTCGCAAGGATCGCCGAACCCACCGTCAACGCCAGAATCGTGCCGAACAGAAACACGCGCCGCGCCATGACGGCGAACAACAGCCTCGACCGCCGCTCGCGCACCACCTCGCGCGACGAGACATGTCCCGCGCCAGCAGGCGCCAGCGCAGAATCAAAATCCGCAGATTGTTCCTGTGAAATCTCTGTCATGCGCGCCATCCTGGCTCTGCCACACCGCTCCGCGGATGGGACCTCGCGCGATCGCGAAATCCCCGGCAGTTCTGTGCCGTCCGTTCGCTCCCCCGAACGTGGACGACGCCCCCATTGTATCAGGAAGCATGAAAACCGCGAGGGAAACTTGGGTGGTCTGGGAAAGACGGGTGGGCAGCGGCCCATCGCCACCTGCCAACTCGGCAGCCACAGGCCACGTCCTGTCTCCTGAAAACTGCTGCCGGGGGCCAAAAGCCACGTCCAAACCGCGTTCTCTGCCCAATTTCGGGGGTCAAGACGGCGCGAGCATTGCATGGATCTGGTGCGTACAAAGCACGCCGAACTCCGAAGAAGGGGTGTCGGTTAGGAGAAGGAAAAGGACACCATGATCCGGTTTGCGAACAACATGAAGACGGTGCTGCTCATGGGTGGGCTGATGGGCCTGTGCCTGTTGGTGGGGGCCCAGTTCGGGCAGCGGGGGATGTTCCTCGCCCTCATGATGGGCGGCATGATGAACGTCGTCGCCTGGTTTTTCAGCGACAAGATCGCCATCATGTCCATGCGTGGCGTGGAAGTAACTGCCGAGTCCCCCGGCATCGGTGGCGAGTTGTACCACCAGGTCGACGAAATGCGCCAGCGCGCAGGCCTTCCCATGCCCCGCGTCTACATCTGCCCGCACGACGCACCCAATGCGTTCGCAACCGGTCGCTCGCCCAGCAAGGCCGCTGTGGCCGTGACCGAGGGAGCCCTGCGTCTGCTCTCCCTCCCCGAACTGCGTGGCGTCATCGGGCACGAACTCGCCCACGTCAAGAACCGGGACACGCTCATCAGTTGCATCGCCTCAGTGATGGCTGGCCTGCTCGCGTGGTTCGCCCACTGGGGCTGGCTCTTCGCGGGTGGCGGCCGAAATGACGAGCGCGGCGGTCACCCCATCGCGGGCCTCGTCATGCTCATCTTCGCGCCCCTTGCCGCCGCGATCATCAAGTCCATGATCAGCCGCAGCCGCGAGTATGTGGCCGACAACGAGGGTGCCCGCATCGCCGGCTCTCCCGATGGCCTCATCTCCGCCCTCCGCAAACTCGAGGCGATGTCCAACCGCGTCCCGCTGGATAACCCCAACCCCGCGATGAACAACCTCTTCATTATCGAGCCCCTGACGGGCAAGTCGATCATGAACCTCTTCGCCACCCACCCCGAGACCGAGAAGCGGGTCGCCGCCCTCATGTCCCTCCGCGAGGAAATGGCCGCCCGGGGCGAGTTGGTTCCCGCGTAACGGCCTCGCCACAGATCCTGATTCAGCCCCCTCCCGCCCCGTCGCAACTTCGTGTACGATGGGGCGGTAGTTGTTTGGATGGGGCACCATCCCTCGCACCGCTTCGGAACCAATGCCGGGCGGGCGACGGAAGTTTCGTAGACCCCCGCACACGCGGGCGATGAGGGATTGGGTGTGGCAGCAAAGTTCCGACTCCGCCCATTGCGGGGCCAGACAAAGACCATCGACCTTGGCGGCATGACGTCCATCGGACGTGGCCCCGAAAACTCCGTCACCATCCTCGACGAGAAAGCGAGCCGCAAACACTGCGTCATCGAGCCCTATGGCGATGGCGGCTGGGCCGTGCGCGACCTGGGCAGCCGCAACGGCACCAAGGTCAACGACTCCAAGATCGTCCTCCAGATCCTCCGCCCGGGCGACGTCGTCGCGATCGGCGCGCACGAATGGCTCTACGAATCCGTCGCCCCCGCGATGGCGTTCTCTGTCGACGAGGCAAGTTCGCAGATTGAGCAAGTTTCGGCCGAGCAGGCGATGAAGCAGACCTCCGTCGCGTGGATGTTCGAACTCGCGAGCGTGATGGGAAACCTGCCCCCCAAGGACGAGCCGCCCGAGCCTGTGCAGGTCGCCGACGCCGATGGTCGCCAAAGCGAGGCGCTGGCTGGCACCTCCGATGGCCCCAATGCGATCCGTCTCTTGCTGCAACTCGCGAGCAAGTGCCGTGCGACCGACATCCACATGGAGCCACGCACCGAGATCTTCCATGTGCGCATGCGCGTCGATGGGGACATGATCCCAATCGTGGACCTCCCCAAGCGCGTCGGCGAGTTGTGCTATGGGCTCATCAAGACCGCGTGCAACATGCAGATGCTCGCACGCACCGCCGTCCAGGAAGGACACTTCTCGGCAGTCTTCGAAGATCGCCAGGTCGAGTATCGCGTCTCGTTCACGCCCAGCGTGTACGGTCAGAAACTCGTCCTCCGCGTGCTCGACAGCCGTGGGATCCCGCAATCCCTCATGGAACTCGGCATGGCCGGGTACATGATCGATCGCCTCAAACGCGTGTGCGAGCAAGACAGCGGGTTGTTACTCGTGTGTGGCCCCACAGGCTCGGGAAAATCAACCACGCTCTTCAACGCGCTCCGTGTCATCGACCGCACGGCCCGCAACGTCGTCACCATCGAAGACCCCGTCGAGTACAAACTCGAGGGCGCCACGCAGATCCCCATCGATGAGGCCCGCGGCAACACCTTCGGCAACCTCCTCCGCAGCGTGCTGCGCCAGGACCCCGACGTGATCCTCGTCGGCGAAATCCGCGACGAAGAAACGGCCCGCACTGCCATGCAAGCCGCGATGACCGGGCACGTCGTCTTCTCAACCATCCACGCGAAGGACACGATCGCGAGCGTCTTCCGCCTGCTGGATCTCAAGGTCGAACCATACCTCGTCGCGAACTCGCTGGACCTCGTTCTCGCACAACGCCTGCTCCGCGTTCTGTGCGAGAACTGCCGTCAGCCGATTCGTGTGTCGCCGGGCCAATCCTCGCGCCTGGGCAAGTGGCTGCAAGGCAAGAGCGAAGTCTTCGCCGCCACAGGCTGCGCACGCTGCCTCCGCACCGGCTACCGCGGCCGCCGCGCCGTCTTCGAACTGCTCGAGTTCAACGACGAACTCCGCGACATCGTCCTGCACAGCCCGAGCATCGCCGCGATGAAGAAGATCATCGAAGGCGGGCACTTCACCACGCTGCAGCAAAGCGGCTGGAAACTCGTGGCCGACGGGCAGACGAGTTTGGATGAGGTGGATCGAGTGACGGCGGGGTCGAGGTAGGAGCACCGCGTGGCCGAACGGAGATTCTGTCCACATTGCAAGCAGTGGGTTACGGTGACTCGGCGCTTGCGGCGACGAGATTTGACGTTCGGGGATCTCGCTGGGGCAGCCACATTTGGCTGGATGTGGGTGCTTCTAACAGGGATCGATCGCGAGAGTGTCGCGGTGTGCGGTCAGTGTCAAGGCCAGTTTCGTCCTGGACCCTCACCTGCAACTCGCCGTGTCGTTTGGGTGCTGTTCTTGATTCTCGTGTGTGGAACTGTGTTTGGTATCACATCGATAGCGATGGGTGGGCCGACCACGTTGTCGTGGCTCGCCGCAGGTGCCGCTGGACTACTCGTGATAGGTATTACCGTACTCGATCAGACTGCCGCGAAACGTCGTCTTGAACGTGCACTTGAGAGAGAAAGAAAACAAGAAGTGGAAAGAGTTCGATCATCCGGCGAGTGACTTCTGGGTGGTCTTCGTGTCAAGACTTCAGCCTTCGATCTCTCCACGCCGGAAACTTCTCCCGCCACCGCTTCACCGCGCCCGCATCAATCTCGACACTCAGCACCGTCTCCTCGGCTCCAAGTTCTCCCAACACATCCCCGGTCGGCCCGACCACGATCGACCCGCCGATGTACTCAAGCCCATTGCCAAACGCGCCGTTGGGATCCTGCCCCACACGATTCACGCCAAACACAAACGCCTGACTCTCGATCGCGCGGGCGATGAGCAGCGCCCGCCAGTGATGCTGCCTTGTCTTCGGCCAGCACGCGCCAAGCGAGAACGCCTCAGCCCCCTGATCGAGGCCCAACCGAAAGAGCTCGGGGAATCGCAGGTCATAACAGATCGCGGGGCAGAGCTTGAGGCGCGATGGTTCGGCGTTCGACGTCGCAACGCCAACCCACTCATACGTAAACACGCGCGAGCCACCCTCAAACGCCGTGTGTTCCATGCCCAGCGAGAACGGATGGATCTTGGCGTACTCATCGACGAGCCGATAGCCGTCGTCCGATTTCGTCGATCCTGCGTTCTCCTGTGTTGAACCTGCCGCCGGCGCCACAATCGTCATCACGTTGCTCGCCTTCGCGCAATGGCAATCATGGATCGTCCGCCCGCCCTGCACCGTCACCTGAAACTCCGCCGCCACTTCTCCCAGAAACTGGAGCGTCTCGCCCTTGTCGGCCGTCGCCTTCGTGTTCATCGAAAAGCCCGTGTCAAACATCTCGGGGAGGAGCACGAAATCCCCCGCCGACACGTCGGCCCTATCAAGCAACTGCGCAACCTTCTCCCGATTCGCCGCCGCCTGTTCCCAGATCATGTTCAACTGCACGAGGTGTGCCTTCATGACCAAAGGGTAGTGCGGCTTCTCGGGCGTGATGCTGGCGTCCGTTTGGCCAGTATTCCGCGTTGCCTTGACCGGTGCCCTTGCAAGGAAACAACCCCGCTTTGTTTGCCCACTCTTGACGATTTCGACGGCAAAACAGCCCCGGAGCATCTCTACACTCATGCACGCCATGCTCGAAGCAACCAGCCAACACGCCAGCGCCGAATCGCGACGGCCGTTCGTGCTCCTCGCGAGCCGAAGCCCGCGCCGACGCTCCCTCCTTACAGAGTTTGGCGTCGCGCACGATGCGGAACACCCCGGCTTCGATGACGCCGTCCTCGAGCCCGGCACCATCGGCCCGCGCGAGTGGGTCGCGTCCCTCGCCTATCTCAAAGCCGCCTCAAAGGCCAACACGCTCACATCTTCGGGTGAGATTCCAACCGCAGGCCGCCTCGTCCTCGGTGCCGACACCATCTGCGTCAAGCATGGCTCGTTCATCGGCACGCCCACGAACGCCAGCGACGCTCGCGACATTCTCCGCCTCCTCTCCAACGGCTCGCACGAAGTCCTCACGGGCGTCGCGATGGTCCACGTCACCCCAAGCGCCCGCCACACACGCGAGATCTTCGTCGATTCGGCCGTCGTTCGCGTCGGCGAGTTGTCGGACGACGCCATCAACGAGTATGTCGAGTCCAGCGCCTGGCAGGGCAAGGCAGGTGGCTATAACCTCGCCGAACGCCTCGAAGCAGGCTGGCCCATCGAATATGTGGGCGACCCTACGACGATCATGGGTTTGCCAATGCGGGAACTCATGCCCCGCCTCGAACGAATGGCTTCCCGCCTCGGCATGTAGCCGCGCCTCGTCGGAGTCCCACCCTCGCTGTACGACATGTCAATCTCCTTCAGTGACGCCACGCTCGTCCTCGCCCAGTCGGGCGACACGCTCGCGCCGCGCACGCCCGTCCTCATCGTCGCCGTTCTTGCGCTCGCGGTCATCACGCTCCATGTTCTGTCGCTGGTGAATGCAGACACCCATCCCAGCCGCAAACGCATCCGCATCGCGAACGGCATCCTCATGATGTGTGGCGTCGTCTCCCTCGCCTACGCCGTCAGCGTCGCCACCCCCGATCACCCGCGCGAGTTCACCATCGCCTGGACCCTCGTCCTCTCCCTGATGGCGATCATCGTCGGCGTCGCCTGCATCGATGCCCTCAACAGCCTGCGCCTGCACGCGAGCGAACGCCGCGCCCTCCGCCGTGAACTCGATCATGCCCGCCTCGACGTCATGGGCGTGACGGCACGCCCCGCACCCCAGCCTTCCTCCAAGTCCGTCCCGGCGACGCCCTCCCAGACGCCCGGGCCGCCAGACGCCAATACTCCCCCATGACTTTGGCGGACGACGCCCCGGTGACACCCTCTCCGCCCCTCCCGGGCACCTTCGGGAGGCTCCTCTCGCGCGCGTACTCCATCGCCATCAATCGCGTCAATCGCCGCTACGACCAAGGCATCGGCGTCGTCACGCTCGATCGCCCCGTCATCAGCGTCGGCAACCTCTCCACGGGCGGCACGGGCAAGACGCCCATGGTCATGCACATCGTGCGAACTCTCCAACGCCTGGGACACAACCCGTGCATCGCGATGCGTGGCTACAAGTCCACGCCCGACGCCCCCTCCGATGAGATGCTCGAGTACGCCCGGTCCCTCGCTGCACCAGACGGTGGGAGTGTTCCAATCGTCGCGCAGCCTGATCGGTTGTCTGGCCTCTTCGAACTCTTCGCGACGCAGCGCGGCGAAGCCGTGAACGTCGTCGTCCTCGACGATGGATTCCAGCACCGCAGGATCGCCCGCGATCTCAACATCGTCCTCATCGACGCGACGCGGAGTCCCTTCCGCGACGCTCTTTTGCCCGCGGGACACCTGCGCGAGCCAGTCTCCAGCCTCTCTCGTGCCGACGCCGTGGTGGTGACGCACGCCGAATGTTCCCACGCCGACGACGTCGCGACCTTGCGCGTGCAGATCCACGAGCGCCAGCCCAAGGTCCTGATCGCCGTCGCCCGCCACGCGTGGCGATGCCTGAAGGAATCAACGCCCACGGGAGAGATCGAGCACGCCGTGAGTTCACTTGCAGGCAAGAAAGTCGCCGCCGTCGCCGCCATCGGCAATCCTCTCGCGTTCTTCGATCACGTCCGCGAACAGGCCGGGCACGAGCCGGGGCACGATTTGTGCTTCACGATGGCGCTGCGCGATCACGATCCCTATTCAGACGCGACCATCGCAGGCTTGATTGAGTCGCTCCGCGGCGTGCGCCCCGATGCCCTCGTCACCACCGAGAAAGACTGGTCCAAACTCAGGCGCGTGCCCGCCGACCGCTGGCCCTGCCCCGTCTTGCGCCCCGCACTCGAACTCGAGTTCCCCAGCGGCGGCCACGACCTCGACGCCCTCATCCAAAGCGCCATGCAAAGGCACGCCCAGAACGAGTCCGCCTGACACAAGCAATGCAATCTGCACTGTGTACGCCCACGATGAGCGTTGTCTTGAGCGCGAATCGTGGCGCTCACGCCCGCCCAAACAACTTCTCCAACTCCTTGATCGTCAGCCGAATGCTCGTGGGCCTGCCATGCGGGCAGTTGCTGCTCCGCTCCACTTCGCCACGCAACTTCACCAACTCCCCCAACTCAAGATCGCTCAGCCGATCCCCGGCCTTGACCGCCGCCTTGCACGACATCATGTCCAGCACATCACGCATCGCTTCTTCACTGCCAGGTGCAAACTCGCTCGACTCGGCCTTCATCAACAGTTCACCCATGAACTCCACCGCATCCACGCCCCGATCAAACAAAAACGTCGGAAACGCCTGCACCGCAATCGACGTCGGCGAGAGTGAGCGCGCTTCCACGCCGATCTTCGTGAGAAGTCCCTGCAACTCGGGCAACCGCTCAACCTGCACGGGCGACGCGGGCACAACGTACGGCGTCAGCAGGCGCTGGCTTTCCAGCCCCTGTGCCGTCAATCCCGCCGATCCCAGTTGCTCCGCCCGTGCACTCACGCGAGCGAGCAAATACTCAAACATCGCCCGCTCGTGCAACGCGTGCTGATCGATGATCACCATCCCCATCTCATCCTGCGTGACCAAGTAACTCTTGTGTACCTGCAGGACGCGAGACTCGGGTGTGGGCTGCGGAATCGCGGCCGCCTCGTTCGCCGCGGCGTCGCTGCTGGTCGATGCTGTCGACCCCGCACTCGCGGCTCCACCGGCCCCATTCGCCGCATCAGACGCATCCGACTCATTCGAAGGCGCGCCACTGCTCGACCCCATCGCCTCGCGAATCGCGTCATACGACAGCGCACCCTGTGGCTTAGGCGCAAACCGAGTGAAGTAATCCACAAACGCTCGTGGCGACGCCGGCCCCGCCGCCCGAGGCAACTCGCCAGCAAAGCCCGGCCCAGGCAGATCACGCGAGAATCCAGGCGTTCCTTGCAACCCGCCAGGGCCTCCCGCGCCCGCCGCGCCCCCAAACCCTCCAAACGTCCCCACGTTCAACGTCGGCGTCAGATCCGCCGCCCGCAGTGCATCCCGCACCGCCCGCAGCACCACGCCATGCACCAGCGACGAATCGCGGAACCGAACTTCAGCCTTGGCCGGGTGCACATTCACATCCACGCCTTGTGGCGACATCTCGATCATGAGCACCGCCAGCGGATACCGCGTGTGCTCGATCAGCCCGCGAAAACCCTCTGCCAGTGCGTGCTGCACTGTGCGATCCCGCACCGCTCGCCCATTCACCAGAATGTGCTGCGACTTGTTGTTCCCCTTCGCCACGCTCGGCTTGCCGATCAAGCCCCAAAGAGCAATCCCGCGCGCATCATCAAACTGATCCGCGTGCACCTCCAGCAACTCCGCATCCAGTTCCTTGCCAAGCACACTCAGCGCCCGCTCCCGTGGCGATTGCCCCGGGGCCAAGTCAAACGACACTTTCCCATCGCAGATGAGCGTGAACCCCACACGCGGGTGCGCGAGTGCCAGATCTTCCAACGTGTCTCGACAACGCCCCTGCTCCGTCGCCACAGTCCGCAGGAACTTCCGCCGTGCGGGCGTGTTGAAGAAGAGATTCCGCACCGTCGTCTGCGTTCCACGCGGGCCAGATGCCGGTCGAATCTCAGAAGCCGTCGCACCTTCCACCTCGATCAACGACGCCTCACTCAGCACGGCCGTACGCGACCGGATCGACAACCGCGACACCGACGCGATCGACGCGAGCGCCTCACCGCGAAACCCGAGCGACCCGATGTGATCGAGGTCATCCACGCTCGCGATCTTGCTCGTCGCATGGGCCGCGATCGCCAGTGGCAGGTCCTCGGGCCCCATGCCATGCCCATCATCGGTGATCCGGATTAGTTCGATCCCGCCCTGCTCCAACTCAACAGTGATCCGCGTCGCCCCCGCGTCCAGCGAGTTCTCGACGACTTCCTTCACAACGCTCGCGGGGCGTTCGACCACCTCACCCGCCGCGATCTGGTTCGCGACCAGTGGCGACAGCACGCGAATCCGCCGGGGCGTGCCCGCCCCTGCCAGACCCGCTCTCGCAGCGTCCGCCGAACCACTCACATCCGAGTTTTCCAAGGCCGCCGGGGGCGTCATGGATGATGATAGTGGTGGGGGCCCTGTGCTTGTTCACAGCAACCGACAGGTCGTCGTAGAGCCCGGCAAAAGGTGCATTCGACCCACGCTTCTACCATTCCCCATGCCAGACACCGTCTTCAGCAAGATCATCCGCGGCGAGATTCCCTGCCACAAAATCTACGAGGACGCCAGCACCCTCGCCTTCCTCGACGTCGGCCCGCTCAGCAAGGGCCACACCCTCGTCATCCCCAAGGAACCCGCCGTCACGCTCGACCAACTCTCCGACGACTCCGCCGCCGCCATTGGCCGCGTCCTGCCACGCATCTGCCGTGCCGTCATGAAGGCCACCGGCGCGACCGCGTTCAATGTTCTCCAAAACAACGGCTCGGCCGCCCACCAGGCCGTCATGCACGTCCACTTCCACATCATCCCCAAGTTCGACGATGGCAGCGGCCTCTCCATCAAGTGGGGCGCGGGCAAACTCGATGGCGCCGCAGGCAAGGAACTCGCCGCCAAGATCGCCGCCGAAATCTAGTGGCCGTGGCACAGGCTTCCAGCCTATGTCTTCTCTTTGTTGCTGTCTTGCGGGGTAAGGGGCTTCCAGCCCCTGTGTTTTCTTCTTCTTCTCTGTGCCTCTGCGCCTCTATGGTTTTCTTCTCTTCTCAAGCCAAGTGATAGTGCGAGATCGACCGCACGATCTTCCCGTTCTCATCAAACGCGAACAACTCCGCCGCGAGATCCCCGGTCATCCGCTTGTACACAAGAATCACCGACTCCAAGCCCACGGTCACGTGCAACGGATCAAACCGCAGCGTCGGGTTCCGCTGCAGCGCACGCGCGAAGTAATCCTTCACGCCCGCGCTCCCCACGATCGACGCATCATCCGAGTTGTTGTACCGCTTGATGAACGGCGACGAGTGCTCGATCTTCGCCGAATAGTGGGCCATGATCGCGTCCACATCATGCGCGTTCCACGCCGCGTACCACGACTTGGCAAACGAGCGGGCAAAGTCCTCTGTCATCCGCATGTCTCGTCTCCATCCGACGCGCCTTTACAAGCCCGAAGCGCAACCGAGGGTCTTTCTTACTCCCCTTCCTTCCAGGAAGGGGTTGGGGGAAGGTTCTTCGGAGCGTTCACGCATTCACGCAGTTCTCAACGCGCCCACTCTCCTTGAACACCTTCACGAGCCGCACCGTCTCCATCGCGACGGCATACTGCGCCTGATCCGTGCTCGCGCCGCAGTGGTGGCTCGTGTACACGCCCGGCAACTTCGCCGTCGCACATTCCCACGCCGCCTGCGTCTCGGCGGGCTGCCCTTCATACACATCCAGCCCCGCGCGAATCCCCTTCGCCGCGATCGCCTCGCGCAGCGCCGCCTCATCCACGATCCCGCCACGGCTCGTATTGATGAAATACCCGCCCGGCTTCATCGCGTCAAAGAACGTCTTGTTGAAGAGCTTCTTGGTGGAATCCGCGAGGGGCAAATGCACGCTGATCGCGTCCGCACGCTTCGCGAGGGCGAGGAGCGCCGGCGTGTCGGTGCCTCCAAACTCACAGTTCAGGGCCTTGGCGTGCTGCGCCGTAATGCTGCGGCTCCAGATCACCACATTCATCTCAAACGCCACCGCACGCTTGATCAGTTCCTGCCCGATCGCGCCGACGCCCACGACGCCCAGCGTCATCCCCTTGAGGCCGCGTGCCTTGCCGTATTCCTTCTTGTCCCATGTGCCCGCCTTGAGCGCCGCACATTGATCGGGAATCCGCCGATCGCACGAGATCAACAGCCCCATCGCCAGTTCCGCGACGGCGACCGCGTTCATCCCCGGGCAGTTGCAGACCTTGATCCCCTTGGCCGACGCCGCACCGACGTCGATGTTGTCAACGCCGCTCCCCGCGCGGACGATCATCTTCACGCTGCCCGCATGCTCCAGGACATTCGCGGGCACCTTCGTCGACCGCACGATGAGCACCGTCGGCTTCACGCTCTCAAGCATCGCGCCCAACTTCTCGGTGCCGACGGTCGGCTCGCTCCGCACCTCGCACCCCAGCGCCTTGAGCCCCTCAATCCCCGCGGCCTCGAACTTGTCGGCAATCAGCACCTTCACGCGATTCTCCTTGTGCAGTGGGCAAGCGTACGCGAAGAAGAGACGTAGTTCCGAAGAGAGTCCTGCGGACGGCAAACGAGACGAAGTGAAGAGGAGGACAGGTGCCCCCGACCGTGCTACCGCTGTCCTCAGCGGAAGCACGCATAGCTCCGGCGCGGACTTCGGCCCACGGGACTACTCCCCTGCAAATCGGAGGGTGGTCTTCAAGGTTGGATGAAGCCGGACCGGCTTCCCGTTCACGCGTGCGTCGAGCTCGAACGGCACCTCGATCGTGATCGGCCGCCTCCGGGCCTCTGCGAGCCATGCAGTGCATAATGGCCAGTGTGCTCGCCACCGGACTTCGCCGGTCTTTCCAGCGTGAAACATGGTGAAGGTCGGTGCGGGATCAATGATCAGGTGCGGGTTCGGCTCCAGCGCTCGCTCCGGGAGCCCCTCAATCGGCGGCATGGCCCGCATGTCTCCCAGCGAGACGGGAAAACTCCAATCGAAGATCTTGATGTCCTG
>Ga0075163_10009798_pt1 | contig 12555 bp, 13 predicted proteins | sample JI1023141ADNA_FD_71478 | JGI IMG/M metagenome (GOLD analysis project Ga0075163, IMG submission 71478) | Wastewater effluent complex algal communities from Wisconsin, to seasonally profile nutrient transformation and Carbon sequestration -... | ecosystem: Engineered > WWTP > Effluent > Algae...
TCCGAACTGATCCTGCTTTTCCTCTACATCGGCTACATGGCGCTGACCGCCGCCATCGACGACCAGCGCCGGGCCGACAAGGCCGGTGGCCTGTTATTGCTGGTCGGCGTCGTCAACGTGCCGATCATCTATTTCTCGGTCAAATGGTGGAACACGCTGCACCAGGGCTCCAGCGTCAATCTGACCAAGTCGTCGATGGCCGAAACGATGCTCTGGGGCATGCTGCTGATGGCCATGTGCTTCTGGATGTATTCGATTGCCATCGCCCTGATGCGGGTACGCACCATCATGCTCGAACGCGAGCGGCACACCGACTGGGTCAAGGCCGAACTCTCCGGAGAAGCGAAATGATCCACTGGAACAGTTTTGCCGACTTCCTCGCCATGGGTGGCTACGGTCTCTACGTCTGGGGCTCGTTCGGACTGACCGCGCTGATCATGATTGTTGAACCGATCGTCGTCGCCCGCAATCGAAAGAGCACCATCGCCCGTCTCAAGCGCCAGTTGCGCGCCGAGACGCGGCTTCCCGAAATCGGGAATTGATTCCTGTCATCAGGAACAAGCAGGCCCGATATTCCGGGCCGAGTCGGTTGAATGGCCGATACACCGATGGTCGCTTTTCTGGAATCGATTTTGCTAGTTAGCTCCTCAGTCAATGCGGAGACGCTTTCATGATTCCTGAACTGGGGCATATGGCCCTTATCATCGCCCTCGGTGTCGCCGTCGTCCAAGGCGTGCTGACGCTAATTGGCGTCCTGCGCGCCGACAGCCGACTGATGGCGCTGGCCCAGCCGGCTGCACAGGCCCAATTTCTGTGTGTGGCGATTGCCTTTGGCTGCCTGACTCAAGGTTTCGTCACCAACGATTTCTCGGTTCGCTATGTCGCCGAACATTCCAATACGCTACTGCCTATGCTCTACAAGGTGGCTGCAGTGTGGGGCGGGCATGAAGGTTCCATGCTGCTATGGGTCTTGATCCTGACGGTTTGGGCGCTGGCAGTAAGCCTCTTCAGCCGCCGCTTGCCGCGGGAAACCGTGGCGACCGTGCTGGCGGTCATGGGCCTGATCAGCATCGGATTTCTAGCGTTTCTGCTCTTCGCCTCGAATCCGTTTGAGCGCCTGCTCCCTGCCCTTGGCGAGGGAAGGGATCTCAATCCGCTACTGCAGGACCCGGGCATGGCCTTTCACCCGCCGATGCTCTACATGGGCTACGTCGGATTTTCGGTCGCCTTCGCCTTCGCCATCGCCGCCCTGATTTCGGGTCGCCTTGATGCGGCCTGGGCGCGCTGGTCACGGCCGTGGACCACGGTCGCCTGGGTCTTCCTTACTTTGGGCATTGCCTTGGGTTCCTGGTGGGCTTACTACGAATTGGGATGGGGGGGCTGGTGGTTCTGGGATCCGGTCGAAAACGCCTCCTTCATGCCATGGCTGGTCGGTACGGCACTGATTCACTCCTTGGCCGTCACCGAAAAGCGCGGCAGCTTCAAAAACTGGACAGTGATGCTGGCCATTCTGGCTTTCTCACTCTCATTGCTGGGTACCTTTCTCGTCCGCTCTGGAGTTCTGACCTCGGTGCATGCCTTTGCAACGGATCCCAAGCGAGGCATTTTCGTACTCAGCTTCCTGGCCATTGTTGTTGGCACTTCGCTGACCTTATTTGCGTGGCGGGCACCCAAGGTTGGTCTCGGCGGAAGCTTCGATCTTTTCTCCCGCGAGGCCCTGTTGCTGGTCAATAACGTTCTGCTGACCGTCGCTGCGGGGGCCGTACTTATCGGTACGCTGTATCCGCTTTTCCTCGATGCGCTGGATTTGGGCAAGATTTCCGTCGGGCCGCCGTATTTTGAGGCGGTGTTCGTACCCTTGATGGCGCCTTTGGTGCTGTTGATCGGTATTGGTCCATTGGCTCGCTGGAAAGCAGCGCGCTGGTCCGATATTTCCCGCCCGATGTGGGTGACTGGCGGACTCGCTGTCCTGTTCGCGCTGTGGCTGCCGTTGTTGTTTGGCCGCTGGTCCCCGCTTGTTGCTTCGGGTCTGGCCCTCGGGCTGTGGAGCATCGGGGCCAGTCTGGCACAGATCATCATGCGAGCCCGAGGCGGCACGGCAGGATTCTCCACCCGGCTGGCCAGTATCCCCCGTGCTCATTGGGGGATGATGTTGGCCCATGCCGGCGTCGGTGTATTCATCATCGGCGTGACCATGGTCAAGAGTTTCGAGACGGCGGTCGATGTCCGTATGGCGGCTGGCGACACGACGACGGTCGGCGGCCATGCCTTTACTTTCCTTGGCATCGAAGAATTGAACGGCCCCAACTATCTCGCCGCCCGGGCAAGGGTGGAGGTCAGTCGCGACGGCCAAAAACTGGGGGTCATGTTCCCGGAAAAGCGGATTTACACCGTGCAGCGGATGCCCATGACCGAAGCAGCAATCGACTCTGGCATTCTGCGTGATCTTTACGTCGCACTGGGTGAGCCGGTCGACGTGAATACCTGGATTTTGCGTATCCAGCATAAACCGCTGGTGGGATGGATTTGGTGGGGCTGTGTCCTGATGGCACTTGGTGGATTGCTGGCGGCCAGCGATCGCCGCTACCGCGTGACCATACGGCGCGCCAACAAAAGCGACGTTTCAGTTCAGCCTGCAGGGAGTGCTTGAAAAATGCGACGCTTCCTGATTCCTCTGGGCCTGTTCCTCGTTCTCGTTGGCTTTTTGGCGGTTGGCCTCGGCTTGAAGCCGCGCGAGATTCCTTCGCCATTCATCGGCAAGCCGGCGCCCGCCTTTCGCCTCACACAATTGCATGCTCCGGAAAGGGTCCTCGTACCTGAAGACATGCGCGGTGAAGTCTGGCTCTTGAATGTATGGGCTTCATGGTGCGTTTCCTGCCGGGCGGAACATCCGGTATTGCTTGATCTTGCCAAACGCAAGGTAGCGCCGATGATCGGCCTCGACTACAAGGATCAGCGCGAGGCCGGAATCTCCTGGCTAGCCAGCCATGGCGATCCCTATCTGCTTTCGGTGGTTGATAGCGATGGGATGGTGGGGATGGATTATGGCGTCTATGGCGTGCCGGAAACCTTCGTGATCGATCAGGCCGGCATCGTTCGCTACAAGCATATCGGCCCGCTGACCGAGGCCATCGTCAGTCAAAAGATCATTCCGCTGGTAAAGGAGCTCAAAGGTGCGTAGTTGGATAGTTGTTCTCAGTCTTGCACTGTGGCTGAACGGCGCTAGTGGACGCGACGCTGCGCCCGTGGTCGAAGATCAGGCACTCGAGGCCAGGGTCCAGACGCTTTCCGAGCAGTTGCGTTGCCTGGTCTGCCAGAACCAGAATCTTGCCGATTCCCACGCCGATCTGGCGATTGACCTCAAAAATCAAGTCAGGGCCATGCTCAAGAAGGGGCTTTCTGAGCAGGAGGTGATCGATTTCATGGTCCAGCGCTATGGTGATTTCGTTCTTTACAAACCGCCTGTCAAAGCGACGACCTGGCTGTTATGGGGTGGGCCCTTTGTCCTATTGGCGGGGGGCTTGGGCACGCTTTTCGTCAAACTTCGCAAGCGCCGCAGCCACAAGGCTGTCTCGCTGACCGACGAGCAACGGGCGGTGGCCAGGCAACTGCTGGGCAGCGACGGGCAGGAGACGACATGAACTGGTTTATCGCAATCAGCGCTTTGTTGCTGGCAGGTGTACTTGTCTTCCTGCTGCGACCATTGTTGCGAGGTGCCGAACAAGCCACCGAGGGAGCAGAGGCTCGGGCGGTAAACCTGGCAATCCTGCGCGAACAAAGGGCAGAACTTGAGCGGGAATTGGCTGGCGGGAGCATCGACAAGGTCACCTATGAGCATGCCGTAGACGAGCTTGAGCGCCGAACATTGGAGGATGCGTGTGGCCGGGAAGCGAGACCGCGCATGGGGCGCCGTCGGCCGCTAGTGGCGGTCGCCGTTGCGTTGTGCTTGCCGGCCCTTGCGCTGGGCTTGTACTTCGTTCTGGGGCAGCCGCAGGTACTTCCCGGAGGCAAGGCCAAGCAAACTGCTGCGGACGGTTCCCATGCGCTCTCGCAGGAGCAAATTCTCGGTATGGTCGAGCGCCTGTCGGAAAAGCTTCAGGCCAATCCCAATGATGGTGCCGGTTGGCTGATGCTGGCACGATCCTATTCCGTGCTTGGCCGGTTTCCGGAGTCTGCGGCGGCCTACGGGCGTGCAGTCGGATTGATGCCACCGGATGCCCAGATGCTGGCGGATTTCGCCGACACCATTGCCATGGCCCAGGGTCGCAGGCTGCTCGGCGAACCTGAAAAAATCGTCCGCCGCGCGCTCGAAATCGATCCTCGTAACCTCAAGGCACTGGCGTTGTCGGGAACCATCTATTTCGAGCGGCAAGACTACGGTGCGGCGATTGGTGAGTGGAAGAAGGTCCTTGCCTTGGTGCCGCCGGAATCCAATGTCGCGACTGGCATACAGGGCAGTATCCAGGATGCCGAGAGCCGACTGGCGGGCAGCGGGCAGGGGGCTGCCAGGCCAGTGGTTGATCGGGCTCCTTCGATCAGTGGCATCGTCGCCCTTGATCCGTCGCTGAATGGGAAGTTTGCGCCGACCGACACTGTTTTCGTATTCGCTCGCGCTGAAAATGGTCCCAAGATGCCTTTGGCTATCGTGCGCAAAACGGTGGCCGACCTGCCCCTGCATTTCACGCTGGATGACAGCATGGCGATGTCGGCCAATTTCCGTCTTTCGCAACAACCCACAGTGGTGGTCGGTGCGAGAATATCCAGGCAAGGCGACGCCTTGCCGCGGCAGGGCGATTGGCAGGGGCTGACGCAACCGGTCGCGCCAGGTATTCAGGATGTTAAGATTGTGATCAATTCGATGATCAACTGATATCGGCCAAAGTCGGCTGCCGGGATAGCCTGGCGCTTCCCACTCTGGCAGCCAGGGAGGAGCAATATGAGTCGACGTCCAGACAGTCTGTTCAAGGCGATACCGTTACTGGGGACGTTGCTGTTCATTTCGGCTGGCGCTCTGGCGGAGGAGGAGATGCGCAATCTGGTCGACGATGCGCGCAGGGCTTCCATCCAGCTTCTCACCCAGATTCGTGGTGAAGTGACCAAGGAGATGGATCGCACCGGCCCGATTCGGGCAATTGTCGTTTGCAAGTACAGCGCTCCGGAAATTACCTCCGTAATCTCCCGCCAGACCGGAATGCGTGTGACCCGAGTTGCCTTGCGCGTCAGAAATCGTGCCCTGGGCGAAGCTGATCCCTGGGAGCAGCAGGCGCTTCTCGATTTTGAGAAGCGTCTTGCTAAAGGTGAGAAGGCGGAGTCGCTGGAAGCGGCAGAAATCATCAATGAGCCAGCTGGAAAGGTCTTCCGCTATGCCAAGGCGATCCCCATGGGGCAGCCCTGTCTGGCTTGTCATGGTCCAGTGACCGGACTTTCGGATGCCGTCAAGGCTCAGTTGGCGACCGAATATCCCCATGATCGTGCTGTCGATTTTCAATTGGGGCAGATACGGGGTGCCGTATCAGTCAAGAAATCCCTCTGAGGCTTTGAAACGTCGTCGATTGCTGGGGCTGCTTGCCGCCGCTCCCTTGCTGACGGTGGTTTCGGCTTGTGGACACGGGGAGGGCGGTGCCTTGGTTGGTGCACCATTGCCCGAACTGGCGTTTGCGGACCTTGAGGGTCGCCCCTGGAATTCCCGCGAATTGCATGGGGCGCCAGTGATGATCAATGTCTGGGCAAGCTGGTGTCATCCCTGTCGTGCCGAAATGGCCGGGCTTGATCGCCTTTATCGCAGTCTGCGATCATCGGGCCTTCGGTTGATAGGCGTTTCGGTCGATGAAGATATCAATTTGGCCCGAGAATTCGTCCGGCAGTCGGAGATTTCGTTTCCGATCGTAAGCGATCCGCAAGGGCGGACGATGACGCCCATCCTCGGAACGTCCGTCCTTCCGGCATCGCTGCTGGTCGGAGGGGATGGCCGGATACGACGTCTGGTATTGGGGGAGCGAGTCTGGGATCAAGGTGATGCCCGGACCTGGGTTGGCGAAATATTGACCTAATGGGCAGATTCGATCGAGGACAGGGCTTTCTTCGCCTCCGGGTGCCCCTGACTGGCCGCTTTTCTCATCCAGCGCGCCGCTTCCTGACGGTTTTCAATCACCCCTTTGCCGGCAAGGAACAATAAGCCAAGGTGGTATTGGGCCTCGCCGTGCCCGGCGCTGGCCGCCTGGAAATACCATGTGGCCGCTTCGCGGTCCGGATCGGGTACGAATTTTGCCGTTTGAGAACCGAACAGGTAGGCAGAACCAAGCTGGAACATGGCTTCAACATAGCCTTGAGCGGCAGCCTTTTTCCACCAGTAGATAGACTGCTTCTCATCTTCGGGAACGCCTTGGCCGTTGTAATACATCATTCCCAGACGGTACTGTGCGAGCGGATTGCCCCCGTTTGCCAGCGGGAGAAGCAATTGGGCTGCGTGGGCATGGCGTCCGGAATCCATGGCTCGCAGCGCATCGTTCAGCGGTTCAGCCGAGAAAGCGAGGCTGGTGGAAAGAAGGAGCAGTAAAGTTACAAGTTTCTTGCTTTGCATGTCGGATACCCGTTTCAGACAAATTTTGCTGGGCGATTTCGGTGCAGACTCTTGCGGCCTAGAATTGCTTGTGGCGTTTCCAGCCCCAAGGTTTGTTTTTTGAATAACTAGTCAGCAATTTTCAGGCCTTGCCTGCTCGAGAGGGGGTAAGGACGATATTGGCGAAGCGTTGATGAGCATTGATTCAAGTAGCAGTCGTTACCCGGTTAGAACCCTGCGTCGCGTAGGTTTCTGGACGGTGGTCGTCCTCAGCGTTTATTTCGTGCTGGTTACGCTGGTCATCGCCTTTGAGCGCGACATCATGCTTAGTTCAGTGACCCGGCTTCAGGATATTCACGACCGGGAAGAGCGCTTGGTTGCGCTGAATGTCGCTGTCTCCCGCACCATCCTGGCCATTAACGAAAACTATTTTTCGCCGGATATCAAGGAGGCAGCAAAGGTTGTCATCCTCGAGGTGGAAGCGATTCAGCCCGGGCTAAAACGATTGCAGGAGCCATATCCCATGCTCAAAGGGGATCTTGAGGCGCTCAAGCATGCCATTGACGAACTGGCGTCCTCGCCGGCTCGAGGAACGATCGCCGAAATGCGCAGTATTGTCCATCGACTGGTCATAGAGCTGGATGTAATCACCGCAGACGTCCATTCGCAGAAGCAACGTATTGTTGAGCGCTATCAGGCAACGTTTAACCGGGTTACGCTGGAGTGGCTGCTCTTCGGCGTGGTTGGGTTGGCCATTCTGGGAGGCGTCGTTCTGATCTTCTTTCGGCGTTTGGCGGACGATATTGATCGGGTCAGAAATCGAGCTGTCGCGATCGTCCGCGGATATCGCGAACACCCGCTTGAGCATCAGCGAAACGATGAGTTGGGTGTCCTGATGGATGCCGTCAATGAGATGCAGGATGAACTCAGGCAACGTGAGTCAGAGATTGAAGTTGCGCGTCTACAGCAATTCCACAAGGAAAAAATGGCTGCTGTGGGCTCGTTGGCGGCGGCGGTGGCTCACGAAATCAATAATCCATTGTCGGCGATCGCCGGTGTAGCCCAGGCCATGGATGAACAGTGCCGTGATGAGAACTGCGCCAACTATGGCGAAAATTGCCATCCAGAGATGATTCTCCATCAGGTCAAACGTGTCATGCAGATTACGCGGCGGATCAGCGAATTTTCCGTGCCTCAATCCCAGGAACCGGAACTGCTCGACGTCAATGGTCTGTTGCGCAGTACCTGCAATTTCGTGGCCTTCGACCGGCGATTCCGTCTGTTGGAGTTGAATACCAGTCTCGATAGCAATCTTCCGGCCATTTACGCGACTGCAGATCATTTGGTCCAAGTGGCAATGAATTTGCTTATCAATGCTGCCGATGCGCTGCAGGAACGAACAGATCCCAAGCCTAAAATCGAAGTTACAACCCGACAGATGGGCGAAAAGATTGTTGTTGAAGTCAGGGATAACGGGTCGGGTATCGATCCGGAATACATCGACATGGTTTTCAACGAGCATTTCTCGACCAAAGGCCCTGGGCGAGGAAGTGGTTTGGGGCTTGCGGTCTGCCGTTCCCTGATTCGGGAAGCGGGTGGAGACATAACGATCGAATCAACCATGGGTCTGGGGACGACGGTTACCGTTAGTTTGCCGGTGCCCGCCAATGTCGGCGTGGCTGATGCAGTTGAAAGGACTTAAGCATGCATGTGTTGGTGATTGACGACGAAACAGCAATTCGCCAGATTCTGGCTGCGGCAGTGAGCAAGGCCGGGCATTCCGTCGATACGGCTGGGACGGTGCGTGAAGCGTCTTCGAAACTGGTCCGTGGCGATGTGGATATCGCCCTGTGCGACATCAAGATGCCCGATGGCAATGGGGTTGATTTGGTCCGCAGCTTCAAGGGATCCGGGATAGATACCCATTTCATCATGGTGACAGCATTCGCCTCGATGGAGACTGCTGTCGAGGCACTGCGTGCTGGAGCGACGGACTACATCGTCAAACCGGTACGCAACGAGGAGCTGCTTCATCGCATGGAACAGATTGGTTCCATGCGCGGGCTGAAGGCGGAAAACCAGGCATTGCGACAACTCGTGGCCGGTGATCGCGGTGTCTTCCACTTCAGTGCCCAGTCGATGGTCGAGATGGAACGATTGGTGTCGCGAGTGGCGGTGACCGATAGTACCGTGCTGATTACCGGTGAAAGCGGCACCGGCAAGGGCGTAACGGCGCGCTCCATTCATGAAATGAGTCCGCGCAGCGAATTTCCGTTTATCCCCGTCAACTGTGGCGCCATTCCGGAGAATCTGCTGGAGAGTGAGTTCTTCGGCCACGCCAAGGGCGCATTTACCGGTGCTGATCGTGCCCGCAAGGGGCTTTTTTCCCAGGCTGACCGGGGCACGCTGTTTCTTGATGAAATCGGCGAGCTTCCCTTGCACATGCAGACCAAGCTGCTGCACGTCATTGAGGACAAGGAAGTGCGGCCACTGGGTGGGGAACAGGCGCGCCGTGTCGACGTGCGCATCGTTGCCGCAACCAATCGGAATCTACCGGAAATGGTGCGTGAGGGCCGTTTCCGGGAGGATCTCTACTTCCGCCTGTCGATGTTCCATATCCATATTCCGCCCCTGAGGGAGCGCCGGGAAGACATTTCGCGCCTTATTCGGTTCGTTCTCAATGGGATGGTTGGCAACGGCAAGAAGCAACTAGATCTTGATCCGATGGCCGAAGAAATACTTGTGGATTACGCCTGGCCCGGCAATGTTCGCGAACTTGAGAATGTGATCAATCGGGTGTTCATCCTCGCCGATGGCGAGCGCATCTCGCTTGCTGACCTGCCACCGGATATTGCGCGCCAGACATCGATTCGGGAACGCGGTGGCATGGATGTTGCGGCTACGGGAGGGCTGCGCGAGCAGTTGCGCCGTGTCGAAGCGGAGATCATTGCCCGGACCTTGAAGGAGTGCGGTGGAGATCGTCGGATTGCTGCGCAGAAACTGGAAATCGGCCTCTCCAGCCTATACAGGAAGCTTGAGGAACTGGAAGGGCCGGGGGCAATTTGAAGCGAATCATGAACGTCGAGGATACATGCTGCGTAATTTGCGTCGTGGAGTTTGGGTGCTGCTGTTTTGCAGCCTGGGATGTTTGGAGGTGTCTCTAGCCGGTCCAAACGAGGACTACCAGGCCGCATTCAAAAGCTATCAGGATGGCGACGTGGTCGGCGCCATGCCGGGTCTGCGAAAAGCGGCCAATGCCGGTTACGCCAAGGCGCAGGTTCTACTGGCTGAATTGCTCGATCGCGCCGAGATCGATGAAGAGGCGGTGGCCTACTATCACAAGGCTGCAATACAGGGCGATGCGGATGGCATGTTTGGGTACGGGGTCTTGCTGGCCGCCGGCGAAGGCATCAAGAAGGATGTAGGCGAGGGACGGCGCTGGATATTGAAAGCCGCGGACAATGCTCACCTGCAAGCGATCAACGTCATTGCACAGGCATATCTGAAGGCTGATCTCGGGCTTGGTGATCGCGACAGGAGTTCCTCAGAAGCTCTGCGTTGGGTAGAACTGGCGGCAAAGAATGACTATTTGCCCGCGCTTGATGCGCTTGCCGAAGCCTACCGTACCGGCGTTGGCCTATCCGTGGCTGTGAATGACGGACTCGCTACCGAGTATCGGGATAAGGCCAATCGTTTGCGTGGCATCGATCCTGCTAAGAAAAAGAAGAAGGCGCGCAGGGTTGCCGTGCCGCAGGCGAACTAGGAGTTAGCGCATGACCAGGTATTCACGAACCATGCTGGCGTTTCTGATTTCGGCGACAGGAATTGATGCGGCGATCGCCGCCAATCTGGCCCGAGGCCAGCAGATCTATCAAATGCATTGCGCGGCTTGCCACGGGTTTCGTGGCGAAGGCGTCGCGCCGGAGGCGCCCAAATTCCAGTTGGGAGAACGCTTGAACAAGCCGGATGTACTTCTGATGCAGTCAGTCAAGACCGGCAACAAGACCATGCCCCCGTTTTTCGGAATCCTCAAGGATCCCGAAATCCTCGATGTTCTGGGCTACGTGAGAACCTTGCGATGAAAGTATCTGCAATTGCTCGATGGCTGGGCCTGACTGCGCTGGCCCTGTTGCTGTCCTCGCCGACTACCGCTGCCGATAAAGGCGGGGTGAGGGTTGTTGAATCGTTTGAAGTCGGCAACAACGTCTATGTCCGGGCGTTAGCGGTGGAAAAGGCTGCAAATTCGCTCTGGGTGGGGACATCGGTCGGGGCGCTGGAAATCGATCTGGCAAGCTCCAAACCGCGGAATACCTTTACCCGCCAGGATGGCCTTGCCAATGAATACGTCTTTGCCATTGGCATCGACTCAAAGGGCTACAAGTGGTTCGGGACCAACGCCGGCGGAGCATCGCGTTACAAGGACGGCAAGTGGAAGACCTATTTCCCGATGCATGGTCTTGCCGACTACTGGATCTATTCGTTCCAGAACGACAAGGCTGGAAATCTTTGGATCGGTACGTGGGCTGGCGTCAATTATTTCAACGTCAAGACGGGGAAGTTCAAGACCTACGTCAAGGAGTTGATCAACGAGTGGGTTTACGGGCTGACCATGGACGCCAAGGGACGCATGTGGTTCGGTACCGAAGGGGGGGTCACGATGTTCGATGGCCAGCGCTGGCAATCCTGGACTCACAAGGACGGACTCGGTGGTGAAAATCCGGAGAAGCTTCAGGCCAGCGCCAATACCGGCCTCGGTACGCGGTCGCGCCACGACTTGACGACACAGGTCGATGGCTTGGCCTCCTACAACCCGAACTATGTATTTTCCATTCACGCGGCGCCCGATGGTTCCGTTTGGGCGGGCACCTGGGGTGGTGGCGTTAGTCGTTTTGACGGCAAGCGATGGACCAGTTTCACCAGTCACGATGGATTGGCTGGGAATATTGTCTATTCGATGGTTCAGGATGACAAGGGCGTTTTCTGGTTTGGCACCGACAAGGGCGTTTCACGCTATGACGGCAAATCATGGAAGAACCTTGGTCCCAAGGATGGGCTTTTTGACCTAAACGTCTATGCGCTGGCCGTTGCTCCGAACGGCGATATCTGGGCCGGAACGAAGCGGGGCGTCGTACGCATCGCTCCCCAATAATCAGGCTGAAAAAGGAAAGTCATGAACAAGCGGTACTTTCACAAAATGACCATGGCTGCGCTCGCCGTGCTGGCTCTTGCAACAGCGGGCGCCAGTCTGGCGGAAGGGGGGGCGAGGCAACTTGCTCAAGCGGGGCCGGTACATCCTCCGGTGGCCGGCATGCCCCAACACCCCGCCATGCCTCCTGCTCCTCAGGAGCGGGAGGGCAAAGTTGCCGTAGACCCTGCTGCAAAGTTTACGCATTTCAGAGTCGGCAATAAGAACGTCAAATCGATCTATGCCGAAGGAAAGGTCGTCTGGGTCGGCACCTCGGGGGGCGTCGTTCGCTACGATACCCGGGACGATAGCTTCAAGCTGTATGACGCGCGCAACGGCCTGCTATCCAACGGTATGTTCTACGTTGGCAAAGTCAAGGGGCAGATCGCGGTCGGGACATACGGTGGCGGCCTGTCATTGCTCGACGACAAGACCGGAAAGTGGAAGACATACAATATCCCGGAGGGACTTGGGGACGCTTTTGTCTATGACGTGATCATGGCGACCAACGGCGATATCTGGATCGCTACCTGGTCGGGGGTCAATCGCGTGCGTGGCGGGAATCTCGACGATCGAAGCAAATGGGATCTCTACACAGTTGAGAATACCAAAGGCGGTGTGCCGAACGACTGGGTATATGGCCTGGCCGAAGGCAAGAATGGTGATATCTGGCTTGCTACCGAAGGTGGGATTGAATCGCCCCGGAACCTCTAGACGCTCCGAAGCCTTAAACTTAGGCAAAAGGAGAAGTCATGAGCAGCAAGCGTTACCCGGAAGAATTCAAGGTCGAAGCAGTCAAACAAGTGACGGA